>Ga0136641_1000161_pt1 | contig 28487 bp, 19 predicted proteins | sample EliLak1302023Y_FD_115312 | JGI IMG/M metagenome (GOLD analysis project Ga0136641, IMG submission 115312) | Freshwater microbial communities from Elizabeth Lake, Yosemite National Park, California, USA - 13020-23Y | ecosystem: Environmental > Aquatic > Freshwater > Lake ...
GCGCTGCAGCAGACGCACCTGATGGGTCTGGCCACCAACGTGGCCTTCCTGCGCCGCGTGGTCGGCAGCCATGCCTTCGCCACCGCCGACCTCGATACGGCCCTGATCGAACGCGAACACGCCGTGCTGTTCGAAGCGCCGGCGCTGGCGCCCGAACTGGCTGCAGCCGGCGTGGCCGCCCATCTGCTGGCCGCTGAAGCGGCACTCGAAGACGCCGACCCCTGGAGCCGGCGCGACGGCTGGCGCCTGTTCGGCGGGGCGCAGCGTCGCCTGAGCCTGGCGGTCCACGGCCAGGACCTGACCGTCGTGCTGCAGCGCCTGCACGACGGCAGCACGGTGCTGCGCATCGGCGGGCAGTCCTGGCCCTTCAGCGCGCGGCTGTTGGGGCCTGATCGCCACGACCTGCACATCGGCACACAGCGCCTGACGGCCACGGTCTACGCGCGCGGCGGCCGCTACGCGGTCTACACCGAAGCCGGCGCCGCGCTGGTGGCCGAATTCGACCCCTTGGCCCATGCCGGTGACAGCGCGGCCGAAGGCGGCCGCCTGACGGCCCCCATGCCCGGCAAGGTGGTCAGCTTCCTGGCGCAGCCGGGCGACAAGGTGGCGCGGGGCCAGGCTTTGGCCGTGATGGAGGCCATGAAGATGGAACACACCCTCAGCGCACCGCGCGACGGCGTGGTGGCCGAACTGCTGTACGCCGTGGGCGACCAGGTGGCCGAAGGCGGCGAGTTGCTGCGCCTGGCCGCGGCCTGACGCGCGTGCAGCCGGCCCAGCCCGGCGTTCAGCCGGCTTTCCTGCCGTCCGCTTTGCGCTGCGAGGCTGCTTTGCGGGACAACTGCGCGCCGGCCTGCGCGCCCTGCATGCCCTTCGCGGACCGGCCGTTGCCCTGCTGCGAGCCCGCGTCGGCCGCGCCGAACAGGCTTTGCAACAGGCCGCCGATGCTCAGCGGGACGCGCAACAAGGGCCGGGCACTGTTCTGGGCGGCCGCCTGGCGGTACAGGCTGGCCAGGTGCTGCACCTCGCTGCCGGTCATGGCGTCACAGACCAGCAGCACGTCGCGCGCGTACAGCGGGTCGGTCACCATGCGCTGGGCGTCGATGCCTTCGCTCAACTCGGCACGCAGGCAGGTGTCGATGCGCAAGGCCATCTTGAAGCAGCGGTGGTGGACCATGATCAGCGCAGTGTCGCGCGCCGCCGCGACAATGCGTCACCCCCTAGAACCACGATCCTGCAAGCAACTGTTACCCGTGGCCCTGCAACCCCACCCGATCTGCCCTCTCACACGCCATGCTGCCCCATTCCGTCACCCTTGTTGAAGTCGGCCCGCGTGACGGCTTGCAGAACGAAGCCGAGCCGGTCAGCGCCGCGCACAAGGTCGAGCTGATCCACCGCCTGCAGGCCGCCGGCTGCCGCGAGATCGAAGCGACCAGTTTCGTCAGTCCGAAGTGGGTGCCGCAGATGGCCGACAACGCCGCCGTGATGGCCGGCATCCAGCGCCAGCCCGGCGTGCGCTATTCGGTGCTGACGCCCAATATGCAGGGCCTGGAGGCGGCGCTGGCCACCCGTCCCGACGAGGTGGTGGTCTTCGGCGCGGCCAGCGAGGCCTTCAGCCAGCGCAACATCAATTGCTCCATCGCCGACAGCATCGAACGCTTCCGCCCCGTCGTCGCCGCGGCCCATGCGGCCGGTGTCAAGGTCAGGGCCGCCGTGTCCTGTGCCCTCGGTTGCCCCTACCAGGGCGAAGTCAGCGCCGACGAAGTCGAGCGCGTGGTGCTGGGGATGCGCGACATCGGTGTCGACCACTGCGGCATCGCCGACACCATCGGCGTCGGCACGCCGCTGAAGGTACAGGCGGCCATGGCGCGCGCACTGCGCCATTTCCCGGTCGCCGAGGTGAGCGGGCATTTTCACGACACCTACGGCCAGGCGCTGGCCAACATCCTGGCCTGCCTGCAGATGGGGATCCACACCTTCGACACCAGCATCGCCGGCCTTGGCGGCTGCCCCTATGCCCGCGGTGCGACCGGCAATGTCGCCACCGAAGACGTGGTCTTCATGCTGCATGGCATGGGCATCGCCAGCGGACTGAACCTGGACGCCCTGGTCGATGCCGGCGCCTGGATCAGCCAGTGGCTGGGCCGCCCGCCGGTGTCGCGCGTCAGCCGTGCGCTGCGCGCCCAGCGCGGCGTGGCCAGCCCGGTGGCGCCGCGGTGAGCGCGCACGGGCTGCCCGGCGTGGCCTCGCCGTGCATCAACGTCTGCCAGATGGACGCGGTCACCGGCTGGTGCGCCGGCTGTTTGCGCAACCTGGCTGAGATCGCGACCTGGTCGCAGCTGGACGAAGCGGCCAAGCGTGCCGTCTGCGCCGGCCTGCCTGGGCGCCGCGCGGAATGGCAGCGGCTGGGGCGACCCGCCGTGCCGGCCAGGGACCGGCGGCGATGAAGCGCATCGTCTTCCACTTCGACGTCATCTCGCCTTACGCCTACCTGGCCTTCGAGCAACTGCCCCTGGCCCTGGTCGGCTGCAGCTACGAAGTCGAATACCGACCCGTGCTGTTCGCGGCGCTGCTGCAGCACCACGCGCACAAGGGGCCGGCCGAGATCGAGCCCAAGCGTGCCTGGACTTTTCGCCAGGTCCACTGGCTGGCGGCGCAACTCGGCATCCCGTGCGACACGCCGGCGCAGCACCCCTTCAACCCGATCGCCTTGCTGCGCCTGATCGTGGCCTGCGGGCCGAACCGGCGGGTGGTGGAAGCGGTGTTCCGCCATGTCTGGCGTGGCGGTGCTGACGCCAACGACCCGCAAGGCCTGGCCGCCCTGACCGCGCAGCTGGCACCCGCACGCGACCCGGGCGGCGACGAGGTCAAAGCCGAGTTGCGCGCGCTGACCGACGCCGCGGCGGCGGCCGGCCTGTTCGGCGTGCCGACCCTGGAACTCGAAGGCCGCCACTTCTGGGGCCTGGACGCCTTGCCGATGCTGCGCGACGCGCTGCAGGGGGGCGCCTGGTTCGACGGCCCCGCCTGGGATGCAGAAGGCGCGCTGCGCCCGGGTTTGCGCCGCCACTGACCCGTGCCGGATGGCGGCCGGGCAGGGCGGTCAGGCGCCTGCCGAACCCACCGGGAACACCGGGTCCACGCCGTCGAACAAGTCCACCATCGCCAGCGTCAGGTCGACGCAGCTCAGGTGCAGGGCGCTGCGGCCGGTCTGGTCGAGCAGCTCGAACACGTCGCGCTCATTGCGGCGGTAGACCTCCACGCGCCGGCTGTCGGGGTCGATCAGCAGGTACTCCTGCAAGCTGGGCAGCTGCCGGTAGGCCGTGAATTTCAGACCCCGATTGTAGCCCTCGGTGCTGTCCGACAGCACCTCCACGATCAACTTGGGATGGTGGAAGATGCGGTCGGTTTGCAGGTCGGCCGCATCGCCGGTGACGAAGACATCGGGGTAGAAGATCGTGTCGTGGGCGACCTGGACCTGCACCGATTCTGTGTAGACCCGGCACGGCAAGCCCTTGAGGTGCGACTTCAACGCGGAGAACAGATTGCCTGAAATCTCGGCATGCGCCCGGCGGACACCCACCATCGCGAACACCTCACCGCGGTAGAACTCGTGGCGCTCGGTTTGGACTTCTTCCCAGGTGAGGTAGTCGGCCAGGGAAAGCTTTTCAGCGGGCACAGCCATGGCGCAGGTCCTTGCAAAGTTGGCACGCGGGCGCGTCCAGCGGCCAAGTGTAGGCCGCCGTCAATCGCCCCGCAGCAGGTCTTTCAGTGCATCGGCCCCCAGCGGCGCGGCGCTGTCCTGGCCTTCCAGGATGCCATCGGCCAGCGCGCGCTTGTCGCGGTGCAACTCGATGATGCGTTCTTCCACCGAGCCCGCCGTCACCAGGCGGTAGACCGTCACCGGCCGCAGCTGCCCGATGCGGTGGGCGCGGCCCAGGGCCTGGTCTTCGGCGGCCGGGTTCCACCACGGGTCGACGATCAGCACGTAGTCGGCGGCGGTCAGGTTCAGGCCGAAGCCGCCGGCCTTCAGGCTGATCAGGAACAGGTCGCCCTCGCCGCGCTGGAAGGCCGCCACGCGCTTGCCGCGTTCGGCGGCCGGGGTGCTGCCGTCGAGGTACTGGTAGCGCAGGCCGACGGCGTCCAGCCGGGCGGCCAGCAGCTTCAGGAAATCGACGAACTGGCTGAACACCAGGGCCTTGTGGCGGCCGGCCACCAGTTCCATCGCCAGCTGTTCGAATTCGTGCGACTTGGCGCCGACGATGCCCAGTTCGGGCGCCACCAGCCGCGGGTCGCAGGCGGCGCGGCGCAGCCGCGTCAGCTCGGTCAGCACGTGGAAAGCGGCCTGGCCGGGCCCGGTCGCGCTGGCCATTTCGGCCACCCGCTCCAGGGCCGCGCGGCGTGAGGCTTCGAGGAAGGCGCGCTCCTCGGGGCCGGGCTCGACGCGGTGGATGATCTCGGTGCGCGGCGGCAGGTCGGACAGCACCTGGCCCTTGGTCCGCCGCAGCAGGAAGGGCGACACCAGGCGGCGCAGCCGGGCTTGCGCGGCCAGGTCGCGGTCGCGTTCGATGGGCCCGGTGTAGCGCTCGCCGAACTGCCCGCTGCTGCCCAGCAGACCGGGGTTGAGCAGGTTCATCACCGACCACAAGTCGGCCAGGCGGTTTTCCACCGGCGTGCCGGTCAGCGCCAGGCGGAAACCGGCTTGCAGCTGGGCCACCGACCGGGCGCGCTTGGTCGCTGCGTTCTTCAGCGCCTGTGCCTCGTCCAGAACCAGCGTGGCCCAGGCCACCTGGGCGAAGGCGTCTTCGTCGATCTGCGCCAGCGCGTAGGACACGACCAGCAGATCGCCGGCCTGGGCGGCCTGCAATTGCGCCGCGCGGAAGCTGCCTTGGCCGTACAGCGACACGCGCAGGCCGGGCGCAAAGCGCTGGGCCTCGTCGACCCAGTTGCTGCACACGGAGGTCGGCGCGATGACCAGTGCCGGCCCCAGCGCCGCGCGGTGCAGCAGCAGGGCCAGCGTCTGCACGGTCTTGCCCAGACCCATGTCGTCGGCCAGGCAGGCGCCCAGGCCGGCGTGGGCCAGGCGCGCCATCCAGGCAAAGCCTTCCACCTGGTAGCCGCGCAGGTCGGCCTGCAGGCCGACGGGCACTTCGGGTTGCAGCGCGGCGGCTTCGTCCAACAGCTGGAGACGGCGCGTCCAGGGCGCGTCGCCGGCCAGCGGCGTGTCGTCCAGTGTTTCGGCCAGCCAGGCGGCGGCGGCGGCGGGCAGGCGCAGGCCCGTCGAGTTGCCGCCACCATCGGTTTGCGCCAGCGCATGCAGGTCGGCCAGCTGGCGGCGCAGCTGCTCGGTCAGCGCCAGGTACTCACCGTCGCCCAGGGCCACGAAACGGCTGCCGCGCGATTCGTGTGCCAGGCGCAGCAGCTGGTGCAGGCCGAGCACGCGCGCCTCGTCGATGCGCACCTCGCCGTCCACCGCGAACCAGTCGGCGCCGCTCTTCACGCTGGCCTGCAGCGCGCTGGTGGCCACCGTCACCACGCGCACCGGCTTGCCACGCGGCCAGTCCACGCCGGCCACGGCCGCCAGTTGCGGCAGGCGTTCGACGGCGGCCAGCGCCTGCTCGGGGTCGGCCAGCAGCCAGGTCGTCTCGTCGGTCTGCCCGTCTTGCAGGAAGGGCAGGGCGTCGGTGACGGCGGCCAGGTGGCCGGCCTCCTCGTCCAGCCGGCGTTCGGTGGACAGGTTCAGGCCCTGGTGCAAGGTCAGCAGGCGCGCGCGGCCCAGGCCCGGCGACACGGCCGGGCCGAAGCTGCCGAAGGGTTGCACCAGCAGGCGCAGGCGCAGGCCGTCGCCTTGCGGGCTGAGCTGCGCGCGCAGCCGCGATTCACTGGTCACCGCCTGGCCCGCATCGGCGTCGCTGTGCAACTGGAAGTGGCCGGCCAGCACGCGCAGCGCGGCCTCCAGTTCGGCCTTCGCGGCCACCGGCACGCTCCACTGCTTGGCCACCAGTTCGGCCACCCGGCGCTGCGCCGCGCCGATGCGGATCAGCCGCGCGTGGTCGGCGGCGTCGCGCACGATGCGGATGCTGTTGCGGCGCTCGGCTTCGGCACTGGGGTCGCTGGCGGTGAAGCTGCCGCCCACCGCCGGCGGCACCGGGCTCAGCAGCGGGTCCAGCAGCTTGAAGACGAAGCGCTCGCCCTGGCCGTCGGCGCTGGCCGCCTGGCGCTGCACCTCCAGCACCGGCAGCGCTTCGCGCAGCTCCACGGCCTGGTTGGGTGCGTCGTCGAAGAACACCGCCGGGTGGCCGACCAGGGCCATCGCGGCGGCCGTCACGTCCACGCCGAGCAGGCCGGGCGACCAGCGCTGCGGCTCGATGGCGCGCGCCACGGCGGCGTCGCGCGGGTCCAGCCGGGTCGCCTTCTTGACCCGGGCCAGCGTGGCCGGCTTGGGCTTGCCCAGGCCGCGCACGCCCGGTGTCCGTTCCCAGGGCTGGACGGCGGCCACGCGGCCGGCGCCGTCCAGCGTGAGGTGCCACTGCAGGGTGACGGGCGCGGCGGCGGCCACGCTGTCCTTGCCGCGCAGGTCGCCCAGCGCTTCGATGGCCGCCAGCGCGTCGCGCCAGGCCTCCTGCTTGGCGCCGAAGTAGGCCACCGGCCAGGGCTCGCCCTCGGCCGGCGTGCGCGCCGCCAGGCGCAGCTGCAGGCGTTCGCAGGCCTGGCGCACCAGGTCGGCCTTCCACGGCACCCCGGCTTCATGCAGCAGCTGCACCAGCGCGCCCAGCAGGCTGGGGTTCCAGCCTTTCGAAGGCTCGCCCAGCCAGGCCGCCAGGATCAATTTGTTGGCGTCTTCGTCCAGCAGCGGCGGATGGCGTTCCGGCGGCGGCGCGTCCAGCACGCCGGGCGCCAGGGCGGTGTCGCCCAGGCGCACGGCGGCAGCGTGGGCCCACAGGCCCCAGCCATCGCCCGGGTAAGGCTGCCGGCTGCCCGATTCGTTCACGCACAGCTTGCGCGCCGCCATCCAGGCGGCCGGGTCGGGCTGGGCCAGCAGGCTCAGCACGTACCACTGCAGCAGCCGATCGGGGGTGAAGCCGCGCTTCGCGCCGGTTTCCTTGGCGGTTTCCTTGTAGGCCTTGCTGAAGCCGCTGGACGCTTCCACCCAGCGCCCGGCCCAGGCCAGGGCGGCGGCGCGCATCAGGCCGACGCCACCGCCCGCCAGGCCCTGCATCGCAGCGTCGCAGCCGGCGATGTCGCCGCGGTGCAGGCGGCGTTCGGCCAGCAGGAAGCGCAGGCCGGGCGACACCGAGGTGGCCCTTTGCGTCACCTGCCCGTCCAGCCAGCCCAGCAGGGGCTGCCACAGCGGCACGTCGAGGTTGTAGCTCTGCTGGAAGGCGATCAGCAGGGCCGCGCGCAATTCAGGGTTCATGCGCTCGAAGGCGGCCGGCACGAAAGGCGTGTTCAGGGCCGCGGCGAGCACGCCAGTGCCGGCCGCCGGCCCCAGTACGCGCGCCGCCACGCGCCGCCAGCCCGCAGGGTCCAACCCCCCGAACAGGGCCAGACGCGCCATCGCCTGCATCTCGGCCGGGCTGCGGTAGTCGGGCATCGGCGGATCGTTGTGGATCGAGCTGCCGGGCGTCGACGCCTGCGCCCAGGCGCGCCAGGCCCGCGCGGCGTCGGGCGTGCTCAGCAGGCGCTGCCACTGCGCGTTGCGCAGCGCCGGGGGTACGTCGTGGCGGCCGCTGGGCTGGAGCAGCACCCGCCCCTGGGCTTGCAGCGCGGCCAGGCCGGCGCCGACCGCGAGGACGCTGAAGTCGGCGCCGCTGGCCATCCGTGCCGCGAGGTGGTTCATGAAGTTCGTCAGCCAGACCTTGCTGCGCTCGCAGCCGGCCAGGCACAGCGCGTCGAAGACGGCCTCGTGGTCGGCGGGCGTCAGATCGGCGGTCTGCACCGCCGCTGGCCCCTTGGGCCCCGCGGCGGCTGCCGCAACCGGCGGGCCGACGGGCTTCAAGCCGTGAGGGTCCATGGGCTGGCCGCGCCAGTTGAAGAAGGGCGGTGGGGGCTTGTCGTCGCGCGGGGTGCGGGCCATGGTGGGCGTGACGATATCGCGTCGGGCTGTCTGGGTTCTTTGCCGGGATGGTGGAGGCGCTGACCCGGGGTGTAAGCCTGCGTTGGCTGCGCGTCAGAGCGGGGTCAGTCCCTGTGACGATAGTCCGCCTCACTGGACAAGCCCACAAGTCCATTGGAGACGAGCATGGAAACCGATCTGGCCACGCGCATCGCTGCGCACCCCACCTACCAGAAACTGAAGGCCACGAGGTCCAGGCTGGGCTGGTGGCTGACCGGCGCCATGATGCTGGTCTACTACGGCTTCATCGTGCTGGTGGCCTACTTCAAGCCGCTGATGTCCACCCGCATCGGCGAAGGCGTCACCACCTGGGGCATGCCGGTCGGGCTGTTCGTGATTGCTTTCACCATCGTCATCACCGGCATCTATGTGCGCCGCGCGAACGACGAGTTCGACCGCCTGTCCGCCGAACTGAACAAGGCGGTGCTGAAATGATCACCCGCAACACGCTCATCGCGCTGCTGCTGTCGGCTGTCGGCGTGGCGGCCTATGCCGCTGGCGCCGACCTCGGCCAGGCCGAGAAGCAGGCCACCAACTGGACGGCCATCGGCATGTTCGGTGTCTTCGTCATCTTCACGCTGTTCATCACCAAGTGGGCGGCGGCCAAGACCAAGAGCACGGCCGACTTCTACACCGCCGGTGGCGGCATCACCGGCTTCCAGAACGGCCTGGCGATAGCCGGCGACTACATGTCGGCGGCGTCCTTCCTGGGCATCTCGGCGGCCGTGATGGCGTCCGGTTTCGACGGCCTGATCTACTCCATCGGCTTCCTGGTCGGCTGGCCGGTGGTCACTTTCCTGTTGGCCGAAAGGCTGCGCAACCTGGGCAAGTTCACCTTTGCCGACGTCGCCGCCTTCCGCTTCAGCCAGACGCCGGTGCGCGTGTTCGCCGCCAGCGGCACGCTGGTCGTCGTTGCCTTCTACCTGATCGCGCAGATGGTCGGCGCCGGCCAGCTCATCAAGCTGCTGTTCGGCCTGGAGTACTGGATGGCGGTGGTCATCGTCGGCGCGCTGATGATGGTCTACGTGCTCTTCGGCGGCATGACGGCCACCACCTGGGTGCAGATCATCAAGGCCATCATGCTGCTGTGCGGCGCGTCCTTCATGGCCTTCATGGTGATGCTGCACTTCGGCTTCAGCCCCGAAGCCATGTTCGCCGAAGCGGTGAAGATCAAGACCGCCATCGCCACCAAGGGCGGCAAGCCGGCCGAAGAGGCGGCGAAGATCGGCTTTTCCATCATGGGCCCGGGCAACTTCGTCAAGGACCCGATCAGCACCATCAGCTTCGGCATGGCGCTGATGTTCGGCACCGCTGGCCTGCCCCACATCCTGATGCGCTTCTTCACCGTGCCCAACGCCAAGGAAGCGCGCAAGTCGGTGCTGTGGGCGACCACCTGGATAGGCTACTTCTATGTGCTGACCTTCATCATCGGCTTCGGCGCCATCACCTATGTGCTGACCAACCCGAGCTTCCTCGACGCCAAGGGCGCGCTGCTGGGCGGCAACAACATGGCCGCCATCCACCTGGCCAACGCGGTGGGCGGCAACGTCTTCCTGGGCTTCATCTCGGCGGTGGCTTTCGCCACCATCCTGGCGGTGGTGGCGGGCCTGACGCTGAGCGGCGCCTCGGCGGTGTCGCACGACCTCTACGCCACCGTCATCAAGCAGGGCAAGGCCGACAGCGCGAGCGAGTTGCGGGTCTCGAAGATCACCACCGTGTGCCTGGGCATCGTGGCCGTGGTGCTGGGCATCGCCTTCGAGAAGCAGAACATCGCCTTCATGGTCAGCCTGGCCTTCGCCATCGCGGCTTCGGCCAATTTCCCGGTGCTGCTGATGAGCGTGCTGTGGAAGGGCTGCACCACCCGGGGCGCCGTCATCGGCGGCTTCCTGGGCCTGCTGTCGTCGGTGGCCTTGACGGTGGTCTCGCCGGCCGTCTGGGAAGCCACCCTGGGCAACCCCAAGGGCAGCGCGCTCTTCCCCTACACCAGCCCGGCGTTGTTCAGCATGACCATCGGCTTCGTCGGCATCTGGCTGTTCAGCGTGCTCGACGGCAGCCAGCGCGCGGCGGTCGACAAGGCCGGCTTCCTGGCGCAGCAGGTGCGGTCCGAGACCGGCATTGGCGCTGCCGGGGCATCGGGGCATTGATCAGGCGACCGCGTGCACACCCGCTGACCTGAACAGGCCGCTGACGACCCGTCAGCGGCCTTTTTGATTCCCCGAGGACATGAATCAGCTGGCCTTGCAGATCGACCGTGCCGACACGCTGGCTGCCTTGCAGGCGGCCAGTGCGCGGCTGGACGCGATGGTGCCGGCGCTGCATGGCAGCGGCGTGCAGGCCGCCCGCATCGCCGAGCTGGTCAGCGGGCTGAACGCACAGCTGTTCGCGCGGCTGTGGGCGCTGCTGGCACCGCCCGACGTGGTGGCCAACAGCTGTCTGCTGGTGATGGGCAGTGAAGGCCGCGGCGAGCAGATCCTGAAGACCGACCAGGACAACGCGCTGCTGCTGCGCGACGGTTTTGCCGGGCCGGGCCTGGCCGCGCTGGCGGCGCGCTTCAACGGCGTGCTGGCCGACTGGGGTTACCCGCCCTGCCCGGGCGACATCATGCTGACCAACCCCTTGTGGCGGCAGCCGCTGGCGGCCTTTCGCGAAACCTTGCGCGGCTGGGTCTACGGGCAAGAGGGCGTGGTGCCGGTCGACGGCCCAATGAACCTGGCCATCTTCTACGACGCGGTGGCGGTCGCTGGCGACGCCGCCTTGCTGCAGGCTGCCCGCGCGCAACTCGACCGCCTGCTGATCGGGCAGGACAGCTATGTCGCGCGCTTCGCTTCGGCCGCCGATCAGTTTGCCGAACCCGGCGGCTGGCTGGCGCGCCTGGCCGTTCTGGTTCACGTCCACCGCGAAGAGCCGCCGCTGGACATCAAGAAGCTGGGCCTCTTTCCCCTCGTTCATGGCGCGCGGGCCCTGGCCTTGCAATACGGCTTGCACGAGGCCGGCACGGCAGCCCGCCTGCAAGGGCTGGCCGGTCTGAGCCGTGTCGACCCCGCGTTGGCGGCCGACGCGGTCGATGCCTTGCACCGCTTGATGGACCTGCGCCTGACGCAGCAATTGCGGCTGTGCGCGCAGGGCGCCGCGCCCGGCAACCAGATCGAGCCTGCGGACCTCAGCGCCTTCGAACTCGGACAACTGCACGCCGCCTTGGCCAGCGTCAAACGCTGGCGGGCTTTTCTGCGCCAGCATTTCCACCTCGACGCGCTGTAGCCGCAGCGCCAGGAGACCGCCATGCAGGACCGACCCGCCCGCTTGCTGACGCAACGCCTGCTGGCGCTGTTCGCGGCGGGCTGGTTGCTGCTGAGCTTCCCGCTGCTCGGGCTGTGGCTGGTCGACGGCAGCGGGCTGGGCCCGCTGCTGCTGCCGCTGGCGCTGTTCACGGTCTGGGCGCTGCTGATCGCCGCGCTGGCTGTGCTGATGGAAAGCCGCGGAGGCTGAGCGCTTGTCGCCCACCCTGGTCATCGCCGCCTCGCTGGGCTACCTGCTGGCCCTGTTTGGCGTGGCCGCCTGGGCCGACCGCCGCGCGGCCCAGGGTCGCAGCGTGATCGCCCATGCGGGGGTCTATGCCGCTTCGATGGCGGTCTATTGCACCGCCTGGACCTACTACGGCAGCGTCGGCCGCGCCGCCAGCGGGGGTGTCTGGTTCCTGCCCATCTACCTGGGGCCGACGCTGGCCCTGGTGCTGGCCGCACCGGTGCTGCGCAAGATGATCCGCATCTCGCGCGCCTACCGCATCACGTCCATCGCCGACTTCATCGCCAGCCGCTACGGCAAGAGCCGCCTGCTGGCCGGCGCCGTGACGCTGATCGCGCTGGTCGGCGTGGTGCCCTACGTGGCGCTGCAACTCAAGGCCGTCAGCAGCAGCTTCGCGGTACTGACCGCGCACAGCGCCAGCGAACTGCCGGTGGCCTTGATCACCGCGCTGGTGCTGGCCGGTTTCACCATCGCCTTCGGCACCCGTCACCTCGACAACACCGAACGCCACGAAGGTCTGGTGGCGGCCATCGCGGCCGAATCGGTGGTCAAGCTGCTGGCCTTTCTGGGCGTCGGCGCCTTCGTCACCTGGGGCCTGTTCGACGGCCTGGGCGACCTCTTCGGCCGTGCCATGGCGGTACCCGACATCGCCCGCCTGCTGCGCTTCGACGCCACGCGGCCCTTTGCCTACGCGCAGTGGTTCGCGCTGATGCTGCTGGCGATGTTCAGCGTCATCCTGCTGCCGCGGCAGTGGCAGGTGATGGTGGTCGAGAACGTGGACGAAGCCCACGTGCGCCGCGCCGCCTGGGCCTTTCCCGCTTACCTGCTGCTGATCAACCTGTTCGTCCTGCCTATCGCTTTCGGCGGCCTGCTGTGGTTCGGCGTCGGTGCTGCCGACGCCGAAACCTTCGTGCTGTCGCTGCCGCTCAGCGCGGGTGGCAACGGGGGTGCGGCGCTGGCCCTGCTGGCCTTCATCGGCGGCCTGTCGGCGGCCACCGGCATGGTCATCGTGGAGGCCATCGCGGTGTCGACCATGGTCTGCAACGACCTCGTGCTGCCGGGCCTGCTGCGGCTGCCGGCCTTGCAGACACGCGATCTCACCGCCATGCTGCTGTTCACCCGCCGTGCCGTCATCGTGGCGCTGCTGCTGCTGGGCTGGCTGTACTTCCGCATCGCCGGCGAATCCTATGCACTGGTCAGCATCGGCCTGATCAGCTTCGCCGCCGTGGCGCAGTTCGCGCCGGCGCTGCTCGGTGGCCTGTACTGGAAGGGCGGCACGCGCAACGGTGCGCTGGCCGGCCTGGCCGCCGGTGCGCTGCTGTGGCTGTGGACGCTGCTGTTGCCGTCGATCGCCAAGTCGGGCTGGATGGACGCGGCCTTCCTGGCGCAGGGGCCGTTCGGCCTGGCGCTGCTGCGGCCCGAAGCGCTGTTCGGCCTGGGCGGGCTCGACAACCTGACCCATGCGCTGTTCTGGAGCCTGCTGGCCAATGCCGGCCTGTACACCTTCGTGTCGCTGGCCTGGCCGCCGCGCGCGGCCGAGGCCGGGCAGGCGCTGCTGTTCGTGGACGTCGACGCCGGGGCCAGCCCCGAGCGCGTGTTCTGGCGCGGCCGTGCCCGGGTGGCTGACCTGGTGGCGCTGCTGGGCCGTTTCCTCGGTCCGCAGCGGGCTGCCGCCCTGATGGCCACGCAGCCCGGCTGCGACGCCGTGCAGGCCGACCCCAAGCTGGTGCAGTTCGCCGAAACGCAACTCGCCGGCGCCATCGGCAGTGCATCGGCGCGGGTGATGGTGGCCCGGGTGGTGGAAGAAGACGCGCTGGACCACGACGATGTGCTGCGCATCGTCGAAGAGGCCAGCGGCCTGAGACGGATGAACGAGCAGCTGCAGTCGCTGGACCGGCTGAAGGACGACTTCATGTCCTCGGTGACCCACGAACTGCGCACGCCGCTGACCAGCATCCGCGCGCTGACCGAACTGATGCGCGACGACCCCGACATGGACCCCGCGCAGCGCCAGCAGTTCCTGGGCCTGGTGGTGGCCGAAAGCGAGCGCCTGTCGCGCCTGGTGAACCAGGTGCTGGACATGGCCAAGATCGAATCGGGCAGCGCCGAATGGCTGTCGGCCGAAGTCGATGTCGCGGCCTTGATGCAGCAGGCGGTGCTGACCACGGCGGAGTGGGTCCGCGAGCGCGGCGCGGAGCTGGTCCTGCACCTGCCCCAGCCGCCGGCCCCGCTGCTGCGCGCCGACCCCGACCGTCTGCTGCAGGTCCTGCTGAACCTGTTGTCCAATGCCGTCAAGTTCGTGCCCGCGCACGGCGGACGCGTCGACCTGCGTCTGCGCCAGGCTGCCGGCAGGCTGACGGTTGAAGTGCAGGACAACGGCCCCGGCATCCCGCAGGCCCAGCAGGCCCTGGTCTTCGAGAAGTTCCGTCAGGGCGGCGACGCCAGCCACCGCCCGCCCGGCACCGGCCTGGGGCTGCCGATCAGCCGGCGCATCGTCGAGCATTTCGGCGGCCGGCTGTGGTTGCGTTCCGAGCCGGGCCAGGGCGCCTGTTTCGGTTTCGACCTGCCGCTGAACCACGCGTTGAAAGACCCGCCCACGGCGAAGGAGAGCTCACCATGAAACCGACCATCGTCATCGCGGACGACGAGCCCAACATCCTGGTCTCGCTGGAATTCCTGATGCAGCGCGAGGGCTACACCGTGGTGCTGGCGCGCAATGGCGTCGAGGCGCTGGACGCCATCCGGGCGCACCGGCCGGCGCTGGTGCTGCTCGACGTGATGATGCCGGGCAAGAACGGCCACGAGGTCTGCCAGGCCGTGCGCGCCGACGACACGCTGGCCGGCACGCGGATCCTGATGCTGACCGCCAAGGGCCGTGACACCGACATCGCCCAGGGGCTGGGCGTGGGTGCCGACGGCTACCTGACCAAGCCTTTCTCGACCAAGGACCTGGCCGCGCGCGTGAAGGCCCTGCTCGGCCCATGAAGACAGCCACCCGCGAGCTGACCGCCGCCCTGCTGCCCGCCGCGCTGTTCGCGCTGCTGCTGGCGGCGGCCGCCGCCGTGCTGGCGGCCACGATGAGCGCCAGCGAGCGCAGCGTGGCGTGGGCGCTGCTCGAGCCGCGCCTGGCGCTGCTGGTGATGCTCTGGCTGGTGAGCGCGCTGGCTGCGGGCGCGGCGCTGCGCCAGGCCTGGCTGCACTTCGGCGCGGCCCCGGGCCGGCTGGCCGAAGCGGTGCAGGTGCTGATCAACACCGAAGCCCCGCCGCGCCTGCACAGCAGCGGCAGCGCCGGCAGCCGCGCGCTGGCCGTCGCCGTCAACACCCTGGTCCTGCAGCGCAACTCCCTGCGCGAGGGTATCGCCAGCCAGGTGGCCCAAGCCAGCCGCGGAATCGAACAGGAGCGCAACCGCCTGGCCGCGCTGATGGCCGAGCTGACGCAGAGCGTGGTGGTGTGCAACCTCGACGGCCGCATCCTGTTGTTCAATGCCCGTGCGCGGCTGCAGTTCCGTGCGCTGGCCGCCAGCAGCACGGGGGGCGCTGAAACTGCCGGCGTCGCCGTCTTCGACGCCATCGGCCTGGGCCGATCGATTTATGCCGTGCTCGACCGGCGCCTGGTCGCCCATGCGATGGAAGCCGTGCAGCAGCGCCTGCAGCGCGGCGCCCCGCACCCCGCGGCGCAGTTCGTCACCGGCACGCAGAGCGGGCAGTTGCTGCGCGTGCAGATGACGCCGGTGAAGGCGCCCGATGCCGATGCACAGACACCGCTCAACGGCTTCGTGCTGATGCTGGACAACATCACCCGCGACCTGGCCGAAGACACCGCCCGCGACCGCCTGCTGCACGGCCTGACCGAGGGCCACCGCGGTTCGCTGGGCACCCTGCAGGCGGCGGCCGAGCTGCTCGAGGAGCCCGACCTGGACGCCGCCACCCGTGAGCGTTTCGCTGGCGTGATCCGCGACGAGATCGCGGCCATGTCGCGCCGCCTGAACGAGGCCGCCGCGCTGGGCCTGCAGTCCTTGAAGACGCGCTGGCCGCTGGAAGACATGCTGGGCGCCGACTTCGTGGCGGCAGCGGCGCGGCGCATCCAAAGCCAGAACGGCGCCCGCGTCATCGCCACCGAAGTCGATGCGCAGCTGTGGCTGAAGGTCGACAGCTACACGCTGATCCAGGCGCTGCTGCACTTGAGCGGGCGGTTGGCCGATGAATACGGCGTCCGCCGCGTACAACTGCGCTTGGCCCTGGCGCCGGCTGTGGCCGGGGCGGCCGGCGACAAGGCGCAGCTCGACCTGGTCTGGGCCATGCAGGCCCTCAGCACCGAGACCGTCACGGCCTGGGAATCGGAACCCATCCAGAGCGGCGAAGACAGCAGCCCGCTGACCGTGCGCGACGTGCTGGAACGCCACGGCGGCACTTTGTGGTTCGAGCGCGCGCGCATCCGCCAGGAGGCCTTCTTCCGCCTGCTGCTGCCGCTGGCCGCGGCCGCCGTGCCGATGGAGGCGGCGGCCGTGACGCCGCACGACAGCCGGCCGGAGTTCTACGACTTCGACCTGTTCGCCCACCCCGCCACCGGCCACCCGCTGGCCGACCGGCCCTTGGCCGACATCAGCTACACGGTGTTCGACACCGAGACCACCGGCCTGCAGCCGTCGGCGGGTGACGAGATCATCCAGATCGGCGCCACGCGCGTCGTGGCCGGCAAGCTGCGCCGCCAGGAATGCTTCGAGCAGCTGGTCGACCCGCAGCGCCCGCTGTCGGCTGCCGGCATCACCATCCACGGCATCGCACCGGCCCAGTTGCGCGGCCAGCCGCTGATCCAGGCCGTGCTGCCGGCCTTCCACGCCTACGCGCAAGACACCGTGCTGGTGGCCCACAACGCGGCCTTCGACATGCGCTTCCTGCAGTTGAAGGAAGCCGCCACGGGCATGGTCTTCGATCAGCCGGTGCTGGACACCCTGCTGCTGTCGGCGGTGGTGCACCCGCAGCAGGACAGCCACAGCCTGGAAGCGATCGCCGAACGCCTCGGCGTGACCGTGCTGGGGCGGCACACCGCCCTGGGCGACGCCATGGTCACCGCCGAGGTCTTCGTCCAGCTGCTGCCGCTGTTGCAGGCGATGGGCATCCACACGCTGGGGCAGGCGCTGGCAGCGTCCAGGCAGACCTATCTGGCGCGGGTCAGCTACTAGGGTCGGGCCGCTGGCTGCGGCTGCGGCTGCGGGTCCGCGTGCGACAGGGCGCGCAGCAGCACCAGCGCCAGCTTCTGCGGGCTGAGGGGTTTGGTCAGGTGGTCGATCATGCCGGCCGCCAGCGAGGCCTCGCGGGCTGCGCCCTGCGCGTCGGCGGTCAGCGCGATGATGGGCGTGGTGGCATAGCCGGGCAGCCGGCGCAGCACCCGCGTCGCCTCCAGGCCGCTCATGCCGGGCAGGCGCATGTCCATCAGCACCAGCGCGTAGGCCTGCCGGGCAGCCAGCGCCAGCGCGCTGCCGCCGGTCTGCGCCGTGTCCACCTGCAGGCCGAAGGATTGCAGCAGGGCCAGCGCCATGTGCTGGTTGGTGGGGTCGTCCTCCACCACCAGCACCAGGGCGCCGGCGTGTTCGCGGCGCAGCCGGTCTTCCGCCGTCAGCGTGGGCGCTAGGGCGGCAACGGCGTCGTGGGCCGGCGCCACCGCCCGGCCCAGCCTGGCGGTGAACCAGAACACGCTGCCGGCGCCGTCCATGCTGATGGCGCCGGCCGTGCCGCCCATCAATTCGGCCAGGTGGCGCGTGATGGCCAGGCCCAGGCCGGTGCCGCCATAACGCCGCGTGGTGGACGAATCGGCCTGGGTGAAGGGCTGGAACAGGCCGGCCAGTTTTTCCGGGGCCACGCCGATGCCGGTGTCGCGCACTTCGAAGCGCACCAGCAGGTCGTCGGGACCTTCGCCGTCCACCCGGCAGGTCAGGCTCACCGAACCGCTGTCGGTGAACTTGCAGGCGTTGCTCAGCAGGTTGAGCAGGGCCTGGGTCAGCCGGCGTGCATCGCCGTTCAGGTGCAGGGGCACATCGCCACCGTCCACCGTCAGTTGCAGGCCCTTGGCCTGCGCGATGGCGCTGATCTGCTCCTCGACCGGGTGCAGCAGTTCGGCCCAGCTGAAGTCCTGCCTGTCGATATCGAACCGGCCGGCTTCGATCTTGGCCAGGTCCAGCACATCGTTCAGCAGGGCCAGCAGGTGCTCGGAGGCAGCACTGATCGTGGCCAGCCGGGCACTTTGCCTGGCGGTCGGGTCTTCGCGCTGCAGCAGGTGCGTGTAGCCCATGATGGCGTTCATGGGCGTGCGCAATTCGTGGCTCATGGTCGACAGGAAGGTGCGCTTGGCGACGTTCGCGGCCTCGGCCCGGTCGCGTTCCAGCAGCAGTTCGCGGGTGCGCTGCGCCACGCGCGCTTCCAGCTCCGTGCGGTGCGCTAGCAGTTCGGCCTGCAGCCGGCTGGCTTCGGTGATGTCGACCAGCACCGCACGCTGGGTCAGGCCAACGGCATCGGCCATCACGTCCAGCCGCACCTGCAGCAGCGGGCGCAGCGGGTTGCCGCTGAGCAGGGGCAGCTCGCTGCTCAGCCGCCGGTGCGTCGCAAAGGCCTGCGCCAGCAGGTCGGCGCTGCGCTGGCGCGCTTCGACGGGCACGAAGTCCAGCCAGCGGCGGCCCACCAGGGCCGCGGGTGCGCCACCGAGCAGCGCGGCGCCGGCCACATTGACGCGCACGATGCGGCCTTCGCGGTCCAGGTTCAGGTAACCCACCGGCGCGAACTCGAAGAGGTCGGTGTAGCGCTGCAACGCCTGCCGGGTCTCGGCCTGGGCCTGCCGCAGGGCTTCGTTCTGCATCTGCAGTTCGATCTGGTGCACCTGCAGTTCGAGCAACAGGCGCCGGGCATCGGCCTCAGGCGGCGCGGCGGCGCTGCCCGGCGCAGCCCGTTGCGCCTCGGCATCGGCGCGCAGGCGCAGGGCTTCGGCGCCGGGCGGTTGCTTGCCGGTGGGCCGGGCCGCGCTCATGGGGTCGATCCCGGCGTGGCTGCGTTGCTGGGGGAGCGCAGCCGCAACTCGGCCTCCAGCGCCTTGGTCTCGGTGATGTTGACGAAGGTGCTGACCACGCCGTCGATGACGTTGTCCTGCGTTCGGTAAGGCATGGTGCGCACGCGGTACCAGCGGCCGTCGTGGGTGCGCACCTGCTTCTCGATGAAGACCAGGCTGTGCAGCACGGCCTGCGCGTCGGCCTTGAGCTGCGGGTAATCCAGTTCGGTCACCAGGTCGGACAGCGGGCGGCCGACGTCGCCCGGTATCAGCTTGAACAGCTGCGTGGCCAGCGTGGTGTAGCGCCGCAGCTTCATTGCGCCGTCGAGGAAGATGGTGGCGATCTCGGTGCTGTTCAGCAGGTTGATCATGTCGTTGCGTTCCCAGGTGAAATCTTTCACCCGGGCCTGCAGTTCGGCATTGACGGTGCGCATCTCTTCGTTCATCGACTGCATTTCTTCCTTCGAGGTCGTCAATTCCTCATTGGTCGATTGCAGTTCCTCGTTGGTCGATTGCAACTCCTCATTGGTCGACTTCAACGCTTCCAGCGCGCTCTGTGAGCTCTCTTGTTGCAGGCGCAGCGCCTCCCGGGCTTGTCGCAGTTCCTGCAGCAGCGCGTCGTTGGCGGCATTGACCGCTGGCTTGCGCGAGCGCCGGGTCGCGGGCGGCGGCGCCACCTCCTGGAACACGACGAGCAGGCGGCCCTGCAGCACGGCGGGCTGGGCCAGCGGCTGCACCGTCACGTCCACCACCGCCAGGCTGCTGGGGTCGCCCACCCGCAGGCCGCGCAACTTCACCGGCTGCATCGCGCGCAGCGCCCTGGGCAGCACCCCGACCAGGGCCTCGGCCAGGCCGGCGCGGGCCATGGCATGCAGGTTGATGTTGACCTTGCCGGCGGCGGGCTCCAGGTATTTGCCGGTGCGCCCGCTGATGTACAGGATGTCGCCATCGGCGTTGACCAGCACCGCGGCCGGCGCATGGCCCTGCAGGATCAGCTGTTCGGTCAGCTGCCCCAGCGTTTCGACGGTTGCGGACCAGGTCAGCGCTGCACCGGTGGCTGGCGGCGGTTTGTGGGCCGGGAACAGCAGGTCGCGCGGCCGGGTGTCGGGGTCGAGCCGGCGGAAGCAGTGGTCCGCGGACGGCACCGTCGCGAACAGGTGGCCGAAATTGCCCACGGTTTCCGCATTGCCCAGCACCAGCAGGCCGCCGGGGTTCAGCGCGTAGTGGAAGATCGGCAGCAGCTTGGCCTGCAACTCGGGCCTGAAATAGATCAGCAGGTTGCGGCAGGACAGCAGGTCCAGCTTGGTGAAGGGCGGGTCCTGGACGACGTTCTGCGGCGCGAAGATGACCCGGTCGCGCACGATCTTGTTCACCTGGTAGCCGCCATCGACTTCGACGAAGTAGCGGGCCAGCCGGTCGGGTCCGACGCTGCCGGCGATGGTGGCGGGGTAGTGGCCCTTGCGCGCCTTGTCGACGGCATCGGGGTCGAGGTCGGTGGCGTAGACCTGCAGCGTGTAGCGGGCGTGGGCCAGCGCCGGACCGCTGGCCAAGGCCATCACCACGTCGTTGAACACCATCGCCAGCGTGTAGGCCTCTTCGCCGCTGGAGCAGGCCGGCACCCAGGCGCGCAGGTGCAGGCCCTGGGGGTGGCGGGCCAGCAACTCGGGCAGCAGTTCGGTGCGCAGCGCTTCCCAGACTTCGGGGTCGCGGAAGAACTCGGTCACGCCGATCAGCATCTCCTTGAACAGCAGGTCCAGCTCTTGCGGGTTGCCGCGCAGGTGCTGGGTGTACCCGGCCATGTCGAGCAGGCCCTGCATACTGATGCGCCGTTCGATGCGGCGCAGCAGCGTGCTGGACTTGTAGAGCGAGAAATCCGTGCCGCCGTGCTGGCGCAACAGCGCGATGATCTGCGTCAGGGCATGCGGATCACCGCCCGCTGGCGCCGCCACCGCGCCGCCGCCGGCCTGCTGCCGTGGCAGGATGATGCGGCTCGGCAGGTCTTCCGGGCGCGCCACGATGTCGGCCACCCCGGCCGCGATGGCGCTGGCCGGCATGCTTTCGGACTGCGCACTGGCCGGGTCCTGCACGGCCACCAGGCCGCCGGCCAGCTGGATGGCGCGCAGCCCCTCCACGCCGTCCGAGCCCATGCCCGACAGCAGCACGCCGGTGGCCAGCTCGCCCTGGTCCAGCGCCAGGCTGCTGAGAAAGAAGTCCACCGCCAGGCGCAGCCCGCGCTGCTCCCGGGGTTGGCTCAGGTGCAGCCGGCCCTTGCGCAGCGCCAGGTCCTTGTTGGGTGGAATGATGTAGACATTGCCGGCTTGCACGGCCATGCCGTCGCTGGCCTCGCAGACGTGCAGGGGGGTGATCCGCTGCAGCAGCTCAGGCAGGCTGCTGGGGTGTTCCGGGTCGAGGTGCTGGACGACGACGAAGGCCAACTGGCTGTCGGCCGGCACCTGGCCGAAGAAGGCGTCCAGCGCCTCCAGGCCACCCGCCGAGCAGCCGATGCCGACCACGCGCACCGGCACCGCGCCTGGCGGCGGCAGCGCATCGGGTTCGCTGGGTGTGCTGGGGTCGTCCGACACAGTCGACACGGTTCGGTACCTGAGGTGGACGGCGGCCCCACAGCCTGGGACGCCGGTCTTGAACCTGGCTGCGCGGCCTGACTGCAGCGGCTTCTGAACGAAGCCGGGTCGTGCGCCCGATGGGCGGAAGAATAACAGCCGCCGCTCGCACCCTGGAACTCCGCGATCAGGGCCTTGCCGTTGCGGCCCGCCAGGCGGACAGCAGCGTGGCTTCGCGCTCGGGGTTCAGGCCCACCGGGGGGCGCGGCGGGTCTTGCTTGGCGGCGGCCGGCAAGGCGCCCGACCAGGCGGCCGTGTCGGCAAAGGTCTGCGCCACCGGCCGGCATTGCAGGCCGGTGGCCAGGGCGCGTTCGATGTCCATGCGGTGCAGCGCGGCCTCGGCCCGCGGCAGCCACAGCGGCAGGTCGGTCCAGGCTTGCACGCCCTGCGCCAGCAGGAAGTCTTCGTCCACCCACACCGGCTGCGCGCTGCTGTTCAAGGCCCGCGCGCCGGCGGCCAGCAGCTCGCCCATCGTCGTTGGCGCTTCGGGCCCGGTCAGGTTGAACACGCCGGTCTGCCCCTGTTCAGCCTGGTGCAGCAGCCAGCTGGCGGCATCGCGCGCGTCGATGAACTGCACCGCAGCGTCGGGGTCGCCCGGTGCCAGCATCTCACCGCCGCGCAGCAGGCGCTGCACCCACCAGGTGAAACGCCCGGTGGGGTCGTGCGGCCCGACCAGCAGCCCCGGCCGGGCGATCAGGCAGCGGCCCTCGAAGCCGTCCCAGGCCGCCACCTCGCACAGCGCCTTCAGGCCGCCGTAGGTGGCGCCGGTGATGGTCTCGGTGCGCGGGTCTTCCAGGGTCTGCACTTCGGCCGTCTCGTCGGTCAGGCCGTGGGCGCTGGCGTTGACGTCGGCATACACGCTGACCGTCGACACCAGCTGGTAGGTGGAGACGCGGCCGGCCAGGGCTTCGGCCACCGCATGCACCTGGCGCGGGACGTAGGCGCTGGTGTCGATGGCGGCGTCCCACTCGCCGTCTTCCAGCACGGCGAGGCTGCCGTCGCGGTCGGCGATGCGGTGTTCGGCCTCGGGGAACAGCTCGGGCCCGCTGCGGCCGCGGTGCAGCAGGGTCAGTTCGTGGCCGGCTTCCAGCGCCAGCTGCGCCAGGTGGCGGCCGAGGAAGCGCGTACCGCCCAGGATGAGCAGCTTCATGCCGTGAACAGCGCCTTGTGCTGCTCGCGCAGCACCGCTTTCTGCACCTTGCCCATGGCGTTGCGCGGCAGCTCGTCGCTGACGAAGACCTGCTTGGGCACCTTGAAGTTGGCGATCTTGCCTTTGAGTTGCGCGACGATGGCGGCGCTGTCCAGTGCCACCCCCGGCTTGCGCACGACGACGGCCACCACGGCCTCGCCGAAGTCGGGGTGGGGCACGCCCACCACGGCCGATTCGGCCACACCCGGCATGTCGTTGACATAGCCCTCGATCTCGGCCGGGTAGACGTTGTAGCCGCCGGTGATGATCAGGTCCTTGCTGCGGCCGACGATGGTGAGGTAACCGTCGCCGTCCACCGTGCCCATGTCGCCGGTCTTGAACCACAGGTCGGTGGTGAATTCGTCGGCGGTCTTCTCGGGCATCTTCCAGTAACCCTTGAAGACATTGGGCCCCTTGACCTCGATGCCGCCGATCTCGCCGGCCGGCAGCGGCCGGCCCTTGGCGTCGTGCAGGCGCAGGCTGACGCCGGGCAGCGGGAAGCCCACCGTGCCGCCATGGCGTGCGCTCTCAGGCTGGTAGGGGTTGGACGTGAGCATGGTGGTTTCGCTCATGCCGTAGCGTTCCAGGATGGTGTGGTCGGTGCGTTGCTGCCAGGCCTTGAAGGTCTCGATCAACATGGGCGCCGAGCCGCTGATGAACAGCCGCATGTGGCTGCAGGTTTCGCGGTTCAGGGCCGGCTCGCCCAGCAGGCGCACGTAGAGTGTGGGCACGCCCATGAAGACCGTCGCCTCGGGCAGGCGGGCCACCACGGCGGCCGCATCGAAGCGGTTGAACCAGATCATCTTGCTGCCGTTCAGCAGCGCACCGTGCGTGGCCACGAACAGGCCGTGCACGTGGAAGATGGGCAGGGCGTGGATCAGCACATCGTTGGCCTGCCAGCCCCAGTGTTTCTTCAGCACCTGCGCGTTCGACAGCAGGTTGCCGTGGCTCAGCATCGCGCCCTTGCTGCGGCCGGTGGTGCCGCTGGTGTACAGGATGGCGGCCAGCTCCTCGGCGCTGCGCGGCGCGGGCGTGTGCTGGTCGCTGTGGTAAGCCGCGCGGTCCAGCAGGGTGCCGCTGCGGTCGTCGTTCAGCGTGTAGACGTGGGGCGTGCCGGCCTGGAAGGCGGTCTGGCTGATCCAGCCGAAATTCTTGCCCGCGCACACCACCACGGCCGGTTCGGCGTTGCCGATGAAGTAGGCCACTTCACTGGCCTGGTAGGCGTTGTTCAGCGGCAGGTAGACATGGCCGCTGCGCAGCACCGCCAGGTAGAGCATCAGCGCTTCGACGCTCTTGTCGGTGTGCACGGCGATGCGCGACGCGGGCGGCAGGTTCAGGCTGTCCAGCAGGTTGGCCAGCATGGCGCTGCCGCGCTCGAGGTCGCGCCAGGTGTAGTAGCGCGGCGGTGTGGTGTCGGCCGTTTCGACGGCGGTGGTGTCCAGGTCGGCGGGGAAGGCCGCGCGCAGGGCCGCGTACAGATTCTGTGATTTCAAGGCGTCGTCTCTGTCGGTTCAATCCAGCTTGGCACCCGATGCTTTCACGACTTCGGCCCGGCGCTTCCAGGCGGCCTTCAGTTCGTCATTGCCCAGTGCCTTGAGGCGACCGCCCTTGATGTGGTCGGCGCTGCCGCCCGGCGGGAAGGGCACCACCACCGTCACGGGTTTGGCGGGCCAGGGGGTCTGGGCGTGGATCCAGGGTGCGGCCAGGGTGGCTGCACTGGCGGTGAGGGCCTGACGGCGGGTGTGATTCTTCATGGCCGCGATGCTACGGACGCGCCAGCGCAGCCGACTACGGGGTTTCCACGCCCGAGAAATCACCCGCTCGTGGCGCAGGGCGCCGGCGGGTTTTTCCGGCCTACTCGGCCTTGATGCCGGCCTTCTTGATCAAGGCCGCATATTTGGCCAGCTGCGCCCGCGTGGCGGTGCCCAGTTCCTCGGCGCTGGAGCCGCGCGGCGTCAGGCCCTGGGCGATGAGCTGCTCGCGCACCGCCGGGTCGGCCAGGGCCTTGCGCACTTCGGCGTTCAGCCGGGCCACGATCTCGGCCGGCGTGCCGGTGGGCGCCATGATGGTGAACCAGGAATTGAACTCGAAGCCGGGCAGGCCGGATTCGCTGACGGTCGGCACATCGGGCCACTGCGGCATGCGCTGGTGGGTGCCGACGGCCAGCAGCTTCAGCCGCTTGCCCTTGACCAGCGCGTTCACCGACGCCAGCCCCTGGAAGGCGATGGGCACCTGGGCGCCGGCCAGGCCCGTGGCCAGGTCGGAAGCGCCCTTGTAGGGCACGTGGTTGAGCTGGATGTTGGCGTCGGACGCGAACAGCGCCATGGCGATGTGCTGCGGGCTGCCGATGCCGCCCGAGCCGTAGTCGACCTTGCCCGGCGCGGCCTGCGCCGCCTTGATCAGGGCGGCCGGCGTGTCGAAGGGCGCGCTGAGCGCGCCCACCAGGCACCACTCGATGGTGGCCACCAACGACACTGGCACGAAGTCGCGCAGCATGTCCCAGGGCAGCTTGGGCTGCAGCGCCGGCACCATGGTCATGATGCTGTCGTTGAGGCCGGCGATGGTGTAGCCGTCGGGCGCCGCCTTGGCGGCCTTGTCGGTGCCGACGATGCCCGAGGCGCCGAGGATGTTCTCGACCACGATGGCCTGGCCCATGTTCTGCGACATCTTCTGCACCACGATGCGCGCCGCCACGTCCACCGCGCTGCCCGCGCCCAGCGGCACGATCATGCGGATGGGCTTGGTCGGGTAGCCGGGTTCGGCCTGAACCGCGAGGGGCCCCAACCCGGTGGCGAGGGCAGCAGCCAGGGTGGCGATGGCGGTGCGGCGATGGGTCATGCGGAGTCCTTGAACGGCGTGGCTGACAGCGGCCGGATGGTAGGCCGCCTGCGCCCCACCAACGGGGCCCAATCGAGGCGCTCCGGCGAAGCCCATGCCGCAGCGTCGTGTCCTTCGCATCCCTAGAATCCTCCGCCTCACTCTGAAGAAGCTTTCATGTCGTCTGGTGTGATCCGAATCCGCGGTGCGCGTCAGCACAACCTGAAGAATCTCGACCTGGACATCCAGACCGGCGAACTGACGGTGGTCACCGGCCCCAGCGGTTCGGGCAAGTCCAGCCTGGTCTTCGACACGCTCTACGCCGAAGGCCAGCGCCGCTACGTCGAGACCTTCAGCGCCTACGCCCGGCAGTTCCTGGACCGCATGGACCGCCCGGCGGTGGACCGGGTGGACGGCGTGCCGCCGGCCATCGCCATCGACCAGACCAACCCGGTGCGAACCAGCCGCAGCACGGTCGGCACCATGACCGAGCTGAACGACCACCTGAAGCTGCTGTGGGCGCGCGCCGCGCAGCTCTTCGACCAGGACACCGCGCTGCCGGTGCGCCACGACACCGCCGAGACCATCTACGCCGACCTGCAGCAGCGGGCTGCGGCAGCGATGGACCCGCGATTGATCTTCACCTTCCCGGTGGAACTGCCCGCCGACACCACCGCCGAGCAGCAGGAACAGTGGCTGGCCGCCAGCGGCTTCACGCGCGTGCAGGCCGAGCGCATCGCGGGCGAACGCAAGGTGCTGGATGTGGTGGCGGATCGACTCAGGCTGGCCGGGGCCGAGCGCGGCCGCGTGATGGAAGCCATCGAGCTGGCCATCAAGCGCGGCGGCGGGCGGCTCACCGTTTATGTCGGCGACGGCGAGGACCAGTGGAAATACAGCACCGGCCTGCACTGCCCGGAAAGCGACCGCCGCTACGCCGACCCGCAGCCGGCCATGTTCAGCTTCAACAGCGCCTACGGCGCCTGCGACACCTGCCGCGGCTTCGGCCGCATCATCGGCGTCGATTTCGGCCTGGTCATCCCGGACGTGCGCAAGACGCTGCGCAGCGGCGCCATCAAACCCATGCAGACGCCGGCCTGGAAAGACGGCCATGAAGACATGCTGCGCTACGCTGGCGAAGCCGGCATCCCGCGCGACACGGCCTGGGCGCAATTGACCGAAGGCCAGCGCAGTTGGGTGATCGACGGCAGCCCGAACTGGACGGGCAAGTGGAATTCGCAGTGGTACGGCGTGCGCCGCTTCTTCGAGTACCTCGAGAGCAAGGCCTACAAGATGCACATCCGCGTGCTCTTGTCCAAGTACCGCAGCTACACGCCCTGCACCACCTGCGGCGGCGCGCGGCTGAAGCTGGAAGCGCTGCTGTGGCGCATCGGCGGCAAGGACGAGGCCGACGCGGTGCTGCCGCCCGCGAAGCGCTTCATGCCGCTGGGCACGGGCTGGACACGCGGGCAACTCGAAGCCTTGCCGGGCCTGAACCTGAACGACGCGATGCAGCTCAGCATCGAACGCCTGCGCCGTTACTTCGACGGCCTGACCCTGCCCAGCACACTGCTCGACGATGCGCTGAAGCTCTTGCTCGACGAGGTGCGCACGCGGCTGAAATACCTCTGCGATGTCGGCCTGGGCTACCTGACGCTGGACCGCCAGAGCCGCACCCTCAGCGGTGGCGAGGTGCAGCGCATCAACCTGACGACGGCCTTGGGCACCAGCCTGGTCAACACGCTCTTCGTGCTGGACGAACCCAGCATCGGCCTGCACCCGCGCGACATGAACCGCATCGTGGTGGCCATGCAGCGGCTGCGCGACGCCGGCAACACGCTGGTCGTCGTCGAACACGACCCGGCCGTGATGCTGGCGGCCGACCGGCTGATCGACATGGGCCCCGGTCCCGGCGAACGCGGCGGGCAGATCGTCTTCGACGGCACGCCCGAAGCCGCGCGCGATGCCGACACGCTGACCGGTGCCTACCTGGGCGGCCGCAAGCAAGTGGGTCTGGGCTTTCGCAAGCTGGTCACCGAGGCCACGCCCAAGCTGCTGCTGGAAGGCGCGCGCGACCACAACCTGCAGAACGTCAGCGTCAGCATTCCATTGACGCGTTTGGTCTGCGTGACCGGCGTCAGCGGCTCGGGCAAGAGCACGCTGATCCAGGATGTGCTCTACCCGGCCCTGGCGCGCTATTTCGGCAAGGCGACGGAAACGCCGGGCGAATTCGACCGTTTGCTGGGCGCTGATTTCCTCAGCGACGCGGTCTTTGTCGATCAAAGCCCCATCGGCAAGACCGCGCGCAGCAACCCGGCCAGTTATGTCGGTGCTTTCGATGAATTGCGCAAACTGTTTGCCGATTTGCCGCTGGCCCGCGAACGCAGTTACAGCGCCGGCACCTTCAGTTTCAATGCCGGCGACGGCCGCTGCCCGACTTGCGGTGGCAGCGGTTTCGAACACGTCGAGATGCAGTTCCTCAGCGACGTCTATCTGCGTTGCCCCGATTGCGATGGCCGGCGTTACCGCGCTGAAATCCTCGACGTCAAGATCGTGCGCGGGCCCATGCAATTGAGCATCGCCGACGTGCTGGACCTAACCGTGGCCGAGGCCGCGCACTGGTTCCAGAACGACCGCGAGGTGGTGGCGCGGCTGCAGCCCATCGTCGATGTCGGCCTGGACTATGTGCGCCTGGGTCAGCCCGTGCCGACGCTGTCCGGCGGCGAAGCGCAGCGGCTGAAGCTGGCCGGCTTTCTGGCCGACGCGGCGCAGTCGTCGATGCAGCGACTGGCCAAACGCGGCACGCTCTTCCTGTTCGACGAACCCACCACCGGCCTGCATTTCGACGACATCGCCAAGCTGATGCGCGCGCTGCGCAAACTGCAGGACGCCGGGCATTCGCTGCTGGTCATCGAGCACAACCTGGACGTGATCCGCGCTTCGGACTGGATCATCGACCTGGGCCCTGAAGGCGGCGAAGCGGGTGGCGAAGTGGTCTGTTTCGGCACGCCGGATGACGTCAAGGCGCACCCGACTTCGCACACCGGCGCCGCGCTGCGCGACTACGAGGAAGCGCTCGGCTTCGGCACGCCGAAAGCCGAAGAAGGCCGTGCGCTGCAGAGTGTGCTGCGCGCTGCGCGCAAGGCCCGCCAGGACGAGGACCAGTCCATCCGCATCGTCAACGCGAAAGAGCAC
>Ga0136641_1000162_pt1 | contig 28451 bp, 33 predicted proteins | sample EliLak1302023Y_FD_115312 | JGI IMG/M metagenome (GOLD analysis project Ga0136641, IMG submission 115312) | Freshwater microbial communities from Elizabeth Lake, Yosemite National Park, California, USA - 13020-23Y | ecosystem: Environmental > Aquatic > Freshwater > Lake ...
ATGAAAATAGATATCTAAAATTGAATCTTCCTTGCCCGGGGTGTACCAAATAGCTTCTTGAGGATTTTGAGTTGCCCATTGTGCAGCCAAAGTGGTCTTGCCATAGCCACTGGGTGCAGAGATGAAAAGGGTGCGGACATCTCGGTTATCGAACTTGGCAAGGAGGTGAGGTCGATTGAGAAAATTCGAAGGCACCGGTGGAGGTGTAATTCGAGCAAGTGAAACTCCTAAGGCTTCAGGCATTGCATCTACTCCTTACTCCAAAAAAGGGTGAGAGGATCTTGACAGGGGTGAGATGAAAAGTCCAAGACCTCATCTATGGGTGATTCACTAAAGATGCGCCGAGCCAGAAATGGCGCAAGAATAGGCTCAATGAGCAGCAATCGCCTTCAAAAATTCTTGGGTGGACGCTTTCGTACCATCCTCTCTGGAAGCCCTGATGCTCCACCATGGCTAGAAGAAGTTGCCTCTGGCGATGACCCTGGCCTCTTCTTACCAACAGATGCACCGTGGATTGTTCATGCAAACATGGCGACGCTCGTTGGCGGAGTTCGCGCACTTTTGATGCAAGCACTTCACCCCGGAACATTGGCTGGCGTCGCCCAACATTCGCGCTACGAGAAAGATCCATTGGGTCGATTAGCTGGAACGGTCCGTTGGTTAACTCTCACCACCTTCGCATCCGAAGGTGCAATCGGGAAAGAGGCAGCCCGCGTCAATGGACTGCATTCGCGAGTACGAGGCAGTTACGCGCTAAGCAATGGCGAGAAAAAAGATTATCAAGCAAGTAATGAAGATCTCCTCATGTGGGTACATATTGCATTTACTGAATCTTTTCTTGTTGCACATCAAAAATTTGGAAATACACAAATTCCAGGTGGCGCCGATGCTTATGTAAAGGGGTGGGCGAAATCTGCGATTCCACTCGGGCTCACTACTGCGCCACTTACTGAGGCGGCTCTTCATAAAAAGATCTCTGAATATGCAGATAATTCAATCTTGACCTCAAATGAATCAACTGAGCGAGTCTTGCAATTTCTGGTTAAGCCACCATTGTCATTGACGGCACGCGCGGTCTACTGGATTCTCTTTCAAGCCGCGGTTTCTTCGATGGATAAGCGCTCTCGAAAAATCTTGCATCTGCGATCACTGCCACTGGCAATTACTATTCCTATGACGAAGGTTCTTCTTGGCGCGATGCGAATGGCCATTGGAAAACACTCACCGCTAGAAGAAGCAGCAATTGCGCGCTTGAAGCGACTAGGAAAGATTTAACTCCCTAATTTTTTCAGCGCCTCACCTGTAATTCGGTGCACAGTCCACTCATCCATTGCGACAGCGCCGTGCGAGCTATAAAACTCGATGGCTGGACTATTCCAATCAAGGACCCACCATTGAAAGCGTGGATAGCCGCGTTCAACGCAAATTCTGGCTAATTCTTTCAGCAGTGCGAGCCCGAAACCTTGACCACGAAACTCTGGTTGCACATAGAGATCTTCTAAATAAATTCCATGTTTGCCTAGCCAAGTTGAGTAATTGAGGAACCAGATCGCTATTCCAACAACTTTGCCATCTACTTCAACTACGTGGGCAAAAACTCTGGGAACTTCGCCAAAGAGGGTTCGCTCTAATTCTTCCACTGTGGCAAGAACTTCGTGTTCGGCTTTTTCGTAGATAGCTAAATCTTTTATCAACTGCAGAATCTCTGGAAGATCTCCAACTTTGGCGGGGCGAATCACTGGGCACCTGCCTCTCTTGCTGCAGCAATTTTGGCACTAGTGAGTCTTGGCGCAGCAAAGGCAAAGAGTGCGCTGCCCAGCACAAATGCAATAATGAAAGTGCTACGCAGGGCGATCTCACGTGAATAGAAATGTGCACCAATCGACACTATTGCGCCGCCCAAAAGTGTGGCGATCGGGATAGTTCCCCAGGCAAACATTCGGTAGACGCTATTTACTCGTCCCAATAAATCGCCAGGAATGATGCTTTGGCGCAATGAGACAGTAATGAGATTCCATAACATTGAACAGAAAGTATCTGCAGCAAAAACTATCCAGGCAAGTTGCCACGAACTAGTAAGCCCCAGAATCAAAGTCGCTATGGGTATTCCAGCAAGTGCCAGCGCCAGAGATTTGCCATCGCCAAGCCGCTTCGCCATTTTCGGCCCCAACATACCACCGAGAATTCCACCCACAGCTGCTGCGGTGCCGAGGATTGCGAAGATAAAGACCGAGGTGTGAAGAACTTCTTGGGCATAAAAGATTTGAATTGCATTGGGAATGCTGGAGTAGAGATTGAAGCAACCTAAAATTATTGCCAAGTCCCGTAAGAATTTATTGCGCCAGAGCCAGCTCACTCCCTCTTTCATCTCTACTTTAAAATTTTGACGCTCGGAGATTGGTTTATCTGAACGGAATGAGCCAGAAATTGCGCCCATGAGTCCTCCGCAGATGAAGAAGCTGGTCGCATCAAAAATAAAGGGTGCGGCGAGTGCAAAGCCAAGTAAGAGCGAACCTAATGGTGGACCAATAAATGAGCCAAAGAGAGCCTCTGCCGTTCCCATCCGGCCATTTGCCTTCTCTAAATGCTCACTACTAACCAGTGAGGGAAGGATTGTTTGCGCCGTGTTGTTATGAAGTACATCCATCATTCCGAAGATCAGGGCAGTGAGTACCAAAATCCAATAGAGCCCGTAATGGGTCTCCTTAAGTGAAACCACATCTTTAAGTACAGGTAGATGAGACTTATTAACTACAACACCGAGAACGACTATCAGAGTAAGAATGCCCCGGCAGAAATCCATAAGGACCAAGATCTTCCTACGATCGTATCGATCGGTAATAACACCGGCAGGCAGAGTGAAGATTAACCACGGCAGGCGCTGCGCCAAAGTTATGAGAGCAATCAGAAATGGTGATCGCGTGGTGGCAGATGCAAGCCATGGATAAGCAACAGAGGCGATGCCGTCGCCTAAATTAGAGATCGATGTCGCACTCCAGAGTCGCCAAAAAACATTAGGCAGTCGAGTTGATTTACTCACTACGAAACTTAATCTTTTTTGCGTGCATGATCACTTTGATTCGAGCAATCGCACTCTTGCCCATGCCATGAAGGGCTTCCAACTCACTTAAACGAATCTTGCGTAAATCAGAGACTTTGAAGAGTTTGGCTTCAACCAGAGCAAGCCTTGCTGGCGCAGCTAAACCAATCTCACGCCAATTTGCATCGAGTTCACGCGATTCCATTATTCGATCTTATCTTTACCTCTGCGCTATTGGGAATTCTTGCTTCTTGGACCTAAACTTGCGGGTATGGAATTTGAGCGCATCCCGGTCTCGGCTGCGCAGATAGATCACCTAAAAACTTTGGTCACTGGTGGTGTATCAACCGTTGAATCAGTCTTAGACCAACATGGTCGCGACGAATCAGCCCATCCACCCGTGCGCCCATATGCAGTTGTTTCACCAAAGAGCACTGAGGAAGTTTCACGAGTATTGAGTTACTGTAATTCGCAAGCCATTCCGGTTATTGCATTTGGTGGCGGAACATCGTTGGAAGGTCACGTACTTCCAATTCACGGTGGAATTACACTCGACATGACTTTGATGAATCGCATCATTGAGGTGCGACCAGATGATCTTTTAGTTCGCGTAGAAGCAGGAGTGCATCGGGTCTTCCTTAATGAGAAATTAGCAGCGCAAGGACTCTTCTTCTCAGTTGATCCAGGTGCAGATGCAACCCTCGGTGGCATGACTGCGACAGGTGCAGCTGGCACAACAACCGTGCGCTACGGATCTATGCGCGACAACGTCATGGCACTCACTGCAGTTTTGGCAGATGGCACAGTTATTACCGTCGGACGCGAAACTCGCAAACTTTCAGCAGGTTACGATCTGACCAGATTAATTGTTGGCTCAGAAGGAACACTTGCCGTCATCACCGAAATTACACTTCGGATCTTTGGAATTCCCGAGAAGATGGCTGCGGCAATCGTGCGCTTTCCCACTTTGCGCGATGGAGTTGAAGCAGCCACTGCAGTTGTAAAGATGGGAATTGCAATTGCCCGATGTGAGTTTCTCGATGCCCAGAGCATTCGCAACGTCAATGCACACGATGGCCTCACACTTAAAGAGACACCTACTCTTTTCTTTGAATTTCATGGCAGTCCGCAGGGAGTCGAGGAGGATGCCAATTCAGTGCGAGAAATTATCGCTGAATTCAATGGCTCTGATTTTGAGTGGACTACCGATGAGAGTGCTAGGCGCAAACTCTGGCAGGCCCGTCACAATGCTTACTGGTCGGCCATTGAAGCGAACCCTGGCAAACGTGGCGTAAGTACCGACATGGCAGTTCCAATTTCACAATTACCAGAAGCCGTCGAGCGCTGTGAAAAAATTCTTAAGAGCCATCCATACCCCCACTCATTCTTGGGACATGTGGCCGATGGAAATTTCCATACCTTGATCATTACCGATCCGAGCAAGCCTGATGAACTTGAAGCAATTCGTAAAGTAAGTCATGAGATGGTGCTCGAAATCATTGCACTAGGTGGCACCTGCACCGGCGAACATGGAATTGGCATGGGAAAGATTGAAGCCCTCGTTGAAGAGACTGGATCGAGTGCGGTAAATGTAATGCGAGAAATCAAGAAGACTCTTGATCCGAATTACATTCTCAATCCAGGAAAGATCTTTACCCGCTTTAGTTAAACCGTTGGAGTTCTGTAAAGAACTTTTCCAGCAACTTTAATCTCTGTATCAACTAGATACTTCTTTACTGCTGCAAGATTGATCTCTAATCCAATGCCGGGACGATCTGGAATCGTGATCATTCCGTCGCTCTCTACTTCAATTTTATCGACCGTTAATTCAACACAGAGCGACTTGGGTTCCATTGGATACTCAGTAATCCATGAATCCTTCAGGCCGGCAAATGGTTGCAATGAAGCCGATAGCGCCGAATGTGAAGTAAATGTGTGGTTGACGAATTGCACGCCACGGGCCTTTGCATATTGGGCAACGCGATAAGCATCGCCAATACCGCCGATGTAGCCAGTATCAATCTGCACAAAACCGACGCCACCATGATCGATGAGGTGCTCTGCTTGATGAGGATTATGTGCACCTTCGCCACCTGCAAGTTTTACTTGTGGTGTACGGCGCGAGAGTTCGCCGTAAGCACTCAAAGCTGCTGCAGCAAATGGCTCTTCATACCAGAGAACATTTGCTTGAAAGAGCGCTGGTAAGCGAAGCGCTGCCGCCTCTACATCTTCATCAAAAATTGTTCCGCCATCGATCATTAAATGTGCATCTTGGCCAATACCTTCACGGGCAGCAAAGATGTGTTCGGCATCTGCCTCAACACCAAAGCGGCCAAATGCCCCCCAACCAAATTTAATTGCGGAGAATCCCTGCTTGCGAATATCAATTGCTTTCTGCAACGTTTCGGCGGCAGTGTCACCAAAGAGCACAGATGCATAAGGCAATTTGCGCTCAGCAGTTTTGTAACCAAGAAGTTTCCAGATTGGTTCGCCCTTCATCTGCCCCAATAAATCCCAGAGCGCAATTTCAATCCCAGAGAGTGTGAGATCGCTCTGAATAATTGCATAAAAAGAATTAGCACGAACTTTATGAGCGATAGCAAAGACATCGGCAGGTGAATCAATATTCTCACCCATAACTGAATCAATAACTGGATGGCAGGCGCTATGTGACATCGGTGCGATCCAGCTTGCAATTGATGTCAACGGTGATGCTTCAGCCTCGCCCCAACCAACAAATCCCCCAGCAGTAACTCGCACAAGGAGGGCATCTTGACTGCCATCACCAATGTCGAGAACTTCTGGCATGCGAAGATAAAAGAGATCAACTGAATCAATTTTCATAATTTCTTATCCAAATCCGAAGAAGTCATTAATGGATTTATCGTACTGCAGCCAATACGCCTAGCCAGCTGCGATAAAGCCGCGAATTGCGGTAACCACCATTTGAACTGCAATCGCGGCTAGTAATAAACCTGCGATTCGCGCCACAAGTGTGACGCCCGCATCCTTAATAATCCGAACTATGGGCGATGCCGCAACTAACGAGAGTGCGATGGCCACGTGAACGGCAAGCACCGCCACAGCTAGACCAACACCATGGGCGAGATCATGCACCTGCTGCACAAATATCATTGTGGCGACAATTGCACCAGGGCCTGCCAAAAGTGGTGTACCAAGTGGAACTAAAGCAACGCTGGAATCTTTGGGATCTAATTCTTCTTTGCCTTGTCCAGTGAGAAGTTGGAGCGAAACCAAGAGAAGAAGTAATCCACCAGCGGCCTGCATAGCGCTAATAGAGATATTCAAATAATTGAGAATGAATCGACCAAAGAGTGCGAAGACGGTAATAACAAGGAGTGAAACTCCTGCAGCTTGCACTGCGAGTTTGCGACTCTCTTTGGCACTCTTGCCCTTGATCAAACTAATAAAGACTGGCGCAACTCCTGGTGGATCGAGAATCACAAAGAGCGTGACGAAAGATTGAATAGCGAATGTGACTGCACTTGTCTTCACTTTCGCACCACCCTTCTGGCCGATGCCATTGCTTCTAACTTCTCCCACTCCTGTGGGCTGGTGAGATGTTCACCAAGACGATTAATTTTTCCATTACCGTGATAATCACTAGAACCTGTGATAACCATACCTAATTCGCGTGCAACGGCGCGGAGATTATCGCGCTCATTTGCACTCTGATCGCGATGATCGACTTCGATTCCATTGAGTCCTGCTGCAACAAGTGGTGCAAAATCTTGCGCTGAGAGAATCTTGCCACGCTGCGAGGCAAATGGGTGAGCAATTACTGCAACGCCCCCTGCCGCTTTTATCGCAGCAATTGCAGTAACTGGCGTCGGAGCAATATGTGAGACGTAATAGGGCGAATCATTGTGAAGTAATTCGGTAAATGCTTCACCCCGAGATGAGACATGTCCAAGCGCAACTAGCGCATCAGCTAAATGTGGCCGCCCTACAGTCGCGCCAGCAGGAGTTGCGGCATGTACATCATCAATCGATACGGTAATTCCAGCATCGTTGAGTAGAGCGACCATCTTCTTTAACCGTGGAATTCGTTGATCGCGCGATTCTTCTAAGAGATCTTGAAGTGCTTGGTTTCTTCTATCAAAGAGCAGGCCCAACATGTGCACACTTATTTCATTCTCAGTAAGGCAGGAAATTTCAGCACCAAGCACTAAATCCATACCTGGTCGAAGTGCGCTCGTCGCTTCTTCCCAACTCGATGTGGTGTCATGATCGCTAATACCGAGGGTGGTAATTCCTTGGGCCATTGCTAAATTAATCAGCTCGCGCGGAGTATCGGTGCCGTCGCTGAGATTTGTATGAGTATGTAAATCAATCATTTGAAGAAGTATCTCGCGTACGTACGACAACCATGGCGCAACCGATCAGAATCAGCGCAATTCCAGGAATGATGCCCACTGGTGGTCTCTGGTGCAACCACCACAGCGCCAGAATCGAACCAACTGGCACTTCAAAGAAGACAATGAGTGAAACCACAGCCGGTGAGACCCGTTTCAAAACTGAATTAAACATGGTGTGACCAAGAAATTGCGCGCCGAAAATTAGCGCTAAAACTAGGAGCCATTCGCGCAAGGTGAAGTGAAAGAGGCGAGCACCGGTAAAGAAAACCATTGGCAGTGCAGCGAGCGCACAGAAGAAGTAACAAACCGCAGTATAAGTAGAGGTCTCTAACTCTCTCTGAGCTTTGGCACCTACATACATGTAGAGCGCAGAGAGCGAGCCAGCAATGAGTGCGGCCATGTCACCATAGAAGCTCTGCAGTGAAAGTGTGAGATCGATTCCAGCAACTAGTGCTACTCCAATAAAACTAATAAACATTCCTAGCCAGGCCTTACTTGGAATGTGGCCACCAGCAAACTTCACATAGATCGCAGTGAAAATTGGTTGCGAGGCAACGAGGGCGGTACCTGCGGCAACAGTGGTCCAACGCATCGCTAAGAAGAACCCGACAAAGTGCACTGCAAGAATTACGCCAGATGCCATCGCCCAGCGAATTCCTGGTGAATTGCGAAACTCTTTATGGCGTAGTGCAAATGGAATTGTGAAGAGTGATCCACCTAAGTTGCGCCAGAAGATCAAGGTGGCCACTGGCATTCCACTCAGAGCAACTAGTGGGCCAGACATTCCAATTCCAATAATTCCAAGGAATAGTCGAATCAGATCAGGGCGAGCAGGTAGCGCAGTGTGGCTATGGCGTTGATCTGCGTGATCCTGAGAAGACATGAGAGAAACCTACCTACTCTTCATGATTAATAGAGAAGCAAAGGCTGCATGAGAGCAGTTACCCTTAGACCATGAACGGGAACCTCAATAATCGAGTATTTCTCGCCCGCCTTGCTGGTACTGCGGTCTTTGACCCTAATGGCGATCCAGTGGGCAAGGTGAGAGATGCAGTCGTCTCTTTACGAACCAACAATCAACCACCACGCATTTTGGGTTTGGTTGTGGAAGTGCCATTGCGTCGTCGCGTCTTTGTACCTTTTACTCGTGTTACTTCAATTGAAAGTGGCACTGTCATCATTACCGGCCTGGTCAACATGCGACGCTTCGAACCACGTACCGGTGAAATTTTAGTTCTCGGTGATTTGCTCGATCGTCAAGTAAAACTTGTCGATGGCGATGAATCAGTTGTTGTTGAAGATATGGGCATGGAACCCACACGTACTGGTGATTGGCTCATTACAAAAATCCACGTAATGCGCCGCGGTCGTGGCCTGCGTCGTAAAGGTGCAACATCAACTGTTGCCTGGGAAGAAGTGCAAGGTTTTGCAATTGCCGAACACAATCAAGGTGTTGCCAACTTGCTTTCAACGCTGAGCAATTTACGCGCGGCTGACTTAGCGGCCGTGCTCCATGACTTAGCACCTAAGCGCCGCGTTGAAGTTGCGCGTGCACTCGATGATGAGCGCCTTGCCGATGTTCTAGAAGAGATGGATGAGTCCTCTCGCGTGAGCTTGCTCGCCGAACTTGAAGGTGAGCGCGCTGCAGATGTTCTGGGTGAGATGGATCCAGATGACGCGGCCGACTTACTCCGTGAAATTGGTCAAGAGCGAGCAACTGCACTGCTTGAATTGATGGAGCCAGAAGATGCCGAAGATGTTGCGCGCCTTATGTCGTACGAGGATTACTCAGCCGGCGGCATGATGACCACCGAACCAATTGTCTTGTCGGCGGATTCAACTGTGGCAGAAGCACTCGCTGCAATTCGTCAGAGTGAGATCTCCCCTGCTTTGGCATCACAGGTCTACGTCACTCGTGCGCCACTTGAAACACCCACTGGACGTTTTATTGGAATTGCTCATGTGCAGCGCATACTTCGTGAGCCACCAGCAACACTGCTTGGTTCAATCGTTGATACTGAAACTCAGCCGCTAAATACTGGTGCGAGCTTAAATGAAGTTTCGTCATACTTAGCTAGTTATAACTTGTTAGCAGTACCTGTTGTCGATCCTAACGAGCGCTTACTTGGCGCAGTTACCGTTGATGACGTGCTCGATCACTTACTGCCAGAGAACTGGCGTCATAGTCAGCGCGCAGAAAATAGCCGTAAAGAGGGGCAGGTGTAGCCATGGCACGTTCCAATCGTTTAGATACGCCACGTGAGGCACGTCGCTCACTGCGTCCTAAATTCGACCCAGAAACTTTTGGTCGTCTCTCCGAGCGCTTTGCCCGTTTCTTAGGAACTGCGCGCTTCTTGGTCTACATGAGCGTTTTTGTCTTGCTCTGGGCTTCATGGAACTCACTTGCGCCATCAAATCTACGCTTTGATCACTATCCATTTATCTTTCTTACTTTGATCCTCTCATTGCAAGCCTCTTACGCTGCGCCACTTATTCTCCTTGCGCAAAATCGCCAAGCCGATCGCGACCGCGTGCAATCCAATGAAGATCGCGCTCAGAATGAGCGCAGCATTGCTGATACTGAATATCTCACTCGAGAGTTGGCGAGTCTGCGGATTGCGCTACGTGAAGTTGCTACTCGTGACTTCGTGCGAAGTGAGTTATCAGATAAGTTAGATGAGTTGCTACAAGAGTTACGTAGCAAGTCCGAGGCGGACGCCGACTAAGGATTTAGGTCGCACTACAACGCTACTTACAATTGCATCAATTGCTTTTGCCGCTAGTGATTCTGGTTCGGCAATCACAATTGGTATTCCTGCATCGCCGCCACCGCGAAGCGCGGTTGTAAATGGAACTTTGCCGAGCAGCGGTACATCGATTCCCACTAATTGACTCATGCGTTTGGCGGTTTCCTCGCCGCCGCCAGTGCCAAAGAGTGAAATCGCTTCACCGCAATGTGGGCAAGCAAAATCCGACATATTCTCGATAACACCAATCACATGCTGCTTAATTTGATGCGCAATTCGCCCAGCCCGCTCAGCAACTTCAGCTGCGGCAACTTGTGGTGTTGTCACAACAACAATCTCTGAAGTTGGAACCAACTGTCCAAGCGAGATTGCTAAATCGCCAGTGCCTGGTGGTAAATCAATAAAGAGCATATCCAAATCGCCCCAATAGGCATCGCTTAATAATTGCTCGAGAACTCGATGCAATAACGGACCGCGATAGGCAACTGCATCGCTGCGCTCTGGTTTAAACATCTCCATCGATACAACTTTGACGCCATAAGCCTCAAGTGGAATAAACATTTGGTCGATCGCAGTTGGGCGTTGCCCCATGAGTCCCATCAACCGCGGCACCGAGTGGCCGTAAACGTCGGCATCGAGAATGCCAACGCGTAGTCCACGTTGCGCTGCAGCAACGGCTAAATTTACAGTCAAAGAAGATTTACCAACGCCGCCTTTTCCGGATGCAATGCCAATTACCCGAGTTAGTGAATCGGGTTGGGCGAAGGGAATGAATTTTTCGCGGCCGCCACGGAGTAACTTCTTCACATTATTGCGCTGCTCTTCCGACATGACACCAAACTCAAGTTTCACATCCAAGACTCCCTCAACTGAGAGCGCCGCAGTTGTGACATCGGTACGAAGACGATCTTGCATCGGGCAGCCAGAAATTGTGAGCAGAATTGTTACGCTGATTTCGGAACCAGCCAAAGTCAGAGAATCGACCATTCCTAATTCGGTAATGGGGCGGTGTAGCTCAGGATCATTAACTTGAGCAAGTGCTAATCGGACTAATTCGAGCGTACTCATAACAAATCTGGGTCAATCGCAGCTTTTATATCCTTCAAATCCTGCACAGTAGAATCTTCATTTTCTAGCGCTTGACTTACTTGACGTTGAATAAATTTCTTGGGATTTAAATCTGATGGTTGAAGATCTTCAAAGCCTGGCCCTAGGTTCTCGCGTAGCTCACCAGTTGCACTCTGTGCATATTGACGTAGCTTGCGAACGATCTTTGCTAAATCTTGAGTAAGTCGTGGCAAACGTTCTGGTCCAACTAAAATAACGGCTAGAACGGCAAGGCCAATCATTTCACCAGCGCCGATGTCGAAGAACATGTCGTAAGACTACCTGCTTGTTGAGCCCGCCAATTGAAGCGAGATTTTGCCGCTCTTGCTCCCCCGCAGGTACTCAATCGCCACCCGATCTCCGATTGATTTCGCTCGAACAGCAACGATTAAGTCATCACCCTTTGTAATGGCGCTCCCATCAAATCGTGTAATGACATCGCCAGGTTTTAAGCCGGCGTTATCTGCCGGTGAACCAGATGAGATCGCTCCAGGTGCATTTGCAATTTGCGCGCCAGTTCCGGTGTACGAAAGATCTAGCGAGATGCCAAGAATTGGATAAGTGGCTTTACCATTTTTTATCAATTGATCAGCAGTACGTCGTGCTTGATTGATCGGTATTGCAAAACCTAAACCGATAGATCCTGATTGCCCACCAAGACTTGAACCAAGTGATGCAATTGCAGAGTTAACACCAATGACTGCGCCAGTGGCATCCACAAGTGGACCACCTGAATTACCAGGATTCACCGCCGCATCAGTCTGTAGCGCATTGATAAATGAACTGTCGCCACCACCATTACCACTGCCAGATGTAACTGGGCGATTCTTTGCACTGATAATGCCACTTGTTACGGTGCCGGAAAGTCCCAGTGGTGAGCCAATTGCAATTACTGCATCTCCTACTTGAACATTATCGCTATCACCGAATTGCAAGGCAGATAAACCAGTGCGAGCAATTTTAATAACTGCTAAATCATAAGAACTATCGCGCCCAACAATCTTAGCTTCTAGGCTACTTCCATCATTGAGCGTTACGGTCAGTGTTCCGCCACCTGTGGCAAATGTTTCAACCACATGGTTATTGGTAAGAATGTAACCATTGCTATCGATAATAAAACCAGAACCTGTGCCACTTCCGGCTGGTGAATTAGTTGCAATCGATACAACTGATGGCAGCACTCGCTTGGCAATTCCTGCAACTGAATCTGGCGCGCGTTCAATAGTGTTGGAAGTCTTTACCAACTTTGCGCTGTAATGCAGCGGTGTGATGTTGAGGTTAGTGGCAAGGACTGCTCCAACAATTCCAGCGAGAATGGCAATGCCAATAGTTCGGCCAAATCCTTTTTCATTACTTCGAAGATTGTTCCGTCGGACTTGTGGCGTAATGGTGCGAAAATCACTCTTACTCTTGCTATCTGCAGCAATCCACCATGGCTCTTCCATGGTTACAGTTTAGTGGCGAGAAGTAACCCATCTCCTACGTTTATGAGGGAGCTCACCCAAAGCTCTGATGATGCTTTGATCATTTTCCCAGTTTCACGGAGCGCAATGCTCTTTGCATCACGTTGTGTGGGGTCTGGCACTTTGCCGCCACCAAAGAATGAGTCGATTACCAAGACGCCACCACTTCGCAAAATTCGATGAGCATCCTCCACTGTGTAAGTGAGGTCTTCCGGGTCGTGGCGCAGAATTACTAAATCGTATGCACGATCTGCCAATTTCGACATCACATCATTAATCGGATTTGTAATCAAACGATATTGCGAAGGAGCGATTCCTTCATCATTAAGTGCAAGTTTGGCAATTCGGGAATGTTCAATCTCATTATCAATCGAGGTAAGAAGTCCACCAGGAAGCATGCCGCGCAAAACCCAGAGCGTGCCAACACCTGACCCAGTGCCCGCTTCTACGACCGATTGAGCTGAAATTAGATGAGCGAGATAGCTGAGGAAATTGCCAGTACCGGGCGAGGTATCGCGTACGCCAAATTCAACACCACGTGCGCGCGCACTTTGCAGAACTTCATCTTCGCTAATAAAGCCTTCGGCATAGGAGACTGGATCAGTTTTCATAAGTGAGTAATCCAATCAATCAGCAAGCGAACTCCATAACCAGTACCACCCTTAGGTTGTTCGCCAGTGTCACTCTCACTTCGCGCTGGCCCAGCAATGTCTAAGTGAATCCAATTACGTTCCCCGACAAATTTTTCGAGAAAGAGCGCTGCAGTTACTGACCCTGCGCCAAATTTTGGTTTATCAGCAGTGTGGTTGAAATCAGCTATCGAACTCTTGAGTGCAATTGCATAATCATCAACTAGTGGCATGTGCCATACTCGATCACCACTTCGCTCACCTGATGTTGATAAATCCTTAGCAACTTTGGCACTTCGGGTATACATCGCTGCATATTGACGCCCCAGACCCAGTGATGCCGCACCCGTCAGTGTTGCCACATCGAGAAGATAATCTGGATTGAGATGGAGATCGGCAAAAGCTAAACCATCGGCTAGAACTAGACGCCCTTCCGCATCGGTATTAATCACTTCGACCGTTGTGCCACCGTAATGAGTAATGACATCGCTTGGGCGCTGCGCTGTACCGGAGAGTGCATTTTCCGCCATCATTAAAAGGGCGGTAACGCGAACTTTTGGTTTGAGTTCTGGCATTGCAATTACGGTCGCTAAAACTGCAGCAGCCCCTGCCATGTCACTCTTCATTGCAGTCATGGTGTCGTATGGACGTTTCAATGAGACGCCACCGGTATCGAATGTAATTCCCTTGCCTACTAATACAACATGTGGCCACTGTGAACTTCCAGCAGGTGCATAACTGACTTGAATAAAGCGCGGTCCAGGCTTGGGCGATGAATTACCAACTGCACGCAAGCCACCAAATTCCGCTAACTCTTTTCCACTCTTCACGGTGACCTTAAGAGAGGGGCTCTTCGCTAATTTCTTCACTTGGAGTGCCATCCACTCTGGATTCTTGATGTTTGCCGGAGTGTGAATGAGTGCGCGAGCGTTATTTACTGCCTCTGAAATTACCGCTGCTCGATCTAAAGATTTCTCACTATTGATGAGGAACTTTGGCGCACCATCAACTGGCGCGCTCTTCTGGCTCCACTGAAAGCCACCGAGGGCGAGCGATGTCGCATGGGTTTCAAGGGCAGATTTATCTCCGACGACAAGAGATGCAATCGAAACTTTCTTGCCACGGAATTTGCGCGCAATTGCTCCAGCGCTAATTCGATGTGCATTGAGTGAGCCATCACCAAGGCCAACTAAAAGAATTCGCTCTACTTTTCCACCTTTGACACTTGCTGGTAACTCAAAAATCTCGCCAGCTTTACCACTGGGTGAGAAGAAAGTGAGTTCATCGAGCAAGTTAAGAGCGAAGGTGCTCTCAATTTTGCGCACCAGAGTTTTGGGACCTACTAATGTGAAGCTGGGCAGTTCGGTTTTACTCTTACCTGCTTCGTTCTTAGTGAAACCAATCGCAATTGCATCGCAGTCAAGTAGCTGCGGAAATTTTGCAGTGAAATCTACGCCAGAGAGTTCTGGATTGATGAAGGTTGTTTTAAGAGCTCTACTTGGCGCCACAATGGCTACCGTAGCGAAAGAAAGGAACTATTTCTTGACTAGCAGGACTGCGGCATGAAGTGCGTTGCCGAGATTGCCCGCTTCTTCTGCATTGAGTTCTACAACGAGTCGGCCACCACCTTCGAGTGGGATACGCATCACTAGCGAGCGCGCTTCTTTGGTGACTTCCATTGGGCCATCACCAGTACGAGGCTTCATTGCTGCCATCTGAATTGCTCCTCGGGGTAGAAGTACTAATAAGGTGTAGAGAGAAGTATCTCGCACCTTAGTGAAGTTGGGAAATTGGCCCTTACTTATGCGGGACGCCAAGGGCGCTTGTGAGCTTTGAACGACCAGAGGCAATTACCGCAGCAACTGATCGCTCTGGAACATGCAAGAGTGCAGCGATCTCCGCTGTTGACATTGCTTTGAGATAGTGCAAGGTCATAATGATGCGCTCTTCCTCCGGCAAGTTGGCAAGTAGCTGCGCCAAAGTCTCGGAACTCATACCGCTAGGTTACTAGTCAGCTGCGTTAGCACAGGCGCTGAGCGCGCTCTCAATGCTATCGGTCCAGATAATTAAGTCCCGCTGCCCGGTTCGAATGAATTTCTCTTGCGTCAGATGCTCGAGAAAGGCATGCAGTGGTGCATAGAAGTTAAAGGGATCGAGCACAATTACTGGCTTGTTATGGAACTTCAAATAACGACCGACCCAAATTTCAAAGAACTCTTCAAGTGTGCCTGGACCACCAGGAAGAGTAATAAATGCATCAGAGAAATCTTCCATCATCGCTTTGCGTTCGCGCATTGATTTCACAACATGAAGTTCATCGCTCTCTTCATCTGCAAATTCAATATCTGCTAAACGTTGCGGAATAATTCCAATGGTGCGACCGCCAGCTGCACGGGCAGAATGTGCAACTGAACCCATCATGGATATATGACCGCCACCAGTTACTAACTCCCAGCCCCGCGTGGCAATTGCAGTACCAACTTCGCCGGCAAAGGAGATATACTTGGGATCGATCTCAGGGGACGAGGAACAGTAAACACAGATCCGCATGCAGTAAGGATAAGGGGCTACGCTTGCCTCATGTCACCTGCTGCAGAAACGCGAGCCTCTGGACACGGCATCGCAACGCTTACCTTTGATGGCCTCACCCTTGATACCTGGTTTCCAGCACCTGAATTAGCTCCATTAAGCAATGAAGTTCCTGAGAACTTGCGAGCACTTGTTGGACGCGATGAGCTTCGCCTCGTAGAACGAGTTCTCGTTTCTCGCGAGATAACATTGAGTGAAAAACCAGTAGATGCATCAGATGCTTATCTGCGACTACATCTACTCTCCCATCGCAAAGTTGTGCCACATGGTCTCTCACTCGATGGAATCTTTGGCTTACTTGCAAATGTAGCGTGGACATCGGCTGGTCCATGTTCGGTAGAGAATTTTGAAATAGTTCGAGCAGCACTGCAGAAAAAGTATGGCCATCTCACTGTTTTCAGCGCTGATAAATTTCCACGAATGGTTGATTACGTTATTCCAAGCGGTGTGCGTATCGCCGATGCCGATCGCGTGCGCCTGGGTGCGCACTTGGCATCGGGTACCACAGTGATGCATGAAGGTTTCGTCAATTTCAATGCTGGAACTCTCGGAACCTCTATGGTTGAAGGTCGCATCTCATCAGGTGTAGTTGTCGGCGATGGCAGTGACATTGGTGGCGGCGCATCGATTATGGGAACCCTCAGTGGCGGCGGAAAAGAAGTTATTTCGATCGGCAAGAAGTGTCTGCTCGGTGCAAATTCTGGCCTGGGAATTTCACTCGGCAATAATTGCATTATTGAATCAGGAACTTATGTCACCGCGGGTGCAAAAGTGCGCCTGCCCGATGGCAAGGTCGTTAAAGCGAAATCTCTCTCTGGTGCTAATGACATTACCTTCCGTCGCAATTCACTCGATGGCGCGCTAGAAGTTGTGCCACGAAGCGGTAATTGGGATGGCTTGAACTCCATCCTGCACGCTAATTAAAGTAACTCAAACCACGCTGACGGTAATTTACAACGACTGCGAAAAGTTTCACCTTTAATTGTCACTTTCCTGCCAGTGCTAGAAATACCTTGAATTTTTGTGACAGTTCCTGTGGGGCTCTCGGAAATGATTCGCAGCCGTTGCACATCGGGAAGTAAGAAAGCTGCAGCAACTACTTTTTGAGCGATGCTACGAGTCCAATCCACATAGCGTTTATTGAGCAGTGCACTCGCACTCCAGGGATCAGGCACGGAGTTGAGATAAGGGAAAGCTGTGCCAAATACATTTGCCGCGGCTTCGGTAAAGCCATTTGAGGATGAGAAGAAGAAGGCGCTGATTGGTTTGCCATTGTAGAAAACTGCGCGAGCAGTTCCAGAATCAACGGTGGTCGAATCCACTGCGCTACGCCATAACGTGCCATAGCGAGGCTCTGCCTCCTTCGCATAGCCAATAAAGGCCTGATCTAGCGAAGATGCATAAAGATCGCAGTCACAAATAGTGCGAATCTTCCCCGCTTTAGCTAATGCATATGTGCGCGATGCAATTACTTGGGCTTGCAGTGCAGCTGCTGGCCAGGATGTAGGCATCTCGCCGATGCCGTAGAGATATTCATCATGGAGATTGAGTGAATTTGTTATTTCAATATTGGAAATTTTCCCACTTCGAATTACAGCGAAATTCAACTGACCATAGCGATACTGAGTAAAGCTCTTTCCAATTCCGAGAAAGATTGAGGATGGAGTACCGGCCAAGTAACGGGTGCCGCTCCACCTCAGAATAAATTTTTGCCCAGTTAGATCGAGATTTGCTGCAAGAAAACGAAGCGCATTCCCATTGAGTGAAATAGCCAATTGAGTTCCGGGCAGGATTCGTGCAAGTGGCGTCACGGTATCTAGAGCTGAGAAGAGCAAAATTTCACTACTTGCGGTGTCGGTCTTGATAGCCGCGCTCTGAAGTAAGTGGCCGACGTTAACTCGTAGCTCAATTGAATCGGTGATGGTTTCAACGCTCGCGCCTTGATAGTAATAAGTAAGAATGTTCTCAGCAGTTGCACTTTCTAACGCCATGCCACGTGCACCGATCTGGCTCATGCCAACGCCATGGCCATAACCTGCGCCATGGAAAGAGAATGAATTAGGAACAGGAGTTGCTTGGGCGGGAGTAACTGGGAGTGCAGAAAATACGAGAAGCAAGAGAAGGGCCTTGCGCTTAAACATCCTCATTGACTACTGCGCTCTTTCCAACTTCCAAAAATTTCTGATATGCCTCAACTACTTCATGTGGCTCACCACGTTGGATTAATTTGCCTTGATGCATCCAGGCAACTTCATTACACATATCTTGAATAGTTCCAAGCGCGTGACTCACGAGAATCAGAGCACTTGCATCGCTGCGCAGCTCCTTCATCTTGTTGAGACTCTTCTCTTTAAACCGAGCATCGCCAGTGCTGAGTGCTTCATCGACGATCAGAATGTCGGGGCGCACTGTAACTGCAACAGAGAAACCTAAACGGGCATACATGCCAGAGGAATAAGTTCGCATTGGTGCATCGATCGCATCACCGAGTTCGGCAAAATCTGCAATCTCTTCAAAGTGCTTATCAATCTCTTTCCGCGACATACCGGCAGCAAGTCCACCTAGAAGAACATTCTCGCGCCCTGACATAGATGGATTAAAGCCAACACCGAGAGCAAGCAGAGTGCTCACTTTTCCATACACTTCAACGCGTCCCGCAGTTGGCGGCAAAATTCCTGAGATCACGCGCATCAGAGTTGATTTACCAGCACCATTTGCACCCACTACACCGAGCACTGAACCATACGGAATATCTATCGAGAGATCATTAACTGCATGAACAATCCGAGTCTGTTTTGTTCCTCGACCAAGTGATTTCATTCTCGCTTTTAGAGTTGGTCTCTTATCAATTGTTGTTTTATAAATCAGGTTGAGGTTTTGGACTGAGATTGCGAGGTCGCCCACTTGATGTTCAATTCGAGTATTGGCGCTAGACACGAACAGCAAACTCTCGTTCGCGCGATAAGAAGAAATAGGTACCTATAATTAAAAAGCCCAGCGCCCACAAGAGCGAGACACCTAATTGTGAAAAGCTTGGCGCTTGCCCGTGAACCATTACTCGCGACCATGAATCCAGAAGTGGAAAGAGTGGATTGATCTGTTCTAGCGGACGTAATTTAGGTTTCAGAGCACTAGCTTCGTAAAGAATCGGTGAGAGGTAGAGCCAGCTACGGTTGAAGTATGGCAAGAAGGTGGCAATGTCTCGGAAGTACACATTGATACATGAAAAGAGAATTGCTAGACCTAAGCCAAGGAGAAAGGCAATTGCAATAATGGGAATTGCCCAGAACATCTGAAAGGTAAAGGGCAGACCCAGCAGGCCTTTAATTACGAGAAAGACTGCAATCGTGGGAAGAAAGCGAATGAGTGAAACCAGAGTTGCCGACATCGGCAACATGATTCGTGGGAATGCAGTATTCAAAATCAACCGCTGCCCCGCTGTAACGGACTTCACGCCACCGATCATGGAATTTGCAATTGCATAGAAGAGAAAGAGGCAGGCAGTTAGGTGTGCGTAACGAGCCTTGTCACTATGTCCGCCAATAATCACAATCAAAAGAAAGTAGACACCCGAAAGGAGTAATGGATTAAGAATTAACCAGACTTGGCCAAAGAGTGAATCGAAATGTTTCTCGCGTAAATCAGATCTGGAGAATTCGCTGATAAATGCTCGCCTGGCCCAGAGCGATCGCCAATATGGTTTCAGGGGCGGAAGGGCTGAATGGAATGGCTCGAAAACTTCAGTAGGAAGAGTTTGCGCAGTCATGGTTGAAGGTTACCTTAGAGAGTGGCTACTCACCTCGTGGCACGATTGATTTAGGCGATGTGAGAAAGCCCAACCCCCATGACATGTGCATTGTGCTGAGAATTGCTGGCAATCGCAATCGCTCACTCCATGATTTTCCAATCAAGAACGCACCAATAACGATCAGCAAAGAATATGAAATTACTGGAATAAAGAAGATCGGTGAAATAAGTAGACCCGTAATTATTGAAAGAAGATTTATTAGGAGCGCAGTTGGCGGTGCAAGATAGCGAGAATTAACAGTTCCGGAGTGGCGGCGAGATACCGCGCGACGCCAGCGACCATATTCAAAATATTGTTTTGCCAGTGCACGCAATCTGGGCCGAGGTCGATATTCCACCTGCAGACGCGGATCGAAGTACACCAAGCCACCGGCAGAGCGCAACCGAAAATTTAACTCCCAATCTTGCGCGCGAGTAAATTTCTCATCAAAGCCGCCAACTTCTTGCAGTGCGCTCTTTCTAAATGCTCCTAGGTAAACAGTGTCCGCTGCTCCTGCTTTACCTCCGGTATGAAAAGCAGATGCACCCACGCCAAGTGGTGAGCGCATTGCTCTGGCAACTGCCTTCTCAAATCGAGTTACACCAACGGCTGCCATCATGCCGCCCACATTGACTGCCCCAGTTTCGTGAATCAGCGAAGTTGCCAGAGTCAAATAATGTGAGGGAATTGTGGCGTGACCATCAACTCGAACAATGAGTGGGTACTTCGCCCTTGCGATAGCCAAGTTGAGGCCAGCTGCAGTCTTACCGCTGGGGTTATCTACCAAAAAAATTCGAGCATCACTGCGACGAAGATTCTCTGCAATCTGTGAAGTGCGATCACGAGACGGGCCTAATGCGAGAATCACTTCAAACTCTCCGAGATAATCCTGAGAAAGTATTGCCGAGATTGCAGCTTCTAAATAATTTTCTTCATTGAGAACGGGCAGAATCACACTGACTTGATTCTGTGATGGTTGTAACGCGCCCATGTCTTCGCTCATAACGCCACTACGGTATCGCCCAAGTAGGCTAAGCGAGTGAATTCAACGCGTGGCATCCGATGGACAACGGGAATTTCCGTTGCAATTGTGGCCATAGCGACTTTCGCATGGCTGGGGCTGGGCCATGTCAGTGGTTCAATTAAAAAAATTGATGCATTTGCTGGATTGAAGTCTCGTCCGCAGAAAGCATCGAGTGCGGTGAATTATCTTCTCGTGGGTTCTGATACTCGCGAGGGCCTCACACCTGCACAACTCAAAGCGCTCCGAGTGGGTAGCGTTGCATCGGCTGCTGGAAAACGCTCCGACACAATGTTGCTAGTGCACATCAGTAAAGCGCGCGACAATGCGGTAATTATCTCGCTGCCGCGCGATACTCTCGCAACAATTCCAGCACATACAAGTAGCACTGGAAAAGTCATTAATGAACAGCAGGCAAAACTCAATGCCGCATTTGCTTGGGGTGATGCGCCGTTATTAATTAGCACGATTGAAAATATGTCGCAGTTGCGCATTGACCACTATGTTGAAGTCAACTTCGCCGGTTTTGCAAATATCGTGGATTCATTGGGTGGCGTTGATGTCTGCACCAAGAAAGATATCAATGACCCCAAGAGCCACTTAATCCTCGCCGCAGGTATCCATACACTTAAAGGAATCGAAGCACTGAAATATGTGCGCACGCGTGATTTTGATGGCATGGGCGATCTCGGGCGCATGCAACGTCAACAACAATTTGTGAGTTCAGTTTTACGTAAGGCAACATCAAGTGGAGTTCTGCTTAACCCACTCAAGTTGGTAAATGTTCTCAACGCTGCCCTTGCCACAGTCAAAACCGATTCGGGTTTGAAGAGTTCCGATTTACTCACTCTTGCAAAGCAGATGAAGAATCTCTCTGCCAGTAAAGTCCGCACTCTAACCATTCCACTTTCGGACTCAAATCACTTCACGCCAGGACTTGGTTCTACTGTGGTCTGGGATCCAATTCTTGCGCCCGAACTCTTCCAACGCCTTCGCCAAGATTTACCAGTGATTGACAGGGTTACCCCCTCTCCTTCTGCAAAGGCCAGCGCAAAGGCAACTCCTAAAGCCTCACCAACTGTCATTGATAAATTCAAAACTCGCACTGCAAGTGAGAATCCTTGCGGAGCATTTCGCTAAATCTCTCCTAGACTTGCCCAACTATGAGTCAAAAGTTGAAAATCTCCGTAATCGGCACTGGCTACCTTGGCGCAACTCACGCCGCGTGTATGTCTAATTTAGGTTTTGAAGTCATTGGGATCGATACCGATCAAACCAAAATCGATTCACTCTCCCGAGGTGAACTTCCATTTTATGAACCTGGTTTGGATGAGCTACTTGTCGCAGAGTTAAAAACTGGGCGATTAACTTTTGCCACTGATTTTGCTGCTACAGCTGATGCTGATGTTCACTTTATCTGTGTTGGAACACCACAAAGTAAAGATAGCCTGGCGGCAGATCTGACTTATGTGGAGTCGGCAATTACAAACATTGCACCGCATGCAAAGAGTGGTTCACTCATCGCGGGCAAGTCCACTGTGCCAGTGGGCACAGCCCAACGCTTAAGTGCCATCTTGGCTAAAAGTGCTCCCAATGTGGAGCTGGCGTGGAATCCAGAATTTCTACGGGAAGGTTTTGCAGTTGAAGATACTTTGCGCCCCAATCGCTTAGTAGTCGGCGTGACAAGTGATCAGGCTGAAAACATTCTAAAAGAGGTTTATAAATCTTTGATCGACGCTGGTACGCCATGGATTCGTGCAGATTTACCTACCGCCGAATTAGTCAAAGTTGCTGCCAATTCATTTTTAGCTACCAAGATTTCCTTCATCAATGCAATGGCAGAAATTTGTGAAGCAGCCGGCGGTGATGTCACAGTGTTAGCAAAGGCAATTGGTTACGACCCCCGCATCGGTAGCCGCTTCTTGCAAGCCGGTATCGGATTTGGCGGCGGCTGCTTACCGAAAGACATCCGCGCCTTTATGGCACGTGCCGAAGAGCTTGGTGCGATGCAAGCGCTGGAATTCTTACGTGAAATTGACGCGATCAATGTGCGTGCCCGCCAGCGCGTTATCGATTTAGTACGCGGAGAACTCAGCGAAGATCTCACTCAATATCGATTAGCAGTTCTCGGTGCGGCATTTAAGCCCGATAGCGATGATGTTCGAGATTCCCCAGCACTAGATATTGCAGCGCAACTGCAAGCAGCAGGAAGCTCTGTTGTAGTTCATGATCCCAAGGCAATTGCTAATGCCAAGAAGCGCTTTCCTAATTTGAACTTCGCGACAACGGTTGAAGAGTGCGTAACGGGTGCCGATCTCATTCTCCACCTCACTGAATGGCGTGAGTATCGTGAACTCTCACCGAGTGCGATTAAGGCACTTGTGAAGGGCGCCATTATTATCGATGGGCGAAATGCACTCGATCGCGATAAGTGGGTCAGCGCTGGTTGGCGCTACCATGCACTTGGTCGCACGCCAGTATGAGCATTGACCAAATTCTTGCGTTAAAGACCTGGGCCGTTGTTGGGCTTGGAAATAATCCAGACCGCGCCGCATTCTCGGTAGCGAAAGTTTTACAGAGCCACGGTCATCGAATTATTCCAGTGCATCCACGCGCAGAAGAAGTGCATGGTGAAACTGGATACAAGACTTTGAGTGAAATTCCATTTCCGATTGATGTAGTCGATTGTTTTGTTGCATCTGAGCGCGTGGGCGAAATCGTAGATGAGGCGATCAAAATTGGCGCTAAAGCAGTCTGGTTGCAATTAGGAGTTATAGATCAAGCAGCGATTGATCGAGCGCTTGCGGCAGGTTTATTGGCAGTTATGGATCATTGCCCTGCTATTGAATATAAGAAGCGCAGCGCTTAAAAACCAGTTCGCTGGTTGCGACGAGCGTTAAGCGTCTCTCCCTTTTTCTTTGCTTCAGTGTTGAGCTCACTCATCTGAGTAATTACTTTTGCTGAAATTTCTTTACTGCCAATTCCTAAAATTCGCGCCGCAAGTATTCCGGCATTTTTGGCGCTACCAATTCCCACTGTTGCAACAGGAACTCCTGCTGGCATCTGCACGATTGAAAGGAGTGAATCCATTCCATCGAGATTTTTCGATACAACTGGCACGCCAATAACTGGTAGCGAAGTAAGGGAGGCAATCATTCCTGGCAGATGTGCCGCGCCCCCGGCTCCTGCAATTATTACTGAGAAGCCGTTGCTATGTGCGCTCTTTGCAAATTCAAACATCTCCTCTGGCATGCGATGAGCCGAAAGAACTTGTGCCGTGTAAGTAATTCCAAATTCATCCAATACTTGAGCAGCTTCTTCTAGCGTTGGCCAATCAGAATCTGAACCCATGACGATGGCGACTTGGCTACTCATCGATTGCTCCGCTCATGTAATCGCGTGCATGCTGCACATCCTCCACCAATTGTAGAAGATTCTCACCGACCATCGTTACATGGCCAATTTTGCGACCTTTGCGCACCTCTTTGCGATATTGATGCACCTTGAGGTCGGGATTGCGTGCCATGAGGTGAAGATAGGGACGGTACATGTCGGTCTTCTCGCCACCGAGAATATTTCCCATTACGACATAAGCGCTCTTGAGTGCTGTATCTCCCAGTGGCAAATCAAGAACTGCCCGCAGATGTTCTTCGAATTGCGAAGTTACTGCGCCATCAATGCTCCAGTGACCAGAGTTATGAGGGCGCATTGCCAATTCATTAATAAATAACTTCTCACCTTGTACAAACATTTCGACCGCCATGACACCGATCAGCGAAATTTCCTCGGCAATCGCAAGTGCAATCTGCTGCGCTTGAAGTGCAACAGCTTCAGAAATCTCTTGTGCTGGTGTGATTGTCATCGTGCAGATGCCATCTTCTTGGACTGTTTGAGTCGGTGCCCATGTAGCGGCCTGACCATGTGGTGATCGTGCGACCATCACTGCAATTTCACAATCAAAATTGATCAATTCTTCGATGAGAAGTGGGGCGGTATGCGAGAGTATTTCAGCAAGATCTTTCTCGCTCTCAACTTTCCACACACCACGACCGTCATAGCCACCTGAAATTGCCTTTGCAATTATGGGGAATTCTTTAACTTCACTTGCCTTGGCAATTACCTGCCACTTCGGTGCAGAAAATGCACTCAACCGCTCTCGCATCTTGGCTTTATCTTGCGAATAAATAAAAGTTGAACTACTTGGTCGAACTACATGTCCAGCGCTCTCTAAGGTACGGATTACCGATAGCGGAACGAGTTCATGTTCAAATGTGATGACATCTACCGATGCGGCAAACTTTAAGAGCGCAGCGCTATCTCGATAATCCCCAACAACGTGCTCACAAATTTGTGCGCCACTATCGCTCTCAGATTGTGCAAAGAGAATGAGATCAATCCCAAGGGCAGCAGCTGGTGCCACCATCATGCGGGCAAGTTGGCCGGCACCGATTACGCCGACTCGAGGAAATCCTTGCTTCATGTGCTTATCGTAGATGGCGAACATCTCCAACAGAAATTATCTGCCCGCTTGCTAAAACTAACTGGCCAGATGTGGTGAGCCCTTGTGCATTGGCTTGAATCACCTGGCCATCGGCCATGGTCACTTCAATGTCGCGGCCAATTGTCGATGAGAGTGGGAGATATTCACGGAGAATTTCCTGGTCTGCACCGCTCTCCCACGCTAGAAAGCGGGCCTCAAAGCGGTTGAGGATTTCGGAGAGCAGAAGATTGCGATCAATTATTTTCGTGCTTTCCAATCCTAAAGATGTCGCCGTAGGAATTGGTAATTGATCGTTGTTCATATCTACATTGATGCCAATTCCAATAATGACACCCAATCCTTTATCGGTTGCCACTACCTCTGATAGCAAGCCGGCACATTTCTTCTCGTCTATTAAAATATCATTAGGCCACTTAATAGTTGCATGAGAAATTCCGCCAACTTCTGAAATTGCACCATGAACCCCAACACTTGCAAGTAAGGAGAGCAAACCCCAGTGATTTGATCCACGCGTTGGTTCTAGGAAGATTGAGAAGAGAAGTGCACTTTTTTCTGGCGCAACAAATGTGCGATCTAATCTGCCGCGTCCTGCGCTTTGAAATTCAGTAACGCAAATGTCACCACTTCGTACGCGACCATTGCGCGCAAGGTGCGATAAATCATTTTGCGTAGAGGTCGTCTCAGGGGTGATGCTTACTCGCCAGTAATTGCTAATTGCCGAAGAAATTTTTTCTGCATTAAGCGCAAGCGGTGAGGGATCTACAGCCATAACTAGTACCGTAGGGGTATGGAGCCAGATCTGCACACTACTGCGGGAAAAATTCAAGACTTACGCAACCGCCTTGATGAAGCTGTTCATTCGGGCTCGGCCCGCGCCATCGAGAAGCAACATGCCAAGGGGAAGATGACGGCGCGTGAGCGCATCGCCAAACTTCTGGATGAGGGTTCATTCACTGAACTCGATGAGTTCGCACGTCATCGCTCTACCAATTTTGATATGCAAAATAATCGCCCTTACGGTGATGGCGTTGTAGTTGGTTACGGAACAGTCGATGGCAGAAACATCGCCCTCTACTCGCAAGATTTCACTGTCATGGGTGGCAGCTTGGGTGAAGTTATGGCTGAGAAGATTATTAAAATTGCAGAATTCGCTCTGAAAAATGGAATGCCACTGATCGGTATTAGTGACTCCGGTGGAGCGCGTATTCAAGAGGGCGTTGCATCACTGAGTGGCTACGGTCGAATCTTCCGTCTCAATACTCGCTCCTCAGGTGTAATTCCACAGATCTCTTTAATCTTGGGGCCTTGCGCAGGTGGCTCTGCTTACTCCCCTGCAATCACAGACTTCACTGTAATGGTCAATGAGACATCACATATGTTTATCACTGGGCCAGAAGTTATTAAGACGGTTACTGGTGAAGAGATTGGTATGGAAGAACTTGGTGGTGCGCATACTCATAACACCAAGACTGGTGTTGCTCACTATCTCGCAGAAAATGAAGATGATGCGATTGATTATGTAAAGGCGCTGCTCTCGTATCTACCTAGCAACAATACCGATGGAACACCACTGCTTCCTGCTACTGAAACTTTGGCAACGAAGGTAAGTGACACCGAACTTGATACTTTGGTTCCTGATAGTCCTAATCAGCCTTATGACATGAAGGTTTTAATTCAAGCACTTCTCGATGAGTGCGAATTCCTTGAAGTACATGAACTCTTTGCTCCTAACATTTTGGTTGGCTTTGGTCGCGTAGAGGGACATTCAGTCGGAATCGTTGCTAATCAACCACTGCAATTGGCTGGCACCTTAGATATCGACTCCAGCGAGAAAGCTGCGCGCTTTGTACGCTTCTGCGATGCATTTAGCATTCCAGTCATAACCCTCGTTGATGTTCCTGGCTTCTTGCCAGGAACAGAGCAAGAGTGGAATGGCATTATTCGCCGCGGTGCCAAATTACTTTATGCATACGGTGAAGCATCAGTTCCACTTATTACTTTGATAACTCGCAAAGCCTACGGTGGCGCATTTATCGTGATGGGCTCCAAGTACATTGGTGCCGATGTGAACTTGGCTTGGCCGACTGCTGAGATTGCCGTAATGGGCGCACAGGGTGCCGTAAATATTCTCTATCGCAAAGAGTTATCTGAAGCGAAAGAACCAGAGAAGCGTCGTAGCGAATTAGTCGAGGAGTACAACGAGACTCTTGCTAATCCATACCTTGCGGCAGAGCGTGGCTTTATCGATGCAGTAATCGAACCGAATCAAACTCGTGAATACATCACTAAGGCACTTCGCTCATTGCGCAATAAGCGCGATGTATTACCGGCGCGTAAGCATGGAAATATTCCGCTATGAGAAAGTTCCAAGTCACACAAGGCTCTGCTACGCCACAACAATTGGAAGCAATTGCTATTGCATTGGCTGAACACGAGAAACCAGCTGCAGCTGTAGTGCGGAGCAATTACGGCAAGCCAGTGTTGCGCAAGCCATTGAGTCCACGTGCCACTAATTTGAGGTCTTCGTAAATGATCGATGTGGTACTTGCTTCTGCCTCCCCTGCGCGAAAGAAATTACTCGAAGCAGCTGGGGTGAAATTTTCGGTACATGTCAGTGGTGTTGATGAAGAAGATCCAACCTATGCTGCAATGACAGCGAGTGAAATGGTTCTTGCACTGTCAATCGTAAAGGCGCATACCGTTCGCCAGACATTGCAATCGCCGGCATTCATTATTGGGTGTGACTCCACATTTGAACTCGATGGTAAGTCACTTGGGAAACCGCTCAATGCGGCTTCGGCAAAATCTCGTGCTCGCGAAATTAGTGGACGTACCGGCACGCTCCACACTGGACATTGCTTTATTGATACTGCACAAGAGCGCGAAATCTCACTACTAGTAAGCACTCAAGTCACTTTTTCTCAATTATCTGATGAAGAGATCGATGACTACGTTGCAACTGGCGAACCGCTAAATGTTGCTGGAGGATTTACCCTCGATGGTTTGAGTTCGCCATTTATTGCCGGCATCCATGGCGATTACACAAATGTCATCGGACTTTCTATGCCCGCACTGCGCGCTGCAAGTCGCGAACTCGGTTACATCTGGCCAGAATTTAAGCAAAGTTTGGTGAGCGCCTAATGAAGAAGATTCTGATTGCCAACCGTGGCGAGATTGCACTTCGCGTA
>Ga0136641_1000163_pt1 | contig 28294 bp, 26 predicted proteins | sample EliLak1302023Y_FD_115312 | JGI IMG/M metagenome (GOLD analysis project Ga0136641, IMG submission 115312) | Freshwater microbial communities from Elizabeth Lake, Yosemite National Park, California, USA - 13020-23Y | ecosystem: Environmental > Aquatic > Freshwater > Lake ...
CATCGCCGAGAAGGTAGAACGAGAGAAGACTTGGAAGGCGGGCGATCTCGATGTGGTCGCTGTAGTCGATGAAGAGTTAATCGCAGAAGTTCTCTCACACTCAACTGGCATCCCGGTATTCAAGTTGACCGAGGAAGAGACTGCGCGTCTGCTTCGCATGGAAGATGAATTGCACCGTCGCGTGATCGGACAAGATCAAGCGATTCGTGCCTTATCCCAGGCCATTCGTCGCACTCGTGCTGGCCTCAAAGATCCAAAGCGCCCTGGGGGCTCCTTTATCTTCGCCGGCCCTTCTGGCGTTGGTAAGACCGAGCTATCTCGTACCTTGGCTGCATTCCTCTTTGGCGATCAAGACGCCTTGATCCAACTCGATATGTCTGAGTACTCCGAGAAGCACACCGCTTCCCGCCTCTTTGGTGCACCTCCTGGTTATGTCGGTTATGACGAAGGGGGACAGTTGACCGAGAAGGTACGTCGCAAGCCATTCTCCGTAGTTCTCTTTGATGAGATCGAGAAGGCTCACCCCGATATCTTCAACGCTCTATTACAGGTTCTCGAAGATGGTCGCCTCACCGACTCCCAAGGTCGTGTCGTCGATTTCAAGAACACTGTCATCATTATGACTACCAACCTTGGTACGCGCGACATCTCAAAGACAATGGGACTTGGATTCCATAACTCTGATGATGTTCTCGGAAATTACGAGCGTATGAAGCAGAAGGTAAGCGATGAGCTCAAGACGCACTTCCGCCCTGAGTTCCTCAATCGTATTGACGACATCGTTGTCTTCCATCAATTGTCCGAGGACGAGATCGTTCAGATCGTTGATCTGATGATCGCCAACCTCGATGAGCGGCTGCGCGCGAAGGATATGGGTATCGAACTCACCTCTGCGGCAAAGGCACTCTTGGCGAAGCGTGGATATGACCCAGTTCTTGGAGCACGTCCATTGCGCCGTACCATTCAGCGTGAGATCGAGGATGTTCTCTCTGAGAAGATTCTCTTTGGAGATGTGAAGCCAGGGGAGATCACCTTGGTTGATGTCGTAACCACTGATGATAAAGAGACATTCACCTTCACCGGTGTTGTTAAGTCCACCATGCCAGATACGCCTGGTGATTTGGCAGCAACGAGCGCTAACTAATTCGCTAATCGAAAACTTTTGCCGGTGGCTTCTATGAGGCCATCGGCAATAAGTGTATTAAGGGCCTTCTCTATTTGAGAGTTGTCGTGCCACAATTTCTTGAGTGCGATCTGCGATAACTTTTCGCTCTCTCGTAGCGCCTGCACGATGGTGCCACGGCATTGGCGATCGGTTCCGGCCCAGGCTTGCGACTTTCGAATTAATTCCGTCGGTGGGTAATCTGCCTTGCGCCAAGCACATTCGCGTCGCAAGGGACAGGCCCCGCATACCGGGTTCTTAGATGTGCAGACCAAGGCGCCAAATTCCATAGTGGCTGCCGCCCATTTGGCACCTTCGGCGGGGATCAATTCATAGCGGAGCCTGCGCTCTATCTGCGAGGGGGAGGGCGTTGGATGCTCGACTCCATCAATGACGCGGGCAAAGAGTCGACGAATATTCACATCTAGAACTAACGCTGGTTCATCGAAAGCGAAGGCGGATATAGCCGCTGCCGTATATTCACCGACGCCGGGTAAAGCTCTCAAATCTTCTATCGCGCGCGGAACTTGGTTATTGAAATCCTGAACAATAATTCCAGCCGATTCATATAAGCGCAGCGCGCGGCGCGGATAACCCAAGCGACCCCAGGCGGTGATAACTTCAGATTTTTTCGCCAGGGATAAGTCGAGCGCGCTAGGCCAGTTAGCCATCCACTGATTCCAGATTGGAACTACTCGGTTGACTGGGGTCTGTTGCAACATAAATTCGCTCACCATTACGCCCCACGGTGTGGTGCTGCGCCAAGGAAGATCGCGCTTGTTCTGATCAAACCAATCAAGAACTACTTGCTGTCTCACTCGTTGATCTTCACCTTGGCGATCGCTTGTTCGATCCGAGAGACTTCTAAAATTTCGATACCGGGAATCTTCAGATCTGAGCCAGCGGGAACCATGGCGCGCTTAAAGCCGAGACGAGCGGCTTCGGCGATACGTTGTTGCACGCCCGTCACCTTGCGAATTTCTCCCGCTAAGCCAACCTCACCCACTGCAACTAGATCCGCGGGAAGGGCCAAACCTTTTGCGGCAGAGGCCACAGATAGTGCGACGGCAAGATCGGCGGCGGGTTCGGTGATCTTCATCCCCCCAACAGTTGCAACATAAACATCGCGACCAGATAACCGGATGCCGGCGCGTAGTTCTAGAACGGCAAGTGTCATAGCGGTACGCGGGTTATCCAATCCAGATGTTACTCGACGCGCATTTCCAAAGTCACGACCATCGGCTACTGGAGTACCTACCAGGGATTGAATCTCGGCGAGCAGCGGACGACGACCTTCCAGGGCAACGGTTACACACGTGCCAGGTACTGGTTCAGAGTGACGGCTAGTGAAGAGACCGGTGGGATCTGTTACTCCAACAATCCCGATATCAGACATATCGAAGCAGCCAACTTCATCGGCAGCTCCGAAACGATTCTTTGACGCGCGAATCAAACGTAGACGTGAGTGGCGTTCACCTTCAAAATTTAAAACAACATCAACGAGATGTTCGAGGATGCGCGGGCCTGCGATTGAACCATCCTTTGTAACATGGCCGACCAAGATCAAGGTGATATTGCGCTCTTTGGTAATACGAATCAGGGCTGCGGCAATCTCCCTTACTTGAGTTATGCCACCAGGAGCGCCTTCGACCGTGCTACTAGATATCGTCTGAACCGAGTCAATAATAAGTAACTCAGGTTGCACCGCATCGAGATGGGCAATGATCGCGCCGAGGTCATTTTCGGCAGCTAACCAGAGCGATGGATCAATAGCCTTGAGGCGATCTGCCCGGACACGTATTTGCGAGGCTGATTCTTCGCCGCTTACATAGAGGGCGCGCATCTGGGCCCGTGCTGATTCTGCGGCGACTGAGAGCAGTAGGGTGGATTTTCCAACTCCGGGTTCTCCGGTGAGCAAAATGGCGGCTCCTGGAACTAAGCCTCCACCTAAAACCCGATCGAGCTCACTGATCCCACTCGTTCGCGAACGCGCGCTCTCGATGCTTACTTCACCGATGGGAACAGCGGATTGCGAAACTGAACCTGCTACTAGAGAGAGTCGCTTTGGAGCGCCAATCTCTTCGACGCTTCCCCAGGCCTGGCATTCGCCGCAGCGTCCGACCCACTTTGTTGAAGTCCAGCCGCATTCGCTGCAGCGGAATGGATCTTTAACCGGCGCTTTTGCCATGATGATTTACTTCTGTGCGCCGATCGTGGCGGGATGGATGATGAAGAGTGGCAACTCGCGTTTCTTATTCTCTTTTGCAAGCAGGGCAATTGCTTCAATTCGCGCATCGCAATGCTTCTTGAGTTCGGCATATCCTGCTGCGCCCATAAGCGCAATCAATTCGTTGTTGTTAGAAATGTAAACCGGTTCGCGACCCACATGAGCCTCGGTATTCGCAGTGCAATACCAGGCAAATTCTGCGCCCCCATCGCCCCAGGCTAACCGCTCGTACTCTCCGATTACCGTCACCGAAATCTCTTGCTCGCCAAATTCGCGCGTCTCGAAGGAGCGGCGAATCGGAAGTTGCCAGCAAACATCGGGCTTGGTCTCTACAAAATGAATGTCTTCTTTCTGGGCGAGGTGGTGCAAGACGCAACCGAAACTTCCGGTGAACCCAGGCGCTTCATAACCCTTGCGATTGAGGAAGATGCAGGAATCTTCTACCTTGCGCGTCTTGCGATCTCCATCGAGACCAACTTCGGATATTCGTAACTTGCCCTTTGATTTCTTGGGTTGGGCTTCATCAAAGTATTGCCACATCTCTGGAGTCAAGCGTTCGGCAACCTTTAAGGTGCGCTCTTCATCTTCGCCATCGGAGTAGTAAGCCCCATCGGAGCAACAACCAGCATCGGGCTTATCTGCATCAATTCCGCAGCAGCCAGCACCGTAAATGCACTGCCAATAGGAGGTAAGCCAGGTCAGGTCGCAACGGAAGAGCTCCTCAGGTTTTGCGGGATCGACAAACTCCACGAAATCACGCGCAAATCCATCTTTAACTTCTGGCATAGTGCGAGAGCCTACTAGTGCAATGCGACGGCAGCAGACCCACTATCGCCCCCTCGGTAGCGCCATTGGCTAGGCTAACTCCTGTGAATCAGATCGATCTTAAGAGCGCCCAGGTAGGCCTCATTGGCGTGGGCAATATGGGAGAAGCACTGTTGGTAGCCCTGCTGAAAGCGGGGGCTGCTGCCAGCCATATCAATTTTGCGGTACGCCGGGCAGAGCGCAGCGCCGAGATAAAAGAGCGCTATGGAATCACTCCTGCATCCATTGAAGAGATGGCCACCAAGAGCGATGTCTTAATGATTATTGTTAAGCCGCAGGATTTAGAGACCATCATGGAGAGAGTTGCTCCCACGCTGAAATCCGGTGCATTGGTTATCTCTTTCCTGGCGGGAAAGAAGATCGCGACCTTGGAATCAGGGCTAGGACAACCCGCAGTTGCTCGCGTCATGCCCAACACCCCAACGCTCTTAGGTGTGGGAATGGCGATCGTCTCCTTTGGTAGCGCGGTTCGTCCTGACCAGAGAAATTTTGTTAATGATTTATTGGCCGCTGCCGGAAAGAGCATTGAGGTTGAAGAACCACTGCAGGATGCTGCCACCGCAACCAGTGGATCTGGGCCAGCTTATTTCTTTGCTTTCGTCGAAGCGATGGTCGCTGGAGCGATGGATATGGGAATAGATGAGGCGACGGCAACTGCCTTAGTTATTCAAACCATCGTGGGAGCTGCCAAGATGTTAGATGAAAGCGGAAAGAGTGCAACAACTTTGCGCGAAAATGTAACAAGCCCCAAGGGCGTCACCTACGAAGGTTTAAAAGTATTAGGTGAAGGAGACTTACAAGGGTTGGTTGTTCGAGCTATGAACGCGGCGGCTGACCGTTCGCGCGCGATGGCGTGAAACGAGCGCTCCTTCTCGGATCTGCGCTCGCGTTGATAATCGCAGCGCCTGTCCAAGCAGTGACTAAGGTTCCACCACTAGCGTTAACAGCGCTCCCTCCGACTGTTGCTACCAATTTTTCTGCAGGAGATGAAGTTCACCAATTACTCACATCTCCAACCGGGATTTTTCTCATCGGCACGATAGAGACAACCACTTCGCCATTAGTTTCCACACCCGCTCTTGGTGGAAGTGATGGCTTTATCACCGCGCTTAATCCACAGGGGGTAAAACTGTGGGAGTTGCGGCTTGGCACTCCGGGAGATGATGTGGCCACCGCCGGATTTATAGATGCCTCAGGAACCATCTGGGTAGCGGGCTCATCTGCGATCGCAACAGGTGTTTCGACCCCTGCGCCAGGGCTCAATCGCCTGACGGTCTGGGAGATAAGTGGTGGGGGGCTTCTAGAAAATACATTTACCAAGGATTTAATCGATATCGATATTCCATTCTCTATCACGCTCAAAGGAGTTAATTACATTATCCAGGGCGCTTCTAATAGGACGGGATTTCCCGGCTTTGCGGTCTCGCTGACTCCAATAGGAAAGATCGGCACCGTTAAAAATACGGTGACCGCCATTGCCAGTTCTTCCCAGATCTTCAATGCATCGAGTGCCGCTTACGTTTGGCAGAGTTACATCACCGCCAAGGCAGTTAAGGGAGTTACGGGAATTCCGGCAAATCAAAAGACCACCCTACTTATTAAGAGCACGTTGAAAGCCAAAACCATGAAAGCAGTTTATGGAATTAGCGGAACGCCACTTGCATTGCGATACGAGAGTGGCGTCGGAGTGGTTGCATTGACGCAGAGCTCGGGTACATATCTTTTAACGATCATTCACACCAAGTAAAATTAGATTGCCTTAAAGAGTTGCAACTTGCCACCAACGCCAACGAGCGCGTAGCGGATCTTCTTAATTGTGACCCAAGCTGCGCCTAAAGTATTTGTCAGACTTGCTGCCGTAACGAGTGATACCGTCATATCGACATTGTTAAATGCGCATAACCGGTTCTGACAATTAAAAAGTGTATGTAGCCCATCGCTATTAAGCGGCGCACTGGGGGTACCATAAATATCTGTGCTTGCGGAAATAACTGGGCCGGAATTGCTAATTTCCATAAGGCGCAATTGATTTGGATTTGGAATTGATATTCCGCTGGCCGCCATCCAAACCCCGCTCACATTTCTTCCATTTACCGAGAGGGCTACGTCATAGCCGGCCACGGCCACATCCCCACCATAGCTATCTAGGGCGGCGTATTTCCAATCTTCTGGGTATGGACTGGCGCGTGTGGCGAGTCGAACTTCACCCTGTAAAGACTGTTTCTGCCTATTAACTTGCAGCACGGAATCGTAGAGTAGATAAATGGAGCGTCCTACATTCACAGCTTTGAGATGAAATCCCACGTCACCTGTGGTCCGACCGTTATTTATAGAGTCACCATCAACAACTTGGTAAGCCCATTTGCCGATTGCTGCTCCCTGCTGGACGGCTGCCAAGATTATGCCTTCACTCTGGTCGCGATAGAAAACCTGCACGCCATCTGGTGTATCCACGCAGGCGTTAGCCCCGCTCACATCGCTTGATGTGCGGCCGCGATTGGGGTCGGAATATTTGACGATGGCAGCTCCATTACCGTCAACAACAGAGTAGGTCCAAGTACTTCCGTCATAACTGGCAAAGCGCAACTGTTTATTCAGGAGATCTGGATAAACAATATCGAGTCTTTGTTTTTTGCCAGCCGCCGAGGTGCAGACTGAGATGCTACCGGCGACATCATCTTTAGTTCGACCTCCCAGATTGGAGTTGCCATCAATGATGCTCTTAAGCCAGACCTTGCCATTCCAACTTGCCAACTTTAAATCTCCGGCTTTGCCATCACTGTAAACCACGGTAGGCGCGCCCTTGAAAGTGGTTACCGATAAGAATTTTGCATCAGCGCTGGGATCCATAACGGTTGAGTTCCAGGGTGCCTGTGGGAATATTGCATTTGTTGTTTGTGCCGGCGAGGTGCCAAGTTGGTTTATGGCGCTTACAGAAAATGAATAGTGCGATCCATTTTTAAGCCCACCAATTTTTACCGGGCTTGTTTCCGACTGAATCCGTGCACCAGTTTCGTTGACGGCAATTAAGTATGAAATAACCTGCGCGGTGCGTGCGTTATCCGGAGGATCGAAACTAATGATGGCGGATCTATCTCCAACTATTGCAAACACATTGCGCGGCGAATTGGGTATCCCTACCGGGATCCCGGGAGCAGGCTTTAAGCGCATATCTGCGAACATCCCGAGCAATAATGCGCCAGGAGTATGAAAAACCGCACCTGCGGGCCACGATGGCGACATCAGTGCATCGGCACCGCTGTTTTGAAATGAATTTTGATCGAGGTGACTTATAGAAGAGCCGGCTTGATATGGAGAGGGCGTATATAAGCGCGGCTTGATTCCATTATTTGCCGCGATGCCATTCTTTCCCGACCAGACCAAAGGACTTTGAAAGGCCTTTCCCAGTTCAGCCGAGGGCGATGCCAAATCCATGAGGCGGCCCCCATCTTGCGTTTGGGCGTACGCGTCAAATGCAGTGGGCTGATCAATACTTCCATATTGTGAAAAGGGATCGAAAGAATCGTTGGAGAGAAATCCCAGACCGTGTGCGACTTCATGCAAGATGATTGATTCCAAGTCATACTGATTAGGTGGGCAGTTCCCGTCGGTGCCAAGATAGAAAGAGTTGGCCATGGTCGCGTTAATATTGATGGAAATTTCTGGATTGGCTGGATCTAGATCTTTTCCGGCAAGTGCATTTGCCATCGCGGACGAGTACCACAGTGTTGAATCAGGAGCGCCAGCAAAACTATGAAAGAAACTAACGGGGGAGGCTGATGCCAAAATCCCAGATGTACCCTGTTGGACAAAATTAGCAACGACATTGACGGGAACAGACGAACTCCAATTGTCCGACCAGATATCGATGGCAGTCTGCACGGCGTTCTGCTCCAGAAGTGGAACATTTACATAATTGACTTTGAAGCTACTCAGAATTCCGACCTGCATGCCCACAGGTACCGGCCCGGCCGTATTCACTCTAGGCGCGCTGGTCGAACCTCCAGAGCGATAAAGATTTACCCAGGGAGCGGGAACCTTCTCAACGGTGAGGGCCTGCGCCGGGGCGATGCTGGAAAGAGTGGATAGGAATAGGGCGGCGAGCAGGGTTTTTACTAGATTTTTGGCTCGCATAGATAAAAATCTTAGTCCTCTGCGAGGATAGATACCATGCGCCAAGTTCAGATCTACTCCAGGATGGGCTGCCATCTCTGCGAAGAGGCGCTGCGAACCTTAGAAGTTCTGCAGAATGAACTGAACTTTGAAATTCAAGAGATATTCATCGAGGGCGACGCTGACCTCGAGTACAAATATGGCGAGCAGGTTCCCGTAATTGAGATAGATCACGTCCAACATGACTTCTTTACAGTGAACCCAGCGCGATTTCGGAACTCCTTTAACGCATCCCTTTAAACCTCTTAGAACTAGATAAATTAATTATCCTTAGAGAGGATCTCATCGGCATCGATGATTCGATAGGCGTAACCCTGTTCTGCCAAGAAACGTTGGCGATTCTGGGCAAAGTCTTGATCGATCGTGTCTCTCGCCACCAACGAGTAGAAGCGAGCGCTGCGACCATCTGATTTAGGACGCAAAATTCGACCGAGACGTTGTGCCTCCTCTTGTCGGGAGCCGAAGGTCCCTGAGACTTGAATTGCAATCGTTGCATCAGGAAGATCGATAGAGAAGTTGGCAACTTTAGAAACCACTAAACACTTAATCTCGCCGCTGCGATACAAATTAAAAAGTCTTTCGCGTTCTTTTACGGGAGTATCACCCTTAATTACCGGGACACCTAGCTCTGCACCCAGAGCATCGATTTGGTCTAGATATTGGCCAATGACGAGAACTTGATCATCGGCGTGAGCTCTGGCTAAAGCGATAGCGACCTTGTGCTTTGTTTGCGTTGTGGAGCAGAAGCGGTAGCGATCTTCTTGCTCTGCGGTTGCATAGTTAAGGCGTTCTTCTTCGGTGAGAGTGATTCGAACTTCTACGCAATCTGCTGGCGCGATATAGCCTTGTGACTCAATCTCTTTCCAGGGAACGTCAAAGCGCTTAGGGCCAATCAAAGAGAAGACTTCTCCCTCCATGCCATCTTCGCGCACGAGCGTTGCAGTGAGTCCAAGTCGACGCCGTGACTGAATATCTGCGGTAAAGCGAAAGATCGGCGCTGGCAGTAGGTGTACTTCATCATAGATAATCAACCCCCAGTCGATCGCATCAAAGAGATCGAGATGAGAGTAGACGCCATTGCGACGCATGGTCATTACTTGATAAGTTGCGATGGTCACGGGGCGGATCTCTTTCTTCGCTCCAGAATATTCTCCAATGTCATCTTCGTGCAGAGTAGTGCGACGCAACAGCTCGTCGCGCCACTGGCGGGCGGCAACGGTATTGGTCACCAAGATCAACGTTGTTGCTTTAGCGTGTGCCATCGCGGCTGCACCGACGATCGTCTTGCCGGCGCCACAGGGCAGAACAACAACACCAGAGCCGCCATGCCAGAAGCCTTCAGCGGCCATCGCCTGATACTTGCGAATCGACCAACCCTCCTCCTTGAGGGCAATCTCATGATGTTCACCATCGACATAACCGGCAAAGTCCTCGGCGGGCCAACCCAGTTTCAGGAGTGCTTGCTTGAGGAAGCCACGTTGGCCGGGATGGACTACCAGAGTTTCATCATCGATCTGCAAACCCAGCATCGGCGCAATCTTCTTGCCGCGAGTGACTTCGCGAAGTACAGCGGGATCGTTGGAAACCAAGGTGAGGCCGTGTACGGGATGAGCTTCCAGCCTCAAACGACCGTAGCGCGACATGGTCTCGGCAATATCGATGAGCAGGGCATGTGGAACTGCAAAGCGCGAATACTTCAAGAGGGTATCAACCACTCGTTCTGCATCAAGCCCCGCAGCACGTGCATTCCAAAGGCCCAATGGGGTCAAACGATAGGTATGAATATGCTCCGGAGATTTCTCTAACTCGGCAAAGGATGCAATCGCCCTACGGCATTCATCAGATAAGGGATGGTCAATATCGAGCAGCAAAGTCTTGTCGCTCTGAACAATCAGTGGGCCATCGGCCATTAAATTAATTCCTTAATGAGCCCCGCGATAAGCGAGATTCGAGTCTCGATACGACTAACAAAGATATGTTCATGCGCTGCGTGTGCACCATAGCCAGACGCGCCTAGCCCATCGAGGACTTTGCCACCTACAGCTGCTGCCAAATTTCCATCACTAGCTCCGCCGACTGATACATGACCTACTGGAGGCAGACCCAACTTCTTTGCAACGCCTTCAATTAATTCGTATAACTCTGCAGTAGCAGCGTGCTCCAGCGGTGGCCGATTGATTCCGCCGGTTATTTCGATCTTCGCTTCTGGATGTAATGGTTGCAGTGCCTTGATTGCTACATCAATGCGATCTAATTCAGCAGATAGAAAGGAACGCGCATCGACATCAAGCGAGGCGGTCGCCGGAACAGTATTGGTGGTAGAGCCAGAGTGCATCAACGTTGGAACTACGGTAGTTCCATATTCGCTATTTTCAAGCGCACCAAGCGCCAGCGCAATTCGTGAAATTTCGGTTGTTGCGTTGATTCCCTTTTCAGGTTCGAGTCCAGCATGGGCGGCGCGACCGTGAATCGTGATGCGGTACATCGAAGTACCTTTACGACCAATTTTGACTGTGTCATCAATGGATGATTCAAAGACAAGAGTCGCTTTCGCAGACTGAGCCAGACGTTCGATCAGCTCACGAGACGAATGCGAACCAACCTCTTCATCGGTTGTGCCGATTAGTGCGATCTTTTCGAAGGCGTTTGGAATATTTTTAGTGGCATACATGGCTTGCAAAAAGCCAGCTTTCATATCAAAAATTCCCGGACCGAAGATCTGATCCCCCTCCACGCGCCAGAGCGGAAGAAATGAGTCAGTGGGCCAGACAGTATCGAGATGACAGAGCAGAACTACCTCAGGTGTCTGGGATCCCCACCAGAAGACGGGGCGACCACCTGCCTGGGTGATACGAGCGGCGTTGGGGAGGTTTCTGGCGGCGATCTGCACCGCTAACTCAACAACCTTGCTACAGGCAGCGAGATCTTCACTGGGAGATTGGCACTCCACGAGTTCTTGTAGATCAGCGAGGAAAGTCATGGGGTAAGCCTAGTTGGCAGGGCTTACGCCGGTGATGCGGGGGATACGGAAGTGGGCGATCTCGCCTGTGGCATGGTCGCGCGCGACCAGTGTCCCGAGTGAGATGGAGAGTGGATCAATCAATCGATTGGAAACCCCGCCGTTGGAGTCGGCATAACCAATGGTGAGACTCGCCCGCTCCTCAATATATTGGTGAAGCAGGTCAACGGTCTCATTTGCGGTTGTCCGCGGGACTTCGCGTGGCTTGTGAGAACTGGCGCGTTCTCCGGCCCGCAGAGCACGAACCGCAGCTGCGATCAATGTTTCACCAGGTGCAGCTAGTTCGGAGATCACGCGTGGGGGTTTTGGTCGCGCCGATGCACGTCTGACCTTCGGTGCGGAGATGAGTACCCCGGTCTCATTTTCGGAGGCCGGCAGGTATCCGCCATCTCGCAGAAGTCGTATCAGCTCGCCATTATCGACATCGCTTATCAATACTTGCGGGGCGAGTTTACGCAGACGCAGTTGTTCGAGTCGCTTGTCATGCATGATCTCTTGAATCAAACCTTCATCCTCACAGCGCAGATAGGACGTCGTACTGCCTGCACGCAATTTTCCATGGCGCTTTGCTACATCTGAAATTAGATAATCCAGAGGCTGCGGCATTGGGGTCTTAGAGATCCTCTTCAAGAAATCTTTGATTTGATCGCCGGTCTGTCCATGATCCAAGCCCCGGCGAATCGAAGATTCACTAAAACGATAGACGCTGGCCCCACCGCGACTTTCAATATCTGCGATGGTTCCGATCGCATTAGCAAGTTCTAAGGTCAATGGACCTGGAGCGATGGCGCTGTTATCAGCCTGAATCAAAATATGATCCACGGGTTTTGGAAGTGCCTTCTCAACACCTAATTCTTCGCGTGCGATAAGAGCTACGGCAAAGGTCGAAAGTGCGCCCTGCCCCGTCAATCCCAACCACTCCGCTTCGCGCAATATCCATTCGGAGTATTCGCGATTAGCTCGCGTCGGAAGTATCCAAGTGAGAGCACCTGTAATTGAATCTAGCGAAGGATCGATTTCAAGATGGTCCTGCAATAAATTAAGAATTACCTTTTTTAGGGTGGATACTCCGCCACGATCAAGCTCTGGACCCAGCGCCGCGATGTTCTTGGAATCGCTTTTACCGATCAACCCACTTACACGCGAAGTTTCTAGCCAGAGAGTGACCAATCCATGCCATTGCTCTTCAATGCTTTTAGTAAGCCAAAGATCGAAGGCGCTGGTAGGCAGAATTTGGTCACTGGTATCTATCACTATTAAGCCACCGATGTAGAGGAGCTCTGCCACAAATGCGGCGCAACTCTCTGATATGCCGAGGTGCTCCGCGGTGCGCTTTAAATCGCGTACTCCCAAACCGCCGGATCGAAGCGCGGTAGGTGGTTCATCAGACCAGTTGTGCCCAAGTTCTTCGGCCCAACGCACGAAGGTGGAGATATTTGCGATCGCAGCTAGATCCGCTGATTTCTGCTTTCTCTGCACACCAACCACGGCGGGACGTGTGGGCTGCAAGGATTTGAATACTTTACCCTCGCGAAAGTGCATAGCTACTTCGCGCGGGAGCAATACGGTCTGTGAATCAAAGGGGACTAGAAAATTGTTTTCTAATAACCATTTGATTGCTGGCGGCGCCTTCTTGATGTCGGCGATCTGTCCTTTAGGCGGACCCCAGACCATCTTCCCCAGGGTTTCGACAGCGCCTTTAGGGGCAGCTGCTAATGATTTAAAATCAAATGGCTTAGAACTCTTTACACCTAAGCCGGCAGGATATTCCCCAATGATGGTGCGAACATTTGATGTCACGCGATATCGCTCACCATCGCGATAGATGAGGGCGATCTCCCATAACGATGCAATGGCACCCGCAGCATCATCTGATGTGATGGCTAAGATTTGTTGCGATGAGATTGGTTCATCAAGGGTGCAGATAGCCGTCAAAATATCTAAGCGAAACTTGTCTAGCGATTCTCGGGCTCGCAGCAGACTAGGCGCTGAATTAGCACGCGCCGCTAGCGCCATCACATCGGTTGGAACCGGGGAGATGAGATCAGGGCGAAGGGAGAAGAGCGCTTTGATCTCATCATCAGATCGATTGCGCAGCTCTTCGGTGAATGAGATCGCTGGGGTAGACATAACTGCCCTACATTACTGGGGTTTGCTTACTTGCTGCGACGCCAACTTCGAGGAGATACCAGGGTTCTCAGCTTCACCAAGGGTCCAAGTAAGGGTGCTGCCACCTTTTTCAAGGCTCGCATGCGGCGGAAGTCATAAATAGGCCACCCTGCGCGCAGGGCGTGTATCTGGAGGAGAGTATCTGGATTAATTGCTCGGGGGTTGCCCACCGCCTCCAGGAGCGGAATATCGTGATGGCTATCGGAATACGCGTAGGAGTTGGCTAAATCAATGCCGTGCTCCGCGGCGAGAGCCTTGATAGCGATCGCCTTAGTTGGGCCATGTAAAAGTTGGCCGATCAACTTTCCGGTGTAAACGCCCTCCTTGACCTCGGCAACAGTTCCGAGGGCTCCGGTAAAACCTAGCCGGTTGGCGATGAGGTCGGCGAGATCCTTGGGAGTCGCCGTAACGAGCCAGACCTCTTCATCGTGATCGAGGTGGTTATTAGCGATTTCGATGGTTCCCTGCCACAAAGCTGGGGAGACATATTCGTCGTAGACCTCAATGCCCATCTTTTCAATACTGGCGACATCGTGGCCGCGGAAGAATTCGCAGGCAGCGCCTTGAATCTTGTCTATCTCTTCCCGGTTCTCAATTCCAGAGAGGCGGTATCTCAAATTGGCCATCACAAAGTTGGAGATATCTTTCTTAGTGAAGAAGCCCCTCTGATACATCCCTTTGCTCAAAAAGAAAAGGGAAGAACCTCTCATCAAGGTATTGTCGACATCAAAGAAAGCAACTCGCTTCAGGGGGAGCGCCATATCACTAGCCTAGCCACCTTGGCACAAACCCTCGCGCAGGCCCCAACGCCCTCCTCCTTTATGCTTACGGCATGAGTCCTACCATTCATTTCCTGAGACATGGCGAGGTCTTTAATCCTGAGAAGATTCTTTACGGCCGCCAGCAGGGTTGGTATCTATCGGAACGAGGCCAGGAGATGGCAAGCGCGGTAGCCGACTGGTCAAAGCAGTTCGCGGTCGGGGCTGTCATAGCGTCACCTTTGCAGCGGGCGCAGGAGACGGCGCGACCCCTAGCAGCAGCACACTCTTTGCAGATCATCACTGATGAGAATTTGATCGAAGCCGCGAATGTCTTCGAGGGAGAGAGATTTGAGATGGGGTCAGGTGTGTTGCGCCACCCTAAATCTTGGCGCCATCTGACGCGACCTTGGGTTCCCTCTTGGGGTGAACCATATGAAGAGCAGGTAGCTCGTATGTTAGCTGCGCTCTTCGCGGCCCGCGATGCTGCCGGCGGTAAGGATGCCTTCGCGGTTTCACATCAACTTCCGATTTGGATTCTCCGTTCCGCCGTCGAAGGTCGTCGCATGTTGCATGATCCACGCAAGCGCCAATGCACCCTGGCTTCGGTCACCAGTTTTCATTTAGATGCTGCGGGAGATATTGCAGGGGTCAGCTATGCCGAGCCGGCACGCCACCTACTGCCGGAGAAGAAATGAAACGTTTAGGGCTACTTCTATTTACATCACTCTTCTTTTTAACGGGTTGTTCTAGCGGTGGATTATCAACGGCCAACCAAAACGCATTTGTCTCTGGCGATGGGGTAGCAGTTTATGTAAAGGCCTCTGATCGGAAGTTGGCGCCCATTATTTCTGGAGCGACCCTACAAAGTGGAACGATGGCGCTCGCTGCGAACAAGGTCACCGTCCTCAATGTTTGGGCCTCCTGGTGTTCGCCCTGCCGTGCCGAAGCTCCACTACTTTCTGACTTCGCAATCAAATACGCGCCGCAGGGTGTGCAATTTGCAGGAATTTTGACGCGCGATAATGTCTCATCAGCCCTGCAATTTGTAAAGCGCTTTAAGATCGCGTATCCCGTATTCACCGATGATTCAGTGCTAGCAAAGTTTCGAAATTCTCTGGTCCCAAATGCAATTCCTACCACGCTCATCATCGATTCACATGGCTATGTTGCTGCGCGCGTGAGCGGTGAAGTCACTGTCGCTCTCCTCACGAATTTAATCGATAAAGTTCTGAAGGATGCGCCTCATGCATAACTTCTTTGTACATCAGATTCTTGCCGGCAATCTTCTGCTTGCCTTGGGAGTGGCTGTTATCGCTGGTCTGATCTCATTCTTCTCACCCTGCGTTCTGCCGCTCGTTCCTGGTTACTTGGCCTACTCCGCGGGTATGACCGATGTGAAGAATAAGGGGCGCACCGCTTTAGGCGCGATCCTCTTCGTCTCTGGTTTCTCAGTCCTCTTTATTAGTTATGGTGCACTCTTTGGGTCACTCGGTTCCAAGATTTCAAGTGGTTCTAGGTGGCTTGAGATTGTGCTCGGCCTTCTCACCATGGTCATGGGCACGATCTTCCTTTTCAATCAAAAGTTCTACCGTTCATTTAAGCCGCAGTGGAAGTCCACCACCGGTTTACTCGGGGCGCCACTCTTAGGCTTCCTCTTTGGCCTGGGTTGGACTCCATGCATTGGCCCAACGCTGGGTGCAGTGCAAGCTCTCTCTTTTCAAAGTTCCAGCGCGTTGCGCGGAGCAATTTTGAGTCTTGGTTACTGCTTTGGAATCGGTGTGCCATTTATCGTGGTCGGTTTATTCTTTGATCAATCGGCAAAGTTGCGACGTTTTATCTCCAGGCGCGGCAACCTCTTGACTATCTTTGGCGGAGTATTTCTAATCATCATTGGCTTTTTGCAGGCAACTGGATTGTGGGGGCAGATTATCAATTCACTACGCGCCTCGATCTCTAGTTTTGTGCCGGTGGTCTGATGGAGCAGAACGAAAGCCAAGCGCCAAATATCGGCGTAGTAGGTATGTTGCGTTGGGCTTGGCGCCAGTTAACGAGCATGCGCACTGCGCTTATTCTGCTGATGTTGCTAGGCGTAGCTGCAATTCCAGGTTCACTCTTCCCACAACGGAGCCAAAATCCGCAGAAAGTTGACTCCTACTTCACAAGCGATCCCACCCTGGCCAAATGGATGGATCGCCTCCACTTATTTAATGTCTATGCATCTCCTTGGTTTAGTGCAATTTATCTCTTGCTATTTATTTCGCTTATTGGGTGTGTTCTACCCCGCACTGTTTCGCATCTGCGAGCGATCGCCAAGAAACCACCGCTGACCCCGCGAAATTTGGATCGCATGGAGGGCTACCGAATCGTTGCGACGGATCAGGAACGGGCTCTGGATATTGCACAACAGTGGTTAAAGCGCCATCGCTTCCGAATTCGGCGCGAAGGTAATTCAATATCTGCTGAAAAGGGCTATAGCCGCGAAACTGGAAATCTCTTATTTCACCTCTCATTAATCTTGATTCTCGCAGGAGTCGCACTGGGTGGACTCTTGGGAATGAAGGGTGAGGCTATTTTGAATGTGGGCGATCGATTCATTAATACACCCACTTCGTACGACAATATAAGTTACGGAAAGTTTCAAGGACAGGGTTCGCTCGTTCCATTCTCCCTCACCGTTAAGAATTTTGTCGCTTCTTATGTTCCAACTACCGGTCAACCAAGTAACTATGTACTTACTACAGATATTTCCGCTCCGATTGGTGCTGCTGCAAAAGAGGTCGTCATTGCGGTCAATAAACCATGGACTTCAGGAAGTACCAAGGTTTATCTGCAGGCAAATGGCTACTCACCCGTCGTTACGGTCCGCGATAAATCGGGTCACATCACCTTTCAAGGCGCGGTCATATTTCTTCCGCAAGATGCGAATCTAAGTTCTTTAGGAGCTATCAAGATTCCCGATATGACACCGCAGATAGGTTTTATAGCATCCTTTATACCGACGGCAAGCAGTAGCGCAGCGCGCGGAATATTCTCGACCTATCCCGAAGTCCTTGATCCTCGCCTCGTTCTCTCTGCCTGGAAAGGTAACTTGGGACTAGATAGTGGAACCCCACAATCTGTTTACTCTCTCAATACCGCGAAGATGAGAAAGATGGGTCTCAAAGCTCTCACACTCGGGAGCACCTATGATTTTGGCGCAGGAACTATCACCTTCGATGGCTGGAAGGCTTGGGTCAATCTGCAGATTGTGGATGATCCTGGGAAGATGTACGCACTCTTCGGCGCGATCTTTGCGATCTTGGGGTTACTGATCTCACTCTTTACACGCCAGCGCCGAATTTGGATAAAGGTGGGCGATGATGTTGAAATAGCGGGCTTGGCAAAGAATGGCATTCCAGGACTTGAAGAAGAACTCATAGCGCTAGCGCGGGCGCTTGAAGAAGTTAGAGGAGAAACTCTGTGACGTCGACCAATCTTGCATATTTTTCGAATGACGCGATTTATGCTTGTTTGGCGATCTTCACGATTGCATTTCTTTCACATGCTATTGAGGTCTCTTGGTCAGTTCGCAATGTAGAAGGCCACGATCGCACCGAGTTTGATTTTGAGAAGACAGCGCTAGCTGGACGCATCGGTACGGCCATGATGATCCTTGGCTTTGGAGTATTAACCATCGCGGTTGTAACCCGCGGGTTATCTGCCCATCGGGTGCCATGGGGCAATATGTATGAATTTTCGATTACCGGTGCCTTGATGTTAACTGCTGCTTACTTATTCGCCTTTGCAAAACATAAGGTGCGCTGGCTTGGACTTCCCGTTTCAATATCGGTACTACTGACTTTGGGAACTGCTATCACGGTGCTCTATCGACCCAGCGCGCCATTGGTTCCAGCCCTTAAATCGCCCTGGTTGGCCATCCACGTATTGGCAGCCATTATTTCTGGTGGAGTCTTTCTTGTCGCCAACTTGGTCGCTGCAACTTTTCTGATTATGGAACGCTACGAACTCAAAGGTGGGCGCCCGCAATGGGCGAAGAAGATTCCAACGCTCGATAGCTTGGATCAACTTTCCTATCGCTTAATCGCCTTTGTATTTCCGCTTTGGACTTTTGCGGTTATTGCGGGTGCTATCTGGGCCGAATCTGCCTGGGGAAAGTACTGGAGCTGGGATCCCAAAGAAACGTGGGCATTCATTACTTGGGTGGCATACGCCGCATATTTACATGCACGCGTAACGGTGGGGTGGCGTGGCCGTCGTGCCGCCTGGCTCTGCATCTTCGCCGGATCGACATTCCTCTTTAATTACATCTGGGTAAATATATGGGGAACGGGCCTGCACACTTACTCAGGTTTGTAAGATTTAGAGCTGCTTTAAAAAATCAGGATTGTCATCAGGCGGAATCATCCGACCAGGGCGACGGCGAGGTAGCGCAATGTTCTTTGCGCGCCCAATCAAGAGCCATGCAATTGCTCCGAGGGAACCAAAGAAGATGATGATGAGTAACCAAGCCCACTTGGGAAGGTTGCGGACACGCTCTTGATCCGTGCGGGCGCAATCGAATAGCCCGAAGAGCCAGATCGCCAGGCCACCAACAAGAATGAGAATATCAAGCATAAGAATTAGTTTACTAGTTAAACCAAAAGCGCGAAGGCTAGAGCGGTTGATAAGAATAATTGCAACTTTCCAACCTGGCCCAGCATCGGAATCAGTTGAGCGCCCGCGGCCCCCGATTGAACTCCTCTCGCAATTTTCCCAGTTATGGGAAGAAAGAGGAGAGTAATGAGCGTCCACGGCGTTATCAGAGCAGCTAACGCAGCAGCCAGATGTACCAATACGAGTAGCGAGATCAACATCGTGCGGGCCCGCTTATCACCAAGGCGAACGGCCACCGTCCTCTTCCCAACGAGCGCATCCTTTGGCAGATCCCTCAGATTGTTAATTGCAAGAAGTGAGCAAGAGAGTGCTCCCACCGGAACTGATACCAAGGCGCTCTGCCATGAGATGCGATGGGATTGCACAACATAACTACCAATAGTTGCGACCAGTCCAAAGAAGAGAAAAACCGAGATCTCGCCTAAACCAGAGTAGCCGTATGGGCGCTTTCCGCCGGTGTAATTCCAGGCGGCCAGAATGCTGATGAGCCCAACCAGGACGAGCCACCAAGAGACGCGGAACGCCAAAATAGCTCCGAACAATGAGGCGAAGGCGAAGCAGATGAAGGCGGCTCGTTTAACGGCTTGAGCAGATGCCAACCCACTGGCAACAAGGCGCACCGGTCCAACGCGATTGTTATCTGTTCCACGAATTCCATCGCTGTAGTCGTTGGAATAGTTAACTGCAATTTGTAGAAGCAGGCTCACAAGTAGCGCCAAGATAGCGTTGAGAATGTTGATCGAATGGTGGTCACGTCTGATGAGGGCGGTTCCGACCAATACTGGTGAGATTGCCGCTGGAAGAGTCCGTGGGCGTGAGCCCGCTAACCAGATATTTCTTTCACTCATGGTCGAATCATCTCAAACTTTCGGGACAACGTCAGGCGATCTGGCTTCCCGATCGAGGTGAAGGGCAATTGCACATTTTCAAGGAATAATTTGGGAACGGCATGATTTCCAAAATTTTCACGTAGAGATTGCGATTTAACTGCAGTATCAAGGGCTCCAGAACTCGCCAAGCAAAGTTGCTGGCCCCACTCTGGATCAGAGATAGCACAGCTCATAAAATTATTTTGATAGATCTGGTTGAGAAAGCCATCAATTGCGCTCAATGAGATCTTCTCGCCACCAGAGATGATGAGATCATCGATCCGCCCCAGCACAATTAATTTCCCATCCTCCAGGCGGCCAGCATCATTAGTCAGGAACCACCCCTTTTCATCAGCAAGAGGAAGATCTGCTCCCAAATACTCGCGAGCCTGCATGGGGCCACGCAGGGCAATTCGGTCTTCGGCACGAATCTCAACATCGACTCCATCAAGAAGTTGACCGTTGTAGACACATCCACCGGACATCTCTGACATTCCGTAGGTGGTTACAACATTAATTCCCGCATCACGCGCTCGTTGGAGGAGTTGGGGATCTATTGCCGCACCACCCACCAGAACTGCCTGCGCATTTTGTAGGTCGCGTAAGAGTTCATCTGCTTCGCTTAATGCGCGAAAGAGTTGAGTGGGGACGATCGAGGTGTAATCAAAGTTCTTCTCGGCAATTGAAGTTCCGAGTTCAATCGCTCGCACGAGAACATTTACGCCAGCGATGTGGCTAGTTGGCAGGAGCAGCGACCAGCTCTGGCCCGCCTGCGCACCGAGGAAATGGTGAGACGCGGCAGCGCTCGCTCGCACTGCCGTAGCCGTCAGCGCCACTTCTTTTGGGTTTCCGCTGGAGCCGCTGGTTGGAATTACGATCGCCACATCGGAGGGGACGGAGCTAAATAGGGAGGGAGCGAAGGAAAGTGCCGGGCCGCCACCCGCTAGCGCAGAGTGCAGAGCCTCCTGAATGTGGGGGGTTGACCACGTGGAGGGAACTTCTACCAGCTCGCGCGGTGACGTATTAACCATAGCCCCCGTAGGCTATCGGCTTGGAACGAGATATCGGAAGTGAAATTCGCTACGCTGCAAAAGGAGTAAGTGTGAGTAAGCCGTTTAAGCGCGAACCAGGCAGCCGAGTTATCCCGAGCTGGCAGATCGGCGCGGGTGGCGAGAAATTCACGGACATCATTTATGAAGTTGGCGACGGCATGGCAAAGATCACGATCAACCGGCCGCAGGTTAGAAATGCCTTTCGTCCAGAAACCCTTATCGAATTGCAAGATGCTTTTGCGCTCGCTCGCGATGATGAATCAGTTGGAGTGATCATCTTTACCGGTGCGGGTTCCGAAGCATTCTGTTCAGGCGGCGATATCAGCGTGCGTGGCGATGACGGATATATCGGTAGCGATGCACTTGGAAAGAAAGGAATCGGGCGGCTTAATGTTCTCGATCTCCAGATTCAAATACGTAGATTACCTAAGCCGGTCGTTGCAATGGTTGCAGGTTGGGCGGTTGGCGGCGGACATGTTCTTCACGTCGTCTGCGACATAACCATCGCGGCCGACAACGCAAAATTTGGGCAGACTGGACCGATGGTTGGCTCATTTGATGGTGGTTACGGCGCTGGATTGCTCGCTGCTCATATTGGCCAGAAGAAAGCTCGCGAAATTTGGTTTATGTGTCGTCAATATGACGCTAACGAAGCGCTGGAGATGGGACTTGTAAACACGGTAGTCCCCGTTGCCGCGTTAGAAGCAGAAACCGTTTCATGGTGTCGCGAAATGCTCCGCCATTCACCGATGGCACTGCGCCTTCTAAAGGCGGGGCTCAATGCCGCCGACGATGGCCTAGCTGGGGTTCAACAACTGGCGGGCGATGCCACTTTGCTCTTCTACTTAACGGAAGAAGGTCAAGAAGGTCGAGATGCTTACAAAGAGAAGCGCGACCCCGACTTCACTAAGTTCCCACGTCGCCCATAGCAATGTTGGAAAAGTATTGTCCAGAGTTATCGATTCTCCAGGTACCGCTGCGCAATAAATTCCGTGGAATTACCATCCGCGAAGTTGCCATATTTCGGGGATCTGAGGGATGGTCAGAGTTCAGTCCTTTTCTGGAATATGGCGATGAAGAGGCAGCGATATGGATGGCAGCTGCGTTAGAAGCTGCTCATCACCCTTGGCCCGAGCTATATAGAGACCGCATTGCAGTCAATGCAACCCTTCCTATCGTGGAGCCCGCTTTGGTGCGGGGAATTCTGGCTCGCTTTCCAGGAACTACTACCGTGAAAATAAAAGTTGATGATTTTGAGAAAGGCTCCTTGGTTGTTGAAGAAGTGCTTGAAATCAATCCCGAGATGAAGATTCGATTGGATGTTAATGGGGGTTGGAGTACCGATCAAGCAATCAGCAATCTCTTGGAATACCATCTGCGCTTTGGAAATGTATTTGATTACATAGAACAACCTTGCCTCACTGTTGCAGAGTTGGCGGTAGTTAAACCAGAAGTTCCGATTCGGATCGCTGCCGATGAATCAATACGTAAGAATTTAGGCGCTGACTTCACTAACTTTTCAAACTTCGCTGATGTAGCGATTCTCAAGTGGCAACCCGTCGGTGGTTTTACCGCCGCGCATAAGATTGCTAGTGAGATGGGTTTGCCAGTAGTTATATCGAGTGCACTAGAAACTGGGATTGGTATCTCACATGGATTAGCGCTGGCGGCTTCTTTTAAGGATAGCTCCCAGGTCTGCGGACTAGGAACAGTTGCGCTTTTTGCAGGAGATATCTGTTCACCTGCCACTGTTGTTGAAGATGGATATATAGATGTTAAGCGCCGTGAACCCGCTGAATTTGAGAGGTATCTCGCACCCCCCGAGAGAGCCGATTACTGGAAGCAACGTATCCTTAGAGTCTTACATTTAATTGAGGGGCGGAGCGCATGAATTCAACATCATTAGCGCGCGATATCGTTCGGCAATTAATCGAGATTGGCGTATCGGATTTCGTGCTTTCTCCCGGTTCACGCAACGCCCCGCTTTCGATTGCTCTGCATGAGGCCGAAGTAGCCGGACTCGTTAATCTCTATGTACGGATCGATGAGCGTGGAGCTGCCTTCTTTGCTCTTGGTTTGAGTAAAGCCTCCGATAACTATGTCGCAGTCATTTGTACCAGTGGGACGGCCGCGGCTAATTTTCATCCTGCAACCCTGGAGGCGTATCACTCCGCAAATAAGTTATTGGTGATAACAGCAGATCGTCCGGCTCATCTGCGTCGCACGGGGGCTAATCAAACGACACTACAAGTTGGTTTGCTCGAGCCAGTTTCGACGATTGATATATCCTCATCGATACGTATTCCAGATTTATTGATATCAGGACCGGTCCACCTAAATATTCAATTTGATGAGCCGCTCCTCTCTGATGATCGCACCGACTGGCTAGCTGGTTTATCGCCACACACCAAGGAATATCCAAAGGGAGAAGCGAACGAGGCCTTCCATCCGAAGGCTCGTGGAGTTGTGGTCGTAGGTCATGATCGCGCTGGACTCGATGCCGATGGTATTTCTTTCTACGCCAAAGCGATTGGTTGGCCGATTATTGCCGAAGATCCACTCTCATTCCCCACGAGTATTGCGCATGCAGCGCTCTTCTTAACTGATGCCGAGATTCGCCGATCCCTTAAACCTGACGAGATCATCGTTGTTGGCCGCCCGACGCTTTCACGCAGTATTGCTGCACTAGTTAATGAGTGCGCAAATGTCGTCGTAATTGATCCCCGCGCGCTAACAGTAGATACTGAACGAAGAGCCGCCAAGATATTTAGTTACCCTCCTGATGGCCATTCAAGCGCTGATCCAAAGTGGTTGAAGCTCTGGAGGGATACAGCGAATAGTGCGCAGAACGCTCTCCGCTTGGATTGGTCTGAACAATCTGCGGTAGTTGCAATTACCTCCAATATTCCAGATGGCTCGGCCCTCTTCGTAGGTAGCAGTCGCCCGGTTCGCGACATAGAGGCTTTTGCCAAGCCGCGCTCAGGTATTCATACATTTGCTAACCGCGGGTTAGCCGGAATAGATGGGAATATTTCCTGTGCCTTTGGTATCGCCGAAAAATACCAACGCTCATTTGCGATTATGGGGGATATTACATTCCTTCATGATATTTCCGCGCTGGTAAATTCAAGCACGGCTAATCTAACCGTTTTTGTCATTGACAATAATGGTGGCGGAATATTCAATACTTTGTCACAAGCCGGTGTAGATGGCTTCGAGAAGATATTTGGAACCCCGCACAATCTAGATTTAGAGCGGGTAATTCATGGTTTTGGCGGGCAGGTAACTAAAGTCAAAAGTGAATCTGACCTGATTCACGCAATTATTCATAGGGCTAACGGTTTGAACTTCGTAATCGTGGAAGTTCCGGATCGAGTGACTAACGCAGAACGGTTGAAAGAAATTACTCAGAGCCTGGTGAGCGCGCTGCGAATGGGAAGCAATTTAGCCTGACTTTCAGCTAGCTCTTGTTCGGCGCTGGATCCTGCAACAATTCCACAACCAGCAAAGACGCGGATCGATTTGTGATCTGGTGCTATCAGTCCGCAACGCAATGCAATACCCATCTCTCCATCGCCATGAGCATCAACCCATCCGACGGGTCCGGCATATCTTCCGCGGTTCATAGATTCAAGCTCGCTGATTACATTCATTGCTTTGTCCGTAGGAGTTCCACAAACAGCGGCCGAAGGGTGTAGTGCCGCGACCAACTTGAAGATATCAACTTTGCTCGCGGTGTCATTGATGACGCCGGTGACATCAGTTGCTAGGTGCATAACGTTAGGAAGGTGAAGTACAAATGGTGACTCGGGGACGTTAGTCGAAGATGCAAAGGGCTCTAGGGCTTCGGCAACGGAGCGCACCGCATACTCGTGCTCTTCCAGATCCTTCGAGGACTTTGCTAATGAACCAGCGAGGGCGAAGTCGCGCTCTTCATCACCAGTGCGGCGAATGGTTCCCGCGAGAACTCTGGAAGTTACTAGCGATTTGCTCAAACGGACTAATAATTCCGGCGTGGCTCCGATCAGGTTATCAACTAAGAAGAGCCAGGTTGATGGATATTCGGACTCTAAGGATTGAATTAAGGCAGCAGGATCGATCTCCTTATCTGCCCGAGCTAAGAGATCTTGCGCTAGAACAACCTTTTCTAGATCGCCGGCTTTAATTCTTGAGACAGCCTCTTCAACGGCGTGTGACCATTCGCTGTCGTTAAGCGCGCCCTGCTCCCAGGTAAGTTCTAATCCACTTCGTTCAACTATACGTTTTGAAAATTCTGGCTGGCCATTTCCAATCCAAGTGATCCAGGATTTTCCATTTTTCGCAACCACAACAATCTGAGGAATAGTAAGCAGCGAGGGTTCATCTTCAGAGAATGCGAAAGAGGCAAAGAGAATTGGTCCAGTACCGACTCCGTGAACATTATTCTTAATTTCCAGTTGAGAGAGTTCGTTCTGCCACCAAGCAGATGCATCAGCAAAGCGTTTCTTTCCGGTAACGACATAAGATTTGTATTCGCCAAATGCGATGAATCCATCGGAACCGCGTATCCAACTAGCGCTCAGCGGCAGATCTGTTGCAATTTCGCTTAGCCGTGGGTGATCGCCAAGTAACTCGGTCGTTATGCGCAAAGCCATGGGGTTAAGTTAAGTACCTTTATTGTTTTGGTACAAAACGCCAGAGCGTTGGCATCGCTGTACTGGCTATTGCGATCTTGATCACTTCACCCAAGATAAATGGCGTAAAGCCAAATTTAAAGGTAGTCGCCCAGGAGGCGTGTAGAGAGTGGTGCAACCAGAGCAATCCTGCAGAGAAGATGACCAAATCTCCAATTAGCATCGTAGGGATTACGGTAAAGATCTTCTGATCCCATTTGCGGCCGGCGAGGTAGCCAGTGATTAGGGAAGCGAGCAACATTCCCACGAGATATCCGCCAGTTGCTCCTGTGATGCGAGATAAGCCATGTGCTCCTGACGCGAATACCGGAGCTCCCAAAAATCCAACTAGAAGATAAGTGGCAAACGTTGTGAAGCCGAGCGATGCGCCATATGCACTTCCCAGAAGAAGTGCGCCTAAAGTCTGCCCCGTAACAGGAACGGGCGAACCCGGTACTGGGACAGCTATCTGAGCCATGAGCGCCAAAAAGGCGGTCCCGCCGACTACAAGTGCAATTCTCGTTGAAACCGTACTGCGGGTGATTAGTGCACCGCGTAGTGTTGCAGTTGAAGAAATCGACATCTTTATCCCTTTCGAACCGTCGCTGTAAGCGTCTTGGACTAGTCTGAAGTTGTTATACGAGCCTACTATTGAAAGAATAAACCCGTGAGTAAGTCAGCAGATCTAAATAAAGAGCCAGAAGAAGTCGCCTCGATGTTTGATGGCGTCGCGAAGCGCTATGACATCATGAATGACCTACTTAGCCTGGGGCAGACCAAGGTTTGGCGCAAGAAGGCAACCGCAATCATCGCGCCGCAAGCTGGAATGAAGATTTTAGATATCGCTGCAGGAACTGGCTCATCCAGTCGCCCCCTAGCTGATGCTGGTGCCGAAGTTATCCCAGCTGACTTCTCGCAAGGCATGCTCGATGCCGGCAAGAAGCGCCACCCTGACCTGCACTTCACCCTGGCCGATGCTCTCAATTTGCCATTTAAAGAGAACGAATTTGATGTCACAACAATCTCTTTTGGATTACGTAACACCAACGATGTAAATAAAGCGTTGCAAGAGGCGCTGCGGGTAACGAAACCAGGGGGACGGCTCGTCGTTGTTGAATTCTCGCACCCCACAAATAAATTATTCCGCACAATCTATATGAAGTATTTAATGGGCTTGTTGCCTAAGGTGGCTCGAAAGTTAGCTTCCAATCCCGATGCCTATATTTATCTAGCCCAATCAATTCAGGCTTGGCCTACCCAAGAACAACTGGCAGAAAAGATTCAAACTGCCGGATGGGGAAGTGTCGCCTGGCAGAACTTCACCTTTGGAATCGTGGCAGTGCATATCGCTTTCAAGGATGCGCTGTAATCCATGGCATTTGGAATCCCGCATCTTGATGTGAAATTGGAGCTTTCCATTCGCTCTGACATGAAACGTGTAGAAGAACTTCTTCTTAAACAAATTCAAGGGGACTATCCGCTCGTCATTGAAACTTCGCGTCACCTGGTTGAGGCCGGTGGCAAGCGGTTGCGGCCATTGCTCGCGCTACTAGCGGCACAATTCGGAGATCCCAAACGTCCCGAAATTATTGAAGCCGCTGTCGTTTGCGAACTGACCCACCTGGCAACTTTGTATCATGACGACGTCATGGATGAAGCCCCATTGCGCCGCGGTGTCGAGAGCGCCAACGCGCGCTGGAATAACACCGTAGCAATTTTGACAGGCGATTATCTCTTTGCGAAGGCATCGGATCTTTTAGCGGATCTTGGACCTGAGGCGGTTCGGCTACAAGCTCGTACATTTGAGCGTTTGGTAATTGGCCAAATAACTGAGACCCAAGGTTCTACGGCCGGGCTGTCGATGCTCGATCACTATCTCGCGGTGGTGGCCGATAAGACTGGTTCACTTATTGCCACATCGGCACGCTTTGGCGCGCTGTTATCTGGCGCACCTGTTGAAGTAGTCGAATCTTTGACACGATTTGGCGAAAAGATCGGCGTTGTCTTTCAATTGGCCGATGATGTAATTGATATCGCCTCAGAATCAAATGAAAGTGGCAAGACGCCAGGAACCGATCTGCGCGAAGGAATTCCAACTCTTGTCACTCTCTTCGTTCTAGAGTCTCAAGATCCTGCAGATGCTGCTCTGAAAGAGATTCTTTCTGCCCCGATTACGGACGAAGTGATTGTGGCCAGCACATTAAAGGCTTTGCGCACTCACAGGGCAATGGAGACTTCCAAAGAGTTACTGCATCGCTATGCAGATGAGGCTCGCTTGGATCTAGTCGATCTGCCCGATGGCGCTGCAAAACGCGCTTTAATCGAACTCTGCGAAACTATTATTACTAGAACTTCCTGATTTAACTAAGTCGTATCCCAAGGTAATTAGAGCGACCCACACAACTAGAAAACCCACCCAGCGACCAGTGGTCATTGCCTCGTGGCGAACCAGCACACCGATTAAGAATTGCACTGAGGGCGTGATGTATTGAAGCAATCCGATGATGGTGAACTTCAGGGTGTTCGTCGAACTATTAAACATTAAAAGCGGAACCGCGGTAGCCACACCGGCCAACATGAGAAGAGCTGTAAGTCCTAGGTGATGACCAAATTGACCCGTTCCTTTGTTGCCCATCCAAAGTAAATAGCCGCCGTAAGGAATAAGCGAAAGTGTTGTCTCAATAGCTAACCCATCGAGAGCCGCCAGACCGAGTTGCTTCTTTACTAATCCA
>Ga0136641_1000164_pt1 | contig 28222 bp, 12 predicted proteins | sample EliLak1302023Y_FD_115312 | JGI IMG/M metagenome (GOLD analysis project Ga0136641, IMG submission 115312) | Freshwater microbial communities from Elizabeth Lake, Yosemite National Park, California, USA - 13020-23Y | ecosystem: Environmental > Aquatic > Freshwater > Lake ...
TACATGAGTTAACAACAATGATGTTCCTGATGCGCTATAACTTTTTAAACCTAATTCGTCAAATACGAAACCGCTGGTATTACTGCTGGCATTGTCAAATGCTGACTGTCCCAGTGTGCTACCGTCGCCGTAGTCTAGCAAACAGGTAACAAAAACGTCAGTATAATTTGTACCAGTTACGTGGCGTGTTTCAATATAGTTTCTTGTAGGATCTGTATTTGTACTAGAGTTAGCGTTGACTACTTTTACATACTGCTGATTATATAGGCTAGCATTGCTTCCTGAGCTGTTTGGTGTCAAATAGGTAATAATACCTGTAGGATCTACACTAGTTCCACCATTGCCAAAGGCCATTTGTTGGATGTAACCCTGTCCGCTGTTAGCTAGACTCTGTGCCAGAGCATTACTCATATTTTCATAGTGGATAGCATTGCGCTTGTTTACATAGATTTCCTTGCTTTCAGGATCCCATATCTTAATATGACCCTCTATGTGAACTCCTGTTTGATCTTTGTGCATAGTTAACTCTCTTTATCTAATATTTATCAATGTGTATTATCTGTTATTTTATTGCTTAGAATCTTTATACCATGTTCCAGGAACAGCTTTTAAGAACTTAGCAACGTCAGTTGAATCGTTTAATATGTTTACTGTGCTATCCCAAGCAAATCCCTGGCGTTTTACCACAGTTACCTGTGTACCTATTGCTAATTTATTAGTCAATCTAACCTGTTTTGCAGATCCATTAACTGCGAAATCAGCATCTAATTGTATATCACCTTCTGGACTATCTGGTGCTTGATTGACATTATGCACTTTGTATGGTCGTTTCTTCAATCTAATATTGCCTATGAAGAAAGTCCACTTGGCAGTATCAGAAGTAAAGACTGCGCTACTAGTGTGAGCAGTCTTGCACTGATATGTGTAACTACCAATAGTAACTATAATTCCCACAGCATAAGTAGTGTTTGGTGTCCATACGGAACTAGTATCATACCCGCCAACAAACACATCAATATCATTGCTTTGTCCGTAGCCTGTGGGTATACTTGACGTATAACCTGTGGCGTATGACCAAGTTGTTGTCGCCTTGGTGGGTGTTATAATATTTAAATTAACTGTGTTTGTACCGTCGCTGATAACTTGCTCAGTGATGGTATTTTCAACATACGGTATTGTTTCGCTAGCGCCGATTTCCTGCACCCAAGAACCGGCATTATGTATCAATGGTGTTCCAGTTCCCAATGTACCCCTACGAAGTTTGCTTAATACATTACCGTTAATGGCAAAGAACTCAATACGCTCTCCTCGGATCTCAATAATACCCGGTCTATTATTTGCAGTACTAGGCAAGTCAAATGTAGTTGCATCTGCAACGGTAATTGTAGCATCATTATAGTTCAAGGTCTTTGCTAGATATGTTTCTTTGTTGCGATTTAATCGTTTAAAGTGTACACGATTTAACATGTCTTTAAACTGCATATATGCGATTCCGCTGGTTAAAACATTACTACCATAAGTGATTAATGTGACTTTATCAGTTACCACAGTTCCAGATGCTAGGGTAATAGATACACGATCATCATTTAATTTATAATCAATCGCAGGAGTTAATAATAGTCCGTTCTTAACGACCCACACATAATTGTCATTTATAATTGAACGATTTAATGCTAAAATACCGCCGGTGATTGACTTGTAATTGAAATAGGTTACAGTATCCGGAGTAAGTGCTAGGCTAGAAGAAACATTAATGTCAGTTCTTTGGATATCTAACACATCATGTTTGTATGAGCTGATGACTTCAACAACGTCTGAACTAGTGTATATTTGTTTAAATGTAATTGAATTCAATGCCGGATTGTACGTATACTGTTGATCAGAAGCGATACTAGCAATCAATTGTTTTCCGACATACGTGTCATACACAGTTTGATTGATTGAAATTGTTATTCCGCTGAGATTAATAGTATAATCTGATCCGATAGATAATAATGTTCCGTTGGCTAATATTTTTATGTCACCGATAGAAACTGTATAAGGTAAGAATATAGTAGGATCGATCGTATAATCTAAAGTTTTATTTGCTATGGTAAAATAACTATTATTAGGACCAGTTAATATTGACTGATTGACTCGAACAATAACATTAGTTTCGAGAGGTAAACGATCACCTATTGGATATTGTAATGCATAGGTAGTGGCACCATTAGTCGGCACTGATTCAGTTTTAGTAATAGCAAATGTCTGTTGATTTCCACTAACTATGATATAGTTAATAATAGAACCAGCAGTCGGCGGTGTGCCAAATCGTATTCCAATTCGATTGGCACTTACATATGTACTGTCTGTTTTAAATAATCTTGGGCTGATAGCAATACCATCAATATATATTAAACTAGTTACTGAATCTAACCAAGGAGCTTTAGTAATAAATTCCAGTGTCGAGCCGTCAGTGACAAAATAATCAATATCTAATATGTTGTCCCCGTTGAAACCAAGGCTGAATATCGATACTATACTGTTTGCGGTCGGTACTGATGTAAAGTTTATTCGTTTATTTTTATAATCAACTGTGTAATCTGTAGCATATTTTTTAATTGTTGATCCAACTTTGACAACTACTGCTCGTGGACTTGAAGGTGTTTGTGTGATTATAAAAGCACTGTTAGATCCATCAGCGACATAATTGTCAACTTTGATATTTGCACTACCCGTAATCGGTTGATCAAATACTTTGATAGCAACTGTATCTACTACCTGTCCTGGAACTACTTCTTCAGGGGCAGGGCTGGTAGTTGGTGTAACTAATCCGTCGCCATCTACTAGTATATCGTCTGCTGACAAGCCAGTAGCAGTACTATAAGCAAGATTGCCGCCAGTTAGTGCAGTATCATAATCAGTGTCTTGAGGTTTGATAGAACCATCGCTGGTACTTTGTCTCCAGATAAATCTGTCGCCTGCAAGTACTGTAAATGTATTTGGTATTGTAAATGTTGCTGTAGAACCACTTGCAGTTATCGACGTCATGATAGCACTAGAGTTAGTTTGACTGCCTGTTCCATAATTTGGATCATCAAGTCTCACAGGTTCGGTTTCTGTTATAATATTCAACTGTGTTCCGTTCAATAACGGAGTTGCTAGTGTCACGTTACCATTAGAGAATATTGAAAAATCGGTTGGTTGCCCTAGTGTTCGAGTAAAGACGATAGTTGATCCGTTTGGCACATTTAGATAAAGTATTTGACTTAATGTAACTGTATTTGTGCCGCTATTGATAGAGGTAACTGTAGTATTCAAGGAAAAGGCAGCAACAGCAGTACAGGTTACTATGTCACCAAGATTAATTTTTGTTGTAGAATTTACTCTTAATAATCTTGTTCCCGCAGTTCCTGACAATGTTACTGGTGCTAGAGAAGTTTGTGTTGTACTTGCTGTAACTACCGGAGTTCTATTTGATGCAGTATAAGAATATTTTACATCTAGTCCATTGCTGGTATATGATAATGTACTGGTGCGTACATAGTAGATGTTTAAAAGTGTACTAGCTGACGGAGTATACGGTAAAGTAAATGAATGAACTCCTGCGGCCACTGTTACAATATAATCGCTGTATGTGGCATCAAAAGTATCCCACTTGTCCGTGTAATACGGTAATGCTCCCCATCCTGCGGCAACATCAAATCCTAGACCATTGATAATCACACCGCCATAATCGATACCAGACATCAATTGCGATAGATCGTTACCTATTTGTCCAGTTTGTGGATCGTAATAGAAATGTGTCCTATCGGCGGCATTTAATAAATCCCAATCTTTGATGTAAGTTACTTTAATAACAGCTAAATTGACTGGTGCTGTAGCAAATGTGATTGTTCCAGAATAGCTAGTGTAGCCTTTAGTAGTTGATTTCTTAACTGCTAGAGTATATACATCTCTCAGCACTGGAATTTCACTAGTTTGTCCCGGAGATGTTATAGTAACAGAACTGTTACCAATCTTGATATCAGGCGACCATACTAGATTAAATTGTAGTTTAACGCCAGTACCAACAAATGTTTCAGTTTGCTGTAGTTGAGTGATATAGTATGACTGTGTTAATCTGTCAAATTTAATTTTTACTAAAGAAGATCGAACAACGCCATGAGGCATATTAGCTTCAAGACTATTGCCGATAACCGCTACAATCCTTGCGGCGGTACCAGTCGTTGATAATCCGCCATCTAATGTAACTGTTGGGGCTGACAAATAACCACTACCACGTGTTAGTAATACTATTCGATTTATTTTGCCATTGGCAAAAAATGCTCTTGCAGTCGCTCCGGTTCCCGAATCACTGGTAATTTTTACCACTGGCTCTGTTATATATCCGTCACCGGCGGTGACTATCCGCAGTTCAGTTACAATAAATCCTACGTTATCTAACCAATTTTTCCACGGATATGTTTTTATTGCGGCGTTGTCTGCTTGTATCTTACCATTGGTAATCCATGTGTTAATGCTGACTATTTTATTATTATCGTATACTGCTGGAAGATCAAAGTCGCTTACCATTGTATTAGAATTATCTACTTTAGAATAGGCGCTGACATATTCACGAACCTTGGTACGATACGGTTTTACTTCATTTACATATGCTTGGAAGTTTGATAAATTGTCAATTTGATAGTTAACCGGTTGGCTTAACTCTCCGATATTATGTTGTGCCTTGACAAAACTTGTTTTAAAAATCCAATCAATATATACTTGTTCACTTAGTGCATATCTTACACTGGTAAAAAATAAATCTATATATTTTTGTTTAAGTCCGTCTGTTAGAATATCGTTCTTCAAGGCATTTAATACTATTCTTAATTCATTTATGGCTTCGCCGTCAAACACTGCGCCGTCAAAAGTAGAATCATCGTAACCGATACTCGTATTAGCGAACTGATAAAAACTTGATTTAAATTGTATTGTACCTTTTTGCACACCCACAACATGGTAACTTTGTGTCCAATCGATACTAGAAGAAATTGCATATCTGTATAGCAACTGCCAGCCATTTGTTGAACTAGTACGAACTAATACCAGTTTACCGATGATAGGATTGATAGAATTTAATTGATCAAACGTATCAACACCATAGTCGGCGGCTGAAAATTGATTATATCCAGTTGCATACCAATCAATATATTCCCAATAGTCTCTTACATCATATGTTTTAGATTTAATTCTAGACCATACTTTTCCAGACGGATCATAAGAATAAATTGCCCATGCGCCTATAGATTGTGCATCACTGTAAACTAATACAGAATAGTCTCTAACAATTGCCACAGTATTTGCATCATAACCTTCGCCAGCAGAAGAAATAGTTGCTCCGGTTATTTGCCCCAATGTGTTGATAGTTGCTCGGACAACTGCTCCAATACCGCTACCAACAATACTAATGAACGGCGGATACAAATAACCAAGCCCAGCAGAATTGATTGTTATTCCTGTGATCCTTCCATCGACTATCACGGGTGTAAGATCTGGACGTTTAAATGAGCCGATGCCAACGTATGGCAATTCAGCATCGGTATCAATAGTAGTATCATATAGCCCGCTAGGGAGAATCTTTGTTCCATCTATTAATGTTACATAATCTGGGTATGCATCATACTTTTCTAAGTTTGTAAGATTTTTTACTTGAACGATTTGATTTTCAGACAAGATAATATTAACCTGTTCCATAAACTGTTTAACTGCTTCAAAACGATTTACAAACATGCTCTGACGTGGTCTGTTTTCAATACCGTATCGTAATTTTATTGGTTGTTTTAAATCAGGAACTGTCAATCCATTAGAATCTCTACCACACAAACTATCAAACCATTTGTGTTCTATAGTTGTAGGTATTACAGTAGTTTCTTCATCGCTGATAATTTTCCAATGACTGTGTACATTTCTATCAGTCGTATCAATAGTCCAATATTCAACCGACAATACAACACTATCTGCTGTTAGCATTGACTTAACGTTAGTAAGGTTAAATGAATCTATCCCGGTTAATGACAAATATTCATATCCCTGACCTCTTGGATTTCCAATTAATGCCGCAACTTCAGATGCTGAAATATATCTACCTGAAACATTAGGCACAATAGTTTTATTTTTAACCCAGAAATAATAAACGCTTCTAAATGACTGGCTTGTAGTATCATATGTCTGGCTAACGCTATATGCAGTATTTCCGTATAAACTCTTTCCGCTGATATTCTTAGCAAGGCCAGCTTCTGTATCAGCTAGATTGTCCCAATCAACGGGTTTATATATACTAGATACCCATTCATAGATATCAACCGTTGCTCCGGCTGCTAGTGTATTCCAATTGTTGGTTCTATAAACAATATCTTGATCATATGGATCGATAAATTTTGTTGTTCTTAGATCCCACCACAGTTTTCCTACTTGCTTTGTAGTCCACGGTTTATCTACATTAAGAATTACCGTATCATTTCCCACAGTATATTCAGCTGGATCGTAGAACGAACTGAATGTTATTTCTTCGGCTGCTGGACCTGCTATTTTTCCCTGTAGAGGATCAATAACATCTAAATGCTTGATTAATTCGCCAGTAGTTCTATTGTATAAGAATGCTTTTTTAATTTTTGTAACATCTGGTTTTATACTTTCGGTATGTGTTTTTGTCCAGGTATATGTATTTGGCAATTTATAATAATCATATACTGCACCAGAAGATAATGTTTGATCAATAGTAGTGGGTGCGCCGACAATAATATGATTCAATCCTACTGCAAAACCAGTACCATATCCATCATTCAATGTGTTCGTAGTTGATAACGATTCGCTAAAGACCCACTTGGATGAGTAGTTGTCATAGATATCCACCTTACCGCTATCGATTTGTCTAGTAATGAATGTAGTACTATTTTTATCAAATGTTGTTTGTGTTTGATCAAATGTCATCTCATTAATAGTATCACCGCGTGAGCTATAAATTATCAGTGTGCTGTCTGACATAAACTCAACTTTACTACCAAAAAGTCCAGAATTTTCAGGAATATGATTTATGATAGTTTGATACAGTGTATAAGAATTACTGGCACGCTTATAAACATATACCGAACCCTGATTTACGCTAGTGTCGGTTGCCAATGTATCAGATACCACTAGATAAGTTCCATCACTTGAAAGTGCTATAGAAGTTCCAAACGCAATACTGGTACCTATTAATGTTTGAGAAACTGTCTTGTATACTACTACAACTGCGCCTAAATTTGTCCCGTCAACTGCCGATAATGCATAGGCAGATGTGTGATCACCACTGACTGATATAGTAGATCCAAAATTTCTTCCAGTTGGAATACTATACAGTGTTGACAGTTGATAGTTAGTAAAGAACCAACCGGCTACACTAAATGTTAAAATACCAGATGGGGTGCTGTCGGGTTTGCCGCTTAATTGTAAAGTTTTAGAACCAATCACAACAGAAACAGTTTGTCCGCTAGTGAATCCAGTTCCCGTGACAGTCATTCCTGGTAAAATTCCAACCGTAGATGTTACAGCAATAATACCACCAACGGTACCGACTGGGTTAAATGCTGTTGTAGCTTCACCGACTGTTCCAAAAGCAAAATTATATACTTTGCTAGTTCCAGATGCTCCAACTATAAGTTGATCTGTCAACCCATTAGTTGTTGAAGTAAAAAATCTTAAACTTGATCCGAATAATTCATTAACGGTCGGGATTGGACTGACAAAGGAATCTACTAAGGTATAGATGTTATCCGAATCTTTCTTATAAAGATGTACTACACCCTGTGCTGATAATGTACTGTTTGATCCCGCATCATCGATAGGAATATAAGGTACGCTTTCCCAGTAGGTATTTGCGGCTTGGCCAGTTGCTGGCGCATGGTTCTGTGTGTTTACAAGTGCTCTATAAAAATAAACTGTTGATCCTGCACCAGTTACAGAAATTATATCACCGATTACATAAGATGTTAGACTGCTATATACACCCTTGTATCGTGTGTAAGCATACCCAACACCGGGACTACCGGTAGCTAGCCAGGTACCATCATTACTGAATGCCATTACAGTCGCATATAAATTAGCCAATATTATTTGATTAGTAACATACGGCTTGGTTATTAGTTGACGTTGGATCCAAGATGTCTTAACACTTGCTTTATCCCAAGTTACAATATCACCATTGGCCGTCGATATTCCAAGAATGTTCCCCGACGCATTAATAGCTACAAATCTACCATAGTTTAGGCCAGTAGCTGGTGTAGAATTAAACAATCTAGTTGACGCATATACAGGATCATATGTCCAAGTGGCCCAGGTACCGTTTCCGCTATCATCAGTCCATAGACGTTCGCCTGCGACGAGTTTTCGAGGAATGATATCATCGATATTATCAATAGATAAAGTTCTCTGACTTAGTAACCCATAGATAATTACTTTTGATTGTTCGGTAAATGTCGACCAATTAGATGGGGATGCGTTTACTGTAAATGAATTTAAGGTTACGCTGATTATTTTGTAAAAACCGTTTATGTTTGTTGTTTGAGCTATACCTACATAGGCGCCGACTTTTAATTGAACAATGTCGCGTAGAGTTACAGTTAATAAATTGTTATTATAAGTTATGTCAATAACTGAGAAATTAACATCTGTAAATCTATATACATTCCAACTATTATCTTCAAATGCACAAGACACATATGCCCCATTGTTAAAATAAGTCACATCGTAATTTACAATATCTGAAATAGTATTCAATGCGACAAATACTTCAGATGCTCGCACATAGCCTGCGCTACGAAGATAGGGTTGATAATTTTCCAATACAGGCCACGGCTTACTAGTATAACCAAGCGGCTTTAAATAAACATTGTTTGGAATTTGTCTAATAATGAAATCAAGTGCATTAGGATCTGGCTGGCCAACTAGATAAAATCCTTGCGGATTGATTTTAAATTGTGCTTCATCTAAAACAAATTCAATATTTTCAAAGGCGCCGCTGGCACCGTACTGTCCTAATCTAATCATCCATTCTTCTTTGAATGACAAACTTTCTTTGCCGTCAGCACTTAACACGTCAAACAATTTATTTAAACTGTTTTGAGTACCTTTCTCACGAATCATCCCTTGATAGAATTTAAATTCACTTACATCATCTTTGATAATATTATCAAGATATGAACGCTTTTGATAACCAATTAAATGCTGGGCGACCTTTTGTTGGGTCGCATCAAAGTTATCACTGTCTAAGCTATAGAAGTCGGTAAATTGTGCTGCCTTATATGTCCAGTTAGGAATAAGTTTAGAAGAAGGGCGGCTGGTTAATTTTAGCCATTGGGTTTGATCTAATAGTTCTGCACCAGGTACAAAATTTCTGACAGGATCTGCTTGTAAATAAAATTGGCCGTACTTGACTACTTCCCCGATATCATAATCTTTCCATGGTTGCCATTCTGTTATTACAGCTTCGTCAAATATAAAACCTGGTGAATTAAATCCACCGTTCCAGCCAACACTTGCATAACCTGCTACTGTAATTCTTTCTTGTCTATATCCGCTAGCAGGACTGTAGATAGTGTCGTTAAACATGGTTGAATTGTTTAGTAATACTACTTGTTCTTTTTGTATTAGATAAAAACTTGCACCGTATATTCCGTCATTAGTTGTAGAGCTATAGCTAACTGCATTATCGCTTCTAAAAGAATTAATATAAGATTTCGCTAACGGTGTACCATCTACTTTAAAAATTTCATATCCGTTAAAGGGATTACCAATATCGTCCACGACCGCAAGAGTGGTATTAAAGGTAATCTTATCAGCACTAGGACTTAGGCTAATAACTCCACTTCCGACTGTGCTTAGATTATCTAGCTTGACAAAATTCGCTGGATCAAAAGTTGAGCTAGCTTCTATATTTCTTACAGAACGATAATAGTCCCCATTGTATTTTACAATTAAATTAAATGGTATAGCGACCTCTGGTCTCCAGTCAGTCCACTTGTCTGCACCCGAACTCCAATTTTGTGTAGTCCAGAACATAAATTCTTTAGCACTTGTTTCCCAATTAGTGACAGTTCCAAGATTTTTATTAAATTCATCAAATACAAAACCTTGATCTTTTAAATATTCACCATAACCTAGTAAAAAGTCAACTACTTCTTGAACGCTGGTAAATGTTGTACTATATGGTACGATCAATTCTTTAGTACGATCCCATAATTTCCTAAAGGTAGCATCTCGGCCGCCGACGATAGGAAGACCACTAAGTGCTTGATAATATTTAGATTCAAATGTTATAGTAGTTGTATGATTAACTAACACTCGATAGTATTGTTGGGCTAATTTAACTATAGTGCCTACAGCATAATTTCTTGATGCAGTCCATGTACTAAATTTTTCAGAGATTCCGCCAACATTGATAGTTACTCCAGATTGAGTATATTGATAATATTTAAAAAACGGTTGAGTTCGACTATATCCCTTAACTTCATACCCGGATGTTACTTTACTAACAATTACTCCACTATAGACAATTTTCTTAACAGGACTTGAACTATTAAGAATAATAGTATAATCATCTTGCGGTATAAAAACTACAGTTGACGATGCATAAGTTTTGGAATCTAGTAATAAATTAAATTTTTGTTTGCTAGTAAATCCGCCAACACGATAACTGATTTGTGGTGCTAGATTTAGTAAATCGTATTGATATGCCGAATAAGATTTTAAATTATCACTTAAAATATAGTTAAAAAGATAGTTTACAATACCTGCAGTTTGGATTCGATTATCACTAGAAGTCGCATTAGGCAATAAAACATCTGACGGTTTAATTCTTAAATTAGTTCCTGAATAAACTAGTTGACCTGCTAAATTGCGTACGATTCTCGATCGATCTAATAGCACACCAAAAGTATTAGCCGGTCTTAATAACATAGATGTTAAAATAATACTGAATGGAAAATGACTGCTTCTTCTCCAGGCAGCTTCTACCGGCCCAACATCACCAAATACAAAATCACTATCAGTTTGTTGAGTAACAGTTCCTCTCGCAAGTCCCGAAACTAGTGGGCTTAATAGATTGCCATTCTCATCTACCGGAATATACTTCATTAAGAAAGGCTTGATATATTTTGTTAATGTTATTGCCGGAACTCCTGGTTCACGGACTACTCCATCGGCAATGTCCTGCCACATGACTCTGTTATCTCGACTATAAGGTGCTGGACCATATACAGTAGTCCACCATGACGGTTGATTGGTAAACCCTAGCATTTCCCAAGGACAGATATGTGGGCGGTCAGTATCCAATAACCATCGATATATTCCTCTCCAATAACCTGGTACGGTGGTACCGTCAGGAGCAGAATGTCCTGCATAGTTATAGGTAAAGCTGTTATTGAGATTATAATTTAAAGGTTTAGTAAATTCTTTATCAACTAAGATAGCCCATTTATAAAAACTCGGTGCTAGGACATTGTTAAATTCGTCGATGCTATACGAATTAGTCCTATTATAACTAGGTATAGTATCAGCAATATCATAAATGCTAGTGTCGTAGTCGACCTTGATATTATTATAGATGCGTTTTTCTAACTCTAATATCACAGCATCTCGATAGTCGTTGTATGCCGCCACTTGGCTGCCGTCGTGGCCTTGTATCATGTTAACGGGGGTAACAAGACTCGTATCGAGATAAATCTTAGGCTCATATTTTGGCCATATTCCCAACTTAGTCGGTGTTTCGGGCACGAAAGAACCATCAGTATTATCATATTCTCTAATAGTGATAGTATCATTATTTTGTAATGGAACCGTATTAGTTAGAACGATAAATCCTTGTTGATCAAAAGTATAATCCTTACCGTACAATAATTGGATACCAGTTTCAAACCCGTTAAGATATACGCCCACTGCTTGGTTTGATAAGGTGTCTAAACTAAACACTTTGGTCAACGGATATGATTTAATTCTATAATCAACAACAGTTAACACGGTTTGCACGATCGAACCGTATGGCACCATGTCGCTGAAATAGTATGGAAATGTTTTTGGTTTATCTTTGTTGATGCGATTTAAAATCATATCAACTTGACCTACAGGATTTGAATCAACTCCTAGCTGACTTGCAATACTGATAAAATTTTTCTTAAAGTTACTATAATCTTCACGATTTTTTTCAATCGCCCGAACAATATTGTTAGTTTCACTTGTGGTATGATAGATAGATAAACTAGCTGGACCGCTATGCTGTACAAATTTAGTACCGTATGGCGTTATATTTCCCAGATCTCGCAAATTACTTGGACCTGGGTAGATTCCAGAGAACATTGATAAATTATCAACTATAGAACTAACATGATCAATAACTTCGCCAAGAGTAAAATCCCCTATCTCATCATTCATAGGATTATTTTGTAAGTTAATAGGAATTTCATAGTATCCATTACTATTAATTGGCTGTTTTGCAAACGTTTTAATTGTTAATATATCTGTAGTTAAGATATTGGTTTTCAAAACAATTTGCTTATATACTGTTTTCTCAACCAATGACCAAAGGCTTGGATCTAAACGAATGCCATTCACATATACTCTCACAATTAGATCTGAAAGATTATCAACTTTATCAAATATGTCTATTGGAAAATTATTAACTAGATTACCAGTTTTAAAAACACGTACCCCTGCTTGAACTGTTGAGACCGACGATCGTTGCCAACCATTTTGATAAACCAAATTACCAGCGTAGTCCTGTGTTGTTAGATAACCTTTTTTAATATATAATGTGGTTAGAGCAGTGGTTGTAGATAATTTGTATTGAAAAGTATCGGTAGCCAATGTAAAATTAAAAACAATATCGCCTATGTTACTAATATTTTTATAAGTTAAATTAAATCCAAGAGCTGTATCAGTTACCCCGGTTGATGCAATCTTATAACTAAAAATTGAAGTACCAATAAAATTAGTACCAGGATATGTATCAGTATCGCCGTATGAAATTTTATTATTATCAACTATATCAAATAATGGAGGTTGATTTATCTTTGTTTTTTGTTGAGATAATTTCCAGGTAGATCCATTATACCAATACATCTGTCCTTGATTTTTATTTCCTTGCTTGACCAAGACCGTATTACCTACTACTGGTTGTGTAACTAATTCTAAATGAATTTGTCTATATCCTAGGATATTTGTAAATGTCACTCGATATATGTTATTCTTTACCAGTCGATCGGTATCAGCAGTAAACAATATTAATTGCCCCTGTACTAGCGGCACAGCGTCGACATTATATCCCCTACTACCTTCGATAGTAGAAAATACATCTTTGGTAAATGTATCAACAACATCTACATCGCTAACTGCCAGTGTTCCAAAATTGAATAATTTTAAATCGGCAGTAAATTCTATAATAGGTCGAACTGCTCGAGCAGTTTGATCCAATGTGATCGTGTTGCCTAAGTAGGCTGCAACAGCCTTGATTGTATCTTTATGGAACCATCGATTATATCTACTCCAAGGATTATGATCTCTACTACCACGATTTATTGTTAGGTAATCCTTGGTTGAAGCAAAATTAGATGAATCACTAAATGGTTGACTGTCAAAAGGAATACTGTCAAAATATACTGCTTCTGTTACTGTGTATGTGGTAATAACTTCAAGGACATTTTTATTAATTAATTTGATAGAGGAACCCACACCTTCAACATAAAATTCTCCAGTGGCATATTTTGCAGGTAAAACATTTCCACCAAATGACACTTTCATTCCGTTTGATAATGCTGTACCGTTTGATAATGTATAGGTCTTCTTTCCTAGTATGTCTGCTACCACATCGATATACGTATCTTCTTTGATATCAAGAATTTTTATAACGCCACCTAAGTTTCGATCAGACTCACTTTGATAGTACAACGTGCTGGGAGCGTTAGCTGGTATTTCAAACTTGATTGTTCCATCCACTACACCGCTGCCGGTCACTCCGTCAGTGTATCGATTAAATCGACCTATGGTTCTATTAATCTTAATGCTGAAAGGATTTCCTGGACTTGTAATTTCAAATATATATGTTTGACCTCTATATAAAGTTATTACAGGATTTGGCGTAAGCCCATCGGGAGTAAACAGATATTGATAGTCCGCACCCTCAGTCTGCAGTTGAACAGTGTATGTACTTGTTATGGCCTTTTGTTGGCCAAATATTCTGATTGTATCGGGGCCGTATGGGAGCCAGTAGTAATTTTGAAAGTTAACAAATTTATCCCAGTCGATGTGCGGATCCCAGCTGTAAAATTCTTGAGAATTTAAACGTGCATGATCATCAGTATTGCCGCCAAAAACCCCAATCTGATTAATATAATCTTGGTAGTCTTTATAAAATGTAGGATTACCTAGCGCATCTTTTACAGTGAAACTAGGTTCAAATTGATAATTTTGACGTTGGGCCGTAGGAGCATCGATATAAACGTCGTCTTTCATTGCAGCCTTGGCAGTTTTTCTGCCAATGAACCCATTGATCTTTTTAACAGCTCCCGGCTGTACTAGTTGATCAACAGTAGCTTGTAAGAATTTCTTATTCGCATCAGTTTTATAAAAATTTGGAAGAAAATTTACAGAAACTTTATTAGTACCATTTGGATTATTACTGGCCATTAAGTTGTTGCTCCGTAATTTGCGCTGGTTATATTTTGATTCGAGTTTACTGAATTCAATGCAGAACCTGTTACTGTTCTAATATTTGCACCGGTGATACCTGAAATAATTTCAATGTTATCAACTGTTGCACCGTTGATAAAAATCTGATTGCTTGGACACGAAATCTGAAACAGACTGCCAAAGTATAAATCGCTTTGTAATGGTACTATAACAAAGTTTGTAATATCCGGTGCTAGCTTATTCATCACATAAGTTGATAATTCTGTAAAATAAAATGTATCTCCAAAGTTCCAATTATCTAATGCAAAGAAAGTATTGATTGCAGTTACTACCCTTGCCTTAATGTCATTGTCTGATACCACGCTATTAGAATTTTTAGTTACCTTGAATGTTGCTTGAACTGCTCTATCGGCAGTAGATCCGAACAACACTTTATATGATACCGGGTGATATACAATTTCATCGCTTATCGATTTAATTAAATTTAAACTTGGTGCCAGTAAATTATACAGTTCATCTGAACTAGGAGGCAGGGGTAGGTTCACTAGATTATTAGATAACCACTGTCTATAAGATATATCGTAATTCTTAGTTAAAATATAAACATCAACTATATTGCTTGCACTTGGATCTATGCGAGAATTATAATCAGCACTGTGAGTATACTGGAATTTTAAATTGTCTCTACCTATAAACACTTTATAGTCTAAAGTAGGAACTAATTCTGCTGTTGATAAATTTAATTTCTTAACTACTTTGGTATCGGCAAAATAAAAATACTGACCATTTGGATAAGTTGTTAAACTGGTTAATACAGATGATTGTGTAGAAGCAATCACTACTGTATTTTTTGTATTACTGATATATTGATATTCTTCTTGTCCATCATTTAACAAGTAACGTTGTTGAATAATATATTTTGCTAAGGCATTAGATGTAGGTGCGACAATATTTGAGAATGTTTCAGGATCCTGAATTGCACCATTGTCAGTATCTTCACTAAAGCTAATTATTATTTTTTTATTATCAATATATCCGTCAACTCCTACATATTCTTTTACCACTTTCCATTGTTGATCTCTAGTAAATGCTAAAGTAGCATCCGGTTGAGTGTTTATGCTCAGCACGTTAATTTGATCCGAAACTACTTTTCCTGTAGAACTGTCATATATAGGATCGGTACTATCAAAATAAAAGCGAACTTGTTTATCACTTTCAAACACATATCTTAATAATCGTGTGGTAACTGTATAAAATACGTTATTTGTAGTAAACAATAATAACCAGCTGGCATCCTGTTGAGTATTTGTCGTATCTCCCTGATTTCCTAGACTAAAAGCAGATATTGTATTAAGATTAGCTTCGTATACGATTTGCCACGCTTGTATCGATGCATTGTAGCGAAGGCCAAATGGTTTGTTTGCAAAAATTAAATCTATCATTGTTGTAATAACAGACGAACTAATAGATGTTGTCAACTGCGGCAATAGCTTTGAAAGAATTGAACCGGATGGTATCGGTTGATTCAAAGTTATAGGCCCAAGCCCTGTACTTAATTTGCCAGTATTATTAGCAGTACCATCGCCGCTGACGCTAACCACTTCGGCCCAGATGTAATTAGATGCGCCCGGAACTGTTGCTGTTCCCGTAACCAATGCGTTGGCATTTTTTGTGTTAAAGTATTTTCCGGTAGGTGCTGTAAATTTAATCAGCGCACCTTTAGTAAGATATCTCAAGTCAGTGTTTGTATATGATCCAACTTTATATGTGCCCGCATCAACTACATCACCCACGTAACCAGTTGATGACACTGAATCAGATGTAGTTTTATACCATGCGATATTTAAACTTGCTGTTAAGAAATTGACAAAATTACTGTAATAAAAATTAGCCAAGTCTGCACTGGCTAGCAGTGTTGTTATTCGATTAGATATAACTGCCTGTATGTCAGTTTTAGTTACGTAATTAAATTGAATACCCGTATCAGTGTAAAAATCCTGATAAATTACTCCGTCATCAGCGAAAAGATTTGTACTACTGTACTTTCCCGTAGGGTCTGATAAATCAAAATATCTACTGATACCGCTACTGGTTCTATTGACACTTTTAACTTTGGCTACCTGTTGTGATGCGGCCAGTGGACTAATATTATAGTCCTCGCCTGTAATCATACGATTCTGTGTATAGTAAGTTTGTGGAGCATTAGTTTTTATACTTGCATTATCTTCTGTTGCTGTGGCATTGCTTACTGATGATGCTAGACTCAATGCAAGTGTTAACGCTTCGGCTTTTCCGGTGGCAGATGTATATGGAATAGTTATACTGATATTTCTAATATCAGCAGGATTAATAACATAGGACAATGTGTTGCTTACTCTATAATAGGTTCTAAACGATCCTAGAGGAAGATTTCCAAACGTGCCATCACTAAATGCCAGACTAATTTGATCATTTACACGAGTTACTACAGTATAGATATTTTTAATATTCTTATTTAAACTGTTATAAATGACATTATTACCAGTTGTAGAACTTACTTTAGTCCACAATTCGCTTTCAGCACCATCTTGATTTAGTTTATACAACCATACATCGCTGTTGTTGATATTTGGTGTTGCCACATCGATGCTTTCGTTGCTAGTCGGTTGGGAAACTGTAAATTGTCCTGCTTGCAAATTACCTTGGGTAAAATTAAAAAAGAATCCGGTACCGGCGCTGCCTGCACCATGGCCGTCTTCTCTGTACACACATGCCGGTTTATTGCCAACGGATGGAGCTTCTTCATAAATGTAATTTTGACCTTTAAATGTAGTGCTGGTAATCTCGAAGTTCATTGAACGACCGGCGACAGAACTGGTAAATCCGAAGATAGGAACGTTGGTATTGGTTGCATTAAATCTGTATTGACTTGTTGGAATTCCATAAATCGTGTCTGATGCTGCCGGGCTACCAAATTGTTGCGATTGTGGTAGGGCCGCATTAATAACCTTGAAGAATTGATCATACCAATTAGTATTGCTGGGATCATTCCAAGAAATAATTTGATTAGCAACATTACGACCGTTACTGTCAATGACTGTTTCTGTAGTCTGTGCTGTTATGACTTTTAGTAAACCATTGGCCGCAATATTTCGCTTGGCATTGTAGCTGATTAATTGAGCTAGACGCAACACACTATCGCGTCGGCTGGCTAGTTCAAGAAAGTTTTCACGAGCATTTAGGTCAACACGGAAAGCAATACTTTGGCCCAGGAATGCTATAAGGTCGATTAGAGCAAGATATTCGCTAGATTCGATGTAATCGTTGAAATCTTCAGGATAGTTGGTCCGTAGATACTGGATCATAGTTCTGCGTAAATTCTCAAAATCGTAACTTTGAAAATCAGCATTTCGGAAACTCTGATAGATCTTTTTCCAATCTTCCGATATTAGTAAATTATTTTGTCTATCTGTTGAACTCATAATGTATCCCGTATCTTGTATTTATTTTATTGAGTAATGTGCGTATTTAATTACACAACCAACAGGCCATTAGCTTGATCGAAAGTTAATCGTAAACTTTGCTGTATATTATAGGGAATAAATTTTAAAGTACATTGTATCTGTATTCCTTGACCGTAACTTGTAACTATAACAGTTTCTGCTTTGACCCGAGGATCGTAGTTGATAATAGTGTTGACATTTTGTAATATTAGGTTTTTAATATCTTCAGTCAATGGTTCAAACAACAAGTCCCAGATTATACAACCAAACGTAGGATTCATAAGTCGTTCACCTTGTCTAGTATTAAAGTGATTGAGTATGTCTTGTTTGATTAATTCAAAATCAAAAAGATTATAATTTTCAGTAGACGCATTGATACTACTGAATCCTTTATACATCTTAGAGCCGCGATTATCAGGCTGACTAGTGGCCGGAAGTGTTATTTTATTGTATAAGTTTGCGTTTGAGCTCATTATTGATTTCCTTGTTCAGGAGGCGGATCTCTCCTAAAAGTGTCGATACTTGTTGTATATTTCTTCCAATATGTTGCTGTCGGTTCAACAGGAGTTGCCACAGCTTCTGTCTTAGACGGAAGGTGTGCTGTTGGATCTAGATGTTCATGTCCGGCCCAGGGTTCATGTTGCGGAATTCTCGACGCTTTTGGGGCCGTGGCGGCAGACGGGCCATTCATGTGTATTTCAGTGGCCGTTTCTACATGATTTTTACCGCTTCTGATATTAGTCGTACCAGTCGCTGTAAGATTATTGTCGCCCACAGAGTTAAGATTAAAATTACGTTTTGCTGTAAGATTAATATCTCGATCAGCAGTGAAATTAATATCATTTTCGCTATGCACACTTATACTATCTTCAGCATAAATGTCTATTTTTCCATTGCTGGTTAATTCTATCCAGGTGGTTCCCTTGGCATTTCCAATGTAGATCAAGTCTTCGCTATTATGCAAAAGTATTTGATGACCGGTACGAGTACGTATTCTTACAAGTTCATTGTGTGGTATATTGACATTGCCGCCTGTTTCATTTTGTTCTATTGCCGCATACTCGGGAGGTCCTTCATTAGCAAATGTCTTACGAAGAAATGCCGAGTCGCCATCATCCATTACGAAAGATGATCCGCCTAATCTGCTGATAAAAGCAGATTCAACCTGTGCATCTTTTGGGCCTATTTTTCCTTTAGGAGCATTAACATTTTTATCTATCGGTCCTGGAGTACTAATACCAAATACCATACTGGGCGCTTCTCTGCGGGCACTGCTAGTAGTAAGGCCCCTAGTATCATCTTTATCAAGACCTTGAATTTGTAAATGACCATATTGCGGATGGATTGGTTTTAAATAATTTGTTGGTTCTATGCTCGTAGTTACTAATCTTTTATTATATTCGGCAACAGGTGATCGAAAACTTTCCCCAGCTACAGCGGCTGTGGCTGCAATACCTGGAACCATGAAGTTCATGTTTTCATCAGGAACGCATCCTATCCAAAAACCACGCTTGACATCACCTTGGATAAAAATTACCATTACAGTGGTACCAACGTCTGGTGGCACCATCCACATACCATAACTTTTTTGTGTATTGTTATAGTTGTTAGACCCGTCGGTTGGATTTTCGGCATTGCCGCCGAGAAATTTTGTAGCAGTGACTCCATAAAACGGGCTGAGGTAACTGACTGTACGCAATTCACTGCTGTCAGTATTATTTCCAATAGGGCGTAATAACTCAACCTGTAGAGTTCCCATAAAGCTAGGATCTTGATGACTGATCACTTTGGCCAAGAACGGGCCCGGATCCGGAGCAGGTGGAGTCGTTGAACTATGAAAGCCTTGTGCTGATGCCATATTAATTTACTTTCCGTGTGTCATTTATAATCGCATACTAAGCAGTTGGTGGCACAAAAGGCTTAGCATAAAAATCATCACTGTCGTCACCATAACCCTGAGCCGGTGTTGCAACTGTTTTATCTGTAGTCGACGAATATGGTGGTGTGGGTGCGCGAGTTGATTCTTGCATTGGGCGGCGAAATGCTTTTAACTCTTGAGTAAACTGGCCATTTTGAAAAAGGCTATCAACATGGATCAGTTGATATAGTCCGCTAAAATTTATAATATTTTGACTCTTCCCAGTTTCCGGATCTTTATAAGTTTTCTTACCAAAATTATATAATCCAGTACCTTGATTAAGATCAATGGGGCTTTTATAGTTGACACGAATATCGACTTCGCCGCTAGCCCAGTTGACAGAGCCATCAGCATTTAAATTTTGAAACTCCGATGGCGCACTGTGATAATTTCCTAGTCCGCTTTGAACAATATAATAAGGATCTCCTATTATTTTCATCCGTAATGCGGTCATTTCTATGCCTTTAGTAACAGCATCGTGCCATACCTTAGCGGCACGAGTGGCTTGGGTATCGTTGCCACCTCCTCCTCTGAGGTCGTAGTCAGTTAATGTTTTAATAAATCGCACAGTTGGACTTTGTACCCCCGGGGAATTATCAGTTGGTTGTGATTTTCCGTTTGGATCAACTACCTTAGTCGGTGTACCCTTGGACGCATCACTGACTGACCGCTGTGTGTCGATCGACTGGGATGCCAGTGATGCCGGTAATTCAGCGGTAAAACTATAATCAAATTTGAGTTTCCAGTCTATAATATCTACATTTTTTCCAGTAAACATATAGTTATATTCTTTTACTGCTTGTTTGTTTAGTTCAGCATATCCTGGTGGTTTGCCTCCGGCCGCTAGAATCTTGCTAGTATGAGTTTTATAAAGGACTACTTTGTATACATGGAGATATGCTAAACGTCCAGTGGGGGTATTAGGTTTTGAACTGATAATATACTGCTGTGGCACGATGGTCCACCAATTTCTTTCACCTTCTGTGGTCACCGCTTCCTCTCGGAGTGTTTCATCTGCAAATGCACTTTTTAATAAAATGCTATTGATAGCAGACATCACACTAGAATCTTGGGGGAATGTAAATGAGTTCTGATCACCACCGATCGTGTTTTTTGATCGCATAAAGTGATCAATTTCTTTATTATACACAACATTATCCGGAGTTTGCGGAGCATCGGCTTTGCCTACTCTCATTGCCGAAGCACCAAGGGCGTTGACCGTGCCAATGCTCTGCACTAGAGAACTGTTGATTTCACTTCTTGACACGCCCAATGTTGAATAGGTCGTTTTTAAATCATCAACATCGATATTCCCCATTAAAGTCGGTGCTGATAGTTTAGGTAGTGGTCCAGCGGCCATTTGATCTTTCGATGCGAGTTCGGTTGGAAAAAGGATAACAACTTCGTCTGCTTTTTCTAGACTTTGTTCAGTGGCAATGGCTCGCAACTTTTTATTCATACCAGCTTGTAAACTACGTACACCAGTTTGTAAGACTTCCTGGACTGTTTTACCTTCAGCAGAAATGTCAGTTTTGAAATTAGCTGTAGCATCAGTTATCGCATCTAGGCCCCATGAAATTGCCTTGCAAGTATATTTAGAACCATTGGCATCGGCCGTCATAGATATGTCTGCAAATTGAAAAGGAATATATCTTCGTGTTCCTGGAATATTTGACATGGCACCGGTTTCTTTATTTCCACGAAACTCAAGAGTAATTATAAATGGTGCGTCGCGCCAACTGACATTACCTTTACGAGTAGCGGCTGCTTGACATGCAATGAAGAACATGCCCAGACTATATGGTTCTATGATATCAAATGTTATTACTGTACCGCCTGGATTATTTTGTGTCTGAAATCCAATTAGACTGCTGAGTTTTAGATTATTAATAAAAAAATCAAACTGGCCAAGTGGGGTTTTGACGCGATTTGTCGGGGATGCATTTGCGCTTTTACAAATTAGCGAGATAGGTTTTCCAGCAATATAAGAACTGTATGGATCATTGATTTCAGCCTTGCTCAATGCACCTATACCTATCACATAGTCATATGTTGCATAGGCAAACAATGGATTCTTTAGCGGGAGTTTCACTCCTAACTTGGTAAAAAACTTACCTATGCTACCAAACGCTCCTGTTACGGCACTTGTAGCCCCTGCCACTCCACCGACACTTCCGATCGAGGTGACCACTGCGGCTGCGGCACCAATACTTGCTGGATTAATTGTTGGTCCAGTCATGTTATATTCCTAACACAGTTTTGAGACCGCTATTCTTTGGAATGTAAATTTTAGTTCCTGGTACAAAATCAAAAATAGGATCTTCGATCACATCCATATTACGTTGTGTAAATACCCACCATAGACCAGGATCACCGTATAGGTCAAAGGCTAGCAAATCAGGACGAAATGTATATTGTGGTTGTATCGTATATAAAAAATCATCAGGTTGTGAGCTTACTGGTCTAATAGACATCACATCGAGATAATCGTTGACTACTTGTGTAGTGAACCACGGACTTGTGTTTTGATAGTTTGATGGCATATTAAATATATCCTGTTGGGCTAGTTAGGTAACCTCCGGTTACGAATCGATCTAGACTAAACTTACGAACACTATCTCTACTGTAAACTGGTATCAATTCTATCTGGAATGAACTTTTTGTAGGGACATGTGTGACACCGCCACTGGTTTTTCCACCAATACCGAATGTACCTAATAGACCAGCTACTTGCCCCACGCCGCCTGCGATGCTACCTACAGCGGCTGTTACGCCGCCTATACCGGTAACTACATCACCTACTGTATCAGATAGACCCCCTATACTGTCGCTAAGTCCTTGCAGTTCACCTGCGGCACTGCCAAATACTTCAACTCCAATATAATCACATTCATTATTCAGTGATACACTCATACTTTTAACAACCACAGGCACATTTTTAAACACATAGTTTCCATATCCATTTAACATGATCACAGGCGGAGGATTTCCTGCCTTGGGATCGGCACCGCTGAACATCTTAGTCAGGGAACGAAGATAGTGTACCATGGCGATCCAATATAGTCCCTGCTCAGGATCTTCCACATACATGGGTGCTGTAATACTTATTGATCCAGGATCGCTACCTCTGTAAGCCTGGAAAGCATAATTAGTGTGTACAGCATCTATTGGCCTATAACTGGCTGCACTGGCAATTTTAATAGTAGGAGTATAAGGAAAAATTAAACCGCCTGCATCTTTCAATGGTGTTAAAACCACGCTACTCCTAAAGCTAGACCAAGTAGACAGGCTTAGTCGCACACGCCAGTCATTTGCTCCGGCAGCACCTTCCCCGCTAAAACTGGCAATGGCACTTTCGATGTCACCTATGGCTTCGCCTGCAGAAGGCAAATCAATACTTCGAATAGCACTTGCATATCCTTCTGCACCGCCACCGGCAGCGGTAAATGCCGATGATACTGAACCAGCTAAATTACTAGCGGTGTTTATTGCACCGCCAATTGCCGTAAGACCGCCAGTTTCGGCACCTATTTGTGAATTGATTGTTTGGTCTGCCATAATAAGTAATTGTCCTTTTGGTATAATATTTAGTTGACTTTATTATGTGCGTAGTTTATAATATAATATCCGGAGAATGAATTAATGACAGTTAAAGTTAACTACCTAAACAACAAGGATATGTTGTTAGAAATACACCGTTCAAAAAGTTCGTATTGTGTGTTTACCAAACCAGAATACCATCAATATGATATTATTTTACCCAGCATTGATAAGATCAATATACGAACTGTAGCAGAAGCCAAAAGAAATAGAGCTAAACGAATCGGAGATCTAGACTATCAGACTCGTAAAAAAGCCGGTGAAAAGGTCAAACAGGCCGACTGCGAAATAGACTATAAGAAAATTCAAAAATTAGATCTAGTGTTTAGGATCATGAGCTTTGATCATATTCCATTGAACAATACTCGCAAGAAAAATCCTAAAAGTCTTGCTGACCATAGAGATAAAGTAAACTTTCCACCTTTCCAACATTGGAAGTTTGATGACACGACTCCAGAAAACTTAATCTGCGTGGGCAAGAGTCATTGGAAGGGCACATTAGACAAAGGTCACTTTGACAAGGATGCGGGCCAAATTACTCCAACTCTAGCCCGCATGATGTTAAAATTGTGTGAGAGGTATGCTACTCGAGGCAACGTTCGTGGCTATACGTACAATGACGAAATGAAAGGTCAAGCTATACTACAGTTAACACAAATTGGATTACAATTTGATGAATCGAAATCAGACAATCCGTTTGCCTATTTTACTGCCGCGGTGACCAACAGCTTTGTCCGTGTTATTAATATTGAAAAACGCAATCAAAACATCCGTGATGATATTTTAGAAATGAATGGTATGAATCCATCTTACTCACGCACAGGCGCAGGAGAACATGCGGCTGCACTTAAACGCCACAACGAGGACACAATCAATGATACAACCAATGATACCCCAACTGTTTAAAAAAGTTGCCTGTTTCACAGACATACATTTTGGTTTAAAATCTAACAGTGGTGTACATAACAAAGACTGTGAAGATTTTGTTGACTGGTATATTGCAAAAGCCAAAGAGGAGAGATGCGATGTTGGAATTTTTATGGGTGATTGGCATCACAATCGTAATAGCCTTAATATCACTACTATGGACTATAGCCTGCGGGCCTTGGAAAAGCTGGGCCAGGCGTTCGATGCATTTTACTTTTTCCCTGGTAATCATGATTTATATTACAAAGACAAGCGGGATATACACTCTGTCGAATTTGGAAAATATATTCCCGGCATCACCGTGGTACATGAACCGACTACCATTGGGAACGTCACGCTCTGTCCATGGCTTGTAGGTGACGAGTGGAAGAGCATTGGCAAGAAAGGCGGCAAATATATATTTGGTCACTTTGAATTGCCGAGCTTTTTTATGAACGCCATGGTGCAAATGCCAGATCATGGAGAAATACAACTTGATAGTTTTAAAAACTACGAACTAGGGTTCAGTGGACATTTCCACAAAAGACAGCAACGCCAGAATATGATTTACATTGGCAATGCATTTCCGCACAACTACGCAGACACATGGGATGATGAGCGTGGCATGATGATATTAGAATGGGGCGGTACTCCAAAATATCACACATGGCCTGCTCAACCTACTTTCCGTACTACCAAGCTGAGCGAACTAATCGATCGTGCGGACGAAATAATATTGCCCAAGCAACATTTACGTGTTACACTAGATATAGACATCACATTCGAAGAAGCAAGTTTTATCAAAGAGAAGTTTATCGCAGATTATGATATCCGCGAACTGACACTTATTGCCGAAAGAAAAGATATTGAAATTAACACTAATATTGATATACAGGCATTTGAAAGTGTTGATCAAATTGTGTCCAGTCAAATTATTAGTATTGACAGCGATCAGTTTGACAAAAATACTCTGTTGGAAATTTATAATAGCCTATGATAAAAATTAAAGAATTAACTGTGCGCAACTTTATGAGTGTGGGCAATCAGACCCAGGCCGTTAATTTTGCCCAGCAGAATCTAACGCTTGTACTGGGTGAAAATTTAGATCAAGGCGGTGATGATAACGGTAGCCGAAACGGTACAGGTAAAACTACTATTGTAAATGCTTTGAGTTTTGCTCTATTTGGTAATGCATTAACCAACATTAAAAAAGATAATCTTATCAACAAGATTAATAACAAAGGCATGTTGGTCACGCTGGCATTTGAAAAAGACGGTATGGACTATCGTATAGAACGAGGTCGTAAACCCAGTGTGATGAAATTTTATGTCAACGATCAAGAACAAGAAACAGACGAAATAGACGAAGCACAAGGTGATGTCCGTGAAACTCAGAAAGACCTAGACGAACTGTTGGGTATGAGTCACGATATGTTCAAGCATATCGTAGCACTCAACACCTATACGGAACCATTCTTAAGTATGCGGGCCAACGACCAGCGTGTTATTATCGAACAATTATTAGGTGTTACCCTGCTCAGTGAAAAAGCAGAGCGTCTTAAAGAACTGGTCAAAATTACCAAGGATGAGATCTTCCAGGAAAATGCAGACATTGAAGCTGCCAAGAAATCCAATGATAAGATCCAGCAGAGTATTGACAGTTTAACAACTAGACAAACTGCTTGGGATAGTCAACACGATGCCGAACTTGAAAAGATTGGTCGTGCTATCATCGAACTTGAAAGTGTAGATATTGATGCTGAGCTTGCCAAACACAGCGAGCTAAAACTTTTCGAAGAAAAGTCAGCAAAGCTGAAAAGCCTGAACAAGGAGCGGGCTACGTTAGACAGCGCGATAGCGCAGGCGGAGCGAAGCGTAAAGAAGTACGATGATGAGCTTGCCAAGTTGCAGGACAAAAAGTGCCACGCTTGTGAACAAGAACTTCACGATCATAAACATGAGGAAATGTCCAACAGTGCTGTACAGCATCTGGGTGAGGCGATGAAATACTTTGATAAAGTCTCTGCTGATCGTAATAAAATACAAAGAGAAATTGACACCGTTGGTCTAGTAAATACTCGTCCGGATACTTATTATGACACTGTTGAGCAGGCACTTAAACATCAGAACAATCTTAAAACACTGGAAACTCAGCTGACGGTCAAAGCTGGCGAGACAGATCCATATCAAGAACAAATTGACGAACTACGGCATACTGCCATGCAGTCTATTTCTTGGGATCGAGTCAATGAGCTTACACGACTTAAAGAGCATCAAGAGTTCTTACTCAAGCTATTGACCAGCAAGGATAGTTTTATTCGCAAGAAGATCATAGATCAAAATCTAGCCTACTTGAACAACAGATTGACCTATTACCTGGACAAGATGGGCTTGCCCCATACTGTCTTATTCCAGAATGATCTTACTGTGTTGATCACCCAGCTGGGGCAAGATTTAGATTTTGATAATCTAAGTCGAGGAGAGCGTAATAGACTTATCTTGAGCTTGTCGTGGGCGTTTCGAGATGTGTGGGAGAGTCTGTATCAGCAGGTCAACTTGCTGTTCGTAGACGAGCTGATAGACAACGGCCTAGATGCCGCGGGTGTTGAAGGCGCACTGGCTGTTTTGAAGAAAATGGCACGTGAACGCAAGAAGAATATTTTCTTGATATCACATAAAGATGAACTGATTGGTCGTGTAAACAACGTGCTGAAAGTGATCAAAGAAAATGGCTTTACCAGTTATGCAAATGACTTGGAGGTCACTGAATAAACATGCATCAAGATGAAGAGCTACATGCGCAACTGATGAAGTTGTTGCGTGAATATTTCGAAAGCAACCAGCAGTGGATGAACGAAGCCACCTATGCCAGTAGCATTCGCACCAGGCATCTGCTTAGTGATATTCGTGCTACCTGTAGCGCAAGGCGTAAAATAATTAGGCTGTGGCAAATAGAAAAACGAGCGCAACTCGACGAGCGTAAAGTTCGGCGTGCCGCTCAAAAAGGCAAGGATCAAGGCGACAAAAACACTAACTAGTTAATGTCATGGACTTATCAAAATCAACTGGTAGAAGTGTTGCCCGAGGAATGTGTTGGGTTCGTTTATCTAATAACAAACACACATACAGGTCGTAAGTACATAGGCAAAAAACTAGCTAAATTCTCAAAAACAACTTATAAAACAGTAAAACTCAAAAACGGCACCAAGAAAAAGAAACGAATCCGTAGCAAAATCGACTCAGACTGGCGTGAATATTATGGTTCGTCACCCGCACTAACTGAAGATGTCACGGCATTAGGCACAGCAAACTTTACTAGAGAAATACTTTTTTACTGTACATCCAAATCAGAATGCTCATACATAGAGGCTCGCGAACAATTTAGTCGTCGTGTACTGGAATCAAATGACTATTATAACGGTCATATTCAAGTGCGTGTACATGGTTCGCATATTAAGAAACTTCAATAATCTAGGCCTTTTAATCGCCAAATAAGCCCGCACAGGCGTTGATCGTGTGCCCGAAATCCGTTCTGATGTGTGACGGTAAGGTGTATCTGCTTGGCGACAGACCAGTAAACTACTGCCCGCAAGGATGATGATGAGATATGCCTATAACTCATTTAGTTTATGTAAGA
>Ga0136641_1000165_pt1 | contig 28068 bp, 30 predicted proteins | sample EliLak1302023Y_FD_115312 | JGI IMG/M metagenome (GOLD analysis project Ga0136641, IMG submission 115312) | Freshwater microbial communities from Elizabeth Lake, Yosemite National Park, California, USA - 13020-23Y | ecosystem: Environmental > Aquatic > Freshwater > Lake ...
AAGCAAGGGGACAAAAAACACTGACACCCACCAACTCAGAAGCAAGGCAAGAACCGTTACTGCAAAAATAGCAAAAGTGTATTCACCGGTCGCAGATTTGGCCAAACCTATGGGTAAAAAACCTGCCGCAGTGATCAAAGTGCCAGTCAACATCGGCATGGCAGTGACTTCATATGCAAAGGTCGCGGCTCGAACTTTGTCAAACCCTTCCTCCATTTTGCGCACCATCATTTCAACAGCAATGATGGCGTCATCGACCAGCAATCCAAGCGAAATAATGAGTGAGCCCAAGGATATTTTGTGAAGTCCAATACCCCAGTAATACATGGCCAAGAAAGTCATAGCAAGCACTAGCGGAATGGTGATGCCAACCACCAGGCCTGGGCGCATGTCTACGTACCAACCAAACCGACCGCCTTTGTGCCAGCCCAATGAAACAAAACTCACCAGCAACACAATGACCACAGCCTCAATAAGAACGCCAATGAATTCCCCCACAGATCGGCTCACAGCTTTAGGCTGATTTTGTAAATTACTGAGTTTGACGCCAGCAGGAAGTTCAGACTGCAACTTGACAACAGTTTTCTCAAGAGACTTACCCAGATTAATGATGTCGCCACCTTTGGTCATGGAGACCCCAATCGCAAGGACTTGCTGGCCTTGAAAACGAACTTTTACATCGGGCGGGTCTTGATACCCTCGGGTGATATTGGCGATATCGGCTAAACGAATATGCTGACCAGAAGTTCCACGAATACGCAATTCTTTGAGTTGCGACACCGCCTCAAATTGACCTGCAATGCGAATTTGCACCACGTCCTGAGGAGTCTGTAAGTTACCAGCACTTTCGACAGCATTTTGCTGACTCAATTGAGACAACACTGCATTGAGGTCAAGTCCCAGTTGCACCAATTTTTTTTGCGGAATCTCTATGAATATTTTTTCGTTCTGAACGCCAAATAATTCAACCTTGGCGACGTCTTTGACCCGCAATAATTTTTGTCTGACATCATCTGCAATGTCTTTGAGATCAGCCTGACTAAAGCCTTCGGCCTGCAAGGCGTAAATCACCCCGTATACATCACCAAAATCATCATTAAAAAACGGACCTTGCACGCCATTGGGCAGGGTACTTCGCATATCGCCGATTTTTTTTCTCACGGCATACCAAACATCGGCTACTTCGTTGGGTTTGGAATAGTCCTTGAGTTGGAAAATGATTTGCGATTCACCGGGTTTGGAGTAACTGCGGATCTTGTCAGCGTAGGGAGCTTCCTGCAGCGTGCGCTCTAGCTTGTCGGTAATTTGCTCGGCCACTTGTTGTGCTGTCGCACCTGGCCAATACGTTCTGACGACCATGGCGCGAAATGTAAAAGGCGGGTCTTCATCCTGCCCCAGTTGAAAATAAGCGGCCACACCTAAGATCAAAAGTACAACCATCAGGTAACGGGTGAATGCGCGGTGATTGAGCGCCCACTCAGACAAATTAAATCTGGCCTGATCGCCTGGTTGAGGCATCATGGCTTTTCACCTGCAGATTTAAAATAAGTCACTTTTTGTCCCGGTGAAAGCACATGAATACCCGCAGTCACTACTTGCTGCCCAGGCGATAGACCACCGCTGACTACCACAGAGTTTTCATTCATTCCTGCGATTTGTATTTCATGCGATTGCACCGTCATGGTGGCAGGGTCGACAATCCATATGCTGGATTTACCCGCTTCTTGCCGCACAGCTGTGGTTGGCAAAGTCAGCGTTTGACTGTTTCCGACTTCATTTTTCAAGAAAACAGTGGCTGTGCTGCCAAGGGGAATTTTGGCTTCATTGAGCTCAGATTTGACAGTAAAGGTGCGTGTCACTGGGTCCGCACTCGCAGCAATTTCTTGGACTTTGCCGGTAAATATTTGATCTCTGCTCCATAGCTTGATGCGTACCACTTGACCCTGTTTGATATCAGCTACCCTGTCCTCAGGAACGGCGAACACCACATCGCGAAGTCCATCTTGTGCAATTCGCACAATAGGCGTTCCCGCATTGATCACTTGACCAACTTCAACTTCCAGGCCCGTCACCACCCCGGGTTTGTCCGCATACAACTTGCTGTAATTCAATTGATTGGTTTGTGTAGAAAATTGAGCTTGTGCTTGTTCTAATTGCGATTGAGCTGCTTTGTAAGCGGTTTCGCGACGCTCAAGCTCGGCGCCGCTGATGAACTCTTTATCCCTTAATTCTTTGTAACGCTTGTAATCTGCAGCGGCCAAATCCCTGTTGGTTTGCGCTGCGTTGACTTGAGCGCGGGCACTGTCCACTGACAAGCGGTAATCCTGTGCATCAATTTCAGCCAATAACTGACCCGCTTTGACATGCTGTCCCAGTTCTACATGCCTGGCTGTCAGTTTGCCCGGAATACGAAAACCCAACCTAGACTCAATCCTGGCTTTGACCTCTGCAGCAAATTCTGACTCTGCAGAAAGTAGGGATTCGCTAACTGTTATAACCTTGACTGCTCTGATCGGTGCCTGAGTGCTGGGGGTCGGTGAACATGCTGAAAGCAAAACGGCACCCACAGTAATGAGGGCTTTTAATAGGCGAAACATAAATTAACCTTGAAATTAATGACTGACTGGTTAGTAATTTAATTCTGAATACCCGTTATGTCAAGTGACAATATAAAGACCATGTCAACAGTCGGCCACTATGAAAATTTTCCTGTCGCTTCTGTACTTTGCCCGCCGCATTTGCGTGCGCCAATTACTGCCATATACCACTTTGCTCGTACAGCAGACGATCTCGCAGATGAAGGAAACGAGCCAGCAGATGTGCGCTTGAGCCAGCTTTCAAAGTTCAAAAGTGATTTTATGCATTTTGTCAATGACAAGGGAAATGAAGATAGCCCTTGGTCAACGGTATTCAAAGATCTACATCCACAAATCCAACGCTTTCATCTGCCCATCAAGTTATTGTTTGATTTGCTTTCCGCCTTTGAACAAGATGTGGTTTACACCCGAGACCAACGCAGGTATGCAAACCGTGAGGAGTTGCTCGACTATTGCAGCCGCTCAGCCAATCCCGTGGGCCGTTTATTGATGCACTTGTACAAGATCGATTCTGAAAAAGCCCTCGCACAAAGCGACGCCATATGTTCTGCTTTGCAATTGATCAATTTCTGGCAGGACCTGAGCATAGATATCCCAAGAGGGCGGTTTTATCTGCCATTGAACACAGAACTCAAGCAAGAGGTCGCTTTTGCCCGGCAGTTGATGATGCAAGGCGCAGCACTTGTTCACCAGGTGCCGGGACGGGCCGGTTGGGAGTTGCGGCTGGTGGTGCAAGGAGGCTTGCGCGTATTGGACAAGATAGAGCGCACAGACACTAGGCTTCGCAGACCGCGTCTTCATGTGATTGATATTTGCGGGATGCTATGGGGCAGTTTATGGATGCGCGCAGGTTATTGACACCTTCTTGGATGTCACAATCCTGCCCATGACTCCACAGCAATATGTGCAAGATAAAGCTGCCGGCTCTGGCAGCAGCTTTTATTACGCCTTTTTATTTTTACCGCCGCGCAAGCGTGCTGCGATTACGGCTTTTTATGCGTTTTGTCGTGAAGTTGACGATGTAGTAGACGAGATTGAGGACTCGGGTGTAGCAGCACAAACTCTACACTGGTGGCGCATTGAAGTAGCCAACAGCTTTGCAGGCAACCCTCAACACCCGGTGATGAAGGCATTGATCCCCTTAGTGGCTGAGTACGGAATCACTGAACTTCATTTGCAAAAAGTCATCGACGGCTGTGACATGGATTTGCGGCAAACACGCTATCTCGACTTCGCTGGGTTGACCACCTATTGTCATTTGGTCGCAGGCGTTGTGGGTGAAGTGGCTGCACGTATTTTCGGACATACACAAGCCAAGACCATCGACTATGCTCATTCATTGGGATTGGCTTTTCAGCTCACCAACATCATCAGGGATGTAGGTGAAGATGCATTGCGTGGTCGCATTTACCTGCCTATTGACGAGCTACAAAGATTTAATGTCACAGCCAATGACCTTTTGCAACGCCGAGACACACCTGCTTTTCAAGCCTTAATGCAGTTTCAATGCGACAGAGCATTGGATATTTATGAACAGTCTTTGGCCGGTTTGCCCAGCGTTGATTGGCGGGCACAAAAACCCGGTTTGATGATGGCGAGTATTTATCGCACGCTACTCCTAGAAATTGCTGATGCGAAATTCCCTGTATTGACGCAACGGGTGGCTTTGACGCCAGTTAGAAAAATGTGGCTAGCCTGGAAAATGCAGGCGCTGGGGCGTTTTTGAAAACCCTCACCATTGTCGGTGGCGGCTGGGCTGGGCTGGCTGCAGCTGTGCACGCAGTAAACAGCGGATGGAAGGTCAAGCTGTATGAGGCTGCGTCGCAACTTGGTGGCAGAGCCCGCGGCGTAGTGCGCGACGGTTTGTTGCTGGATAACGGACAACACATTTTGATCGGCGCATACACGCACACCTTATCTTTGATGCAAACAGTGGGTGTGGATATAGAAAGCTCTTTACTGCGCATGCCTTTGGCCGTGAAATATGCCGATGGCTCAGGCCTTCAATTGCAACCTGGTTTACCGACTCCATTGAATGTGATTGCTGGCATCCTTTCGGCCAAAGGCTGGCCATGGCCGGACAAATGGCGCTTTCTTCGCCAAGCATGGCAATGGCAACGCCAACACTTCGTCTGTGCGCCCGATTTGAGTGTCTCAGACATTTGTGGGGGTGTACCACGCAGCATCATGGATCAATTGATTGAACCATTGTGCGTCTCTGCATTAAATATGCCGTGCAATAAAGCAAATGCACAGATCTTTTTAAAAGTGATAGAAGATGGATTGATGGGCAATGCAGGCTGCAGTGATATGTTGATACCTCGCACTGATTTAAGCATGTTGTTTCCAGTCAAGGCAAAAGATTGGCTGACCCGACACGGCGCTGAGATTGTGACCAACCAACGGGTCACAGACCTTCACTTTGACGAACCCTCAACGGTAGTCCTCGCTTGTCCTGCATGGGAGGCGGCCCGATTGGTGAGGTATTTAAATCCCAACTGGGCAAGCTTGGCTGAGGATTTGCAACATACTTCCATTGCGACGGTTTATTTACGCACTCACAAAACGTTGAATTGGCCACTACCCATCATGGCACTGAAAAACAGTGCGGATGCACCTGCTCAATTTGCTTTTGACAAATACAGAATCAGTCAACAAGCCGAGATGCGTGGTGTGATAGCCATGGTAGTCAGTCACTGCAACGGCGATAAGGAAACATTGACTCAGGCCGTTTTGCAACAGGCTCATGAACAACTAGGACTTGAAAGCGTTGAAGTCTTGTTGACTATCGTTGAAAAAAGAGCCGCTTTTGAATGCCCACCCCATCTTGTTCGTCCATCCATGTACGTTCACGAGGGCGTATGGGCTTGCGGGGATTATGTGGCCGGCCCCTACCCCTCGACTCTAGAAGCCGCAGTCAGATCGGGGGAACAAGCCATGGCTTTTTTAAACAATTCCCTTATCGACGAAAATAACACATGACTTTAACTCCCCGATTTGCCGCCGAACCCCATTACAGCCACGGCCAACAAGCCAAAACTGCTGTGATTTATTGCAACCTGGGAACCCCACAAGCACCCACTGCTTCAGCCCTTCGCCAATATCTCGCTGAGTTTCTGAGCGATCCACGCGTCGTTGAAATTCCACGCTTTCTTTGGTTGATGATTTTGCACGGTATTATTTTGCGGGTTCGCCCCGCCAAATCAGCCCACAAGTATGCAAGCATCTGGACGCCCGATGGATCTCCGTTAAAAGTATGGACAGACTTACAAAGTCAGGCCTTGCAGCAACTATTTGATCCAGAAAAGATACAAGTCCGCTATGCAATGCGATACGGGTCACCTTCAATTGCTTCGGTTTTGGATGAATTGAAACAACATGGCGTCAACCGGGTGCTGATTTTGCCCGCCTATCCACAATATTCAGCCACCACAACTGCAAGCGTATTTGATGCCGTTTTTTCCTGGGGCATGCAAACTCGCACCATGCCGGAATTCCGATTCATCAATCACTACCATGACGATGCTGGTTACATGCACGCACTGGCTGAAAAAATCCGCACGCATTGGTCTGAACATGGAAGATCCGAACAACTGGTCATGAGTTTTCATGGCGTGCCAGAGCGCACACTAAAACTGGGTGACCCCTATCACTGTGAATGCCATAAAACAGCCCGACTTCTCGCGCAAGCATTGGGATTGAACAAAGACCAGTACAAAGTCTGTTTCCAGTCGCGTTTCGGCAAAGCCAAATGGCTGGAACCCTATACCGAACCTACAGTCAGAGCATTGGCCCAAACTGGATGTAAATCCATCGATATTGTCTGCCCAGGGTTTGTCAGTGATTGCTTAGAGACCTTGGAAGAAATCGCCATGGAAGTCAAAGCAGCATTCATTGAAGAAGGCGGCTCTTCGTTCCATTACATACCCTGTTTGAATGACAGCCCGATTTGGATAGACGCCTTACAAAACATTGTCCACACCCATATGTCAGGCTGGCCCATCGACCAAGCTTCAGACAGTGAGCGAAATACATCCCGGCAAGCGGCATTGGCTATGGGAGCTAGCGACTGATATTTAATTGCCTTTATTTGGCAGTCGCTGAAGCAGGGATATCTGTCGTAGCTTGCACAGGACTAGCTGGCGTAATGAATGTAAATGAATTATTGCTTTTGCTTTGATCAGAAGCCGGGGGCACTTGAACCGCGTTAACTGCATTCGGTGCAGTAGCTTGTGCGTTTGCATTGCTTGCCGACTCTGGCTCAGGAGCAGGAACTGGTGAGCTAGATACAGGCTGAGCTTGACTTTCTGAGTTGGAAGATTCAGTTTTTTCATCTACATAATGCGGCTTGAGCAAGGCTGCTGCTGCAATAGCTACCAAAAAAAGCGCAAATATCTTGAGAAGGTATCCGCTGTTGTTGGTCTCGGCTTCCGTATCTTGGGTTTTTATTTCTTCACTGGTCGAGTCCAACTGGACTGGATCTGTAGCCACCGGTTCCGCAGGAGCTTCAACTTTTTTAGTTAGAGTTTCCGTTTGGCTGATATCTTCCGGTGGCTGAGCAAGAAAATGCAATGCCTCGCCACGCGAAAGTGCAGCGCTCTGAACTGCCTTCTGACTGCTATTCTCAGGCTCAACAGGCAGAACAATTACTTCCAACTGTACCTGAGGCTCTGAATAATCTGTAGGTTGCTCAACAACTTGCGGCGCAACTTGTCCAAATAACTCAGCGTCTGTCATTTGTAACAAGCCAGCTACTTTTCGTGCGGCAGTCAATTTCACGTTCTCGCTGTAAAAAGCAGCTAAACCGCCCTCTTCTATTTGTCGAATTTGTTTAGAGGATAGGCAGGCCATGGTGGCCATGTCTGTGACAGCCCAGCCTAACGATTCGCGCTTGCGTCGAACTGATTGACCGTCAATCTGAGATACGTCCGACATTCAAAACCTTTATTTCAATAAAAGCTTACTTGACGAGTAACAATTCACCCTTAATGGATGCTCCCTTTTGTACTGACAGCGTTTGATACACGACGTGACCATCAACTGATGCAGATGAAGTCACAATCAATTCGCTGCAAGTAGCAGTTCCGGAAAATTTACCTTTGATGTGAAGACTTGAACAAGTGACTACACCTTCAACCTGACCGCGTGAACCGATGGTCAACTCATCCACTTGAACCTGTCCATTCAAAGAGCCTTCGACGTGAATGGCTCCCTTGGCGGAAATTTCACCGCGGAATGAAAAACCTTCACTGAGTATAGAGGGCTTTGAGGCATTGGAAGAGATCATATCCATCATATTGGTTCTCGGAGGTTGAGCTATTGGCTGATTGTCTGGAGTGGCTTCAAGCGGTGAGGCGGGTTTAATTGAATCCACAGAAGGTTGTGAAACTGGGCTATTTGTCGCTGTTTTGGATTTGTTGAACATATTGTGCAGTCCGAATCACTTTTTGAGGATTGACTGGATAACCACCGACCAAAATCTCAAAATGAAGATGTTTACCCGTGGAAGATTCTCCAGTATTTCCAATGTAACCCAAGAGGCTTTCCGTAGTCACTTTGTCGCCTACTTTAACCATCAATTGAGCCATGTGCGCATACAAAGATTCCACACCGTTCAAATGTCGAATCACCACAGTATTGCCATATTGTGGATGGTATTCTGCCATGACCACGATTCCGGGTTTGACCGCGTAAACTTTATCGTCTCCTGTCTGGCTCATCAAATCAAGTCCTGTGTGGAAATGAGACTTGCCAGATAAAGGGTGTTTTCGAATACCGAAATCTGAAGAAACGCTGTAATTTGCTACAGGCAAATGGCTTGGTAATGCATACAAAACCTCTCTTAATGCCCGATTGGTCGAAAGCTCGTCAGCAACTTTTCCGCGCAACAAGGGGTTGGATTGGATATCCGAATCCAGTGAATAACCGCCGTTGGCAGAATTTTGTTGAATGATGCGAACAATTTTCTCAGTCAAGCCAGAAGTTTCGAGTTGAGCTTTCAATGTGTCGTTTTCTTCGGAGACGGCCACCATGGACGTTTCTACGAAACGCCGAATACTCATATCCCGGTCACGAATGGTCTGTGCCATTGCAATCATTTGATCTTCACTCAATTCGGAATAGCCAGGCAAGTTGGCATCCACTGAGCTACTCATCAAAGCACGGTAAACATTCTCGTGCGATTTCTCAAGACGTGCACGACTGAAGCCGAGCGTCAAACTTGTCACTGTCAGAAAAATAATCAGTGCGAGCAAGCCTGCCGAAGTAAGTAACAAGCCTCTTGCGCAAAATTTTTGAAGTCCGGCAGGGATATTGAAGTAAGTGAGATCGCCGCTTTGTTCAAGAATCAGCTTGACATTTTGATAGTCCCGCGTCCAGACTCGCTTGATAAAATGCGGTGTTTGAAGAACGTACGTTAAATGGTTTGAAGAAAAAAAACGCATGAACTCACCGTGAAATAGGCATCAAGTGCCAGCAGGCTTAGGCAGGTTATTTGACCCCGCTGAAGTTGTATTTGAGCCAACTGGTTCAGCGCCTTGGTGCAAGGCTCCCTCTATTTCCCCACCCTTTTCAATTTCTATTTCGGCATAGTGAACTTTGCCAACGATTTTGCCCGTAGCACGAACAATCAAACTTTTCTCACTGACGATGGTGTTGTGAAGCTGTCCACGTACGTCAATTAACTTGGCTGATACACGGCCTGTGATGCGGCCTGTTGTACCGATCAGCACTTCTTCTGCTGTCAAATCACCCTCAATGACGCCGTTGATGACGGCTTTTGAGGGAACAGTGAATGCGCCTTTGACAACGACACCGTCACCGATAACAACACTTTCTAAAGAATCTGCTGGATTTGCCATACTTGCTCCTTAATCCGATCTTAACAAAGATCAAATGTAAATTAACTTTTTTATTGAAGCTCTTGATTTAATTGAAAAAAAAATAGTTGATTCCGATTTTTCTAAAAATAAAATCCAAGCTTTTAGCAATTAAATTGAATATTTTTTCATGGGTTATTAAAACCAATATCTTCATTAAACTATTAATTTACATGTAACTGCATCAATACTCAGTTATTTGTAAATCAGCAACAGTTGAAGAAAAAGCCCAGTCAAGTTTAAAACTCAGCTGGGCTTGGCACGGTTTTAATATCTGAACAACATCAAGTTCTGGCCGAGCCTCTGGACTTGAATCCAGCGCCGCCGCGCTTTGCGCCAGCAAAGGAACGGCCACCACCGGGCGGTTTGCCACGGCGTGGTTCATGTGAAGGCGCACGCGCTGGTCGCTGGGTGGGCTCCAGACCTGGGATTACTTCAGCATTCAAGGATGCCTGGGTGTAGTGTTCAATATCAAGAATTTTGCGCCGATCGCGGAACTCTGCAAAAGTCACAGCTAAGCCATCTCGACCAGCTCTGCCCGTGCGGCCTATACGGTGCACATAGTCTTCTTGCTTCATGGGCAAGCCGAAATTGAACACGTGACTGATACTGGGCACATCAATACCTCTGGCTGCCACGTCAGTTGCAACAAGGATTTGAACCCGTCCATCACGCAGAGCTTGCAATCGGCGATTGCGCAAACCTTGGCTGAGTGCGCCGTGTAAAGCCACGGCGGAAAAACCCACTTGCTGTAAATCTTCGGCCAAAGCGTCACATTCAATTTGCGTGCTGGCAAAAACGATGGCCTGATCTATCGTCGTGTCGCGCAACCAATGGTCCAGCAATTTACGCTTGTGCTGCTGATTGTCTGCCCAGAACAGAATCTGTTTAATGTTGCTTTTCTGTTCTTTGGTCGATTCGATTTGCAAGCGCTGGGGCGTGCGCATGATACGAGCAGCTAGTTGCTGAATACGCGGCGCAATGGTGGCGCTGAACATCATGGTTTGACGGCGGGACTCGGTCAATTGATGGATATCAGCCAGGTCTTCGGCAAAGCCAAGGTCCAACATGCGGTCGGCTTCGTCAACCACTAAAAACTGCACCTTGCTCAAATGCAATTGCTTGGAACGCTGTAAATCAAGCAACCGTCCAGGCGTAGCAACAACCAAATCTGCATTGTGTAAACGCGCAATTTGCAAAGGGTAAGGCATACCACCAACCACGCAAGCCACACGCAATCCTTTGCAATGCTTCACAAGGTCAATGGCGTCCTTGGCCACTTGCTGCGCGAGTTCACGTGTAGGACACAACACCAAAGCGCTGGGGAAAGCCGGTTTGACATGGCGGGTATCTGTTGGATTTTTGCGGCGAGGCTTCTTTGGCAGCTCTTCACCGTTGGCTTTTGCCTGCTCTACTTTCAAGGCCCATTCTTTGGCTTCTTGCTGCTCTTGCGCCTGACGCTCAATCAGTATGGTATTCAAAACTGGCAATAAAAATGCGGCGGTTTTGCCACTACCGGTTTGGCTGGAAACCAGCAAATCATTGGCCGGTTTGTCAGCGTTGTCCTGCAAAGCTAAAGGAATAGCTCGCAATTGAACCGCCGTGGGTTCGGTGAAATTCAAGTCGCGAACAGCAGCAAGCAACTCTGGGGCGAGTCCCATTTGGGCAAAGGCGTTGGGGACAACGGCTGGGGTTTCGTTGATGTGGATCTCGGTGGAGACAGGGGCGTGATCGTTCATAGCGTCAGCCGGGGTATGCAAATTCAAATCGTCCATTGTGTAAAGCCCGCACCTGAAAAGGCGGGACAACTCCGTTCAAAGGTTGGAAAAACATCAACCTTCAAACAAAGCATGCTGCAAAACTTTTTGCAACGCGGTTCAATTAGAACCCAAGGTGTGAGGAGGATGTAGCAATGTCACACAGCCAAGTGCAACTCAGGGTATTCTCGCACGAAATGCGGATGCTGTTGCGATCTTTTAAGACTACTTACAGTTTCAGAAAATACTCGCGGTAATGCGCAAGTTCATCTATGGACTCGTTGACATCGGCCAAGGCCGTATGGTTTTGCTGTTTTTTGAATGCGTTGTAAACCTCAGGCTTCCAGCGCTTAGATAACTCTTTGAGCGTGCTGACATCGAGATTTCTATAGTGAAACCATGATTCAAATTTTGGCAGGTACTTAAGAAGAAATCTTCTGTCTTGCCCTATGGTGTTGCCACACATGGGTGCCACCCCCTTGCTGACATATTTTTTCATGAAATCAATCAATACCTCCTCTGCCTGCGCTTCGGTCACGGTAGATGCCTTGACCTTTTCAATCAATCCGCTTTTACCGTGCGTGCCCTTGTTCCAAGCATCCATACCTGCCAGCAATTCGTTACTTTGGTGAAGAACCAATACTGGCCCCTCGACTCGCGGTGACAAATCAGGTCCAGTAATCACAATGGCAATTTCCAACAAACGTTCTTTGTCAGGGTCAAGGCCAGACATTTCGCAATCCAACCAAACGAGGTTATTGTCATTTTTCGGTAACACAGCTTGTGCAAGAGGGGAATGAGTTTGGTCAGAAGAGTTCATTGAGAGATTGTCCCTCAAGCCCGACAAGGATAATCATTTGTCGCAAAATAGCACGCTACGCCCTCGACCTTTGACGAACCAGTCATTTTTCAGTCACCGAAAAACATCTACACTTGTCCATATGACTTCTGCCATGAATTTCACTCTTGTTTTCACAGCGTTGCTGTTGATTAACTTATTGCTCAAATTGTGGCTTGCCAGCCGCCAAGTTAATCATGTCGCCTTGCACCGCAATGAGGTACCCGCAGACTTTGCGTCAGCCATCACTTTGCCTACGCACCAAAAGGCCGCCAATTACACCTTGGCCAAATTGCAATTAGGCTATTGGGACTTGGCATTGGACGCTGTCGTTTTGCTGGGATGGACCCTGATGGGCGGACTGTCCTATCTTGACAATGCGCTGATGTCATTGGTAGGTGCCGGGATGTTGCAACAATTGTTGCTGGTGCTTGGGTTCATGCTTATTTCTGGAATCATCAACTTACCCATTTCCTATTATCAAACCTTCAAAATCGAACAGCATTTCGGTTTTAACAACATGACCGTGGGTCTATGGGTGAGTGATTTGATTAAAAGCACGCTTGTAGGCGTTGTCCTTGGCTTACCTTTGATTTGGGCTGTCTTGTTCTTGATGAATTCGGGGGGGACGCTGTGGTGGTTGCTGGCCTGGGCGTTATTGGTGGCCTACCAATTATTTGTGATGTGGATTGCACCCAACTACATCATGCCTTTGTTTAATAAATTTCAACCTCTTGAAGACGCTGAATTGAAAGATCGGGTCGACCATCTCATGCAACGCACCGGTTTTAAATCGGATGGTTTTTTTGTCATGGATGGGAGTCGCCGTTCTGCACATTCCAACGCTTTCTTCACAGGGCTTGGCAAACAAAAGCGTGTGGTGTTTTTTGATACCCTGCTCAAAACCCTGAACGCCGGTGAAATGGAAGCGGTATTGGCGCATGAACTGGGTCACGCCAAACTCAACCATATTCCCCAATCACTTGTTCGTAGCTTTGTGGTGACTTTGGTAGGAATGGCCGCCTTAGGATGGCTGAGTACTCAGTTATGGTTTTTTGAAGGCCTAGGTGTACTGCCACATGCCATGTCCGCCAACGATGCTTTGGCACTGCTTTTATTTATGCAATTTGTTCCCTTACTGACATTCATCGCCACCCCTGTTCGTGCTGCGCGATCACGCAAACATGAATTTGAAGCGGATGCATTTGCTTGCGAACACGCAAACGGGGCAGACCTGCGACAAGCTTTGATCAAGCTATACCAGGACAATGCGTCAACGCTCACGCCTGATCCCCTGTATGTGAGTTTTTACCATTCACATCCGCCAGCTTCCCAGCGTCTGGCCAGACTGACTACATGACCTTATCTGGCCGTGTGGTCGCCAGCCATGGCAGACACGTGGTGGTTGAAGACAACGAGGGTAAGCGTCGAATTTGTCATCCCCGAGGAAAAAAAAATCAAGCGGTGGTTGGCGACTTTGTGCAGTGGCTTGCCAGCGAAGACGAAGGTAGCATTGAATCTATTGATCCAAGACGTAATCTGTTTTACCGTCAGGACGATATCAGAACCAAATCTTTTGCAGCCAATCTCGATCAGGTTCTGGTGTTGGTCGCAGCCGAGCCTGAATTTTCCCAAAGTCAGGTGGCACGCGCACTGATAGCCGCAGAACAAGCCGGCATTCAAAGCTTGATTGCATTAAATAAGCAAGACTTGACGCTGGCATTTGACAAAGCCTGGGCCAGGCTAAAGCCATACCGAGACTTCGGCACACAGGTGCTGGCACTGGGTTTGCGCAATCAGGACGATGATTTGGCCGAATTACGCCAGTCATTGCAAAACAGAACTACCCTGGTTTTAGGGCCATCTGGTGCGGGGAAAAGCACACTCATCAACCGACTGGTTCCGTTGGCGAATGCAAGTACAAATATCATCTCCAAGGCATTACACAGCGGCAAGCACACCACCACATCAACCACTTGGTATTGGGTTGATACAAACAAGACAACCGCCTTGTTGGATTCGCCCGGTTTTCAGGAGTTTGGTTTGAACCATATTGCCGCAGGCGATCTGGCCAGTTGCATGCCAGACATCAAAAAATACAGTGATCAATGCAAGTTTTATAACTGCACCCATGTGCACGAACCCGACTGCGGTGTAAGAGACGCATTGTCTAAGGGACAAATTGAAGCAGGTCGCTACAAAATTTACGTGGAATTGTTTACAGAAATGTCTGCGCCCAAAAACTACTGAAATGTGAAATCAGCGTTTATCCAACCAAGCGAGCTAGTGTCAACAAAGCAAGCAATACCATCCACATCACCACCGCACGCCACACCAGGCCAACCATGCTACGCAGGTGAGAAAATTCGGGTTCGCGCCCCGCAGTCGGTTGGTTGACTTCTTGATCCATCAGATTGTCTGAATACGGGGACACTGACAACGCTCCGCCTAATCTGACGTTGATGGCGCCTGAGGTTGCAGCCAAGACAACGCCGTCATTCGGGTTTTGAAAATGATCGGCTTCTTGACGCCATGTATCCACGGCGTCTTCGAAATTTCCTACGACAGCAAAAGTCAATCCGGTCATGCGAGCTGGTAGCCAATCCACACGACGCCATGCCAGCGAGGAAACCGTTCGCAAGGATTCACTGACTTGTTTGACAGGATAGTCATGGTCAGCAGAGTTTTCACCCCATGTGTGAAACAGCAGTGCAGATAATCTGAAGAACAATGCACCAGCTGGGCCTAACCCCAAAGCGGCGAGTACTGAGAACCAAGCAACCACGCCAAACACATGCCTGTGCGCTGCCAGTGCCGAATGTTCGATGACATGGCGAACAATTTCTGTTCGAGTGATCAACAAGTCTGAATCGCCTTGCCAGTCGCGCAATAAATCTCTGGCTAATGCATCGTCACCGGTAGCTAAGGCATCTCGGATGCCAGTGAAATGATGACTGAAACGCCTGAAACCCAAAGTGGCGTACAAAACAGCAAGGCTCCAAAACATGGCAAAAACCCAGCCTAGCGTCAACATCAACCACCAATGCATCACAACAACAACTATGCAGGGAATACCCAAGGCAATAAACCAAGCTGTCCAAGCATGTTTGACATCGCCAGCATCCAGGTTATTTTTTAACCATTCTGCCCATGCATAAAAACCTCGCTCCAGCCAATGTCCTGCAGTCAATGGTCTGACTTGCTCAAGTAAAAAAGCCAATAAAAGAGAGATGAAACTCATGTGTCAAAGATGAAAGCGCTCAAAAACTTCATTCGCTCACCTGTAAAAATTGATAAAGGTGCTTCAATATACCTGCAGTAGCCCCCCAAATTAGGCGATGGTGCATTTCTTTTTCATAGGGCATAGAAAACCATTCCCGTCTGACGCCCTGCCACTCCATGGCATGCCTATAGTGGTTGGCGGGGTTCATCAGAAACGCCAACGGTACTTCAAATACCTCTGCAACCTCCTGCGGATTGGCTGTCACTTGCATGAAAGGGTCAAGCAGAGCCACTACCGGTGTCACTTGATAGCCCGTACCTGTGATGTAAATCGGCAGACAACCCAGTATGGTGACAAATTTCGGATGTAAACCCACCTCCTCTTGTGCTTCTCGCAAGGCTGTGGCTATTTCATCTGCATCCTGTGCATCTTGTCGACCACCCGGCAACGCCACTTGACCGGAATGCGAGGACAAATGCGCGGTGCGCAATGTCAGCAGCACAGTCGGCTCCTCCCGCATCACAATGCCCAGTAACACTGACGCAGGTTTGGGTGGTTTGTCATGCAATGGGGGTTCGCGAAAAGTAGCCAGGGTCTGAGGCCGTGATTCAGCAAAGCGCTGTCTCAGTTTTTCTGCTGTCAACTCCTCTTGGCTTAGCCGCGGCAAATGAGAATCTGTTCCAACAACTTCAGCCTGATGGGGCAAGAAGTCAGGTATTTGCGTCAATGAAACAAAGGGGATCGGCGTCATGGTCAACAAAAAACCGCCGCAGCTTGCGCCGGGGCGGTTGGACAGTTTGTCATTGATAGGGATTTATTGAGCGGCTGCTGCTTTGGCGGCCGGTGTGGCCTTGGCTGTGAGTTTTTCCTTGATACGTGCAGATTTACCGCTGCGCTCACGCAAGTAGTACAGCTTGGCGCGTCGAACATCACCACGGCGCTTGACTTCAATCCCTGCAATCAAAGGGCTGTAGGTTTGAAACGTACGTTCCACGCCTTCTCCGCTTGAGATTTTGCGCACGATAAAGTTGCTGTTAATGCCGCGGTTGCGCTTGGCAATGACCACGCCTTCAAATGCCTGCACACGTTTGCGGCTACCTTCAACCACGTTCACGCTGACAACCACGGTGTCGCCAGGGGCGAAAACGGGGATTTTTTTGCCCATACGGGCAATTTCTTCTTGTTCCAATATTTGGATGAGATTCATACAGTCCTCTGCACGATCATGGATGCGCTACACAAAAGGCCGGTGATTGCACAAAGGCTGAAACACCCGGCGGCCATCCAGAGGATCGAAAAGCCCTACATTATAACCACGATAAAGGATTAGCCGGCGCGGTCTATCAAACGCTCGTCTTCAGTACTTAGCAGTCCCGTTTGACGCGCTTTTTCTATCAAATCTGGCCTGCAACGAGCAGTTAAAAGCAAGCTTTGCTCACGCCGCCAGTCAGCGATATGGGCGTGGTGACCGGACAATAGCTGAGGTGGAACAGGCAGTTCCTGCCATACCTCTGGACGGGTGTAGTGTGGGCTGTCTAACAAACCACTCAAATCCGGCGAAAAACTGTCTTGTGCATGGCTGTCACTGTCGTTCAACACACCCGGTTGTAGACGCGCAATCGCATCCAGCCAAGCCATGGCAGGCAACTCACCGCCCGACAGCACAAAATCACCCAAGCTGATTTGGCAGTCCACATAGGTATCAATAAACCGCTGATCAACGCCTTCATAGCGACCACAGAGCAAAATAGCTCCATTTGCAGACGCGGAAGATTCGTGCACCATGGACTGGGTCAGAACCTCGCCAGTCGGACAAAAATAAATCAGGGGCGCACTTTGCCTGTCATGCTTACGCTCTTGGCGTATGGCCAACAGACAGGCGGCCAAGGGTTCAGCCAACATCACCATACCGGGGCCGCCGCCAAACGGCCTGTCGTCAACACGGCGATAGTTACCTTCAGCAAAATCGCGCGGATTCCAGCATTTCAAAACGATGTGACCGCTGTCATAAGCACGTCTTGTCACGCCCTGGTCCACAAAGGATTGGATCATGTCGGGAAACAGTGTGATGACATCAATTCGCATGACTGCTACTTTAATAGTCGGCCAGCCAATCAACCAGAATGAGTCGATTTTCTATGTCAACTTTGTCCACATAAGCGCTGACGAATGGGATCATGCGTTCCACGGGCTTTGCTGGGTCCTCAGGATTGGTCTGGCTCAACACCAGCACAGTTTGTGGACCGGTAGCCATCAATTCAATGACAGTACCCAAATCCAAACCCTCTCGGTTATGCACCGACAAACCAATCAGGTCAACCCAATAAAACTCATCTTTTTGGGTGGATGGAAAAGAGGAACGCGGAACGAAGATGCGGGCACCTTTAAGGCTTTCGGCGATATCCCGGTCTATGCTTTCGGCTGGGCAAGCGACAACCGAATCGCCGTGCTCCTTGGCTTCCCGAATCAGCATAAGCACAGTGCCAATGAAAGGCGAAACGCCGCGCTCATTGGGCTGCAAAAACCAACGTTTGGAAGAAAAAAGCGCCTCGGGTGAGGCGCTGTGGGGCAAGACTTTGAACCAGCCTTTGAGTCCCCAAGCATCCAAAATGCGCCCGACTTCGATAGCGTCCGCTGGCAATTCAGCAGGCTCCCAAGCAGGCAACATAGGATGTGGAGTTCAGGCGGCTTTTTTGCCGGCTTGTTTGATCAGACGGTCGACCGTAGGCGACGTTTGTGCGCCAACGCCTACCCAATAGCTCAAACGGTCTTGCGCAATACGCAAACCTTCTTCGCCACCGGCGGCGATCGGGTTGTAAAACCCAATACGCTCGATGAAACGGCCATCACGGCGAACGCGCTTGTCAGCGACAACAATATTGAAAAACGGACGGGCTTTTGCGCCGCCTCGGGAAAGTCGGATGACGACCATGGTTTATCCTTGGGTGCAGTCTTTGATTCAGCGATGAGACACGCGACTTGACCACCCGGCCAGCGCTCGCTGAAAAGCCTGCCATTATAGACTGCAACCCATATGAGCCCAAAAACACTACTGATCCGTCCCTGCCAGAACGCTGACTTGGTCGAGGTAACCGCTATCTACACCCACCACGTCGCCCATGGCAGCGGAAGTTTTGAAATTGAACCGCCAAGCCTTGCCGATATGACACAACGTCACGCCAATGTGGTTCAACTTGGCCTGCCCTGGCTGGTGGCCAGCCGAGACAACGATGTGCTGGGATTTGCATATGCCAGCCAGTTCAGGCCTCGCCCCGGTTTTCACTACTTGGTTGAAGACTCGGTCTATATACATCCTGCACACACTGGACAGGGTTTAGGTGTGGCTTTGCTGGCTGAATTGATCAGTCACTGTGAGCAAGTCGGCAAACGGCAAATGTTGGCGGTGATCGGCGACTCGGCCAACGTAGCCTCTATCGCCTTACATGCTGGCCTTGGATTCAAACATGCAGGTGTATTGCAAGCCAGCGGCTGGAAGCATGGGCGCTGGTTAGACGTAGTCATGATGCAAAAGGCTTTAGGAGCCGGGCAAGCGTGCGATCCCATGTAAAAACACCTTAGGCCCGCAGCGTTTATCCGTCAACCCAAGTCACCGCCAAGTCAGCAAAGGATAATCCCTCTTATGAAAAATAAATCGATGGTATGTTGGCTAAGCTTGTTGGGTGGTCCCTTAGGGCTGGCGCGTTTTTATATGTTCGGTTTGCGTGACTCCATAGGCTGGGCGCTTCTGTTGCTGACTTTGCTAGGTATTTACGGTTTTGAACGTGCCCAATCGTTTGGTTTAGATGATCCTTTGAGTTGGTGGTTGGTTCCCCTGCTGGGACTGTCGATTGCCATCAGCGCATTGCACACAATTTATTGGGGACTGATGTCTATCACCGCTTGGAACAGCCATTACAACCCCGACGCTGATACCGAGTCGCCTACCGGACGAACAAACTGGCTGACAGTCGGTGCGCTCGTCTTGTCCCTGATGCTTGGCACCACCGCCTTGCTCTCCAGTCTGGCTTATGGGTTTCAACGGTATTTTGAATCCCAAGCGGAAGAGATGCAAAAAATTTCTCAATAGCCCAGCCAAACGGCGTCGGCATTTCTTCAAAGCCTCTTGAAACGCAGGTGGTACCCAGCAATCAGGGCAATTTTTGAATCACCTGATCAGCAACGGCATGCAGCATGACTGGTATGACTTTGTGGGGCGCCAATTCCTGCAATGGCCACAACACAAAAGCCCGATCCATCCAGCGGGGGTGAGGGAGCATCAGGCGGTGACTGAAAACAGTCGCGTCGCCATAAAACAAAATATCCAAGTCCAACTGTCGGGGGGCATTCTGGCGACTGCGTACTCGCCCAGCTTGCTCCTCCATAGATTGCAATTCGTTCAACAATTCCGGCGCTGTCAGCCGCGTACGAATACTTGCAACCGCATTGATGAAGGGTGGGCCCTCCGCTTGATAAGGCTCGCTTTGGTACAACGCGGAACTGGCAACAACTTCTGTCAAAGGCAGATGATTCAGGCTTTCGATCGCTTGGATGACTGCGGCCAAAGCGTCGCCCAGATTGGCACCGACAGCGACATAAGCGCTGACCGGGTCACGCATCGGCGCAACCACCGGCATCGGGTTTGGCTGCGGCAGGCTTGCGGCGGCGGCGCGGTCGTTTACGAACTTCACCTTCTGCCCGAACCGCACGCGCAGCAGGTTTGACGGATTGCAGCAATGCAACACGGCTGTCGTCATCTGCCAAGCTGAAATCTTCCCACCAGTCGGCCAATTCCACATCGACTTCGCCAACCTCGGCACGCAGACACATGAAATCAAAACCCGCACGAAAACGCGCTTGCTCCACCAAGCCAAAAGGCGCACTGCCGCTGCGCTTTTCAAAGCGCGGCTGCATGGTCCAAATTTCGCGCATGTCACCGGCCAATTTGCCGCGTCCCGATACATCACCGATACGAGCATTGAACACTTCTTCTATGGCTTCTTGCAATGCTGGGAACACCGCCATTTGACCTGTACGCGCCTGCCAGCCTTCGCGCACATCTGCCCACAATACGCAGGCCAGAAGAAAGCTTGGTGCCACAGGCTTACCTTCACCCACGCGTCTATCGGTATCTTGCAAAGCCGCAAGTACAAATGGAGAGTCGGCTCTTTCTACCACCACATCAAGCAGCGGGTAAATACCTTTGGCCAATCCAAGATGTTTCAATTGTTCGATGCTGGCGATGGCGTGTCCGGTTTGCAGCAGTTTGAGCATTTCATCGAACAAACGACTTTGCGGCACATCTGCCAGCAACTCTTTCATCGATTTCAAAGGCTTGGCGGTGAGCGGTTCAAGCTTGAAACCTAAGGCACTGAGCTTTGCGGAAAAACGTACCGCCCGAATAATGCGCACTGGGTCCTCGCGGTAGCGAGCCGCCGGCTCGCCGATCATGCGTATGACGCGTTTGGCAGCATCTTCAAAGCCATGGTGGTAATCAATCACCTCTTCCACGCTTGGGTCGTAATACATGGCGTTGACGGTGAAGTCGCGCCGTGTAGCGTCTTCGTCTTGCGGGCCCCAAACGTTGTCACGCAACACTCGCCCACTGGCGTCTACTGCATGTGTCATATTGGACAAGGCTTTTTTGCTGGTGCGCTCGTTGCCACTGACTTGCTCGGCATCGTTGCTGTCCAAATGAGCGCGGAAAGTAGACACTTCAATGACCTCATGGTCTCGGCCTCGACCGTAAACCACATGCACGATACGAAAACGTCTGCCGATGATGAAAGCGCGCCGAAAACAGGCTTTGACTTCCTCTGGTGTCGCATCGGTGGCCACATCAAAATCCTTTGGCTTTAATCCGACCAACAAATCGCGCACCGCGCCGCCCACAATAAATGCTTGAAAACCACGTTCCTGTAAGGTGAGCACGACGTTCCAAGCACGCTCGTCCACCAACTCGGGGTCTATGCCGTGCGTAGTTGCAGGTATCACCCGACGCTTGCCGAAACGCGCAGTGCTGGCGTGACTCGATTTACCAAACAGGTTTTGGATTATTTTTTTGATCATGGGTTCTCGAAAAGGTCGAGGATACGCCATGCCCGTTCTTTGGCAATCTGCCGCAAGGCTTGGCCCGGATTGGTCACCACCGGGTTTTGCACTTTTTCCAACAACGGCAAATCGTTGGTTGAGTCACTGTAGAAAGTGGCTTGAACCTGCGTCCAATCCAGGCCTTGTTCTGCCAACCACTGGGTGACGCGGGTGACTTTGCCTTCGCGCAAGGTGGGCACACCGGCAATTTCGCCAGTGAAATGACCGCTGGCGTCTCGCTCCAATTCAACCGCCAGCAACACATCCATGCCAAAAGCCTCGGCGATCGGTCCGGTCACAAATTCGTTGGTAGCAGTCACCATGACCAAAGTTTCACCCATTGAACGGTGTTGCTCCACCAGAGACAGTGCGGACTGATGAATAGCGGGTTGAATGACCTGTTGCATAAATAACCGGTGCGCCGCCTGGACCTCCTCCATGCCACGCTCGCGAATGCTTTGCGTGGCAAAGCGCACATAGGCATGTATGTCCAAGCAACCGGCGTTGTAATCGGCATAAAACGCATTGTTTCTTTGACGAAAACTGGCCTCGTCTACCCAACCCAGCCCCAAGGTGAACTCTCCCCAAGACTGGTCAGAGTCCAATGGCAGTAACGTTTGGTCTAAGTCAAATAAAGCCAATTTCAATGGGGGTTCAGAATTCATCCAGCATGGCTCTCAATAAAGGAATGGTCAAGGGACGCTGGGTTTGCAGCGCGTAGTTGTCGAGTTGTTCAAGCAAGGCGATCAAGTGCCCCAAATCACGGCTGAAACGGCTGAGCAAATAATCCAGTAAGTCATCTCCAATATGCATACCCAGCGCCTGTGCATGTCTGGTCAATACCTCGCGCCGCTGCGCATCATCGAGCAATTGCAAATGAAACACATGACCCCAGCCGAGCCGGGTGCGCAAATCTTCTCGCAGAGGTAGGTCCTGCGGCGGCACGTTACCTGCTGCCAGCACCCAAGGTTGACGAACTGCACCAGGGGTGGCTGAGTTGACAAACCAGTTGAATGCCATGTGCTGTTGGACTGCGCTGTAAGACTGCACATCGTCGAGTAACAACACCTCCCACGCCGGGTCGAATTCAGCGGGCTGCACCGATGACTTGTCCATCCACCCTACCAATGCGCCCTGGTTTCTGATGTGATCGGCCACTGCCTTGAGCAAATGGGTCTTACCGCTGCCGTTGTGCCCCCATAAATATGTGGGTACTGGCGAGCGAATGTGACCTGCCATCCACAATTCCAAATGCGCTAACGCTGCGGTGTTATGGCCAGGATGGAAATTTCCCAGACTCGGTCCCACTGACACACCGATATCCAATGCGATTTGTTTCATCCAGCGTTAGTCCGCATACAAACGGCTGCCGACATAACGTTGACGCAGACGACGCAGAGCAACCAACAACACCGCACTGGCTGGCAGGGCCATCAAAACACCGACAAAGCCAAGCAATTGACCAAAAGCCAGCAACGCAAAAATCACGGCAAGCGGGTGCAAACCGATGCGTTCACCCACCAGCCGCGGGGTCAGTACAAAACCTTCTAGCAACTGTCCTAGCCCAAACACAACAGCCAGCATCACCGTCGCTTGCAGTGGCGCCAACTCAAGGAATCCGGACAAGGCCGCCAGCAGCAAGCCCACGCCAAAACCGACATAGGGCACGAATACCGCCATGCCCGTCAAAATACCAATCGGCCAAGCCACGGACAAACCGAAGAGCGACAAACCAGCCACGTAATACACAGACAAGCTCAACATCACCAGCAACTGTCCGCGCACATATTCGCCCAGCACCGCATCGGCCTCGGCCACAAAATCAATCACAGCAGGCTCGGCTTTGCGCGGCAACCATTCGCGCAATTGCGTCAACATATGGTGCCCGTCCATCAACATATAAAACAGCGCCACCGGCACCAGGATGAGATTGCCAATCACTGCCAACGCCACACTGCCACCGATACGCAATGAGGACATCACCGAGTCCATGCTGTTGTGTAACAAGGACTGCGCCTGAGTAGAGATAAATTCTTTGATGCCCTGCGGGTCGAGTTGTAATTCGATACCCAAGTTTTGCAACAACGGTGTGAGAGCGGTTTGCAATTGCGCCAGCAAACCGGGCAACTGGGTTTGAAGCCTTCCCGCTTCTTTGAACAACACTGGAAGAACTAAACCTACCAACGCCACCAACAAACATAAAAAAACCGATTCGCTCAACAGGACAATCACAAATTTGGGCACACTGTTTCCTGCCAAACTCTGTATGCGCCGCACCAACGGCGACAACACATAAGCGATGACGGCTGCGATCAGAAAGGGAGTGAGCACCGGCGTCAGCCACCACAGCAAGCCAGCCAGCAGACTGCTGATAAACAGCCATGTAGCGTAAAAACGGTAGTCGGGAGAAGTGGACATCAGGTCAAGCGTTACCCGCATTTAGAATGCTCTGATTCTATCGATCCTACCCTCGGGCGAGAATGCAGCGCCCTTCGCTTATGAACACACCACTTTCTTATAAAGATGCAGGCGTCGACATCGACGCAGGCGACGCGCTGGTTGAACGCATCAAACCGCTGGCCAAAAAAACCATGCGCGATGGCGTTTTGGCAGGCATAGGCGGTTTCGGAGCTTTGTTCGAGGTACCGAAAAACTACAAGGAACCGGTACTGGTCAGCGGCACCGATGGCGTGGGCACCAAACTGAAATTGGCGTTCGAATGGCATATGCATGACACCGTTGGCATCGACTTGGTTGCGATGAGTGTGAATGATGTACTGGTGCAAGGCGCAGAACCGCTGTTTTTCCTTGACTATTTCGCTTGCGGCAAGCTGGATGTAGAAACGGCAGCGGCTGTGGTGGGCGGTATTGCCAAAGGCTGTGAAATGTCGGGTTGTGCCTTGATTGGCGGTGAAACCGCCGAGATGCCGGGCATGTACCCCGCTGGTGAATACGATCTGGCGGGTTTTGCCGTAGGCGTGGTGGAGAAGTCGCTCATACTCACCGGCAAAAACGTCAGCCCCGGCGATGTGGTGCTGGGTTTGGCATCCAGCGGCGTGCATTCGAATGGTTTTAGTTTGGTGCGTAAATGCATTGAACGCGCGGCCGGACATTTACCCACCACCCTCGATGGCCAGCCCTTCAAACAAGCCCTGATGGCCCCTACCCGCTTGTATGTCAAAAGCGTGTTGACGGCTTTGAAAGCCCATCCGATCAAGGCCTTGGCCCACATCACGGGCGGTGGCTTGACCGAAAACATTCCCCGCGTGTTGCCAGACGACTGTGCCGCGCATTTGGTACGTGAAAGCTGGCCGCGCACCGAACTCTTTACGTGGCTGCAACAAACCGCAGGTATCGACGAGGCCGAGATGTGCCGCACCTTCAACAACGGCATCGGTATGGTGGTGGTGATTGCCGCTGAACAGGCCGATGTCTGCATGCAGACGCTGGCTGCATCAGGAGAGCAGGTTTACAAAATTGGCGTGATTGCTGAAAAGGGCAACGAAGCCGCAGTGCTTATTGATTGATTTTCATACCCAACAAATACCGCCTGTGATTGATCAGGTTCGGCGCTATGGGTAGCCTCCACAGAGCGCTGTTAATTTTCAGGCAAGAGTACCGCCAACCTTGCCCTGACTTTGGTTAACCGTTCCTGATCGTCTTGGCGGCGGTAAATCTCGTGCAAGTTGCGCAACATGCGCGCAATGATTTGACGCGGCGCGGCAGGTTCCAAATGAAAGGCCAACGCGTCATCAGAAATGGCTTGCGGCTTACCCAGTTTGGCACCCGGCAACCACGGAATCAATCGTTCTGCCAAGTCTTCACGGCTCAGCGATTCACCGGTGAACGGGTCAATCACCACATGGCCTTCATGCGGGTATACCAAATCCAGCTTGACCAGAAAATGGCCCGGAAAACTCACGCCATGGACTTTGAGTCCCAGACTTAGGCCCAGTTCTAACCAAAGAACTGCCAAACTGATGGGTATACCCAAACGCTTACTCAGCACCACATTGATAAAACTGTTGTGCGGATCGTCATAGTGGTTAACGTTGCCCGCGAACCGCATGTCATCAAAAAAGAAACTATTTAGCTCGCGCAGTTTGTCTAACGCATCCGCGTTGGGCATCACCCGACGCTTGAGGCGTGCGGCTAACACATCTACCTCATCCAATACCTGTTGAATGTCCATTTTTGGAAACTCATCCTGTGCCAAGCTGACAGCGGTTTCCAGCAGCGGGAAATCGTCATCGCTTTGAACCAGTGAGGTGAAGTAATCCAAGGCTGAGGGGAGTTGCAACTTGTAGTCCATGTGTCAATCATGCCTTCAGCGACGCAAAAGTGCACGCAGATCGACACCAATAACCCTAAGCGTCGCGAAATACACCACACTGGACGCAACCAGCACCAAAAACATCAAGCCTGCGCGTTGCCAAGCCAATGACTGCAAACCAGTCCAATCCCAGTTCTGAGCCGCCCACCCTAAGCCGCCAGCCATCAAAGCGCAAGCCAGCAGCACCTGAAGACACAAGCGTGGCCAACCGGGTAAGGGCATGAACTGCCCCTGCCTGCGTAATCCGACCAACAGGCTCAAGGCGTTAACCAATGCGCCCAGCGCAATGGACAAAGTCAAGGCAGCATGTGCCAAGTAAGGCACCAATAACCAATTCATCAGTTGGGTAAACACCACGACGACCACAGCAATTTGTACCGGTGTACGGGTATTTTGGTTAGCGTAAAAACCCGAGGCCAGCACTTTGATGGCGACCAGTCCCCACAAACCCACACCGTAACCTGTCAACGCAAGACTGGTCTGCTGCACATCGTGGCTTGAAAATGCGCCATAGTGGTAGAGCACCGCTACCAGCGGTTGGGAAAACACCAGCAAGGCCACGGCACAAGGCAGCGCCAACACCAACACAAGACGCAAACCCCAGTCCAACATGGCGCTGTAGCGTTCGCGGTCCGCCTGGGCTTTGGCCGCGGCAAGTTGCGGCATCAGCACCACACCCAGAGCCACGCCAAGCAGCGCAATCGGAAACTCCATCAAGCGATCGGCATAGCTGATCCAACTGACACTGCCTGGGGTCAAGTGAGAGGCGATTTGTGTGTTGATCACAAGTGACAACTGGGCCACACCGACCCCAAGCAAAGCTGGTCCCATCATGGTGAGGATTTGGCGGGTACTATGGTCGCGCCACGCGGCCTTGATCTTTGTCGGCGACACGCTTATCTGAGGCAATAAGCCCAATTTCAATAAAGCGGGAATTTGCACCGCCAGTTGCAATACGCCCCCCAGCATCACACCGGCAGCCAGGCTGTAAATGGGCTCAATACCCTGTGAGCGCAGCCAAGGCGCACCCAACCAAGCGCTGCCAATCATGCAAACATTCAACAGGACGGGTGTAGCCGCAGGGACAGCAAAGCGCCGCCAAGTATTCAAAATACCTGCCGACAAGGCCACCAAGGACATGAAGGCGATGTAGGGAAACATGATGCCAGTGAGGTTGACCGCGGTTTGCAAGCCTTGGGCTGACTGCTTCAAGCCACTGGCCATGGCCCAAACAAGCCAAGGGGCGCCTAAAACGCCAAGCAAACTCGTGAGCATGACGGCCCAGGCCAGTAAAGTGGCCACTTTATCTATCAATAAACGGGTGGCGTCATCGCCTTTTTCTGCTCGGGTGGCGGCCAGCACCGGCACAAAAGCCTGACTGAACGCGCCCTCTGCGAACAGGCGACGAAACAGATTCGGGATGCGAAAAGCCACATTGAATGCATCAGTCAACGCGCTGGCTCCGAATACCGTGGCAATCAGCGTTTCCCGGGCGAAACCGGTGACACGGGATACTAAAGTGAATAAAGAAACAGTTGAGGCGGACTTGAACAAGCTCATCCGCCGCAGTGTAGCCTCGGTTCGTGACAACGTAACGGGTCTATTTGCTACAATATCCGGCTTTGCCAACAACATCCTCAGACACACAAAGGAAAAACCATGGCTTCAGCCAAACCCAAGAAAAAAAACCCGCGCCTGGCATCAGGCCGCAAACGCGCCCGTCAGGACGTGAAACTCAACGAAGCCAATAGCTCGTTGCGCTCCAAATACCGCACAGCGGTGAAGAATGTTGAAAAAGCAGTTCAAGCCGGCGATAAAGTCAAAGCCGCTGAACTCTTCGGCAAGATGCAATCCGTGGTGGACATCATCGCTGACAAGAGAATCTTTCACAAAAACAAGGCAGCTCGTGACAAGAGCCGCCTGGCCGCCAAGGTGAAACACTTGGCACTCGCTGCCTGATTAGTCAGGCACCCAGCCCGGTCTGCCGCAAGCAGACCGCCGTTTGAAACCGGTGCGCTGTTGGCAAAAAAAGTGGAAAACCGCCCCCAGGGGCGGTTTTTTTATGCGTGGTCATTCTTGGTTATCTAAAACTTGCAAATCATTGTCTCTGGCAAAACCCATTAAAAAATCCCAAGCCATGACGTTGGCCATGCGAATATCCGTATGCACAATCACGCATTTTTGGCCTTGGCACATGTTGGGAACGCACCAAGGCGAGTAACTGAAATGGTCACCGGGCATGGCGGGTTCAGGGCGGATACTGCTGATGACTCCGGCTAAGCGTTCTGCCCAGTCACTGGGGCGAAATGTTTGACCTGACTTGGTGACACCAAGAATCACCACTTCTTTTGAAAT
>Ga0136641_1000166_pt1 | contig 27986 bp, 24 predicted proteins | sample EliLak1302023Y_FD_115312 | JGI IMG/M metagenome (GOLD analysis project Ga0136641, IMG submission 115312) | Freshwater microbial communities from Elizabeth Lake, Yosemite National Park, California, USA - 13020-23Y | ecosystem: Environmental > Aquatic > Freshwater > Lake ...
AATCACTGGACCTACTGGACCTACTGGAACCACTGGAACCACTGGGCTAACAGGCACAACTGGTACAACGGGAACTACTGGACCCACAGGAATCACTGGTCCCACTGGCTGGACTGGACCCACAGGAATCACTGGTCCCACTGGCTGGACTGGACCAACAGGAATCACTGGTCCCACTGGCTGGACTGGACCAACAGGAACCACTGGGCCAACGGGCATAACTGGAACCACTGGACCCACAGGAATCACTGGACCTACTGGCTGGACTGGGCCTACAGGAACCACTGGAACCACTGGGCTAACAGGCACAACTGGTACAACGGGAACTACTGGACCAACAGGAACCACTGGACCTACTGGCTGGACTGGGCCAACAGGAACCACTGGGCCAACGGGCATAACTGGAACCACTGGACCTACAGGAATCACTGGACCTACTGGCTGGACTGGGCCTACAGGAACCACTGGACCAACTGGCTGGACTGGACCTACTGGAACTACTGGTCCAACTGGTTGGACTGGGTCAACAGGGCCCATCGGAACAGGACCGACGGGGCCAACAGGGCCAACTGGATCCACTGGTTTCACAGGCCCTACAGGCTGCACAGGGCCTGTCGGTCAAACCACCATGCTCACCCAAAATCCTACGACCACACAGACCTTTAGCACTACTGCTACAACGGCAGTACTGTGGGGAACAACGGTGGCTGCCAACAGTATTGGCTCGATTGGACTTGTCTATGCGGCAGGTGCCTATACCAATTCCACTCTCACTCCATTAGCCATTGGTGTGGACTACAACCTAGTATGGAATATATCCACGACAGGTATCACCTACATTAATGTTGCAGGAACCAGTTATGGTGTAACACAATATAGTTGCAATGTCTTTTCCAATTCAGCCACATTCTTACTGGGGGCAGGACAGTCATTTACGGTCTATGACCAGAATTCCTCCACTGGAGCGGTATTGCAGACGAGTTCCACGATTGTTATCACGGGACTCACGGTGGGACCACAGGGTCCTACTGGCGCCATCGGCGCCACAGGTGCCAAATCGTTTATCATTGACCATCCCTTGGACAGAGATTCCTACTTGATTCACGCCTGTCTGGAAGGTCCTGAAGCAGGTGTCTACTACCGTGGTCGCACTGCCATTCTCGACAGGACTATGACCATTCGACTGCCTGCCTATGTAGAAACACTTGCGCACCAGTTTACTGTTCATGCCACTGCCGAAATAGTGGACATCATGGAAGAGCCTTCCTTTATTCACGTGGCTGTCTCTGCAGTACGCGATAGTCAATTCAAACTGTATGCCTCTGCGCCGTGCATTGTCAACTGGTTGGTCTTTGGCAAGCGCAGGGATGTGCAATTGAAGGTGGAGGCGAAGAAGAATGAGGTGGTGGTGTATGGAGATGGACCGTACAAATGGATGTAATCGGATGACTGTGTTATGATTATATAATATATCATAGTAGAACTATGTACAATTATATGATGTAATTTACTGCATATTGTTATTACTATGCATCTGCATTTTCGAAAAGATATCACCGATATCTTCCACTTCTTGTTTTAATTCTTCGCGCTTCTCTTTTAGCTCTTCACGGCGTTGGGCACGTTCATCGCGTGTCATTCTGTTCTCCTCTTTGATTGCATCTGCCAGCTTTTTCTTCGCAGCATTGAGTTCTTTCTTAACTGCCATCATTTCTTCTTTTTTTTGTTTTGCAGTGCGCATGTTTACATTGGCTGCGTTGCGTGCATTGGCTGCGTTTAATTGGAGAGGGCTCGGTTTACGCTGAACAAATCGATGGGTAATTCGTTTCTGCGGGCTACGATAACGATTCGGGTTACCCATTTGTGCTCTCTTATTCGCCATCTGTGGCGGGCTCATACTACGATTCGGATTACGATTGATGGACTTGGGAGCGCGTCTGGAACGAGTGCGGGTCGAACGAGTGCGGGTCGAACGAGCGCGGGTCGGACGAGCACGGGTGGATGGCTCATGCGTTACTTGAAACTTATTTGTCTGTTTTTTAGGTCGGTAGCTACGTCTCGGTGCATTTACCATGTTTGTATTTGATTCATGACTGCTCATATCTATCTATGCCTCACAAAATTGTGGAATGTATTCCAATATTGTATCGCCGTTTATGGCGATGGTCAGGTGGAGAGGTTAGACGCAATGAGTTACCTATACGTAGTGAGTCTTCTGAATTACTTGGCTCTACTAAAATTCCCCAGCGCCGCCATACCTCTTCTTTTCCAACCGTATACCGCCATGGAAAGTCCATGACCGATTTCATATGCTGCTTTACTTTCTTATTTTGCTCTATCATCCATGCGGACTGTTTTGCAATTAACGCGTGTAACTGTTTCATATTACCTTCTGATAAAAACCCTGCATACACCAGTTCTGCCCATGCTTCTGTTTCTGCTTCTACATGATCGATTCCATTCTCAGGCGTATCTAAACAACAGGCGTGCATTAACTCATGCAATAAGACGCGTGTTGCATCTTCTGCTCTGTAAATAAGAATGGTGGCATGATTACACGGGTATGTATATCCCCCATTGATATTTGTGGGCTGAATAGGTGCACTCCCTTTGGGAAATTGTCGTACTGTATCATTTGCTAAGAAAAAGATTTTGAAGGGCTCTGTATTCTTACCATTCTTCTCGGTATACATTCGCAGAATTCGCCCCCATAATTCCCATGGAATATTGCGATGATCCGTTGGCTTGTGATACACGGCATAGACTGTTCCATATGGGCAGCTAGCTACTGTCATATGCGACGTAGCATGGTCTAGACCATCTATCATTGCCTTTCGTAATTGCATGGGGTCAAATTCAGAGGGTGCATTGCATTCTTTTTTTAAAAAAAGCATGTCACTCTCTGGACATGTGGGGAGTATTTTCCATGTGGGTGGTACTTTTGTAAATTCCTTCTTCATACATTTCTGAATTGCATCGAGTAGCATTCCTATTTCAGTTTGACAAGTTCTTCTTGGATACATTCTTCTTGGATGCGTTCTTCTTGGATGCGTCCTTTCTGGATGCATTCTTTCTGGATGCATTCTTCTCTGGATTTATAAATCTGTCTAGCCAATTTCAAGTGTACATGCTCCCATAAAATCGGAATACGATAGGATGTGACAAGTACCCATCCAGAGCCTGATTCTGCATTCCATAAGATATTCATTAATGTACCCTTAATGGGTGGGGTAATCCATTCCGTATCATGGATAGCCAGAATCCAGTACATAATCACGTCAGTCCATCGCAGATTTCGCTGCAAACAGACATAAATCCAGTTACGAATGTCTGCAATTTTAGATGGACCCCAGTTTGTCGACCATTCTTGTAGTGTTTTCTTGAAAAATTCCAACCATACATTTTTGGGGTATAGTTGTGCCTTCGCTGTATAATTGGCGAGTAACATGTCTTCGCCTACCACTGGAATTTCAAAACAGAAATCACGTAGACGACCGCATAGGGGATATTCTGTTGTGAGCAGAATGGCAAACGTGGGATATTGCTCTAGACACTCTTGGAGCTGCAATACGGATTCATCCGTTAAGAAATGAGCATGATACAACACTAAATAGCGTGTTTGAATCGCAGATGCCATCAGGCATACATCTTGCTGTCCTGTCCAGCGGGTCAAAATAGACTGTAGAAACACTTTATCGGACATGGACATGGTGGCAGTATCATACCCTAGATGCAAATTAGACTCTTCGTAGGGAATGGTTTTTCCTGTAGCATCGTCGCTATCATCATCTGGGTCGCCCCCATTCACCTGTTTGTTTAGAAACCAGGTTCCCTTCTTAATCTCAAAGGGGAGGTCAATTTTATCGGCTTGTTTTTTTAAAAAATCGAGCAACTGTGTTCGTTTCCCTACACCTTTAGAACCCCTCCATGCATAACTGCACGGTTGTGCCATTGTTTATATATAGGGATTGTAACTTTTAGACCCCTGTTTCCGATTACACATCCTTGTTCATATTCAATGTATCGTACAACTCATACACTGTCTTTTTTCCCTTCTTCTGAAAATAAGACGGGATAAGAGCATGAACATAGAAATAAAAAGAACCAACGCCCATTTGATATGAATAAGACAGATTCTGATACACATGATTGAAATAGTCAGTAGTGCTGGTAGTATACAGTGACAGTGTATCATACACCGTCTTCAGTCGAAGGTTGCAGCGATAATAACATCCTGACATAGATGCGGCAATTTCATGTGCATTTGCTGTATTCATTGTGCTCATTATGATGGTAATTGGATAATACTGTTTAGACCCCTGAATGCAAACTACTAGTAAGGGTCTAAATACAAAGAAGCATTATAGAGTAACAATGATTCTGTCGATTCCACATCAAGTGTTTGATGTTAGTAATATACACTTAACCAATTTTATTCAAGATAAGTATGGAAAAACAATTGCACGACTCTCCTACAAGGATAAACTGATTGATTTCCATGATGTTAGTATTCTCTCACCTCCGTTACGTGTGATTGACTATAATCCTGATAATTCAAGGTTGCGACTTGATCTGTCTGAATTTATTAATTTTCAAATTAAGATGAGTACCCTGTATGAATATCTGATTAATACACTGTACATACATCAATCTAGTTTTTTAAATTATGAGAATGTGCCTCAGGAATATATTCGTCGAATGTTTTATTTTATCATTGATGGGTCTGTCTTGTCTCTGTATATCTATCCCACTGCGATTGTGATGAAACCATCCAATGTATACAGTCATGTTGCTGACCTAAAAACGGGTGATGTGATTCGTTGCATCATTCGGCTTCAGGGTATATCACAGGTGACGAATCGCAGTGATTTGCGATTACGGTTGCATCATTCAGTTCCTTCTATGTGGCAGTTGTAGGTGCCTTCACCTACGCCGCAACGTGGCTTACCCCCTGGTAGAATATAGTGCATACATTATTTTTATCTAGTTATACTAGATAGAAATAATGGTATAAGAGAGAGAGAGATACATTCAAACAGTGGCAAGATACATTTGAACAGGGGGCAAGATACATTCAAACAGTGGCAAGATACATTCAAACAGTGGCAAGATACATTCGAACAGGGGGCAAGGGGGAGGCCGCCTTCAGCGGAGGTCCCCCTCTATTTGGAAATCGCCGAAATCGCAATCGCGCTATACGAAAGACCAAAGGATAGACATGTCAAGATAAGTATGAAGTAAATTGCCATTTTGGGTTCCTGGATATAATACATAATGGATGCAACAAACAGTGCAAATGACCCTGCCAGGGTTAGCATCCAAATCTTTTGAATCTGGGGCTTAATGGTTGTCCAACTGTCACTACTTCCTATAAACTGCGATGTTAGAACAAATGAAGTGATATAGCATCCTAGTGCCACTAGTGTCGCCATGACAATCATGATTCGCTCGGGTGTAAAAAACCCAGAAAGGGAGGAGCCAGAAGAGGAACTAGAAGAGGCAGATGACGTTGCCGCGGCAGGTGATGAATTTGTTTTAACCGTAGTACCATTACCCGTGGAAGACATTCTACTAGTTATTCTTTTTATTTTATATGTAATGCATCAATCATATTTCGCACCTGTTTTGCTGGAAATACGATGGATGAAACTGGAGTTGCACCAAAATATAGCACCATCATAATCACTATCAATAACAACAATTGTCCACCTATCATCAAAATAAAATTAGAGCTAGAGAAATCATAACCTGTACATTGATCCGATGACATGGATTCTATCTCTATCTTCTTTTATTATCTCTAACTAGTACATGGGTAAACTAGGAAAGAACAAATCAATGAAAAAGAAGCGAAAGCTAGCATTGAATGAAATTAGCAAATGCCATCCTCGCATTCGTACCTCTAAACAACGATGTTTACCTGATACCGTATATTCAGAATTGTCAACGAAGCTAGGTGCGCCAAATCCTTTTGAGGCAGTTGGCTGTAAAAATGGAGAAGAGCACTGTTTACTGGACAAAGCACCGTTACAGGATGATGTAAAAAAACAACTCCGTAAACAGTATCTTCGCCCCTTATATCCCAACGCATGGGAAAAGAATCCCGATATGTGGTTGGATAATTTTAATATTATAAATGTAATGCGGCAATATGAACAGGCATACGACTGGTTTACTTTTTTGGGTGTGTTTCCCATCGATTTCTCTGCGCCCAATCCGTATCGGAAAAATGGAGTTCAAGAGTGTTTGTATAAAGAAACGTGCGAGTTAAACCTGAAAGCGGAATATTCTAAGGGTAAACGCGGCATCGGCATGGTGTTCAATCTGGACCCTCACTTTAAAGGAGGGAGTCATTGGGTTGGACTGTATATTAATCTCACAGACATTAAAAAACCGTTCATTGGCTATTTTGATTCGTATGGCTATAAAACACCTGCTCTCATTGCACGCTTAATGCGCTCTTTTCGCTTGCAGATTCCCACCTGTGAACTCGGATACAATGCTCGCCGATTTCAATTTAGTAACTCGGAATGTGGCATGTTTAGCCTTTATTATATTATTTGTATGATGCATGATATATCCTTCAGAGAATTCTGTAAGGATTCGGTGAACGATGCCTACATGTTGCAGCTTCGACAGATTTTGTTTGCCAGATAAGACGGCCCGATTCAGTCTAAAAGATAATGATACACTGTAGAGATAGTCATGTATCGCCCGGTTCAAATACAATCCCAAGAACCACCTGTCAGAAATGTGTTCTTTAGTGAAAAAAACTACAACACGCTGCAAATGGTTCTTGTTCAGGATTTTGAACAACGGAATGGGGCCCTGAATACCGCGCAAATGAACCGACTGGGAAAGACCCTGGACCATTATCTGAAGCAGGTCTATCAAAAACAGGGAGAAAAACCGCTACCCCTGTTGAATAAGGAAGTGCTCGGTACTTGCGCTAAGGATTTCTCTCAATACATGCAACGCAAAGAAATCGTGAAGGCGACGAATCCTGTGAAGACAGTAATGGATGACACTTTGTATCAGGATACTGCCCAGCGATTTGAACGCCTCGCATCCGAGCGCAATGAGGTCAAGGCACTGCCGCCTGGCATTCCTGACTTTCGCATTTCGCTGAGCGAAGATGGGCCGCCTGCGGCGGAAATGTTTGAACGGGCTAAGAGACAGCGCGAACTAGAGGCATTGCGAAATGCCAAGCAGGCCAATGAGATGGTCAAAGCAGAGGCAGGAGTGCAGGGGCGGGTGCTGGCAGATGCTAACTTTCGAGCCTTGCAAGACAGTCAAAACCGCAATACGGAACTAGCACTGGTGTCTGCACAGCGGATGGCGCTGGCGCCAGCCCAAGCCATCGACGCCACCCTCGTGGTCTTGCCCGACCGCCGCGACTTATTGGTGGGCGCAGTGGGCTCTTTTGATACCATGGTAGCCAAGAATCCGCGCGAACTTGGCCAGGCCAATAGCAATCCAACCACGGTCTATCCTGAGTTGGCATCCTCCAATGCACGACCTCTTCCCCAACAAAACGTGGTCCGCGAAGAACCTATTCTCAGTTACCGCGAAGTAGAAAACAACCTCTTTATCTATTCGGCCGACCGCGACTGGCTCCGCAATAACAAAGAGAATCGCTATCAATTCACAGTGAACTTTGACCCCGCCACTAATGGACAGAGCTTTGGCCCCTCCTTGGCCTCCCAGCAAAAATTTAAAAACATTGTACGTATCGAGTTGGTCAAGGCCATTATGCCAGGTGAAAGCTTGAATGTCACGGTGTACCGTACCCATGCAACAACGACAGATACGACCTATCAGGACAACATCTTGAATCTGCCTTATGTTATCGTTCGCGTGGCGGAGCTAGAAAATAATAATTACGGTACTGACAATTTTATCGACCGAAGTTTTGGAGTCCTGCAATACGATGCACAGTGGGTCTCGGACCCAACCCATCAGCACGCGGGCTCCCGTGGCTTTCTGGCTATGATTCCTAAATTCTTAAAATGCCAGAAAGAATATTATCCCACACCACTGTCCACGCTACAGAAAATGACGATTGACATTCGCCGTCCCAACGGTGAACTCGTTAGTGCCTCGCCTGATACCTTTGACATCGGTGGCATCCTGGCTCCGCAGAATTCCAATTCCGTCTCAGGAGCTACCTTCCCCTTTACCAATGCCATTGTCGCATCCGATACGCCCCTTAATTATAACATGATGGTCCCCGCGATCGATGGTTTTCCCGCCAATTTCTTCATCAACACTGCCAAATACTTTAGTAAGTTCGAGATGTGCGCGGGCGACCGTATCCAAATCAGTGGCTACACCTATGCGACCGAGACACTAGATGACCCTACCTATGGCTCGGCCCTACGTGACTTTTGTGCATGGGTTAACCGTCCTGAGGGACACATTGTACTTGACTTTGCTCATACGATTGCTTTTGACTTGTCAAATGTTACGAACAACATGCGCGATGGCTTTAATGATGTGGGGTATGCCAATTTTCTGATTATTCAAGCTCGATACAGTGACCCTACGACGGGCAATGTACAGTTGCAGCCGTTTGGTCCTAGTATTGGAGAAGCCCTCAATGCCTTTGGCACCAGTTTGCAGTCACCCGTTCGCCTAATCAATCTGAACAAGCAGCTGAATCTGGTATTTCGTATCGTGACACGGGAGATGGATTCGCTACCGCAACTACGCCCTGATAACAATTACTAGGCCGATGATTTGATAGGCTGATGATTTGATAGGCCGATGAATTGATAGGCCAAATTGAAATATGACTAAAAGAATATATATCTACAATAGATAATAATGTTATTCAACATTATATTATTATTTATTATAGTACTGATTTTGACTGTGCTTCTTCGATACAGTCGAAATCACACGGAACCATTGGAGACATTCTTTGATTTTCCGGATAAAAGCCATACCAACTACATAGAGGATTCTACCAATAAATTGAATCCACTGACGAATCTGATTAATCTTCCAAATCCGGCGATTGCTGTTACTCCGATTACTAAAAATGACATCAGTAGGGCCATTGGAAATCTGAAACAGAATGGCAGTACTCTACATCCGACTGTAAAATATCAAACTCCTGATATTTTGCCCGATGGCATGTTAAAAGCACAGCTCTGTCAAAAAGCAGGGCCTACCTGTGATGCCTTCGACGATCCCACCTTTGCCACCAATTGTGGAGTTAGTTTTGATATAAATGGTTCTGGCTCTGATGGAAAGCCACATATCGGTGGTCTATTTGTGTCATTTGACGATCGTGCCAAACAAACTGCCGCCGCCCAAAATGTACTGGATACCAATTCTGCCCCTTATGACCCCTTTAAAGTGTATCAGCCGACACTGGGCAAAGCTAAACCTGGTACATTTGGTATTACGAAAGATTCGTGCAAAGTTGTCAAGGAGAAAGTCGACTGTATGTCCAAAAAGACCTTCAACTCGCCGAACTGTACGCAGTGCTATACCTCTCAGGATTTTGCACGGGTGGGATCCGACACAAGGCGTATCACATCAAACCTGGTACTAACAGGCCGAGGAAATATTGGTATTAATAGTGGTGCGTATAAATTAATTTCATTGGCATCTCAGAATTTGGGTACCAACCCCATTCAAGTAAAAATTCCTGCCAATGCAGAAGGCAATGAATTTTTTATTAATATTAGTACTGTCAATAGCACTCTTCCTTATCTATCAGGATACATCCAAGGCGAAACCCCCAAAGGCACTTTTAAACTAGATATTATGCATTTGATTATCGCGGATAATATCACAGGAAGCAAACCACGATTGAATGGTACGAAATATGTCAATAAGTTTCGCTGCTTTTCGATTGTACCTGGGGCAGGAAAGGACCAACTGAGCCTACGATGCCTGATGCCCTTTTCTTTTTTAAGCATGTACGAGGGTGATGCCCTGACCTGTGATAATGGGCCCATTATCACGAAGGCGTCCTCGGCTACCTTTTTGGAATCGGACCCATGTTTTGGCAAGGCCAACCAACCTGGTAATTACAAGCTGGAGTGCCTGCAGACACGCTGGATGGAGCTGGGTGGCACCCCTGAAGGCACGGGTTATCCGAGTACAAAGGCCACCGCGGATGCTATTCAAAAAGATGCAAATGGTAATCCATTGGACATTGACACCATCGTCGATAATTTGGCACTGATTATGATACGAGCGCTGACGGGTAAAGATGCAAGTGGGAAGGACCTATCGATTCCTGATTGGAATACGGCCTCCATGTATGCAGTAGGTATACCGATTAACACTCCATGTGATGGCCCTGGTGGTGTGATACCTCTTTCCCAACAGTGCCTGTCTTTTCTGTATTCCAATCGTGATGCAAATTCGCGGCTGGGACCGACCTATACACTGCCTGCTGGACAGTATGGTCATGGGAAGGAGGGCTTCGCCAATCCATTGAAGAAGGGGGATGGCTTCGCCAACCCTTCTTTGGGTGAGGGCTTACCTTTTGGCAAGAAGAAGGAAGCATTTGCGAATCCTCCTACTCCGCAAAACAATACCTATAACTATCCTGGAACTACACTTGACCCAAATACAGAGGCAGGACTACGAACAGGTCAAACGCTAAGCTCGATTGGTGGAATTGAGAATGTCAAACAAACCTATGATCGAATCAATCGTACCGCCAATGACAATACCCTCTCCAATAATGCCCGCGCAACTGCTGTAAAACAGGCCTACAATGTGAACTTGCAGCCGCCTAGTGCCAATCGCATCACGGGAGCACCTCAGGTCTTTTCAGCAGCGGGCGGCAGATATGATCTTACCTTTGAAGAAGGGCAAGCACGGTGTGCTCAATTTGGAGCAACGGTTGCTACCACAGCACAATTGGAAGAGGCCCAGCGTAATGGTGCAAACTGGTGTACGAGTGGCTGGGTTGCAGAAAGACAAGGAAAATGGCCTATTACCACGGCTGTGGTGGGTGGATGCGGTGGAAGAACAGGCATTATCGAGTGGACCCCTGGTGCCCGAGCGGGTGTAAATTGTTATGGTCCCAAACCTGATATTGAAGACCCCGCTGCTCTAAATGGCACGATTCTACCTTTTAATGACCAGATGTGGAGTCAACCCCCCGCCAGTGACAAACCCACCTACCTCACCATTCCCTCAGGTTATTTAGAAACCACGGGACCTCAGCCCTCCTGTTTTGCAGGACTGTCCCCTGAGCAAGCCCAGACCACCTGTACGGCCCTGGGTGCAGCCTGTGCAGGATTCAGCTATTCCAAGAACGGCGATGGCAGTGGATGCTACAAAGGCAATCACAATGCGGGTATCAATGGTAATCTGAACTACATGGGCTATGTCAAAACACAGGCACCAGCCGTACCTGCAATCACGGCGGGACGAACCATTAAATTACAGTACAATCATGGTGAATGTTTGAACCTGGCGCAGATTCTCGTCTACAGCACGAAAGGTGGCGCGAATGTGATTACACCGAATACGAATGTGGTCAAATCCAGTGGCTATCAGGGTGACATCTATCCTTCAAGAAATTTTGTGGATGGCAAGGGTGCTACCTTTGTACACACCTCGTGCAATGATGTGCCCTGGATTCAAGTAGACCTCGGCTCTTCTATGCCTATCTACAAAATCGTAGTGGTCAATCGTGCGGACTGCTGTCAATTTCGTGTACTTGGCACCACCCTCTCGGTACTGGATGATAATAATGATACAATCTACATCTCCAATGCCATTTCAACCACCAATACAGTGTATACCTGGTTTCCTCCGAATCCCACAGTCAATGTGGATCTGCCTGAGGACATGCCCAAGCCGCAGCGCGATAGGAATGCGCCACCCCCTGGCTATGCACGAGGCCCGTGTCGACCAGGGTATTATGACCGTACTAAGGGTCATACCATGTGGTGGGGGTGCGGTGTCAACTGTCCAGGTGGTACCTATTTTACAGACGGTGCTTGCAACTGTGCGTGTATTCCGAATGCATCAGACCCATAGTCACACGATTCTTGATTGAATTCTTGATGATATGTACGAGTAGATGAATCTTATACGAGTAGATGAATCTTATACGAGTAGATGAATCTTATACGAGTAGATGAATCTTACACAAACCTCTATGGTCGATTTGTGTGAGATTATAATAATTACTTACTAGGATAACAATAGAATGTTCGCTAGGCTAGCAGGACTATCTGAGTCATTTGAATCTCAGGCAGCTCAAGCGAATCCGCACGTTTCTTATATTAATCAGCAGCAACAGTATTTTGATGCACTGCCTAATATTATACTATCAGGCTCTTCCGGTCTTAAAGGATTTGATAGTGCAATACAGACGGTGGATACTGTGGGAAGTCAGTATCAAGAATTTGCCGTGCCCGAGCCCAATTCTATTTTTATGCCAAGTGTGAGCCCTGATTTATCCGCCATGGCGCGTCAATGTGCTTCTTCCGATATTGATTCCCTCATCGCCACCAAACAGCCCGATTCCAGCATTGGTTGCGGCTGGTTGTATACTGCTCCCAATCCTGGTAGTCCCTATCCCGTGTTATCCAAAGGATTTGTTGGTACCAATGCCGCACCCATTAATTCATTCAATCCTCCTCCGTATAAAAAATGGTACTTTGACTTGCAAATGGCCAAGAAGCAAATGTTAATTGATAAGTGTAAAGCTTTAAAGGACTGTACGGAAGTAGACAGTGATATCTATCAAAGAGTATGTGGGTATTGTACAGACACCAATCAAGGTGTACCTATTAACAACACAGGGCGTCCTCTTTATGAATCGGATGCACGTGCCAATTGCAGCCCTGAATCCGTGGTGCGTTCCGCAGATAAATGTCCACCCCCCCCGCCGCCTGGCGCAGGACCACAACCCATTGTGGATCGAACCTGTAACCCTGTCAATGGTCGCTTGTCTTCGGAGTGCATGTATCGCCAGGTGATAGCGGGTGGATGCACCGATGGTGGAACACTGGCAACGGCACTACAAGGCTCACCTAATCCAAATGATTATTTGTCATCGGTGCGTGACAGTGATGCAGTAAAGCTTTATAATCGTGTGGCAAATCCTCCTCTGAATCTGGACATGTTTCGACAGGGGCAAACGACAGTCAGCGCGGTGCTACAGGAGATTCGACAGTTGTCCAGTAATACGTCCCAGTCCACCAATACCGCGATTGGTGCAGCGGCGCGTGATTTGTGTCTGCAACGGGGCGCGATTTCTAGTTATGATATCTGCTCTGAATTGTCCGATGGTTCCACTGCTCCGTTTGACTTGCCATGTTTACAGTCTATCTTCAGACAAATGGGTGGTCAACCCAAGGGTACCGCGTATCCGATGAATGCGAACATTGCTACCTATAACTCTATGGGTAATCTGGGGGCTGTGAAACAGTACTTCAATCAACTCTTATCACAAATGAACAGTAAGGATTATATAACACAGAGTACCGCCATGGTGAAATTCTTGGGCATTCAGCCTGAAGCCATGATTAATCGCGCTCCTTATACCCAGGGCGTTGAAGTCTTCTGGTTTATTCCGTCACAATGGGGCGATGTAGGCGCAGTCGGTGGTTTTCTCAAACGCACCATTGAACGTGATATTGTTCAGTATAACCCTCAACCCTCTCGCTTTTCTCAAATGGGGAATACCGCGAACGGTGCCTGGCTACAAGTAACGGATGTACGTGCACAGAGCGATGCCACTGTGCGCTATAAGGTCACGGTCGATGACGGGTTTTACATTACTACCAATCAGCCTACCAAATACGATTATGATGCACTGACCTATGGTAACAAAGACCTGCCTGGGCACTTTGCCAGTATGGTCTGGCAGGGACCGACCACGTATGTCTCCAACCAGCCTGCATCCTTTAAGGCCAGTGCACCCAATGCTGTTCGCATGTACTTCGTGGATGGTGGCGGCTGGGCCAGTTTTACGGTGGCCCCTTCTGCCATGAGTGGCGTGTCCCCGTTTCAACCCAAACTGTATTCGCTGATGTGTGAACCTCGCGCCCCCTTTCTCACCTATGAAGTGAATGTAAAATCGGGTGCATTTGAGGAGTTGCGTAACCCTGCCATCTTTTCGCGATTATTGCAGCAGAGTGGACTTGACGTACATACCCGCACGGATGAACGGACCGCGGTACCTGGAAAAAAGGGGTTTGCACGGATGTCACAGAATTCGATCATTAATATCAATAACATTGCTTTTCAAAGCTGGAAAACAATGACAGTAGTTCTACGATTTAACTCCATGCCTATCATGGAATCTATTATCAATATGGCAATGGGAGCGCCTAATACATTTTATTACAATCTGATTTTAAAACCATTGAATGGCAGTACACCGACAATTACTATCGAGTATAATGTTGGCAATGGTGATCAGCGGATGAATACCCCCTATGGATTTGCGCTCAATACATGGTATATGTTTACGATTTATAATAAGGGCACAGGAATTGATTTGCAATGCGCTCCCATCGATACTGTGGTAAAATCAAATGGTGCCTTAGCAGGTGCACAGATGAGTATTCGTGGAAATCAGCCATTATTCTTGGCCAATGGTACATGGAATCCCATTTCACCTGGACATAACAAGAATGCATGCAATGTGATGATTGGTTCGAATGGATTTCGTGGGGCATGGAAATCGATGTATGGAACGGCAGCCTTTTCCTATGACCTAGCATGGGTGCATTTCTTTGACACGGTGGTTACACAGGATGACTTGTCCCGTGAAGCCTCTGCCAACTGGATTTATACCCAGCAGCCGACGGGGCTTAATTCGTATAATGCATAGAGTGATTAATATAGGCGATACCCACTCATCCCCTGTGTAACAGGGTCGATGGTATATTCTCCAATAATATGTTCTAGTTCAAAATCACTGCGTCTATAAATATTAAACTGTAATCCACCTTTACCCTTGGTAGGATAAGAAAGATATTCTACATTGTTAATTGAAATAACTGCCATCATCATCGTCTTACTTGATGATTTCACTTTTGACAATACATCTTGTGATACGAGGGCCGAATGTTCCGTCATGAGTTGTCGCATCGCTCGTTCTGAATTATGATTGGATTGGTCCATGACCTGTTGTTCTTCTTTGAATAACATGGTGGTATCAATCTCATCCTGTAGCAAGTCTGGATGAAACATGAATTTTTGGCTACTACCTGTAATCTTGGTGCACTGTATAATGTCCGCTGGGTTTTTACCAATGTTATTGTCCGCTTCATTCAAATCACAGTCCACTGCACTCTCTTTCATGACTTTCAAGATTCCTGAATTAAACAAGTCTTTCTTCTTACTCACAATCAGTACATTCTGGTCCGATGTAATTGCGTTATCCTTGTTTAAAATTTGCATGTCTATCTTGTTGGGTTGATGAATTTGGTCTTCGGAAAAGACAGTATAGTAGGTATAAATATCGACCGTGCGTTGGTCATAAGGCAGGTCCTTGTGAGAACAAATACGAATGGCGCGACCTTTGACTTGCTCGAGGCGAACGGTATTCCAGTAGGGCTCCATAATATGAACCGAGCGACAGCATTTAAGGGATATACCTTCTGCACCAGCACCTGTAATACCGATAACCCAGCAAATATCGCCATATTGATTTCGTTTCTCTGTATATTTCTCTAAGCTAGACCGCATGGATTCAGGTAATTTATCAAAGTTACCGTTAAAAATATTAAGAATAAGGCCACGACGTTCTTTGGAGCCTTCTCCTGTAAACAGGATAAACCGTTTGTCTCCTGGGCCTTTTTCGAAGGATTGTCGTGTTTCTTCAGAAAAGGAGGGGTTGATATCGGTTCCTACAATTTGAATCTCTACAAAGCCATTCGCTTTCAAGGCCAGACCCAGTACTCCTAGCCCTTCTACGGTTTTAAATTGAGAGTAAACGAGATTACTTCCCTTTGATGCATTAATGTTACGTAGCATTTTATCCAGTTTGGTCGAATAATTTTCCAGGCGTGATTCAAGATTGGGGGAATCCAACATTAGATATTTCTCCTTGAGTCGAAATAGTTTGTCCATGGCTTCAATGATGCGCACTTTATAGGGCTTTACAGAAATAGAAGGTGCTTCTTCTTTTTCTTCAGATTCTTCTTCAAGAATGGCTTTTTGTCGTGCTTCTTGTTCCGCTTTTTGTTTGGCTTCTAATGCCGCTTTAAAAGATGCACTGGTAGGTGCTACTTTTTTGGGACGGGGAGCTGCAAGAGCAGGAGCAGGAGCAGGAGCAGAAGCAGGAGCAGAAGCAGGAGCAGGAAGAAGAGCAGCTGCTTTAGCGGCTTCTAATGACGCTTTAAAAGAAGCACTGGTAGGTGCTACTTTCTTGGGACGGGGAGCAGGAACAATAGTTGGAGCAGCTGGTTCTACCGCCATTGCTGCTACAGACGGTGCTGTAATAGAAGGTGCTGTAATAGACGGTTCAGCTGCCATTGCTGCTACAGACGGTACTGTAATAGAAGGTGCTGCTACAGACGGTTCTGCAACAGAAGGCTTTGCAGTTAATTTCTTACCAAGTTGTTTTGTAGTTCCAATTTTTGTTAGATTGATTTTGCTACTTTCGGATGAACCACCTGTGACTGGGTTCTCGTTTTCGTCTTCCTCTCCCTCTTCCTCATCCTCTTCTTCCTCTTCTTCCTCTTCCTCATCCTCTTCTTCCTCTTCCTCTTCTTCCTCATCCTCTTCTTCCTCATCCTCTTCTTCCTCTTCCTCTTCTTCCTCTTCCTTGTCTCCACCTTCTTGCAATGGGGTGGCCTCTGCAGAAGGAACTGCTTCAGAAGGAACGGCTTCATCAGGGTTGGCTATATCTTCAATTTCCTGTTCTTCTTGTTCTACTGCTTTTTCAAGAGCGATATCCTCATCAGGCACAATAAATTCCGCCTCAGCGACATCTGTATGTTCTACTTCTGCTATTTCATCTGTTTCTTCTATCGAATTTGGAAAGGGACGCGGAATGGCAGTAGGAAATGAAAAATTACAGATGGCACGACTGCGAAACCGATAGCTCGATGGATTCTTCATCTTGGCAAAGATTTCAACCGCACTAAATTTATCACCCGCCTCCTGTTGTTTTCCCTTTTCACCTTCAATCTCCCGTTTACGCTCCACTGTATATGCATTTAACATAAAATCACTCATTGGACATTTGACTTCTTCATCCGTGGTGACCTGCGGCATGAACTCTTTTTTGGAACCTGCATAATAAGAAATTAATCCTGTCAGGCGCTTTTTTAACACCAACTTACTACGAATAGGGGACCGCATTTCTTCATCTTTGTGGTCTTCGATAGGATTCTTATTAATAAATTTATCCATAAACTCTTCTTCATCAATGGGTAAACGGGAATAAGAGACATATTCAGGCTCACTCAGCGATATACTCTTGGGTCTCAAAATTGCCGCCAGTTTATCTTTCAAGCGTTCATACACTTGCTGGACTCCATCCTGTGCGTCAGGATTGTAATGTACACCGAGGAATTGATTATTATCATCCAGTACCTTTTCATATCCTTCATTGAACAGTGTAATTAGAATCACTTTCTTTTGGTCTGCTGCTCTCACGTCAATCATATCTACGCGTAGTTCTTGGTCAATGACTTTTTTGCACTGTGCAATCAGGGCTTCGTTCGTGGTCGATATGGAGAGACGAATGGCTTCCGTGTAACCTGCGAGAATGTTGGCAGTAATACCCAGTTCGTCTGGGAAGTTAATGATGGGGGTACCTGACAGTGCAATGATTTTACTGTTTCGAGCATCCGTCAGCAATTTGTAAAAGAGGTAGGCACGCTTGTAGTTGGTAGATTTATTACACAGGGTTGGTTCCCATTTGCCTGGTACCACGGGCTCTACATCAATCAGACGCTTGCGTCCCTTTCGTTTCACCGTGTAAGGCAGAATTTCTCCCTGCATCAGACGCGACAGATTGTGAAACTCGTCAATCACAATGATTTTATTGTCAAACATACGCTCGCCCGTTTCAGGGTTAGCTTCACAGGCATATTGTTTAAGGGTTTTGGCAAGAATACCATTGTAATTAATGAATGTAATGCGTTCTTCAATCGTGGCAATGAGTTGTTCACGGATGTCGTCACGCTCTTGCTGGTCCAATGCACTGTAATTGGAAGGTTGGGTGAAATCTGGTACCCAAATCACGCGACGGTTACCTTCAGGTCGACGTAAGATGCCGTTAATGTACTTTTCAGGGAGAGAGAGGACGGAGTGTGCATAATGATACACCGTGGAGCCACCGTTGGTAAAGGGCAGTGAAATCCAGTGATTGTTCAGGTTGAAATGCTTAAAGCCGCAAAAGGAGATTTCGGAGATAAAATTGTTGCGTAGGGAGAATGGAGTCATGACAACAATTTTTTTATTGGATGTACCATAAATGGCTTCTGCGGCGGCAATGGCACTGCATGTTTTTCCTGAGCCGAGACCGTGATAGACCAGGATACCACGATAAGGAGCAGCCACGCGAATGTATTCACGAATAAACTGTTGGTACAAGAAAGCTTCTACAGCGCCATCGCCAGATCTTTCCAGCTTGGCACAGGCTTCGCGGTCAAATTCACCAATCGGTTTTGGAAGTAGGCGGAATTGTTGATAGTTTTCTTTAATGAAGTTATAAAAACTGCGACGTGTTTGGGGAATGTAGAGTTCGGTCTGGGTACGATAGGGGTCGGCAGTGATAATCTCATGCTGGGCTTTTCGATACTCTTTGAATTCTTCTGGGAGAACTGTGTCAAAATTATACTCGATCTTCTCGTCGAGTTTATCTTGTCGAAGATTATAATCACTGTCTGTAACAACAGAAGCTGCCTTGGACTTTTTGATGGGCACTGATGCTGCAGTTGCTGCAGTTGCTGCTACAGTAGAGGCAATCACCTGTTTCTTTCTTTTTATAGGAACCACAGTAGATGCCTCTTGTTTTTCTTCCATGCCCTTAAATGGTTGAAGGCTAGGCTCTAATGTACCAGGTTTCTCACCAAATGCCATACGTTGCTGTTCCGTAATGAAAATTATACTTTTCGATGGCTTTGGAATAACACCTCGTTGAATTTTTGGCAGAGCACCTTTTGGCTGCACGATAGAAGGATTTGATGCCATCTAGTATCTACTAAGAAACAATAGTCGCTATATTATCACATAATGACTATCATATGTATCTGGCAAAGACAATCCGTAATGGCGTATCACACTGTGCTATGCGTAACAATGTGCTATGCGTAACAATGTGCTATGCGTAACAATGTGCTATGCGTAACAATGTGCTATGCGTAACAGTGTGCTATGCGTAACAGTGTGCTACGCTTAACAGTGTGCTACGAAGTGCTTCTGGTTTTGGTCCTGGGAAGGAAAGCAGGGTGTTTTTAACTTATAAAACGTATCAAACGGCGGTAAATAAGGATTGGTCGTATTATTGATAGAAGGATTCTCATTCTCTACACTAGGTCCATTCGTGTTTGCACAATAGCATTCAGGCTGAATAACATAGGATTCCACCATCGCACCAGGCACACCACAGGATTGTTTACCTGCCTGTTGTAGCATGATTTGCTCCGAGGAGTAGACTTGCGAAGCAGACCCAGAGGCACCTGCATAGACATTAGGGTAGCGCTGGGTAGAGCCTGTCATAATGGCGGCATCTTTGCCCTGACCGCCATACGAGCATTCGCCACTGCCATTCGTGGTGGGGCAACCCACTATCGTTTGTGTCGGAATATTACCTTTGATGTACGTGGATGATTGAATCTGATTCTTCCAGGTTAATGTACTGGAATCAACCGTTTGGCTGCGATGAATGTATCGTGTATGCTGTTTTTGCAGTAATTTGGTAATTTGACTGGCATCCATTCTAGAGACTACTAGACTATAGAAGGAATATAAACCATATTAATCTTTGTAAAAATAGTAACGAGGATGGAGTTGACAGCAATTGGTATTGAATACATCGATGGACGTGTGGAATATGTAACGGTGTTGTATGGTGTTTCTGAATGGGTACTACAGGAGCATCTTCGGACTCGCGATCACGTCATCGAATTCATTCGAATGGGTAATCGCGATAGTTTTGAAGTGATTGAAGAGTTGGAATTGCTACCTGAAGACTATGTGGCGGCAACCGTTGTCACCGATATGACTACATTTTTCCAGTTGCCAGACTATGGACATTTTTATTTGTTTACGATGGATGGGTCGTGGAAGAAACGGTAGAACTAGGGCTTGCGTAAGCCCTTAGGGTGTGTTCCCCATCTTCTCCAATGTCACACGCACCGAATCCTTGATATGCATCACATTCGGATACAGACTCTCCAGTCGTGTCGTATCCAAATAATTGTTCGAACGCCCCGCTGCTAAAATTTCAGCTTGCTCTTCCAGGGTGAAATTTTGCCACGTACATGCTGGATTTACATACTCCTTATACAGTTCAAGAATCTCATTATGAGTAATAAGACCAGGGTTGGTCAGATTGATAGTGCCCGTTACTTTCTTCTCTGCCATGTCAATCATCAGTGGCAGGAGCTCATCCAAGCAGGACATGGAATTGGGTACCGAGCAGATTTTAGCATATTTGGTAATCTTTTTGATAAAATTACGCGAGCTAAAATCGGACGTAATCGGCATGCGAATGCGTACATTCAGGGCACTATCTTCAAACAAGTGCATTAGGCGGTCCATGTAGCCCTTGACAATGGAATAAGAGGACCCAAAAAAATTGGGCACATCCTCCTCTGTAAAGCCATTCTCTTCTTCGCCATAGGAGTGTGCATTGTCATATTCAAAAATACAGCCTGTGCCCATATACGTATAGTGTGCACCGTGTTTTTTGGCCAAAATAGCGAGCACCAGCGGGGAATATAGATTGTCACGGACATTCTCCTTCAACTTTCCAGGTTGCTCCAGATAATCAATTGTGGTAAAGGCGGTATCCCCTACCTTGCCGTGAGTGCGCCCAATCATGGACATGATATGTGTGGGCTTTACCGCGAGAATCTCTTCTTCTAGTCCCGCCTGGTCTTCTGCACGAACTTGGCCGACGATAACTAGATGACCTAGAAGAAGTGCACGGAGTTGCTCGCCAATCCATCCATGTGCGCCATAGAGTAGTACTTTCATGTTATGTTGTTATGTAGCGAATATCTTTATATTCTGGTTAGTATTCCATCGAGACACGAGGGCGAGCATGAACGGGTTTTTTATAGGGTTTTTGTTCAGCGGGAAAGTTATTTTGTATAACGACTGGATGGCACGGTGGTGTAAATGGTGGTGCAGAGGCTTGTAAGGTAGAAGGTACTTTCTCTTCGTATGCTTTGGATGACGATACAGCTGGTGCAGGCGTAGCTGGCGCAGGCGCTTGCGCTTGCGCCTCCAGCAGCTCTAGTGCCAACCGTGACGCCTCTTGTTCTGCTACCTTCTTGTTCCGCGCCGTCGACGTTGTCAATACCACATCATTCGGGTCCAACACGCCAATCAGGAATACACGGTCATGCGGCGGACCCGATACAGCAATCTCCTTGTACCGAGGTGGTACATGATACATGGCCTGAAATTTACGTAGAAGTTGGTCCTTGTAGTTTGTATCTTCAATGATAATCTGTACAAAGTCAATGTGTTTTTCAATAATGCGAATCAGGAAATCATTACACTGCTGTAACCCACGACCCACGTCTTCTTCTTGCAAATACATGGCCCCAAACCAGGCTTCAAACATGGACCCCATAATACGTAAATTACTACGACCCTCACACACTTCTTCCATATGGCGACTAAGAATAATCCATGGACCCATACCCACTTCTTTGGCCAATTGGCCCAACTGTTTGTTGTTGACAATCCGAGAGAGAATGCGAGTCAAGAATCCCTCTCCCTGCCCTGGATACCGCTTGGCAACATAGGAGGAAATAATCAGACCCAGTACACGGTCACCCAAATACTCTAGCTCTTCATTGTCACATCGTCGTAGCGGCATACAGTCTTCAGGGCGCGGTGCAATTACAATCTCTTCACCATATTCTGCCTGCTCCTGCCAAATTTCAGGACGGTCTACATAGGACTTGTGGCAACACGCCTGTGCAAAGAGATTGAAATTATTAATACGCCCTTTCCATCCATATCGTTTAAGAATCGGGATCGCATCCGAGGGAGTAAGTTCCCGATTCTTTGCATTCCAAGGATTAAAGATTTTGGTATTGCCTGATTGAATCACTGTATTCATCTATGTTTTCTTATATAATAATCGTATCTATTGTTTATATTCTGTCTACTGTCTGCTGTCAAATTTATTGAAATTGAGATGTGTTATCTATCTATTAATTTTCATCCCGTGTGATAGGTATGGAGAACTTGGACGAAATAAAACAAGGAGGTGGAAGGGTAATCGATGTGGGTGATGATATTTATAATATCGATGCAGATAAATCTGTGAATCTTGGATTTAAAAGCAGGAATGAATTCCTTAAAACATTTGGGGATGATGCCAGGACCGAACTATTGCTTTTAAAATACCTACCGCTAAAGCTTCATCGAAAGATTGAGTTTAAGGGAAAACAGGGCAGCCAAGATAAGGAAGATTTACTCCAAATCCTTAAGACACGTCTCAAATCATTACATAACTCAAAAGAGTTTAGTAGCTCTGTGTTAAAAAATACAGTATTTCAAAAATATTATCAGAATATTCTGCTACTAATCAATAAGATTGAAGACCCTGACTTGGAGAAACCTTCGGATATCACTACGAAATGCGAGAAGGATGTAGAGTATACAAAGAAAATCAGTAATGTGGATAAGGATGACCATGAAGAAGTTATCTTTAAAAAGATAATTGGTCTCGCCTGGTATCTGTTAAATCCTGAACGGGTTCCAAAAGAGATACAGTGTGAATGGGCCGATATTATACAGAACTTGGACACCGTTCGCATTGAAGATATTGTAAAACAGTTAAAAACGATTGAGACAGAGAAGGGGAAATTGGTGACGGACAACCCATTGAATTACTTTAAAAGTATACAGGTAAGGAATTTGAAAAATACTCCTGACATCAAAGATGCGGGTGAGCGTATCAAAGGTATGGTTCGAAACAGCGATGGTTCTTATCAACGGGTAAAGAATCACTTAATGCGCCTAATACTTCTGTTAGAAATGAAGAAATATCTTAAAAAACCGGCAGATACCACTCTGCGTATGATTACAAATGCCGACTATCAACGATTTGCGCATCAGATGACAGATAATCCATTTTCTCCTCCTTCGCCTCCTACTGTCACTCCTAGTATGAAAAAACTATACTCTGTCATGGGTGGAGGGGCGGAGCCTTTGTCCGATGCTGCATTAAAAATATTTAATAAATCACTCTATGCTGCAATGACGCCCTTGTATGACCATCTTAAAACGCTCTATAATCCTGTCTATGGTTATCTCTACCATGCCACCAAAAAGATTACCTCGACCAATCACAACAATAATACCAGGCGTGCGATGATTCCCGAGTTACTGCAATTACTGTATGTTACTACTAAAATATCAGAAAAAATCGTAAAGAATGATAATAGTCATTATGGTATCTATCACATTACACACATGAGTGCATCGGTACTTTCATTTATTAAGAGCCACTTTAAACAGATTCAGGAAAAGGTAACACGGATTGTTGGTAATTCCAAGAATGATTCTGAAAAAACAGTATTCTTAACACAGGTAATTGAACTGCCAGAGGTACGGCTATCCTCCATCATCACAAATACAGGAGGTACCCCCGTTTCCACCGAACAACCTGTGTATATGCAGTTTCTGATGCTGAATGAAAATATGACAATTCCTACGAGGGATACTTTTCTAAAAGAAGATACATTGAAACGAACCGAAGACACCTACGATGCACTGACCGACTTCATTAAAGAAAATGAACTATATGTGCTATGTACCCCTGAACGAGGTGTAGTATCATGTGATGAACATGGCTGTGGAGTAGTACTGTCTGATATTCCTATGAACATCTTTGAGATTGATTTTCAACAGGTAGACATCGATGGTCCAGATATCATCATCGATGAGCTATCCGACCATTACTTCAGGCGCCCTCTGACACAAATAACAGAATTTAATTTTGATAGATTGGTGCAGTTGGAGTTACAGAAGATATATACCAACTCCGAGTTGGTACTGAGTATTTTTATTATGTCTAAAGAACTTATGCCCAAATAGAATGAGCTCGTCGCATAATCCTTCGATCCACGCCGAGGAGAATAAGCCGCGCTCCTCCACCTCTAATTTTGCATTCAATCGTGTCTTTTTAAAGTTGAAATATAGCTTTTATAGTGCACTCGTCTTCTTTTTATTTGCAAATCCCGAGACCTCCATTGTTTTTCAGCGTTTTTTTGGGCATATGGTTACCTTTGTTACATCCCATGGTGCTCCCACCATTCATGGCATTTTCATAAATACAGCTCTCTTCTTTGTTACCATGTTTGGCCTAATGTTGCTTCCTAGTGAATAAGGGCCCTTGTAAGAAGGCGCTCCTGGTCGACAGAGTAGGTCAGTCCTTTGTATTTCCCCTTAAAAATTATCATTTGGGTTATCATCTCTGCACTCGTGACACTGTATTCTTTCTTTATAAGATGAAAATAGAGTCCAGTATATTTGATTTTATCCTGATTTGAAAAGACAGGATTCCAGCCACCAGGTGGGATATGCTCCTGTACATGTTCTTGTAGGGGTGACCAAAATATCATAATTATTTCTATTATGATATGTAATATGAGACTATATACCTATCGTGTGTAAGGTTTATGCTCTATTGATAGATAATATTATTCATAGATAGAATGAAACCTTCTATCATTTTGATGATACTCTTTGTATTGCTGGTATTACTGTATGTATACAACAATTCATTGGATGGCTTTGCATTGGAGGGCTTCGCTTCTGCCAAAACTCTTGTTATCTGTAAAGCGGACTGGTGTGGTCACTGCAAAAAAGCCGCTCCTGAATTTGATAAACTGATGTCTGCCTCTCCAATTACATTAAAAGATGGAAGTAAAGTGAATGTTACCATACTAGACGCAGACAAAGACAAAGAGGAACTTAGCAAGTACAAGATTAAGGGATTCCCTACGATTTTAGTGGTGGATGGTAGCAATACCACAGAGTATCCGGGTGAGAGAACAAGTGACGGTGTGATTGAGTTTTTGAATAGTAATTACTAAACAACTAGTCTAAACTATCCGTGATACTAGATATTATATTTATCTGGTATCATTGATGTATTCCATTCAAACAGATCGGTCACAGAATCACAGTCTTATCTATTATGATCGATATGCGCAGACTGTCGCCGATGCTCTTTATCAACTACAGCGTATTTCAAATACTATGATTTGTTATCGACAGTATATTCCAATTGTACTACATTCGGAGGATATTCTACTTGATTACCGTGTAGAAGAGGACCTTGCCTACATTACCATTCCTTTGGAGTGTACCTGTGTCACGAACATTCGAAACAATCGAGGATGTAAAATGGTAATGTACTATCAGGATTTGCATACACCGATGAAAGAAGTGAATGTCACCCCTCGCATGTATGTGAGGCCTGGTACGACCATTATTGTGTACACACGAGCTCTCACGAATCTGGTAGTTACAATGGATGTATTTATCTCAACGCCGATGGCGAACCTATAAATTATGAAAATGAATGCCGCCGTTTCACGATGGGTCGCTCTTGAATGTACTGTATCACTGCCTTTTTCCCTTTTTGAATAATACTGTCTTTGGTAGCCTCATCGAATGAGAACTCCATAATATTGACATCCCCCAATTGAATATGGATACAGCTGGCATCATACATGGTGGACTCCAGATTTAGTTTTTGCATGTAGAGAATGTTCACAGGGCGCATCAGGAGCTCATCCAGCTCTAACTCCATCAGGTTATCTTTTCGCTCTACCGAGGTGCGAATCAGAATACTGATGGTTCTCGCATGTTCTTCCTTCGGTAGCACAAAGAGGGGATAGTTGCTAATCACGGCACCATCTGCAAAATAATGCCCTGTTTGAGGACAGAGAAATGGCTGAAAATAGTACGGGACGGTCATGGAGGCACGCACAGCATCACCAATGCGATAGGTGGGAGTATCGATGTGACTAAAGGTGATGGGTGCCGCTTCATTCAAATCGGTGGCAATGACACGCAAGGAGATGCCAAAGCGGTCATAACATTCCTTAAAGGTAAAATCCGAAGAGAACCCTTTTACATGCAGGCAGGCTTGAATCATGCGATGGAGTCTGTCGCCTGTATCCATGCCAAAATGGACAATCCATCCCGGAATTGAATCGACCTCTTTGATATTTGTAAAGTCAAATCGTACACAGAAATCATACAATTCTTCCAGCGTGTATCCCACACAGATGCACATGGCCACGAACGCACCTGCCGAGACTCCCATCCACTCTTTGATGACATTCACTGGTATATGTTTGGATAATTCAAGCAAAGCCCCTACATGCGCCATGGCACAGATACCGCCACCTGAGAGATAGATACGATGCGGTAACATCGTGTTACATACTGTTGAATGGTACATGGGTCTTAGACTACATGATGTCGAGTGATAACGGCGTGCTTTTATAACACTCTTTAGGATAATATGAGTGACGCGACTCCGCAATTGGACCCCTCAGAGCTCTATGACAAACGGAAATCCAAAGATGCCTCTCGTCTTCGCGCCTACAACAAAATCCTCGAACAAATCTACAATCGCATCCGCGTCCTGTCGAAACTGCCCAATTCGCCCTGCTATTTGCTCTATACGGTTCCACCATTTATTTTTGGCTTACCCAAGATTGACATGGAAGACTGTGTCATTTATATTATTTATCAGCTGCGGCACTCCAAATACGATGTGCGGTATACGCCGCCCAACATGCTGTACATCTCCTGGATTCATCATGAGCAGTCTTATATTGTACAACAGTCTCCTATTATGGCGGCCATGCTGGAATCAGCGGAGCGAACACAGGCAGAGACGGAGCGGAATGAAAAGGAGGCGGCACGACTGTTGTATGGTCGTAAATCCCAGCGAAAGGTACAGATTCAGACACCTGGGTCACACCAAAGGCCTCCCTCTATGGCTTATCAAAAACCGCCTCCCTCCATGGCGCAACGAGGGGGCGCTCTACCCACGGCAGCCATTCATACGGTTCTAAATCGCCCTCTGTCTAACCCCGTTGCAGGTCCCCCGCCACTCTCTGCGGCGGACTATGTACCATCCACCACATTTTTACAAACCATGACGAATCCTCAAAACACAGTGATGCAACCAACATCAGGCGCGGACTATGTAAAGCGACCGATGATTTAAAGCAGCCGATGATATAGAATACACTACATGATAAATATATACAAAATACGATTTTATGCATTCTTATTTGGATGCATTGGCGCTCGGTCACTATTTACGGCAGTAAGTGCATTTTCTTCAGGCTGGTTTCTGCGTATACTCGGTATGTTTGCTTTACTACCTGTGGTGGGTTGGTTCTATATTATTTTTATTGGCAAGCGCGACACAGGGCTTGAAGTCTTTGGAGAGAGCATCTGGTGGAAATCATTGCGACCGATTCATATGTTATTATGGGCTTTCTTTGCTTATTTGGCAATTATAGGTAGTCCGCGTGCATGGATGATATTGGCCGTCGATACTGTATTTGGACTGTCTGCGTTTTTGATTCATCATTGGCGTGAAGGCAATTTGCCAATGATGTTGAAATGAAGCAAATGCATGTTACGCATGTAGCAACTCATGCAATCGCTTCGACACTACAGGTCCTACTTTTCGATTGCCTACCTTCACTTGCTCCACTTCTTTGACAGGCGCCTCCATCACACCTCGCAATGAGCCAAACACGGCGATGAGTGCTTCTGCCATCTTGACGGATAGTCCAGGACATTGA
>Ga0136641_1000167_pt1 | contig 27934 bp, 29 predicted proteins | sample EliLak1302023Y_FD_115312 | JGI IMG/M metagenome (GOLD analysis project Ga0136641, IMG submission 115312) | Freshwater microbial communities from Elizabeth Lake, Yosemite National Park, California, USA - 13020-23Y | ecosystem: Environmental > Aquatic > Freshwater > Lake ...
AAGAGGCCACGTTTTTATTCCGCGTCAAGGGTGATTCCATGACCGGCGCAGGCATTTACGAAGGAGACACCTTGTTGGTCGACCGCAGCCTAGACCCCAAGCACCAATGCATCGTGCTTGCATTGCTGAACAACGAATTCACGGTCAAGCGGTTTTACCGGCGAGGTGGCGTCGTCAAGTTACTGGCCGAAAACAGCATTTACCCGCCACGCCTGATCAAGGCCGAGGACGATTTCACTGTCTGGGGTGTGGTCACCTACAACCTGCACAAGCTGTACTGAAGCCATGGTTGCCGCATTACCGCAGTTGGCCTTGGTGGACTGCAACAACTTTTACGTCTCCTGTGAACGACTGTTTCGCCCCGATCTCAAGAATGTGCCGCTGGTGGTGTTGTCCAACAACGACGGCTGCGTGGTGTCGCGCTCTAACGAGGCCAAGGCGCTAGGTATACGCATGGGGCAACCCTGGTTTGAGTGCAAGGAACTGGCCGAGCAACATGGCATTTTGGCGCTTAGTTCCAACTACGCGCTGTACGCTGATTTGTCCAACCGCGTCATGCGCATACTGGCTGATTTTTCACCGCGCACCGAGGTGTATTCCATCGACGAATGCTTTGTCGACCTGAGCGGTACGCCCGATTTGCGGACGGTCAGCTACCGCATCCGAGAAACGGTATTGAAATGGACTGGCATTCCAGTGTGCGTTGGCATAGGCCCGACCAAAACCTTGGCCAAGCTGGCCAATCACATTGCCAAAAAACACCCGCGTTCGCGCGGTGTATTCAATTACAACGACCTCACAGACACGCAACAAACGCACTTGTTGTCGCGCATTGCCGTCGATGAGGTATGGGGCGTAGGCAGGCGCCTCACTACCCGTTTGACAGCACACGGCATACACAGCGTGCAGGACTTGCGACTCGCGCATGTGCCCAGTTTACGCGCCGAGTTTGGTGTGGTGATGGAAAAAACCCAGCGCGAATTGAACGGCTTGGCTTGCATCGATTTGCAAGAGGTCGAACCCGATAAACAGCAAATCATCGCCAGCCGTTCGTTCGGTTCCATGGTTGAAACAGTGGATATGCTGAAAGATGCGGTCAGCGTTTTTGTGGCCAACGCCTGCGCCAAATTGCGGGCCCAGGGCTCGCATGCATCGGTCATTCAGGTGTTTTTGATGACAAACCGTTTCCGCAAAGATTTGCCACAGTACATGCCTTCGCTGGTGGTGCCGTTGCCGCAACCGACTAACGATAGCCTGGTGGTCAACCGCTGGGCAGACTATTTGGTCGGCCGTATGTTCCGTCCTGGCTATCAGTACAAGAAAGCCGGTGTCATGCTCAGCGGTATTTCGCCGCAAGGGCGTTATCAAACCGATTGGCTGGAACCGCCGCAAGCGGTGGACACGCGTTTGATGGATACGCTGGATGGTTTGAACAAACGCTATGGGCGCGGCACGGTCAAAGTGTCAACGCAAGGCGCATACCAAGGGTGGCAGATGAAGCAGGACAACAAGTCACCTGACTACACCACCGATTGGCAGTCCGTACCCGTGGTCTAGTGCATAGTCTTGGATGCAGCCCACGTTGTTGACCGAGGCGCTGCTTATATATTGAGCGCACTCAGCAACTCGTAGCTACGTATGGGTTTGAGTAATACCTTGTTGAAACCGGCTGCTTCAAGTTGTTGGATTTCATCGGGCATGGCATGCGCTGTATACGCAATGATTTTCATGTCGGAAAAGCGGGCATCTGAACGAAGCTGCTGACACAGTTGCAGGCCGCTCACGGTGGGCATGGAAATATCCAGTAGCAACACATCGCAGACTGTGTCTTGCAGCATATCTAACGCTTGCGTCGCGCTGTCGCATTCATGCACGGTGTAGCCCAGCGGGCGTAAGAACAAACCGGGCAGCAGGCGGTTGGTGTCGTTATCGTCAACCACAATCACATGGCGCGTATTCATGCGGTAGCCGTTTCTGTTTGACGAAGGGGCAGGGTGAAAAAGAATGAACTACCGACACCGGCTTGCGTGCGGTAATTCAGTTGTCCGCCCATCAGTTGTACCAATTGGTGACTGAGCATCAGACCCAGTCCGGCCCCTTCTTTTCGCTTTAACGTGAAGTCAGAGGACGGTTCAAAAAGACCCATGAACAGACGTTGTTGCACCTCCTCTGGTATGCCCAGTCCGGTGTCAGCGACCGTGAATGTCAGATTGCCATCCGCTTCATTGTGTGAGATTTCTAAGCTCACTTGCCCTTGTGGCCGGTTGTAGGCGATGGCGTTGTCAATCAGGTTATTGAGCACCAGGCGCAAACGGTAGGGATCGGCAGTCATTTTCAATGTGACGTGCTGATCGGTGCTGAGTTCAAGTGCAATGTTCAGCCGGCTAGCGCGAGGTTGGTGTAACTTACGCACGGACTCCAACAGATCGTAAACATCGAACTCCGATTCAGCGAGTTGTAAGCGGCCCTCTTTGATCTTGTGGATATCCAGCATGCCATTGACCAGATTCAGCATTTCCAAGCTGTTTTCCAGAATGATTTTCGAGGTGAAATGGATCATCGGTTCCTTGGAACTGCTGTTTATGTACTCTGCGTATCCCATGATGCCGTTGAGCGGCGTGCGCAAGTGGTGAGACATAGACGCCATGAAGCTTTGCATGTGTTGCAGGCTGTGCATTTGCTGCGTTAGCTCGGATTGGAGTTGCCGACTTCGCTGGATGGTCATCGCCCAAGCAATGGACAGACATAACAACAAACTCAGTAATGCAATTTGGATAATGTCGTTCGTGTTCATAAAGCACTCGCTGGTTTCATTACATTCGCAATATATTATTTCTTAGCAAATACCAAGAATTTTGTTCCAAGGATGCGACCAAATTCATGGCTGTGAGATTCGAGGGTTTGCAATAAGTCTTCCGTAGGCACAATTTTTTTGGATCGTTTATCCACTTGACTGGCCTCAAACTTGACCAAGCCTTCTTCTTCAAATTCACGTATCTTGTAGCGCAGAGCCCTTTCGCTCAAATCTTGGTTGCTATAAATGCCTTTAAGGAGGGCGCTTGGTTTATCGCGTTTCTCTTCAATCAATTGTTTGACCAGACTCAGGTAGAGATAACGGCCAGCCTGACTTTGCACCAGATGCAAGTGCTGGTTTTCCCATTCGTGCAGTTGGCAAATGACTTGGAGGAGTTTGGTATTGAATTGCGGATCGGAATCAGTTTTCATTTCGGTTATCCTGAAGTTTGGTGACCGAATGGTAATAATGTTTTTGTATAAAAACTGACTAAAACTGATAATTTTGTGTGTATTTTGTATAGATATTTGGTATTTATTGATAATTTAATCAATTTTAACAGCGCAACAGAGCTGATAACCTTGCAAACGGTTGGCTCTGAGGACTTGCTTACCGGCACCGCAATCTCTCATTTTTTTCCGCAATCTGTAAATTTGGGCCTCTAAGGCTTGCTTGGGTAACTGATCCTCGTTTTTTTCAAGTACTTCATAAATTTCCCAAAGTTCAAGTTGTTGTTGGTCTGATTGGAGAAACGCCATCAGTAAAAGAAATTCAGACCGTGATAACGCCTGCTCAGACAAATTGCCGCGCATGACTCGGAACCTGGTATTCAATTGCAAACTGCTGGTTTCAACAAATTTGTCATTTGTATGTGTGGCGCGATACAGCGCACGTTGCTCCAGATTGTCGACCAAGGCATTCAATTCATCGGCTTCCCAGGGGGAGGTCAGCACATGGTCTGCACCCAAGCGCAATGCACGCAGTTTGGTTGACAAATCGCCTGCCTGGGTCATGCACACGCTACCTAAGGTTGTGGGGTGCTGTTGCAATTGCTGCAACAGCGAAAACAAAGCATCGTCTGGCTTTCTCAGATCCAGTAAGTAAATCGCCGACGCTGTATTGGCCATGATTTCAAGGCACTCTGTGGCAGTCATGCAGTGCTTTAACAGACAGAATGCCTCTTGCGTCCTTTGCAAAAGCACAGCCTGTGCGGCGTCTGCTGACACAAGCACCATATTCACGGTAGAAAATGCCAAAGTCATAAATCTTCAATCCGAGTTTGAGCCCATCATTTGCTGAAAACTCTACCATTTTTCCTTACAAAAGAATATTTTATTGTTAATAACTGTTATTAAAATGATTGAATATTAAAATTCAACGCTTAAAATTTTAGTAAAAAAATATTCATAAATTCAGTGAATCCCCAATGAAAATAGCCGGATCTATTGCCGGTTGTCTGCTTAGAAAAATGAAAGTCATAGCGATGAGGTTGAGCGCCGTTAAGATGATCAGTATCTTTGATGGAGGGAATTTTGATGGGTACAACATTTTTAAGAGTCAGTGTTTTAGTTGTTTGGGGTTTGATCGGTATGTCCGCTGTCACAGCCGCAGACAAGGCCGCGGACCCCGTAGTGAAAAAATCTGACAGTGGTATTTGCCACGATAAATCCAGTCCTTCATTTGCCAACACCAAAAAATTCACTGCTTTCAACAGTGTGGATGAATGTGTGAAAAGCGGCGGGAAATTGCCTGCTGGACAACCTGCGGCGGCAGCTGCCACGCCTGTTGTTAAAAAATCTGACAGCGGTATTTGCCATGACAGCAAAAGCCCAAGCTATGAACGCACCAAAAAATTCACTGAATTCAAAACTGTGGATGAATGCTTAAAAAGTGGCGGTAAATTACCTAAATAAAGTAGCCATTGGCTGACCCTGATGAGGGTCAGCTGGGCATAACAGCGCTAGACCAAGCGCAACACAGACGCAACTTCAAGTCATGCTCGCATACCCGCATACGGTCATGCTGAGAGCACCGCATCAACGTGCGTCGGGTAACTCTATTTTGACCTCCAGCACTTCAAGGTTGTCCTGTCGCTCCAGATTGACCTTGATATCACTGGGATTGATATTCACGTATTTAGACAACACCGCAATCAGGTCGCGTTGCAAGTCTGGCAAATAGTCCGGCTGGTGCGCAGACTTGCCAGAGCGTTCGTGCGCCAGAATGATTTGCAATCGTTCTTTGGCGACGCTGGCGGTTTTTTTCTTTTCGCCGATCAGAAAGGACAACAAAGACATGTGGTTTATCTCCGACCGAACACGCGTTGCAGCAGTCCAGGCTTGCTGGCTTCGGTAAATCTCAACGGTATGTCTTTGCCGAGGAAGCGATCGACCACGTCTTTATAGGCCTCAGCCACATCGCTTTTTTCAAGCAAGACCGCTGGCACGCCTTGGTTGGAAGCTTGCAAGACATCTTCAGATTCTGGAATGACACCAATCAGCGGAATACGAAGAATGTCTTGAATATCTTCTAAAGACAACATCTGCCCTTCTTGCACCCGGTTCGGGTTGTAGCGGGTGATCAACAAATGTTCCTTGATAGGTTCCTGTCCTTGAATGGCTCTCAAGGTTTTGCTGCCAAGCATGCCCAGTATGCGATCCGAATCGCGCACCGATGAAACCTCGGGGTTGGTGACAACCACAGCCTCATCTGCAAAATGCATGGCCATCATGGCGCCGGTTTCAATACCGGCAGGCGAGTCGCAAACAATGAATTCAAAGTCCATGCCGGCAAGTTCGCGCAGTACGCGTTCAACACCGTCTTGGGTAAGCGCTTCCTTGTCGCGGGTTTGCGAAGCGGCGAGTACAAACAGATGTTCTGAATGCTTGTCCTTGATGAGCGCCTGGTTCAGCGTGGCTTCACCGTTGATGACATTGACAAAGTCATAGACGACACGACGTTCACACCCCATGATCAGATCCAAGTTTCGCAAGCCCACGTCAAAATCAATCACCACGGTTTTGTGACCACGCAGTGCCAATCCGGAAGCAAAACTGGCACTGGTGGTTGTTTTACCGACTCCGCCTTTGCCAGATGTCACGACGACTATTTTTGTCATTGAAAAAAATCCTAAGTAAAAGAAAACAACGGCAGATGAAAAAAGGCAAGCACCTTAAACACCGCTAAATGCCTTGAGTTTACAAGGCTCGCATATTCAGTTTGTCATCAGCCAACCAAACCTGTGCAGCTTTACCTAGAACATCCGATGGCAACGCGGTGTCGCTGGTGCGGTAAACGCCTGCAATCGATACCAATTCGGCCTCCAGACTGGATGCAAAGATACGAGCGCTGGTGTCTCCTTTGGCGCCTGCAATCGCTTTCCCGCGCAGCGGTGCGTAAACATGGATATGCCCATCAGACATGATTTCAGCGCCGGGGTTGACCATGGCCAGCACGACCAGATCGCGCCCGCGGGCATAAACGTGCTGACCTGAGCGAAGCGGTTTGTCGATGACCATCGCTGTTTGAGAAGCCATGTGAACTTCTCGCACCACTTCAATTTCACGCACGACTTCACGTATGGTTTCATGCGGCTCACTGACGGGCGATGGCAATGGTCGAAGTTCCTGTGCCACAAACAAGCCAGCCAAAGTGGCGGCGGCTGCTTGTAGGTCGGTTCCTGCGCGTAATGCGACCGGGTTCATTTTGAATTGGCGCAGCAATTGCAACAATGCATTGAGGTCGATCGGGCCGGCTTGGGTATCCACGGCTTGCAGGTCAATCAATACTGGATCGTTGTCAAAAAAATCGGGGGTCTCACCAAAGCGGTTTTGCAGATCGGCGCTCAAGCGCTGCAAATCGGCGGACTTGACCAACACCGACATCAAGGGCAGATGGACATTTTTGATTTCAAAAGACAATGATTGAGAAGATGTACGCGAACTCATAGGGGATCCGGATAACGGCAGGCATGAAGACTTGCATGAAAGGCACACACTTTACACGCTCAGGCAAACCGGCTGGTTTTTTCCAGCCAATTTGAAATTTTGCACAATGCGCCCTATGTTTGAAAGGCTGGATATGTACGTATTGGCGGGCTTATTTGCTGCGTATTTTGGTGTACTTGCGCTAGGAATGTTTTGGCAAAGCCAAACGGTTCGAGGGCCTTGGTTGTATTTACTGCGTGCTTTTTTCCCTAATTGGCAGTTTTATCACCAGGTCGGCCCCGTGCCCCATTTGTATGTGCGTTCTCAAGAAACACAGGGACCATGGTCCGATTGGCGGATGGTTTATCCAAGGCACCAACGCAGTACGTGGCGACTGTTTCATAACCCGTGGGGTAACAGAGACCTTGCTCAGCAAAATCTGGTCGAGCATTTGTCCAGCGATATCAAAGAGTTGGGAGAAGGCGCAGATGCCAGCCAATTGGTGAGTTACCAGTTGGTATGTCGTTTGGCGGCGCATGCCATCCGAACCCATCAACTGCAAGCAACAGCCAGTCATTACCAATTGGAAATCAGACTCGAGCGTTCCGGCCCGCATGGCCTCATCAGTACAGACACGGTGCTTCGCAGTCCGTCAATGAGTTTATGAGTGGCGATCTGGTGGTGCGCTGGTTGGAAGTGCTGGGTGGTTTTAGCATCGCCTTGCAATGTATCGAGTACTGGCGCATTGCAGTTTCCTTGGACCCAAACGGCATTTGGGCTTGGCGTGTCCAAAGAGCTGACATACCTGATTCACCGATGTGGATCAAATTGTTACTCGACCAGATGTACAAGCCAACCCTCTACCGTTTGCAATTGATGGTCAGGTTGTTGGCTGCGCTGGCATTGATGATTTGGGGCAACCAACTGTTGACCGCACTGGTTTTGTTCGCGGGCACATTGCTTTTGTTGATCCGTTGGCGGGGGGCATTCAATGGCGGCAGCGATTTCATGACCCTCATCACAGTCAGCGGTTTGTTGATCGCGCAACTGGTGGCACTCTTTACTGATGCTCAAACGGGATGGTCGGCTGGTCTGGGATACATCGCTATTCAGACCTTGAGTTCGTATTTTGTGTCTGGTTGGATCAAATTGAAACGACCCGAATGGCGCAGCGGTGAGGCACTGACGGTATTTTTAAACGGGGGCTTGTACGGTCCCTTGCCACTGAACAGTGTCTTTCGCCAGCCGATGCTGGCGAGGCTATGCAGTTGGACCTTCATCCTTTGGGAAGGTTTGTTTGCTTTGGTTGTGATGTATCCGCCATGGATTGGAGGTTTTGTTGCTTTGGCCTTGCTTTTTCACTTTTTGGTGTTTTGGTTCTTTGGCTTAAACAGGTTTTTCTGGGCTTGGGCGACCAATTTGAGCAGTGTTTTTTTTCTGGGACATTATTTTTCTTCCATCGATACAACACTTTTTTATTAATTAAATCGTGAAATACAGTTCTTTATATGATTTTTTGCCGATTTATATGCTTTGCGCACTTCAGCTAACTGCATAGAATGACGATCCCTCTTGTCTATAGGGCTTTTAAGTCAGGATGATTCATGCAGTTAATGTGGCTATCAGGGCCGACCGGTAATGTCAGGACCATTTCAATCACAACCCGCACAGTGTCAACCGCTGCGGTGGTGATTGGTTTTTTTCTGGTCACTTCTGGTTTCTTGCTCCACTTTGTCGGATTCAAAATTGCTGTTGAATACAACCCTGACTTGGCGCGAAGCATTGGTGGCGTTACCACCGAGGCTGAACAAAAGCGCATGGAATCGGTTTACCGAGACCACTTGACTCAACTGCGTGAGTCCATGCACAACACGGTGAACGAAATTCGCCAACTTGAAACCATGAAAAACCGTTTCATGGAAATGGCGACCCCCAATGTAGTGCGAGACAAAATCAACCGCAAAGACGATAACAAGGGTGGGCCTTTGATCGCGCCCAAACCATTCTCCAGTTTGTTTAGACAGCCCTTAGGCATGGAGTTTGACCAAACACTGCAAGACTTTGTCCAAACGCAAACTGCCGTTGCTGAGTTACGCAGTCGCTGGGAGAAGCAACTGGATTGGCTCAATACCCTGCCCACAGGCATTCCAGTGCACGGTGATTTCAGGGTAAGCAGCGGATTTGGTATTCGCAATGATCCTTTCACAGGTGGTTTGGCCATGCACGAGGGTTTGGATTTCACAGCCAATACCGGTACGCATGTGGTTGCCACGGCCAAAGGCACTGTGACACGTTCTGGCTGGGATTTCGGTTACGGAAATGTGATTGAGGTTCAGCACGCCGAGGGTTTCTCCACCCGCTATGCCCATTTAAGCAAGCGCATTGCGCAAGTCGGGGACCAGGTTGATCGTGGCGGCGTTTTGGGTGAAGTAGGCAGTACCGGGCGCTCAACCGGCCCCCATTTGCATTACGAAGTGTTTATCAAAGACAGGGTGATCAATCCTGTGCAAGTACTTCCCCTTAGCTCTAGCTAACCCCCCGTTCACCGGAGTGACATATGTTTGAAAAATTGCGCGATAAACCTCTTGCGAGTTCGCAAGAGCGTTTTGAAACCTTGATTGGACGTACCACCCAAATTTATGGTCGACTGGTACTGGTCGACTCTGTGCGTATTGACGGTAAGGTTGTCGGAAATATTGAAACCGCCAAGGAAAGCAAAGTCACGGTTGCCATTGGTGCAAGTGGTGAAGTTTCCGGGGATGTCACTGCGCACCGAGTGATGGTGGCAGGCAAAGTAGAAGGCAATATTTATGCATCTGAGCGTGTAGAGTTTCATAAAGACTCTATTGTTCACGGCGACATATCCTACGGCTCTATTGCTGTCGAACATGGCGCTCGTTTACTTGGATTGGTTATTCAAAACCCAGTGGGTGGCGCCAATGCAGGTGCCGAGGCCAATTCCGCCATTCGTCAGGCGCAATCCAGTAAATAAACGGTTCAAAACATGCGGGGCTCTCCAGAATGGTTTGACCGGATGTACAACAACCGTGCCTTGGTGCCGGATTTCGCTGAGCACCTAGAGCGATGGGCTGATGAATCCAAGCATGCACGAGAGCACTCCAATGGCCTTTTTGACCTGAGTTATGGTGAAGGTTTGAATGAAACATTGGATATTTTCACCACCTCTTCTGCCAAAGCGCCTGTGTTGGTTTTTCTCCATGGCGGCTATTGGCGTGCATTAGACAAGTCTGACCATTCTTTTATAGCCCCTTCATTGACCAAAGAAGGTGTGTGTGTGGTGGTACCCAATTACGCACTGTGTCCAGCCGTCAGTATCAAGGACATAGTCATGCAAATGGTGAAGGCCTTGACTTGGGTGTGGCGCTACATCTCACATTGGGGCGGTGACCCTGGTCGAATTCATGTGGCAGGTCATTCGGCTGGCGGGCATTTAGCGGCCATGATGATGGCGTGTGAATGGTCGCGGTATGCCAAGGATTTACCCCCGGACTTGGTGAAATCCGCATTGGCGATTTCAGGTTTGTTTGAACTTGAATCCGTGCGTCGTTCGCCCATGCTGCAAGCAGACTTGCGTCTTGATGATGCGCAGGCCGTTCAATGCAGTCCTGCTTGGATGCCCGCACCTCTTCATGGGGCTTTGTTGAGTGTGGTGGGGGCGTTGGAGAGTGAAGAGTTCTTGCGACACAACGCATTGATTCGCCAGTCTTGGGGTGAGCAGCGTGTGCCGTTGTACCAAGAACTACCTGACTTGCACCACTTCAGTATTTTGAGCGCTTTGTCACAATCTGACCATCGCTTACATCAGATGGCATTAGATATGTGCTTTGCGCAATGATTACTTGCGTGTAGAAAGTGGTAACAAGCCCGCGGCCAATGCGGTACCCAACAGAATCAACATGCCGTACATCAGCATATGCAAAGTGATTGTTTCACCCAGTATCAACACACCGATCAGGTTAGCAATCAATGGAATAAGGTAAGTCACACTCAGCGTACGAGCCCCACCTGTTTTAGCAATCAGTCTGAAATACAGCACATAAGCCAAGCCTGTGCAAATGGCGCCAACAATCAGCAGACCAAGCCATGCCCATGGGTTCGGCCAGGTCGCAGGCCAAAACCATATACCAGGCACTGTGAGCGCCATACACGCACCGATTTGACTGCCGGTAGCGATAGCAAGCGGTGGCACACCTTTTAAATATTGTTGTGAAAAAGTGGTTGCGAAACCGTAGCAAGAAGTGGCCAACAGACAACTGAGCACAGCCCAGCCGTTGGCATCAGCTTTGAAAGACAAGCCACCAGGCATACCCATGGCAAGCAGGGCGACGCCACAAAATCCCAGAAACAATCCCAAGGCACGCCATCCTCCTGGGCGTTCAGATAACCACAGCCAAGCAATCAGCGCACCAAACAATGGTGAGGTGGCGTTGAGTATGGCTGACATGCCGGTAGTGAGCGACAGAACAGCATAGGCATAACAACTGAACGGTATGGCGGAGTTAACCACGCCCATGGCAAACACAGGACGCCAATTTTTTTTCAGATCGTCCATCTGACCCTTCATCAAAAGCAAGGGTAAAAGCACCAACAAAGCAATACTTACTCGCATCCAAGCCGTGGCCCATGGACCAAATTGCTGTGCTGCCAGGCGCATAAATACAAAAGAGGATCCCCAAATCATGCCTAATAAAACGAACTCGGGTAGCCAGTGTTGCCAGCGTAAACCCGCCGTCACAACAACATACCTTCAATGTCCAACAAAGCGACTTTGCGGTTCAGTCCTCCTGCATAACCGGTCAATGCGCCGGTGCTGGCGACCACGCGATGGCAGGGGAGAAAAATACTTAAGGGGTTGCGTCCAACGGCGGCGCCAACTGCACGGGCTGATTGAGGCTTACCTAAATAGCGTGCAATGTCAGCATAGGTCGCATAGCGACCGAAAGGAATCATGGCCAGCGCATGCCACACTGCATGTTGAAAATCGCTGCCTCCAAAAGGCGACAGCGGCAGTTCAAATTGTTGTCGTTGGCCGGAAAAATAGTCATTCAACTGTTGTTTGGCTTTCAGTAACCAACATTGTCCTGGTCCCCATGGCAGGTGTTGAAGATCGGGCACATGCTTTTGTTGATCAAACCAAGCACCGCTGAGCCCTTGTTCGTTGGCCAACAATGTCATTCGACCCAATGGGGTATGTATGGGCATCTGCCAATGATCAGAAGGGGTTTTTACATAAAAATTGTCTGAATTCATACGGATATTATGGGTTGTTATTGGTATGGATGAGTGGCAGATTCTATGGATCGCTCGACTCTTTCAGCTTGCTCAGTGCTCATTCGCTCACGCCTACAATGCGTTTTCATGAATATTGAATCCTCTATTTTCAAAGCGTATGACATTCGAGGCGTTGTGCCAAGCGCATTGCATACAGAAATGGCCACAGCGCTGGGTCGTAGTTTCGGTACGCAGGCACGCGCATGCGGTCAAACCCGAGTAGCCGTGGGTCGTGATGGACGACTGAGCGGGCCATCTCTGGCGCAAGCGTTGATACAAGGTTTGATGGATGCAGGCATAGAGGTGATAGATGTCGGCATGGTGACCACGCCCCAGCTTTATTTCGCTGCAAATACCTTATGCCAAAGCGGCATACAAATCACGGGCAGCCACAACCCCAAAGACTACAACGGTTTCAAAATGGTATTGGACGGACGTGCCATTTACGGAGAGGATATTCAAGCATTACGCCGGATGATCGAGCAAGACAGCTGGCAATTGCACGCTGGCGGCAGCGTGACATCCGTTTCTATACAACACGAGTACCAACAACGCATCACCAGCGACATTCACCTGTCACGGCCCATGCGCGTCGTGGTTGATTCTGGAAATGGCGTTGCCGGTGCGAGTGCGCCACAGATTTTGCGAGACATAGGCTGTGATGTGATCGAGTTGTTCAGTGACGTAGATGGCAATTTCCCCAACCACCACCCTGACCCCAGCAAACCAGAAAACCTTCGTGATTTGATTAGGGCATTACAAGAAAATGATGCAGAACTCGGCTTGGCTTTTGATGGAGACGGCGACCGTTTAGGCATAGTCACGCGAGACGGTCAAACCATTTATCCGGATCGCCAGATGATGTTGTTTGCCCGTGATGTGTTGTCTCGCCAACCGGGTGGCACCATTGTTTTTGATGTGAAATGTTCGCAACAACTTGCTCCATTTATTCGTGCTGCTGGTGGCGTACCCTTGATGTTTAAGACAGGTCACTCGTTAATCAAAGCCAAAATGAAAGCCATTGACTCGCCTTTAGGTGGTGAGATGAGCGGCCATGTGTTTTTCAAAGAGCGCTGGTATGGTTTTGATGACGGCACCTATGCAGGGTGTCGTCTGCTGGAAATACTTAGCCGTTCATCGGATGCCAACACGGTGTTGCACGGTTTACCTCAAAGCGAATCTACGCCTGAGTTGAATGTGCCTTGCCAAGAGGGTGAACCTCACCGTGTCACCGCTGAGTTGCTCACATTGGCCCAAACCCAGGGTTTGCCGTCGGTTGACCATCATCCCGTTTTATGCGACATAGACGGATTACGCATTGATTGGGATGACGGGTTCGGACTGGTGCGTGCTTCGAACACCACGCCAGTGCTGGTGTTGCGTTTTGAAGGTCAAAACACAAAAGCCCTGCAGCGTATTCAAGCAGACATGATGGCTTTGTTGCGACAAATCAAACCGGATGCCCAGGTTCAAGAGGCTGCGCATTGAGGGTATTGGTTGTCAAACTGTCCTCACTTGGCGATGTGGTTCACAGTTTGGCCAGTGTCATGGATATGCGTCAAGCCATGCCTGATGCCAGTATCGATTGGGTGGTAGAAGATGGATTCGCCCCACTGTTACAAACTTGTCCGGCAGTCGATCGCGTTATCGCTTGCAGATTGCGTCGTTGGCGCAAACAGTGGTGGACCGCTGATACGCGACAAGAATGGCGGACATTCATGAGCGAACTTCATGCTGTCAAGTATGACGCTGTGATTGACTTGCAAGGCTTGAGTAAATCAGCACTCATCTCCCGCCTCACAAGCTTGAGCGAGCAGGGCAAACGCTACGCCATGGCCAACCGTACACGTGGTTCCGCATATGAAAGGCCGACCCGATGGGTGGCTGATGAATTGATTGAATGCCCATGGGACAGCCATGCCGTTCAGCGTGCCCGTCATGTGTGTTCCCATGCTTTGGGTTACCCCGAATCGTATCAAGGCATACAAACCATGTTCATTGAGCCCGACCCGTCGGTGGCGCCACGCACACTGGCTTTGGTGCACGGAACCTCTCGAGCAGATAAATGCTGGCCGTTAAATCACTGGATGACGCTGGCGCGTCAATTGACATCCATGGGATTTCAATTGGCTTTGCCGCATTCAAATGATGCTGAGGAGCGTGTCGCCATGCAGGTGGCGCAATCCTGCGCTGGTTCGGTGGTGTGGCCGCGCTCTGATATTTTTCAATTAAGCAGGCGATTGGCTGCTTGTGTAGGTGTGATCGGTGTTGACAGCGGACCCAGTCATATGGCGGTGGCACTGGGATTGCCCCATGTACAAATCTATAACTTTGATACCGCGTGGCGCACTGGACCACAACATTGTGATTGGCAACAAAGTGTTTTCGCACAACCGCAACCCTCGCCTGAAGTGGTGATGCACACTTGGCTGGACTGCTTACGCGCGCATGAAAATAAAGCTGGAATTCAACCATGATGCTGTTTGCGTATGGTTGGTTCATGTACTTGTTGTCGCCATTGCTATTGCTCAAGTTGTATGCGCGTTCACGCAAGGAGCCTTTGTATGCGCAAGCGGTGGCCGAGCGTTTTGGTTTTTACCGCATGCCTGCCACTTCGGGAGGTATTTGGATACACGCAGTGTCTTTGGGTGAAACACGCGCCATTCAATCTTTGGTGGAAACTTTGCGTCAACATTATCCCAATGTGAGATTTGTATTCACACATGGCACTGCAACCGGTCGCCAACAAGGATTGAGTTTGCTCCAAGCTGGCGATATTCAGGTGTGGCAGGCTTGGGATTCGCCGCAGGCAGTCAAAAGATTTTTCCGTCATTTTCAGCCCAAGCTTGGGTTTTTGGTAGATACCGAGGTTTGGCCTGTCACGGTCTCACAAGCAGCTAAACATGGTGTGCCTGTGGTGTTGCTCAATGCCCGATTGAGTGCGCGGTCCTTGCGCAAGGCGATGCAATGGTCTGCGCTGGCAAAGCCTGCCTTTGGCAGTTTAAAAGCCATTTGGGCGCAGTCTGAGCAAGATGCCAAACGGTTTCAAAGCCTGGGCGTACCAGTGCAGGCTGTCATGGGTAATTTAAAGTTTGACGCGGTGCCTGACGCAGTTCAGGTTCAGCAAGGACATGATTTACGCGCCCGCATGCAGCGACCGGTGATTCTCTTGGCAATTTCCCGCGAAGGTGAGGAAGCCGCTTTACTCGACGTGTTGATGCAACAACCTGCGTATTTGAAAGATGTGCAATGGTGGCTGGTACCCAGGCATCCTCAACGTTTTGAAGATGTGGCTGCTTTGGTCAAAGCCAAAGGCCTGACCTTGATCAAACGCAGTGAATGGGGAGCCCATCCTCAAGCCAACGATGTGCAGTCTACCGATGCAATGGTTCTGGGTGACAGCATGGGGGAAATGGCGTTTTATTTCAGCGCGGCCAGTGTGTGTTTGCTTGGTGGAAGCTTTGAGCCGCTAGGCGGTCAAAATTTGATCGAGTCCTGCGCCTGCGCGTGTCCGGTAGTGATGGGGCTGCATACCTTCAATTTCGCGCAAGCAGCAACGTTAGCTCAACAGGCCGGCGCAGCCGTGCGAGTCAAGCATTTGAATGAAGCGGTAGACGTTGCTTACCGGCTAGCTTTGGATAAACAAGAATGCGCCAACAAGGCGGAATTAGCAAGACAATTTGCAACCCAACACCAAGGGGCGGTCGCTCGATGTGTCGAGCTGATCAAGCCCCTGATGTGAGTTTGCTTAATGAGTTTGCTTAAGGACTCAGTTGGTTGTTGATGTTTTGCAAGTCTTCCACTTGCAGTACGCCACTGAGTTGACGTAATTTCAACTGACCTAGTAACACGTCATAACGGGCCTTGGCTAACTTCGCTTTGGTGTCAAAGAGTTTGCTTTGCGCATCCAAGACGTTGATGTTGATGCGAACGCCAACGCTATAGCCCAGCTTGTTTGCATCCAACGCTACCTGGCTTGAATCTTCAGCGGCTTTCAAGGCTTTGATCTGACTGACACCGGACACCAGTCCATAGAAAGCACTGCGGGTGTTTTGTGAGATGTTGCGAACAGCTGTGTCCACATCCGATTCAGCTTTTTGCCGCAAGGAAACGGTTTCTTTCACACGGTTGTTGAGGGCATTGCCATTGAACAAAGGCACACTCACCACAACTGCGCCGGTGGCAATACCAAGGCTTGAATCTTTACTGCTAGTGTATGAACCGCTGCTGTTGTTGGTGTAGGAATAACTCAATTGCAAGTCGACAGTGGGCAGCAGTGCAGACTGTGCCTTGTCGGTCTCCAAGCGTGCCACATCGCTGGCGATACGGTATTGCTTGATGCTGGGATTTTTTTGCTCACTCAGTGACACCCATTCTTCCACCCGCTCAGGCACAGGGCCTTGAGGTTCAACCGTCAAAGAAATAGGTTTGGGGCTGGTGTCTGATTTGCCCACCAGTTGGTCAAGCGCCATTTTTCTAACCCGTAAATCGTTTTGGGCAGCAATCTCTTGCGCCACTGCCAGGTCATAACTGGCTTGCGCTTCACGTGTATCTGTGATGGTTGCTGTACCTACTTCGAAATTGCGTTTGGCAAAGGCCAGTTGCTCGGCAACTGCAGTCATTTGCGCCTGTATAAATGTCAGCGTGTCTTGACTGGCCAAAACATCGAAATAAGCTTGGCTGATACGAACCATGAGGTCTTGTTCTGCGGCCAGTAATTGAGCATCTGCGATTTGCAATTGCAGATTGGCTTGAGAGACCTCAGCCCTGTCCCCTGGTCGAAACAAAGGCTGTGAACCCAGCAAGGTGCCGGTTTGTGTGCCGTAGGAGTGAACTGTTTGGTAAGCCGAAGAAGTAGGCGAATAAAAACCGCCGTTATTCAAACTCAGATTGGCGGACGCAGTGGCAGTGGGTCCAAGCTTGGCTTGAGCCTGATCTACTTTGAGTCGTGTGGCTTGGGCTTGCAATTGAACAGATTTGAAAGTGGCGTCGTAGTTCTTAGCAACTTCGTAAAGTTCAACCAAACTTTGACTGCGGGCGGCACCTGAAAAAGCCACTGACATGGCGGCGATCAAGGGCAGAGTGCAAAACAATTTCATGGTCTTCCTTTGTGACAACATATTAAAAATGAAAAGCAGTTTTTTCAGTAAAACCATGTAAGCGAGGAATGACCACATCCCACAGGATATGGTCATGGCTGCTGCCGTCAGCTTGACGTTGAACAAGGGTTGTTTGCATCATTGGTTCTTCACCAATGACAGCCAACATCCGTCCTGTCGGTTTGAGAAGTTGCAGTAAACCCGTGGGAACAGTCGCCACGGAGCCGCCGAGCAAGATGGCATCAAAAGGTGCACCTTGTGCATTGTCAGGTAAGCCTTGACTGTGGGCCATATGAAAATTGGAGATGCCGTTTTTTTCAAGACGCTGGCGTGCCACAGGGATGAAATCTGCATGGCATTCCACACTGGTGACGTGTGCGCAAGACATGGCAAGCAAAGCCGTTAGATAGCCTGTACCTGTGCCTATTTCCAGCACATTTTCATGCGCTTGCAATCCGAGGTCCTGCAGCAATCGTGCATCTACCTTGGGCGCCAGCATGTGCTCACCATGACCGATGGGAATTTCAATATCGCTATAGGCCAGCGATTGGTAGGCATCAGGTACAAACATACGCCGATCAAGGCGATCGAGCAACGCTAAAACATGCTTATCCAGCACCTGCCAGGTACGGATTTGCTGTTCAATCATGTTGAAGCGTGCAACTTGCGGATTCATGGTCGGGTGAGAATTCATAGACTCTGCCATTCTATACAGTGCCATCTTGCAAAGGCCTTGGCTTGCCATGCCAACGTTTTTGCAACCATTGACTCAAGTCATCGATATAGCAATACACCACCGGCACCACCACCAACGTCAGTAGGGATGAGGTGATGACTCCGCCAATCACAGCCTGTCCCAATGGTGCACGCTGCTCTGATCCTTCTGTGACTGAGAAAGCCAATGGCACCATGCCAAAAATCATGGCCAATGTGGTCATCAAAATCGGGCGCAGTCTGACTTGGGCGGCCATCAACAAGGCACTGGTTCTGTCGAGCGGCGCTTCACGCGTGCCGTCGCCTCGGTCCAGCCCTTCTTGGGCGCGAATCGCAAAGTCCAGCAACAAGATGGCAATTTTCGTCACCAAGCCCATGAGCATGATCACACCAATGACTGAGAACATGGACAAGGTTGAGTGAAAAGCCATCAAAGCTGCCACAACGCCAATCAGAGTCAAAGGCAAGGCCGTCATCAGCGCAAGCGGTTGCAGAAAACTTTTGAATTGGCTAGCCAAAATCATGTAAATGAAGATGACGCCCATGGCAAGAGCAACCAAGGCATACTGAAATGATTCCTTCATGTTTTTGGTGGAGCCGCCAAATTGATAACGGTAGCCGTCTGGCATGGCAATTTCCGCCATCACGGCCTGAATATCTTTTGAAATTTCACCTGTCGCACGGCCATAGGCGTTAGCGCTGAAAGCCACTTCACGAGACAACTCGCGCCGGTTGATCTGGTTAGGTCCAACACTCTCTTTGATTTGAGCAACTTGGTTCAATCGCACAGTCCGACTGCTGCCATCCGCTGCCTGAGCAATGTTGAATGGAAGTCTTTCCAAGTCATGGGGATAGGTCCGCAAAGCAGGATCGAGGCGCACCAGCACATCATAGGTTTGGTCATTGCCAGCTCGCCACACACCCACGTTTTGTCCGGCGACCAAGGTACGCATTTGGTTGGCAATGCTGCCAACACCGAGGCCAAAGTCGGCAGCAGCCTCGCGCTTGACCGAAATATCAATGGTAGGTTTATTGGGTTTGACACTGGACTCGATATCAACCAAACCCTTGATGCCACTGAGTTTGTTCATCACCACGGCGGCCAATCTTTCAAGTTCAGCCTGGTCCGGACCCAGCAGGTAGAACTCTATTTGCTTGCTGCCGCCCACAGAGTCCAGCAGGCCGACATGGGTGACGGTGAGTCCTCCCATGTTTTGCAAGCGTTCGCGGATGATGGGCGTGAAGTCATTCACATTCAATTGACGCATATTGCGATCAATCAATCGGTAATAGATGCTGGCGTAAATTTTTCCGTTGGCATTGCCTGTATTGATGGTGCTCAAGGTATAGCGCACCTCAGGAAAACTGCGCAACATGCTTTCTACTTCGCGTGCTTTGGCCTCTGTGACTTCCAAAGAAGACCCAACAGGGACATAAAAAGTCACACTGGCTTCAGAGAAATCTGCTTTGGGAACAAATTCCGTACCCAGAAATCGAACCATGAATATGCTGCTGATAAAGACACCCAAGGCCAATAGCACCGTAGCCAATTTGTGCTTCAACGCCAGTCGCAACAGTTTTTGGTAAACCATGCCAAGCCGGTGGGTGCCATCTTCAAACCATTGCGTTACCCGCCCAATGGTTTTGTCATACCAGTTTTTCTTGTCTGCGTGGGCGCCATCGCGATGAATACTCGGATCGTGCCAGATACTAGACAGCATAGGGTCGAGTGTGAAACTGACAAACATCGATATGAGCACAGCAGCAACAATGGTCAATCCAAACTCATGAAAGAATTTTCCAATGATGCCTTGCATGAAACCGATGGGAAGAAAAACTGCCACGATGGAAAACGTGGTGGCCAGCACAGCAAGGCCAATTTCACGCGTACCCTCCATGGCTGCATCAAAGGCTGATTTACCCATTTGTACATGACGCACAATGTTTTCGCGTACCACAATGGCATCATCAATCAAGAGGCCGATACACAGGGACAAGGCCATCAAAGTAATCATGTTGATCGTGAAGCCCAGCATGCCCATGAACAAAAAAGTACCGATGATGGCAATCGGTAAAGCCAAGCCGGTAATCACGGTTGAGCGCCATGAATTGAGAAATAAAAACACGATCAATACTGTCAGCAATGAGCCTTCGATCAATGTTTTTCGTACATTGTTGACGCCCACACGGATTTGTCGCGAGCCATCGTAAATGTTTTGCAATTTGACCCCTGGCGGCAACTGTGCTTGCAGTTCATTGACAGTTTTCATCAAACCATCCACCACTTCGATGGTGTTGTCGTCTTGGGATTTTTGCACCGATAAAAGCAAAGTTCGTTCGCCGTTGTAGAGCGCCAAATTCTCCAACTCCTGTGCACCGTCGTTCACTCGCGCAACCTGCGAGAGCCGCACAATACTGCCAGCCTTACGCGCTACGATGATGTTGCCAAAGTCCTCGGGCCGTTGCATCCGTCCTTGAACTTGCACAACCCGATCTTGTTGTTTCGAGCGAATCGAGCCCACGGGCAAGTCTTGGTTTTCATTGCTGACTGCATCCACCACTTGCTGCGCTGTGATGCCCAGAGACTCCATGGCTTGGTGGTTCAGGTACAGATTGATTTCACGTTTGGTGCCGCCGACCAAAGCTACTGAACCCACACCGCGCACATTCTCAAGACGTTTTTTGAGAACCTGGTCGGCCCAGTTGGTCATCTCAACTTGCGACAGTGGTTTGACACCAGCGGGCAGCGATTTCAAATCGGTGACCACTGCCAATGACCAGATAGGGCGACTTGAAGGGTCAAACCGCAAAATGCGTGATTCCTTGACCTCGGTGCGTAAAAACGGATGGACGTTGGAGACTTTCTCGCGTACGTCATCCGCAGCCTTGCGACCGTTGATATTCAAATCAAACTCAACGATGACGACTGAAAGACCTTCGTAACTGCGGGAAGTCAGCGCACTGATGCCTGCAGTGGAATTGACAGCTTCTTCAATTTTTTTACTGACTTCGCTCTCGACAATTTCAGGTGAAGCACCAGGGTATTCGGTCGTGACCACCACCACCGGCAAGTCGATATTAGGGAATTGATCAATTTTCAAGGACTGCAATGAAAACAGTCCAAGAACAACCAAGGCCAGCATGACCATGGTGGCAAACACAGGATTGCGAAGGCTGACTTGGGTGAACCACATGGCTTAAGGCTTCGCTGTTGTGGCGGGAGTGTTGGTTGACACAATATTCAAACGCAGTCCCTCACGCATAAAGCCAGAACGAGAAGACAACACTTGCGCTCCTTTTTCTAAGCCTTTGACCTCTACCCAAACCGATGCATCGTCTTTGTTGACATTGCCGCGCTTGCCTAAGCTGACATTCTGATGGACCACTTGACCGTTGACCAGCAATTGCACATAAGGCAGCGGTTTATCCGTGCGAACCATCTCTAAGGGTAGAGCAAGCACCTGTTGACGGCCTAGTTCCAACAGCCCTTGTCCATACAAACCTTGGCGAAGGCCAGGGGTGGGTTGCAGACGCAAATACACAAGCACACTGCGACTGTTGGACTGCACATTCGGATTGATGCGCTGCACCAGTGCATTCACTGGCAAATCTGTCCCCTCCAGATGAATAACGGCAGACTGCCCGATACGCACGTCCATAGAGTCTGCAGGACTGAGGGTGGCTTCAAGCTCTAGGCTGCTTAAATCGACAATGTCGAGCAGTTTTTGATCAATGGCCACTCGCTCACCGGGTTGGGCCAGACGCGCTGAGATTTGGCCACTGATAGGCGAAATCAATACGGTGTCGTCCAGCGTTTTACGTGCTACGTCAGCACCAGCGGATGCTGCGTTGTAAGTAGCTTTGGCACCTAAAAGTGTGGCCTCTGAAACTTCCAGTGCGGTTTTTGAAATGAAACCTTGATCGACCAAGGCTTTGTTGTTGTCGAACTGTCTTTGCGCAATATCGATTTGTGTTTTGGCAGCATCGGCTTGTTGCTCAGCTTGACGAAGCTTGCGTTGGAATTCCGCAGGATCGATTTTGGCAATGGTTTGACCGGCTTTGACGTTATCCCCCTCGCGCCCGTTCAGCATCAACAATTCACCCGACACACGCGATTTGATGGCGACCGTGTTCAGTGCTTTAAGGTTGCCAGACACAGGCAAGGTATGCGAGAGGGTTTGCAATTCCAGCGTCAAAATATGGGAAGCCTGCAATTGACTGATGGCGGTGTTGCTGTTGGCTGCAGGTGGCGCAGGCGTTGATGCAGCCGGACTTGCAGCAGTATTTTTTCGAGTTTGCCAATAGCCCACTCCCCCAAGAACGATAGCAATGAGTAATGTCCAAGTGATTTTGGAACGCAATTTCATGTGGATAAGCTCCGGGTTTTTAAATGTGCCATTTATTTGCTTAACCATCCATGCATCAACGCCTCTACATGGGTTTGCAAAAAGGATTCAGGACTCAAAGAAAACGAATCAACGCAGGCGGACAAGGAATGCTTCCACATGCTGAGAAATAAGATGACGGCTACTAAGCTGTAAACCGCTTTGTCAGTATCAATAGGTCTGAATTCACCGTTGTCAATGCCGCGTTGCAGGATTTTTTTGAACAGTTCCTGGCCAGGGCGCATGACCTCGGTTTCGTAAAACTGCACCACATCCGGAAAATTACGAGCTTCGCTGGTCACCAGTTTGGTGATGCCGCTGGCGTTGGTGTTGCCTATGCGTTGCCACCATGATTGCATGGCGTAGTTCACCATGTCTTCTGTGCTGCCTTTGAAATCCGCAAATTCTTTGTTCCAGATTGGGAAATGATCAGACAGGTTCGCGCGAATGACGGCCTTGAATAAATCTTCTTTGGAGTTGAAGTAAAGAAAAAGCGTTCCTTTAGACACACCGGCAAGCAAGGCGATTTCTTCAACTTTGGTTGCAGCAAAACCTTTTTCTACGAACAAACTCAAGGCCGCATCCAATAACTCCTGCGGTCGTGCTTGTTTGCGACGCTCGCGCTTGTTGGGTGGGGACGCGTGAGATGTGGTGGGAAAGGTGATGAGCATATTAATGACCGACTGGTTAGTAATGTAACCTGCCAAGATTTCGGGGTCAACTGATATGGGTATTCAGGTGAGCAATAAACCAAGCCACTCCCGCAAAACCAAGTAGCTTTGGCTAAGCCCGCTTAAAGTGGGGACAAAGTCGGTTGGGGTATTGAGCGGTGGTTGCAAATAGCCCATCGGGGCAGGAAGAACCTCGAAACCAGCTTGCTCGAAATTGCGCAGGCTGCGCTGCATGTGCCAGTCGTTCGTCACCAGCGCAATGCGTTTAATCCCCAGCGGTGACAAAACCTCGTAGGCACTTGATGCGTTCTCGCGGGTGTCCCGTGATGTCTTGTCCAGCCATTTCAACTGCAAACCAAAATCTCTTGCCATGGTGTGTTCGGCAATCTCTGCTTCGCTGCCGTATTGATTGCCCGAAGCAGCCCAACCTTTGCCTCCCGCAAACAGCACCGGCAGGTGGGTCTGCTTTGTCAGATGCGTTGCGTACGCCAGTCGCTTGTAGGCAGTGCTTGACAGTTCTTCGCTGCCGAACTCTGGTGCAAATTTATCAACCCCACCGCCCAGCACGACGATGGCCTGTGCCTTGTTCAAGTCCTGGGCGCTGATCGGGGCATAGCTTTTCAACAGTAAACGGCTCAATCCGGAAGCAGTGGCGTCACAGGCCAAAATCCACATTGTGGCGCTTGCCAGCATGACAATGCCCCATGCCAGTCGGCGGTAAGTACGGGCCAGCAAACAGCCTAAAAATATCAATAACAATAGCCCGCCGGGCGGCAGAAGCAAAGCAGTGAGTACAGGTTTGAGAGGTCCAATGGAAAGCATGGTGAGCAAGTGTCCCATAGAAAAACAGGGGTTTGCATAAGGTGATTTATTTGCTCGTTGGTCTGTCTTAATGGGGAGCCGATAAGATGGTGCGATGAACCATTCGAGCATTACTTTGGGCGGCGGCTGCTTTTGGTGTACCGAAGCCGTATTTCAGCGCGTGCGCGGCGTCATCAGCGTCGAGTCCGGTTATTGCAACGGATTGAAGCCAACGCGTCCAAGCTACGAGCAGGTGTGTCGTGGAGACACTGGCTTTAACGAAGTGGTGCAAATCAGCTACGACAGCGAAGTGATCACTTTGCGTCAACTGCTTGAAATCTTTTTTGATATCCACGACCCGACCAGTTTGAACCGCCAAGGCAACGACACGGGCACCCAATACCGCAGTGGCATTTATTACACCGACAAAGCCGAGCAAATGGTGGCTATTCAATTCATCTCTGAAGTCACCAGTCGGGGCGACTACGACCGCAATATAGTCACCGAGGTGCTACCTCTCACGCACTACTGGCCGGCCGAGGACTACCATCAGAATTATTTTGTCAATAACCCCGACCAAGGCTATTGCACCTTTGTGGTTGCGCCCAAAGTGCGCAAATTAGGACAACATTACAGCGAATGGCTCAAGACCTGAGTTGCCACTTAAGGCGCTAAGCGCTGAATCACCCATTGGTCTTCATGCTTGCGGTAGTGCAGGCGATCGTGCAGGCGTGCGCTGCCGCCTTGCCAGAATTCCCAGTTGTCCGGCACCAACCGGTAGCCGCCCCAGTGCGGCGGACGAGGCGGGTCTGTTTGAAACTTATTCGCATAGGTTGTCAATTCCTCCTGCAACCATTCCCGTGAGGTAATAGATTGGCTTTGCGGGCTGGCCCAAGCGCCAATGCGCGACTCTAGCGGGCGTGAATGGAAGTAGGCATCGCTGTCAGTCGCGCTGATTTTTTCTACACGCCCTTCGATTCGCACCACACGCTCCAACTCGACCCAATGAAATTGCAACGCGGCATAAGGGTTGCCAGCTAACTCTTGACCTTTGCGGCTGTCGTAATTGGTGAACCAGACGATGCCTTGCTCGTCAAACCCTTTGATCAACACCACTCGTGTGCTTGGCCGCATCTGGGAGGACACGGTAGCCAGCGTCATCGCGTTCGGCTCGGGAATTTGCGCTTGCAGTGCCTGGTTCAACCATAGCGTGAATTGTTCTAAAGGATGCTTGGCCGCGCTAGATTCCAGCAGTTCAGCTTGCTGGTAGTTTTTGCGCATACCGGCCAGTGAAGGAGTTTTCATAAAGCCTGAGAGTTGAAAAACAGGCCTTGATCTTATTCCTTGACCGCACCGGTCATGCCGGAAACATAGTGATCGACGAAAAATGAGTACAACACAGCCACCGGCAGCGAGCCAAACAAAGCGCCTGCCATCAGAGAGCCCCAGTGGTAAACATCGCCTTCGACCAATTCGGTGACCACGCCTACAGGTACGGTTTTCACTTCTGATGAAGAGATAAATGTGAGCGCATAAATGAACTCATTCCACGATAAGGTGAAAGCAAAAATACCTGCTGATATCAAACCAGGCACAGACAAGGGCAGAATGATTTTCCAAAGAATTTCAAACCGAGTAGCACCGTCAATCAACGCGCATTCTTCCAACTCAAAAGGTATGGAGCGGAAATAGCCCATCAGCAACCAAGTGCAAAAAGGAATCAAAAATGTGGGGTAGGTGAGGATCAATGCCCATCGGGTATCAAACAATCCGAGCTTGAATACGATGGTGGACAGGGGGATAAACAAAATAGACGGAGGCACCAAGTAAGCCAAAAAAATACCCAGTCCCATTTGCCGCGCACCTTTGAAACGCAAGCGTTCGATGGCGTAGGCTGCCAGTACCGCACACAACAAAGACACCACAGTGGAGACGACCGAGATGATGACCGTGTTCCACAACCACTCTGGGTAGGCGGTTTTGAATAACAGTTTATGGAAATGCTCAAGGGTGGGTTGAATCACCCAGAACGGGTTACCGTCGCGTGAAAGCAGTTCGTTGTTGGGCTTCACCGAAGTGATGACCATCCAGTAAAACGGGAACAGCAACACGAACACAAAAATACCCAAAGGGATGTAAACAGTAACCCAGCGACTGCGTACCGTGTCCAGATAGGACATGCCTTGGCTGTCGTCTTCTGCTGTAGCGCTCATGCGTCGCTGCCTCCTTGTTGCCAGGCGCGGCGTTGCAACCCGAAATAACTGAACAAAATGGCGGCCAGTAAAAACGGCACCATGGCAATCGCAATAGCAGCGCCTTCACCCAAAGCCCCGCCCGAAATGGCCCGCTGAAAAGACAGTGTTGCCATCAAATGCGTGGCGTTCAGCGGACCGCCGCGGGTGATGACGTAAATCAGCTGAAAGTCGGTGAAAGTAAAGAGCACAGAAAAAGTCATGACCACGGCGATCATGGGTGTGAGCAGTGGCAGCGTAATGTGTCTGAAACGTTGCCAAGCGGTGGCGCCGTCAATTGCTGCGGCTTCATACAGAGAAGGCGAAATGGTTTGCAAACCGGCCAACAACGTGATCGCTACAAAAGGCACGCCGCGCCAGACATTGGCGGCCAGCACAGACAAACGCGCATTCCATGGGTCACCCAAAAAATCGATGTAATGGTCAATCCACCCTAACTTGATGAGCATCCAGCTGATGATGGAAAACTGCGCGTCGTACAACCACCAAAAGGCCAATGCAGACAAGGCGGTAGGCACGATGTATGGCAACAAAATGACCGAGCGGAAAAAGGTTTTGAAAGGCAGTTTTTCATTCAGCAGCACTGCCAGCCACAGGCCCAGAAAAAACTTCAGCACGCTGGCGATGAAGGTGTAAAAAAGGGTGTTAAACAAGGCCAAGCGGGTGACCGAGTCTTCCCATAAAAACTCATAATTTTCCAAGCCGATGAATTCGCCGCCGCGCCCGATTTTGGTGTCTGTGAAGCCCAGCCATACTCCCAGACCCAGCGGGTAGGTGAGAAAAAGTACCAGCAAGATGGTGGCCGGTGCCATGAACACCAGACCCAAACCATTGCGGCTGTTTTGAAGTTTTTGCAGCATCAGGATTTGTAGTAACGCTCGGCGCGTTTTTGCGCACGCTGAGCCGCTTCAGCAGGCGATTGAGAGCCTGAGGCCGCCTCAGCCACCATGTTGCTGACAATGAAGTCGGCCATTGCACCCGCGGATGCGTAGCCCAGTTGTCCAGCGTAGCCCGAGGGGCGCATGTTTTTGGCAGAGTCACGGTAGGGCGTGTGCTTGGGGTCCACGCTCCATATCGGGTTTTTAGCATAGGCCGCCAGCGGGTGAGACACATAGCCGCCGCCGCCTTGCAGCCAGGCATCGTATTGCTCGGCTTCCATCATGAAGCGTAAAAATTCTTTGGCCGCGTTCGGGTATTTGGTGTACTTGAAAATCATTTGGTTAAAGAACAAATGGTATTCAGTGGGCACACCGACCGGACCCACGGGAAAGGGTGCGTGTTGAATGTCTGCGGCAATGGCTTTGACAGCTGGGTTGTCTGAGTTTTTAGCAGCATAGTAAATAGAAATGCCGTTGTTGGTGACGCTGATTTGGTTGTCTAAAAATGCTTTGTTGTTGTTCGGGTCCAACCATGACAGGGTGCCGGGAATGAAGGTTTTGTAGAGTTCACGACCATACTCCAGCGCCTTGATGGTTTGCGGACTGTTGATCACGACCTTGTTGTTTTTGTCAACGATGGAGCCGCCGAAAGCCCACATCAGCCAATGCGTCCAACCGCTGTCACCGGTGGCATTGCCTAATGCCATGCCGCCGGGCGTGCCCTTGGCGTGAAGCGCTTGGAACATTTTTAAAAAACTGTCTACGTCTTTGGGAAAGGTATTGAACCCCGCCGCTTTCAACATGCTTTGCCGGTACACCATGATGGCGCCGCTGGCGCCCAAAGGCACACCAATCCATTTTTTTCCGTCTGGACGCATGTAGGTTTCACATGCAGGGTACCAACCCCCGTACTTACTGCCAAGGTAAGTGCAAAGATCGGTGACATCGAGTAACTTGTCGGGGTAGAGGTTGGCATCGTCATTGGTCGACAAAATAATGTCTGGTCCGGCACCTGTGTTGGCCGCTACCGCCGCCTTGGGCCGCACGTCTTCCCAGCCTTCGGTATCGACCCTTACTTCGATGCCGGTTTTTTCAGTGAATTTTTTGACATTCGCCATATAA
>Ga0136641_1000168_pt1 | contig 27779 bp, 29 predicted proteins | sample EliLak1302023Y_FD_115312 | JGI IMG/M metagenome (GOLD analysis project Ga0136641, IMG submission 115312) | Freshwater microbial communities from Elizabeth Lake, Yosemite National Park, California, USA - 13020-23Y | ecosystem: Environmental > Aquatic > Freshwater > Lake ...
AAGCCGCGCTGCCGCTGCGCCTGCTGCTGGCCCGCAGCCTGGCGTGGGCCGTGCACATCAGCGGCTGGCTGGTGCTGGGTGCGGTCGGCGCCCGCTGGGTTCCGCTGTGGCTGGGTGGTCTGTTGCCAGCGGCGCTGTGGCTGGGTTTGCAGGCCTATGCCTTGCAGGCGGGCGCGGGCCGTCCGCCGACCGCCCGCGCTGTACGCGGCGCTTGGCTGCTGGCTGGGCTGCTGCTGGTCCTCGCCGCGGCCCGCACCTCGCCGTGGTGGCTGGCCGCCGCCTGGGCCGCTGCGTCCGTCGCCGCCAGCTGGACTGTCCGGCTGCTGCGGCTGGCGCGGCGTTCGCCACCGCAGCAGGCGCTGCTGCCGGCCGCCGCCGGCGGCTTCAGTCTGCCGATCTTGTTGGGGTCAGCAGCCTGGGCGGGCCTGCTGCCCGCGTCCAGCCTGGTCCTGGCGGGGTCGGCGATCGTCGCCGGTGGCTGCCTGACAGCGCGCTGCGGACCGGTGAGCCAGGCCTGCCGCGGGGCGGTGCCGGACGGCTGGCGCGCCCTGCAGGGGCTCGCTCCGGGCGCCTGGCGCCGGCACGATCTGCCGCAACGCCTGGCCGCAGCGGCCATGCTGCCGATGATGGCCGGCCTGCCCCTGATGCTGGCGCTGTGCAGGCCTGCGGGCGACAGTGCGCTGATGGTGGTGGCGGCACACCTCGCCGCCATGGTGCTGCAGGGGCTGGCCTCAGCGGCCACCGCGCAGGGCCCAGGCCTGCGCTGCGATCCAGAGTGCCCGGGCTGTGCGCGGCCCTGTTGATCGCCGGCGGCCTGGCGCTGGCCCTGCTGCCTGTGTTGCAAGGCCTGATGGCCGCCACGCTGCTGCACACCGCCGCCTGGAGCATCGCCTGGACCACGGGCCTGCCAGGCGTCGGTGCCAGCGATGGCGGCAAGCTCCCCTTGACGGCCCCGGCGCTGGCGGCACTGGCCGCGGCCGGTGGCGTGCTGGCCGTCGGATGGGCCGTGTCGGCGCTCGGTCCACGGGCGCTGTGGCTGCTTCATGCCACGCTGGCGGTGCTGGCGCTGGCCTGGGTGCTGGCTGGCGCGGCACGGCCACGCGGCGCCCAGGGCCTGTGGCTTGTCGACAACGATGCGCGCCGCACGGATGCCGTCCCCCCCGCTTCGCGCCAACCGCGTTGCGGCGCACCGCACTTTTGAGGGTAGATTCGCCCGACCCGCGCTGCACCTGTTCGGGCGCCGGCCCCTCCCGGTTTCTCATCCACAAAGGAAAGTCCGTATGCCGTTCGCCTGCCTGCGCCCCCTGGCCGCGCTGTCCCTTGCGTCGTTGCTGGCGCTGCCCGCATGGGCTGCCGATCCGATCCTGATCGGCGTCAGCCTGACCCAGTCGCCGCCCGGATCGGTGGTGCAGGGCACGCAGGTCAAGGACGGCATGGAGATCCTCAAGGACCTCGTCAACGCCAAGGGCGGGGTGCTCGGGCGGCCGATCAAGCTGGTCTACGAGGACAGCCAGGGCATCCCTGAAAAGGGCCGCGCCGCGGTCGAGAAACTGATCACCAGCGACAAGGTCGTGGCGCTGGCCGGCGGCCACCAGAGCTCGGTGTGCCTGGCGGAAATCGAGGTCGCGCACCGCTACAAGGTGCCTTACGTCAACACCAACTGCTGGTCGGACGACGTCCGCAAGCGCGGTTATCCGGAAGTCTTCAACACCTCGCCGTACAACACCCTGGTCTCGTCGTCGATGGCCACCACCTTGGCGACGATGGGCGTCAAGCGCGTCGTCGCCTTCGCCGAGAACACCGATTACGGCATCGGCCAGGCCAAGCTGACGGGCGAGATGCTCAAGCAGAAGGCGCCGCAGATCGACTACAAGTACGAAACGCTCGACCGGTCCAGCAAGGACTTCACCGCCGCGATCCTGCCGCTGCGCGCCAACCCGCCCGACGTGATCGTGCTGTCGATGCTGCCGCCGGCCGCCTACCTGGTGATGAACCAGGTCTACGAGCAGGGTCTGGCGCCGAGCCCGAAGACCATCCTCTACGACGGCAGCGGTCTGGCCGATTACCCGGACTTCTGGCAGAACGTCAAGGAAGCCGGCAAGTACATGCTGTCCTTCGCGCTCTACCACCCGCAGATGAAGCAGACGCCGCTGGCGACCGCCATCGCCACCGAGTACAAGAAGCGCACCGGCAATGAGGTCAACCGCCTGGTGCTGCAGGCCGCCGATTCGCTCGAACTGGTGATCCAGGGCGTGCAGGCGGCCAAGAGCACCGAGCCCGACAAGCTCGTCAAGGCGATGCAGACGATGCAGTTCGAGAGCCTGCGCGGCATCTCGAACTTCTCGACGACGCCGGGCTACGGCGCCCAGCAGTGGCTCGACATTCCTTTCGTCAACTACGAACTCACCGCCGAGAAGCAGCCCATCGCGCAGACCGTGATGATCCAGGCGCCCGGGCAGAAGTTCGATCCGTCGAAGATCGTCCGCCCCGCCAAGTAAAGCGGCCCGGGCCGCCCGGGCCCGGCAGCGGGCGCCGTCGCTGCGGCGGCGCCCCTTCCCCAACGACGACTACGCATGCTTGCGCTCGACCTGCTGGCCAATGGCCTGATCTACGGCTGCTTCTACGCTTTGATGGCCGTCGGCCTGGCGATGATCTTCGGTGTGCTGAAGGTCGTGAACTTCGCCCACGGCGAGTTCTTCATGATCGGCGCCTACACCTATGTGCTGGTCAGCCTCAAGCTCGGCGTCCCGCCGTGGCTGGCCCTGCCAGCCGCCGCCATGGCCGGCGCGCTGCTCGGCTGGCTGGTCGAGCGGCTGCTGATGCGCCCGCTCTACGCGGGCTACGCCAGCTGGGGCTTCATGAAGGACGAGTACGCCGTCGTCGTCACCTTCGGACTCTCGCTGCTGTTGATCAACCTGGTCGACAAGATCGTCGGCCCGTATTCTTTCCGCGGGCCGCCGCTGATCGACGTCGGCCGCTTCGCGTTCGGGCCGGTGATGCTGACCGGGCAGAAGGCCATCGCTGCGGTCGTCGCGGTCGCCTTGATGATCGCGCTGGCGCTCTTCATCAAGCGCTCGGTCTGGGGTCTGCAGATCCAGGCGGTGGCGCAGAACCGCCTCGGCGCCTCGCTCGCCGGCATCGACGCGACGCGGACCACCAGCCTGATCTTCGTCGTCTCGGGCATGTTGGCCGCGCTGTCCGGAGCGCTGCTGGCGCCGCTGGTCAACCCGTCGCCCGACATCGGCGCCTTCCCGGCGGTGAAGTCCTATGTGATCGTCGTCCTCGGCGGCATGGGCTCGATCTGGGGCGCGATGATCGCCGCGCTGATCCTCGGCGTCAGCGAGGCCTTCTTCTCGGTCTACGTCTCCTACGACTACCGCGACGCCTTCGGCCTGATCATCCTGGTCGCGGTGCTGCTGCTGCGGCCCCAGGGCCTGCTCGGCGAGAAGGGGCGCGAGGTATGAAGCCGCTGCGGCAGCTGTGGACCGACCGCCTGCGCTTCGACCTGGGCGCGTCGCTGGCGATCTGCGCCGCCCTGGCTTTGGTGCCGCTCTTCGTCAGCGGGCCCTATGTGCTGGGCATCATCCTGGTCAGCATGTACTTCGCCGTCATCGCGCTGGGCTGGAACCTGCTGGCCGGCTACACCGGGCAGTTCTCGCTGGCGCCCGCGGCCTTCGCGATGCTCGGCGGCTACACCACCGCCTTGCTCGACCATCACCTGAAGGTGCCCCTGGTCCTGGGCATCCCGGCGGCGGTTCTCAGCACGGCGCTCCTCGGCTGGGTGCTGGGCAAGCTGGTCCTCAACCTCAGCGGTCCCTACCTGTCGCTGACCACGCTGGCCTTCGCCGAGATCGCCCGCGTGGTGATCGGCAACTCGCACGAATTCACCCGCGGCGACCAGGGCCTGCATGTGGCCACGCTGACGGACAGCCGGGTTGGCTACTACTACATCTTCCTCGGCACGCTGGTCGCCGTCCTGGTGCTGCTGTACGTGCTGCTGCGCGGGCGGCTGGGCCGCTTCATGATGGCGGTGCGCGACGATCCGGTCGGCGCCTCGAGCCGCGGCATCGACGTCGTGCGCATCAAGACCATCGCCTTCTGCGTCTCGTGCGCGCTCTGCGGCCTGGCCGGCTCGCTGTATGGCACCTTCAGCCAGCTCGTCAGCCCTGAACTGGGCCTGCTGCAGCAGACCGGGTTGGTGCTGTCGATGGTCGTCATCGGCGGCATGAGCTCGCTGACCGGGGCGCTGCTCGGTGCCGTGCTGGTCTATCTCAGTTCCGAATGGCTGCGCGGCTTCGGCGACATCCAGATCATCGTCTTCGCACTGCTGGTGATCGGGTTCGCGCGCTACCTGCCCGGTGGTCTCTGGGGGCTGGCAGCGCAACGGCTGCAACGGGGGCGGCCATGAGCCTGCTCTCGGTGCACGACCTCACGGTCCATTTCGGCGGCGTCGCAGCCGTTGACCACGTCAGCTTCGAGCTGCGGGCCGGCGAGATCCTCGGCCTGATCGGCCCCAACGGCTCGGGCAAGACGACGGTGCTGAACATGCTGTCGGGGTTTCTGGCGCCCCTTTCGGGCCGCGTGCGCATGGGCGACGACGACATCACCGGCCTGTCGGCCGACCGCCTGGCGCAGCGCGGCGTGCTGCGGATGTTCCAGATGACACGCGTCTTCTCGCGCATGTCGGCCTTCGACAACCTGCTGACCGCGGGCCTGGCGCGCGGCGTCTCCGAGCGCGAATCGCAGCGTCGCGCCGAGGCCCTGATCGACGAGCTGACGCTCGGTCCGGTGCAGTTTCTCGACGCCGGACAGCTCTCGGGCGGCCAGCGCAAGCTGCTCGAATTCGGCATGTGCTTCATCGAACCGCCGCGCGTGGCCATGCTCGACGAGCCCTTCGCGGCGGTGCACCCGGTGATGCGCGAGGTGATGGCGGCGTTCATCCGCAAGCGCCACGCCCAGGGCTCCACCTTTCTGCTCGTCAGCCACGACATGCCGATCATCGTCGACCTCTGCCAGCGCGCCGTCTGCATGAATGCGGGCAAGGTCATCGCCGCCGGCGACATCCATGCGGTGCTGAAGGACCACGAGGTGATCGAGGCCTATCTCGGCGAGACGCCCGATGGCGACGCGGTGCCCAGCCTCGAGCTGACCGACAGCCCCAGGGAGCAGCCGTGAGCGAGCCCACCCCGCTGCTCGAACTGCGCGACGTCACCGCCGGCTACGCGCAGGACATCGACGTGCTGCGCGAGATCCAGCTGCGCGTCGACGCCGGGCGCATCACTGGCCTGATCGGGCTCAACGGCGCCGGCAAGTCGACGCTGGTCAAGACCATCTGCGGCTTCCTGCCGCCCAAGATCGGCAGCGTGCACTTCCGCGGCGAAGACATCTCCGGCGTCGCGCCGCACCGGCTGATCGATCTCGGGATCTGCTGCATCCCCCAGGAGTCGAGCCTGTTTCCCTACCTGTCGGTGCAGCAGAACCTGATGCTGCCGCTGCTCGGACGTCCGAAACACTTTGACGCCGGGATGCGCGCTCGGCTGCAGGAGGTCTACGAACTCTTCCCGCCGCTGCATGAGAAGCGGTCGCAGGCCGCGGGCAGCCTGTCCGGCGGCCAGCAGAAGCAGCTCGAGTTCGCGAAGGCGTGGCTGCAGCAGCCCAAGCTGTGCCTGATCGACGAGCCCAGCATCGGCCTGTCGCCGAAGATCGCCGAAGAGGTCTTCGTCTGGATCGAGCGCTTCACGCAGGCCAATATGGGCATCCTGCTGATCGACCACAACGTGCGCCGCGTGGTCCGGATGTCCGACCGCGTCTGCGTCCTCAGCCTGGGCCGCATCACCGCCCAGGGTGACGCCGAGGAATTCCGCGGCAACCTGCACCAGCAGGTGCAGGAGTGGCTCGGCCTGCATTTCTGAGCGCGGGGCTGCTCGAGCCGGCTGCGCAGCGTGTCGGCCTGCCGCCCAAGCGTGCCGCGGTCTTGCGCGCAGCCGGTCGGCCGGCGCCGTTCAGAAATGCGTGCCGACGATGAACTTCAGCGTCCACCGGTCGGCGTCGGGCGTCAGGCCGCGGCCGATGCCCAGGTTGAGGTCGATCTCATGGCCCAGTTCCTGGTCCAGCACCAGGTACAGGGTCTTGGCGTTGCGCTTCCAGGCCTGCATGGCGGTGGCCGGACCGAGGTCGCTGTAGAGCTCGGCGCCGACTTCCGTGCGCTCTGAGACCCGGCGCGCGACCTTGATGTCGAGCGAGGCTGCCACCGGCCCGCCGCCCTGGGACAGGCTCCAGTCCAGGTTGGGGTTGGCGGCGAAAGTCCACGCCCCACTGCGCCAGCCCCCGATGCCTTTGAGCTGGGCGTTCCACGGCACTTCCGAAGCACTCAGCGCGGTCTTGCCCACTTCCAGGTTCAGGCCCCAGAAGCCACCGGCCTTGTCGTCGTGCGGGGCGATGTACTTCAGCCGCAGCTTGGAGCCGTCGAGCCGCGTAGGGCCCTCGGCCGAGCGCGAGGTCAGCAGGTAGGCGCCCAGCTCCAGTGTCGGCGTGATGCCGTAATAGAACTCGGGCGTCAGCCGGTACTGGCGGTGGGGCGGCGTTGCGCCCGGGTAGCTCGCCGTGCGCGCACCTTGGAAGACGACGTTGTTGTGCACGTCCACGCCGAACTGGCCGGGGGCGCTGAGGTCGTCCAGGTAGACCTGGATTTCTTCGGAGGCGGCCGCAGCGCCCAGGGCGTGCAGGCCGATGGTGGCGGCGATCAGGGTCTGGCGGAAGCGCAAGGGCATGGCGGGAGGGGCTCGGGCGGTGTTGGAGGGCCGCCCGGGATTGTCGGGCCGGCTGCCGGCCACGCTGACCCGAGCCCGTTGTTTTTCAGGAAAGTGGCGAATTCGGCCGCCGTGTCAACGTGACCAGCCTGGGCTGGTTCACGGCGCAGGGCTTGTGACCGTGACTGTGCGGCTCATGGAGTCGAAATGGGCCTGATCCATCAGATCTTGGTTCACCGTCAGAAAATGCACGCTTTCATGGCCGCAGGCACTCAACAAGTGCCGCTGGCCGCCGACAAGTTGTTGTCGTCATTGCGTCTGTGGGATTCCTTCCACAGGCGGTCCATGCCGGAAACCCAGCGTTTCGAACGGACTCCCGATGACCTCTGCCTTGTACGCGGCGGCGCTTGCGCCTGCTGACCTGTTCGACGTGAGTCAACTCCCCGCGCCGCAACGGCGGCGTCGCGCGCACCGGCTGCGATGGATCTGACCCGTCCCCCGGTTCGCGCCGCCAAGGCCGTGATGGCCTACCTGCCCACGCCCCCATTCCCCATCGAGCCGTCGGGATGATTCAACCCGCGGCTCTCGAAAGTTCGCATGACGCACACTCGATTTTCAGGCCTGTCGATGATCTTCGCGCTGGTCCTTGCGCCCGCTGCGGCCTTGGCCGATGTGACGGTTGTCGTTGCGCCGAAGCTGCCCGAACTCAGCGTCTATGCCGAGACGTACACGGCGCTGGGTGCCAATGCCGCCGTCTACGGCAATGTCTGGGCGGGCCAGGGGTTGACGATCGGCGCCAACGCGACGGTGACGGGCCATCCAGGGTCCATGGGCGCATCCAACGCAGCTGCAGGCGCCACGGTCGGCGGCCCTATTGCCTCGGCCCATGCCTACCTGGCCGGCACGGGATCGGGTCAGGCCCTGGCCTCGACGATGACGACGGACACCACGCTGTTCGCCGGCGTCTACAGCGCGGCCAGTTTTTCCACAACCGCAGGCACGACTTTGACACTGGACGGCCAGGGCCGGGACAGCCAGATCTGGGTGTTCAATCTCACCGATTACCTGGTCACGGGCGCGTCGACGAAGGTCGTGTTGATCAACGGGGGCCTCAACCACTCGATCTTCTGGAATTCGGGCGGCTATGTGGCCCTCGGCGCCACCGCCAACCTGCTCGGGACCGTCATGGCCACCGACTACATCAGCGTTGGCGCGGGCACGCTCGTGAGTGGCATCGGTTCGTCTTGTGGCGGATTGTTTTCGACCACGTCCTATGTCTCGATGGGTGCGGGTTCCATCGCCGGCGGCCTTGGCTGTTCGTCCATGGCGGTCATCGGTCTTGTGCCTGAGCCAAGCAGCGGCATGCTGCTGGTGGCCGGCTTGGGCCTGCTTGGCTTCCTTGTCAACCGCCGTCTTTCAAGCCGGATTCACTGAGGGCTTCGATGCTGGCGTCGGCAGCTTCGGCCGCGACGACGGCCATCCGGGTCTGGCGGACGGTGAGCAGCATCGCACGCTGCCCGGCCTGCAGAATCGCCGGATGCCCACCGCTTTCCACCCCCGCCTGACCCTGCAGACCCTGAGCCGCGGCGACGGCCTGCTGGGCTTGCGGGTGGTGCCCGGCAAGCCGGGCGCAGCGGGCTTCGGGCCGCGCGGCGGCCAGTTGACGGTGGCCCGCGTGGACTGGACCTACGCGCTGGGCAGCGGCCCGCCCTGGGCCACGCCGGCCCCCACCAGCGTGTTGCAGCCGCGGCCCTGGCCGGTGCCGCCGCACCGCGACCTGGGCGCCGAGCAGCAGGCCGCCGACCAGCTCTTCGCCACCGCCCTGCGCCCGCTGCCGCCGCGGTCCATCCAGTGGCGCACGCCCGAGGCCGCCGTCGGCCACGACGACCTGTGGTGCCTGCCCGAAGAAGCCCATTACGCCGACTTCTTCGCCGAGGTCGTGCCCCGGCTGCAGGCCAAGGGCTGGACCATCGCCGTGCAACCCGGCTTCGCGCATTTCAGCGTGGCGGTGCAGCGTTGGCGCCTGGTGCTGGACCCGGCCACCGGCGAGGCCACGGGCCGTGAGCTGGCCGAGCCGCTGGGCGCCCCGGCGCAGCCGCTGTCGGCGATGCGCCAGCCGCCCGGGCAGGGCTCGTGGCTGCTGAGCCTGGGTGTCGAGGTCGAAGGCGAACTGCTGGACCTGGCGCCGCTGCTGGCCGACCTGATCCAGCGCGACGGGCGCTGGCTGAAGGCCGAAGAGATCGCGCGCATCCACGACGAGACGGTGATCACGTTGCGCGCGCCGGGCGGGCGGCGCATCGAGGCACCGGCTGCGCCGCTGAAGGCCATCGTCGGTGCGATGGTCGACCTGCTGACCGACCCGCGCCGGGCGGCCGGGCCGGTTCTCCTGTCGCTGTGGGAAGCGCACCGCCTGGACGCGCTGCACCTGCAGCTGGACGACAGCCTGGCCCAGCGCGCCGGCGAGCGCGGGGCCTGGCAGGTGCAGGGCGCCGCCGGGCTGGCCGCCCTGGCGCAGCGCCTGCGCGCGGCCGGCACGCCCCCCGCCGTGCCCATGCCCGCCGGCCTGGGCCTGGTGCTGCGGTCCTACCAGGAACACGGCGTGGCCTGGCTGCAGTACCTGCGCGCCCACGACCTGGCCGGCATCCTGGCCGACGACATGGGCCTGGGCAAGACGGCGCAGGTGCTGGCGCATCTGCTGATCGAGCAACAGGCCGGGCGGCTGAAGCAACCGGCGCTGGTGGTGCTGCCCACTTCGCTGATCGCCAACTGGCAAGCCGAGGCCGCGCGCATCGCCCCGGCGCTGCGCACGCTGACGCTGCAGGGCGCCGCCCGCGGGCTGGACTTCGGCCGCATCCCCGGGCACGACGTGGTCTTCACCACCTACCCGCTGCTGTGGCGCGACATCGAGGCCCTGGCCGCGCAGCCCTGGCACCTGCTGATCCTGGACGAGGCCCAGATGGCCAAGAACGCCGGCAGCCGCACGGCCCGCGCGCTGCGCCAGCTGCGCGCCCGCCACCGCCTGTGCGTGACCGGCACGCCGCTGGAAAACCACCTCGGCGAGCTGTGGGCGCATTTCGACCTGCTGATGCCCGGCTTCCTGGGCGACGCGCGCAGCTTCCAGCGCCAGTGGCGCAAGCCCATCGAAGACAACGGCGAGACGCTGCGCGCGCAACTGCTGGCGCAGCGCGTGCGGCCTTTCATCCTGCGCCGGCGCAAGGACGAGGTGGCCACCGAACTGCCGCCGCGCACCGAGGTCATCCGCCGCGTGGTGCTGCAGGGCCAGCAGCGCGCGCTGTATGAAAGCGTGCGCCTGGCGGCCGACCACAGCCTGCGCAAGGTGCTGGCCAAGAGCAGCTTCGCCGGCGCGCAGATCGCGGTGCTGGACGCGCTGCTGAAGCTGCGCCAGGTGTGCTGCGACCCGCAACTGGTGAAGAACACGCAGATCCCGGCCTCGATGGAGCGGGCCAAGATGGCGGCGCTGCTGGACCTGCTGCCGGCGCTGGTCGACGAAGGCCGGCGGGTGCTGGTGTATTCGCAGTTCACCGAGATGCTGGCGCTGGTGCAGACCGAACTCGCGGCGATCCAGCTGCCGCTGCTGGTGCTGACCGGCGACACCCCGCCGGCGGCGCGCGGCGCCGTGGTGCAGCGCTTCCAGGCGCTCGAAGTGCCGGTGCTGCTGCTGAGCCTGAAGGCCGGCGGCGTGGGCCTGAACCTGACCGCCGCCGACACCGTCATCCACCTCGACCCGTGGTGGAACCCGGCCGTCGAGGAACAGGCCAATGCCCGTGCCCACCGCATCGGCCAGGACAAGCCGGTCTTCGTCTACAAGCTACTGGTCCAGGGCAGTATCGAAGAACGCATGCTGGCGCTGCAGGCGCGCAAGGCGGCGCTCAGCGAGAGCGTGCTGGGCAGCGACAGCGCGGGAGCGCCCAAGTTCAGCGCCGAGGACCTGCGGGGCCTCTTGCTGCCGCTGGAATGACGAAAATCAAGCCATGAGCAAGCCTTACAAAGCCAGCGCCCCGTCGGGCGGTCTAATCTATTCCACCGACAGCGGCCGCACCTGTCCGAGCTGCCGCCAAGCCCAGGCCGACTGCCGCTGCAAGGCGCTGGCCGCTGCGGCCGCGCTGGCCCAGGGTGACGGCATCGCCCGCGTCACGCGCGAGAAGCAGGGCCGCGGCGGCAAGACCGTCACCGTGGTGCGCGGCCTGCCGCTGGCCACCGAGGCCCTGGCCGCCCTGGGCAAGCGCCTGCGCAACGCCTGTGGCGCTGGCGGCACGGCCAAGGACGGCGTGCTGGAAGTGCAGGGCGACCACGCCGAGCGCGTCATGGCGCTGCTGCTGGCCGAAGGCCACAAGGCCAAGCGGGCGGGCGGTTGAGGCCGGGCGGCGCACCAGAAAAAAGGGCGCCTCTCGGCGCCCTTGTCGGCTGACAGACCCCCACTCGCAGCGGGCCTGTATCGACTTACCAGCCCACATCCTTCAGCAAGGGCACCGTCAAGTCCTTAGGCGGCACCAGGGTCTTGGTCAGGTCGCTGTTGATGTTGGGTTCCATCAGCAGGTTGGGCGTGGCCGAGACATCCCAATGCGAAACGGACGAGCCTGCGATTCGCGGGTTGGGCGTGTACAACAGCGGACGGCCCAGCGCATCCGCACCGGCGATGCGCGTCGGGTCGGTGCCCAGCGAGGCCACCACGCCGGGGTTGCCCGGTGTGCCGCGCGAGCCGACCTTGGCCGGCGCTGCTGCCACCGCTGCCGACAGCGTGACGCCTGCCGCCTGGGTGATGCGGGCCGAAGGAATGGTGATGGTCGGATCCGAGCCGCCCAACCCAGCCGGCGCGCCGGGGGCGTTGTCCTTGATCAACACGGCGGTCGCGCCGGCATTCTGGGCGTTCTTGACCTTGACCACGAAGCCGCAGGTGCCGCGGCTGATGAGCGCCACCTTGCCGAAAACGGCGGCGCGGCTGGCCGCATCGAAGGCGTTGCAACCGAGTTCGTTGTTCGACGCGGCGGGTATGTTCGCCAGGGTACCCAGGTTGCCCGAGGCCGGCAGTGCCGCACCGAAGCTGGCCGTGGCGTAGTCGTACTTGCCCGTCGCGCCCGGTGCGGTGGTCACCACGTTGATCACCGGGGTGGGCTTGAGCGTGGCCAGCGCGCCAGCGACCGCGTTGACGCCGGTCCAGGCCAGCTTGAGCGGGTTGATGGCCGAAGCCGTCCGCTCGGCATCGGTCATGTTGAGCCAGGACTTGTTCACCGTGTTGTCGAACATGAAGTCTTCCCAGAAGCTGGGCACGCCGCCGTCGGTCACGTAGGCAGAGCCTTCCGCATTGACATGTCGCCCGCTCGCGGTGCTGGTCAGGCCGATGGCAAAGCCCAGGCCATGGCCCAGTTCGTGCAGCAGGGTGGTGACGAAGTTGACCTTGCTGCCGGCATTGCCGTCGACGCCCAGATAGAAGGGCAGGCCATCCAGGCAACCGGTGTTGCCCAGGTTGATGTTGAACTGGGTCTTGATGTCGACGTTGCCATAGCCTGAGCCATCGTCAGGCTGGCCGGCCGACAGGTCAGACCCGTAGATCTTGTTGGCCAAGGCTTGAGGGTACCAGCGGTTGGGCGTGCCATTGCTGAAGTCGTGCCAGAAGTTCCAGGCGCCGGCGCTGCCCAGCGTGGCACTGGAGGCCGTACACGTCAGCGCTTCCCAACCGGCGCTGACGGTGATGGTGGCCGGGCTGCTGATGGCCGCTTCCCAGAGGTCGGCGACATGGCGGTAGACGAACATCCGCTGCTCGCCCAGCGTGGTCTTGGGGTTGCCACCCACGGGTGCGACGACCGTCGGATCATTGAAGCCGACACCGGGCGCATCGCGGCTGGAGATGACGATGGTGGCAGCCTGGGCGCCCAGGCAGGCCAGCAGGCAGGCGCCGGCGAGAGCGGTCAGGGTGATGGATTTGGGGCTGTTGGAACGCATGGCTTACTCGGTTTCCAGCTTGGCGGAAAAGGATGGGCGGACTGCAAAGTCCGGGCGCTTCAGTGCTGCCTCGGCAGCGGCTTTCGACTCGAAACACCGCTTGCTGAGGCTGCCATCGGCGTTGCGCACCACCACGGAATAGCCCACCAGATCGTCCGTCACGCGGACCCCGCGGGCGCCGCTGCCGTGCACCTTGGGCAGATTGGCTTGCGTCGCTGCGCGGGTGCCCAAGCTCAGGTTGCGATCAGCCCGCAGTTGCATGGCATCCAGTTCAGCCGCGGTGGGTGCGCGCAATTGCCCGGTCTCGGCGTCGCGCACCACGGTCAGCTTGTCGCTACCGGCTTGTTCCGTCGGGGTTTGCGCACTGACCTGCAAGGGCAAGGCCATGAGGGCGGCCATGGCGAGCCCAAGGCCTGGGAAGGGGGTCATCTTCTTGTCAACCATGTTGATCTCCGAAATTTGAGGTGAAGGATGGGTGCTTCAGGCTGCCTGGCGCCGGCGCCACGCAGCCACGCCGGTCAAGCCCGCGCCCATCAACAGCCAGGTGCTGGTCTCGGGCACAGCGGTGATGGTGACCGAGTCAATTCCCACGTAGTTGGCGGCGTCGGCGCTGCCGACGTACTGCACCGCGAAGCGCGCCGTGGAGAGCGTGCTGCCCGCTGCCAGGTAGAAGGTGTAGGACGTCCAGCTGTCCGAAGCGATGGTTTGCGGGGCGCTCATGCTGAACGACGCCGGTGCGGCGGCGCCGCTGCTGAAACCAAAGCTCAGTTGGTCGATGTAACCCAGGTCGCCCGCAGCACGCGCATACAGCGTCACTTGCACCGCCGTTGCGTTGGAGAACGACGGCGAGATCAGCCAATCGGACAAAGTGCCGCCTGCTGCAGCGCTCGTGTAACTCACCGCGGTGTAGGACGTCGAGTCCCCCGCTTGTGCAGCGAAGACCGTGTCGTTGCCGGCGCTCCAATCGCTGGTGCCCGTGGGTGAGCTCAAGTTCTGTGTGCTCCAGCCCACCGTGCTGGGTGTGCCGGCGTTGTCGAAGCCTTCACTGATGAGGATCACCGGCAAGGCATGGGATGTTGCTGCTGCCGTACACAAAGCCGCCGCGAGAGCGGGGGCTGCCAAATTGCGCAAGTTCATCGGGACTCCAGAATCAAAAAAAGTGCAAAAAGATGTCAAAAGTCTGTTTCAGCCGAGGCTGTCACCTGTTATGCAACAAGTGGACCTGACTGTTCTGTGTCTGCCCGAGGCCGGGAATAGACGAAAACCCGCGCCAGGTCGCTCGGTGGGTCGAAAACCACTGAAACCCCCCTGATTGAGGGGGATCGGCGCTTCGCGGATTCATCGCCGTTTCAAGTTCGCGCTCGGCCCGCTGCGGGCGCTGATCGGGCGCAGGCCTGGACGGCGTCTGTCGATGGCGCCGGAGGCTGCGAGCCGCCGCAGGTCGTCGATGGTGGGTGCCAGCGCGATGACGGCCAGTAGCACCGCCAGTACGGCCATGCGCTCGCGGTCGGCCACCGCCGAGACCATGGCGGCACTGTAGCCCCGCTGCTTACAGCCGGGCCTCAGTGCCGAGTCCTGGCCGTGCCCGCAGGCCGGACCGCGCTGTCGCGTCGCCACACCGTGATGCCCTTAGCATCGCGCGTCATTTCGCTACGGGTCGAATATGCGTTACGTCAGTCGGTCGGGTCTGGGATGGGTGTGGCTGCTTCTGGCACTTTGCGCGGGCGCGCCCGCTTGGGCGCAGGATGGGGCGGTGGTGTTCAAGGTGTATTGCTCGGGCTGTCACGAGGCGCAGGGCAACGACCGGGCGCCGTCGCGCGATGTGCTGGGCCAGCTGTCGCCCGAGCAGATCCTGCAGTCACTCGAGAAAGGCAGCATGCAGGCGCAAGCCGCCGAGCGCAGCCGCGCGCAGCGCCGCGCCGTGGCCGAGTACCTGTCCGGCAAGAAATTCGGCGCCGATGCGGCCCAGCCCTTTCCCGACTCGGCCTTCTGCGCCCACACCGGCGTGAAGTCGGACGCGACACTGCAGGGGCCGGCCTGGAACGGCTGGGGCGTGGACCCGGCCAACACCCGCTTTCAACCCGCCACCAGCGCAGGGCTCAGCGCCCGTGACGTGCCGGCGCTGAAGTTGAAGTGGGCTTTCGGCCTGCCCGGCGCCAGCTCGGGTGGAACGCAACCCGTGGTGGCCGGCGGACGGCTCTATTTCGGCAATGCCGAGGGCGACCTCTTCGCTCTTGACGCCAAGACCGGCTGCATTTTCTGGCGCACCGAAGTCGAGTCCGGCATCCGCTCGGCGCCCATGCTGGGTTCGGGCAGCGGGGGCGGTGTCATCGCCTACATCGGCGACCAGGCGGCCAACGCCTACGCCATCGACGCGGCCAACGGCAAAGTCCTCTGGAAGGTCAAGGTGGACGATTACCCGCAGGCCGCCATCACCGCCACGCCGCAATTGCATCAAGGGCTGGTCTATGTGCCGGTGTCGTCGCGCGAGGAGTCCAAGGTCGGCGACCCGCGCTATCCGTGCTGCGCCTTCCGCGGCAGCATGGTGGCACTCGATGCCGCCACCGGCAAGCAGGTCTGGAAGTCCTACACCATCGAGCAGAAGGCCGTGCCCAGCGGCAAGAACAGTGCGGGCACGGTGATCGTGGGCCCCTCCGGCTCGCCGGTCTGGAACACGCCGTCCATCGACGAAGCGCGCGGTGTGATGTACGTCGGCACGGGCAACAACTTTTCCCCGCCGGCCACCGCAACGTCAGACGCCGTGGTGTCCTTCAACCTCAAGAGCGGCGCCTTCAAGGTGCTGCGGCAATATGGCGAGAACGACATCTGGAACGCCAGTTGCCGCGGCGTCGACCGCGAACCGGCCGTGTGCCCGGATGCGAATTCGCCGGACGCGGACTTTGCGGCGTCACCCATGCTGGTGGCGACCCAGGCCGGCCCGCCCTTGTTGATCGCCGGCAACAAGGCGGGCAGCGTCTGGGCGCTCGACCTGAACGCGGGCGGCAAGACGGTCTGGGAGCAGCAGGTCGGCAAGGGCGGCACCGGTGGCGGCGTGCTGTGGGGCATGGCCGTGGGCGAAGACCGGGTCTACGTGCCGAACGGCGCTTTCGACGCCAAGAACCCCGATGCCGCCGGCGCGCTGACCGCCCTCGATCTGCACACCGGCCAAGTGCTGTGGGCCACACCCAACCCGCCCTGCGGTGCGCGCAAGCCTTGCAAGCCCTCGCACGCCGCGGCCGTCAGTGCGATGCCGGGCGTGGTGTTCAGCGGCACCATGGACGGCCAGCTCTACGCCTACGAGGCCGCCACCGGCAAGATCATCTGGGCCTACAACACCGTCCAGGCCCACACCACGCTCAACGGTGTCAGCGCCAAGGGTGGCTCGCTCAGCAACGCGGGCCCCACCATTGCCGGCGGCATGGTCTACGTGCAGTCGGGCTATTCGCACCACGGGGCCGTGCTGCCCGGCAACGTCCTGCTGGCGTTCTCGGCGCCGTAACGCGGGGCCTCAGGTCCTGACCCTGCCTTCGCCGCCGGCTCAGCGTGGGCGTTTGCCGCGCGACTTGGCGTCCGGCTTGGGCTGCGTCAGCGTGTCGTACAGGGCCTCGAATTCCAGCGTCAGCTTGTGCCGCGCGTCGAGCTCGATCATCGGCTTGGCCTGCTCGTGGGATTCCTTGATCTTCACGCTGGCGCTCAGGTAGGGCTGCAGCACCGGCAGGCCTTCGTCGACCAGTTCCTGCACCGTGCGCTGCGGCAGGCTGGCGCGCGGCTGGAACTGGTTGACGACGATGCCTTCGACCACCAGCTCGGGGTTGTGGTCGGCCTGGATTTCCTGGACGCTTTCGATCAGGCCGTAGAGCGCGCGGCGCGAGAAATCGTCGCAGTCGAAAGGAATCAGGCAGCCCTGGGCGGCGATCAGCGCCGAGCGCGTGTAGAAGTTCAGCGCCGGCGGCGTGTCGATCCAGATCTCGTCGTAGTCGTCGGCCACGCTTTCCAGGGCCTTGCGCAGCTTGAAGATCTTGTAGCGGCTTTCCAGCTTGCTGTGCAGTTCGTCCAGTGCCGGCCCGGCCGGCATCAGGCTCAGCTTGGGCCACGGCGTGGGCACGATGAAATGGGCCGCGCCCACCTCGCGCACGCTGAACTTCAAGGTGGCTTCGAAGAAGCCGGCCGCGCCGGCGGCCTGGGCGTGTTCGCCGTCGGCCGTGGCGCCCAGCAGGTAGCGGCTGCTGTTGCCCTGGTGGTCGAGGTCGATGACCAGGGTGCGCCGCCCGCGGTGGGCCGCGATGGCCGCCAGGTTGCACGTGATGGTGGACTTGCCCACGCCGCCCTTCTGGTTGAACACAACGCGTCGCATGCCGTCTCCCGCTGGGTGTCAAAACGCTATTGTGCAGTGCACCAAGTCGTTGGCGCGCCGCCTGCGCCGACAATCATGACATGGACGAAACACCGAACGACGACGGCGCCGACGCGCCCATCCACGAACCCCGCCTGTGGCGCGACAACGGCTGGACGGCGCGCGTCATCAAGAACAACGACGACGAGGGCTGGGCGGTGGAAATGATCCGCCAGGGCGAGCCCGAACCGGCGCTGACCGGCCCCTGGACCATGGGCCGCGACAAGAAGAACCCCAAGCCGCTGGACACCAACGCCTTCAACACGCTGGTGAAGACGGCCCACGAGGTGGTGCGCCGGCATGAACAGGCGCAGCACGCGCTGCTGCACAAGGAAACCTCGGTGCTGACTGAGGCCGGCCGCGTGAAGGTGGTGCTGGACATCGTGCCCGACGAGGACGACCCCTACGCCACGCTGGCCGCTTTCGATGCCGACGGCGGCGAACTGGCCCGCGTGCGGGTGGGCGCGAATTACCGCTTCAGCAACGCCCATGTCGAAGCCTGGGTGGCCAACGACTTTCCGCGGTCGGGCTGAAGCGGCGCGCCGTCCGCCGGTCAGATCTGAGTCGCGAACCAGGGGGGCGGGCCAAGTAAAATCGTGGGTTTGCCCGACGTCGGGCAGGCCGGCCCCGTGCTTCGGCCGTCACCCCGCCTTCCCAGGCGACGGATCCAGATTCCGTTGCTCCCCCCCTGTCCGCACCGCCATGCTGTGCAGCCGCTGAGCGGCTGTACAGTGCGGTGTCGGCTGTTTCTCCTGCCAGCCACCATGACCCAGCACGCCGCTATCGACATCGTCTACCTGTGGGTCGACGGCAATGACCCGGCTTGGCGCCGCAAGCGCAGCGCTGCCGCCGCCCGGCAAGCGGCCCAGGGCCAGGGCAGCCTGGCCGCCTATGGCAATGTCGAGGGCCGCTTCCGCGACAACGATGAGTTGCGCTACAGCCTGCGCGCGCTCGAGCGCTACTTTCCCGAGCACGGCCAGGTCTATGTCGTGACCGACGCCCAGACGCCGGCCTGGCTGCGCTCCAGCGGGCGGCTGACCCTCGTCGACCACCGCGACCTGATCCCGGCGTCTTCGCTGCCGACCTTCGACTCGGCCCATATCGAGTCCTATGTGCACCGCATTCCGGGCCTGTCCGAGCGCTTCTTCTATTTCAACGACGATGTCTTCTTCGGCGCCCCGGTGCGCCCGGCAGAATGGTTCTTCGATGGGGGCATATTTGCCGCCTGGTCCGACGAGCCGGCCGTCGGCGCCGGGCCCGTGCATCCCGGGGATTCCTTCCAGGCCAACGCCTGCCGGCGTTCGATCGAGTGGCTCGAGGCCCGTGCCGCCCAGCCTGCGGCGCCGCTGCAAGGCCAGGCCATGCGCTGGGCCCGCACGCTGCGCACCTTTGCCCACGCACCGCGGCCGATGCTGCGCTCGATGCTGTTCGAGCTGGAAGATCGGGCCCCCGATCTGTTCAGCGCCGTGCGCTCGACCGTGTTCAGGCTGTGGGACCAGCCGACCGTGGTCTCGGACTTCGTGATGCGCTGGGCCCTGGCCCAGGGCACGGCACAGATCTGCGACTACCGCCATGCCTATGTTTCCAGTGGCGAAGCCGAAGCGGCCCAGGCCATGGCGCTGCTGGTCGCCGCGGTGGGCGAGCTGGATTTCTTCTGCATCAACGACACCACCGACGATGCCGATCCGCTCGACCCGCGCCTGCTGCACGTCCGCGAAAGGCTGCAGGCGCTGTTTCCGCTGCCCTCGAGCTTCGAGCGCGCGGCTCCGCCCCCCGGGCCGTCGCACGGCCGGTCTGGCCCCGGCTCCGGAATGGGTCGCCTGAAAGCCGGGTCCTGGGCTGATCTTCAGCCGCCCGACGCCGCCGCCGCCGGCCCGGGCACGGGCCGGCGCCAGGCGTTCAGGCGGTGGGCGAGGGGGGCGGGGCCTCTTCGAGCTCGCGCGCCGTCAGCCACAGCCGGGTGTCGAATTCCAGCTGGTGGTAGTCGCCTTCCATGTGCAGGCACAGCGCATAGAAGGCCTTGTCGTGCTGGCGCTCTTTCAGGTGCGCCAGTTCGTGCACGACGATCATGCGCAGGAAGGCCGCCGGGGCTTCCTTGAACAGGCTGGCGACGCGCAGTTCGCGCTTGGCCTTGAGCTGGCCGCCCTGCACGCGCGAGATGGCGGTGTGGGTGCCCAGCGCGTTGCGCGCGGTGTGCAGCTGGCTGTCATAGGCCACCTTGGCCAACGGCGGCGCGCTGCGCATGTGGCGGGCCTTGATCTCGCCGACGTAGTCGACCAGCGCGCGGTCGCTGCGCACGGTGTGGCTTTCCGGGTAGCGCTGGGCCACGCTGGCGCCCAGGCGGCCGTCGCGGATCAGCCCTTCCACCTGCGCCAGCAGCGCCGGTGGGTAGCCCTGCAGGTACTTCAGCGCGCTCAAGGTCGTGGTGGTGCCGGCGGGCTGCCGCGGTCCGGCCGGCCCCAGACCAGCAGCAGGTTGTTGGCCGGCATGGCCACGCGTTCGCGCAAGTGCAGGCCGGCGGCTTGCGCCTGCGCGGCTACGTCGGCGAGCCGGCGCAGGCCCCAGGCCGGGTTGCGGGCTTGCAGGTCGGCGTCGAAGTCCAGGTTGCCGGGCGCGGTCGGCACGCTGTCTTCCAGGTAGGGGCCGTAGGTGATCAGCACACCGCCCCGCGCGAGGTGTCGGGCGGCGCCTTGCATCAAGGCGGCGGTGCAGGCCCAGGGCGCGATATGCAGCAGGTTGGCGCAGAAGACGGCGTCCACCTCGGCCGGCGCGCCATGCCACAGCGGGGACAACACATCCAGCGTCAGCGCGGGCCGCACCTGCGGCAGGCCGGTGCACCAGGCCGCAATGGAGGCGAAGTCTGCGCCATCGCGGTCGGTCGGCTGCCACTGCCACGCCGGCAGCGCGGCGCTGCAGCAAGCCGCATGCTGGCCGGTGCCGCTGGCGATCTCCAGCAGCAGGCCTTGCCCGGGCAGCACGCGCTGCAATTGCGCCGCGATGGGCGGGCCGTTGCGTTCGCAGGCCGGGCTGTGGCGGCGGGCGTCTTGCGGATGGGTCATGGCGCGCCTCAGCCCATGCGCAGCAGGCGCGCCGCCTCGTCCAGCCGCGCGTCCTCGATCTCGCGCAGCACGCCGCTCAGGTCCACCGCGCCCGGCTTGCGCAGGTAGCGGCCGGTCAGCGGCGTGTCGGGGTGCAGCATGCCGGCGGCGTACAGGTCCCACATCTCGGGGCCGTATTGCGTGGCCAGCAACTCGGGCGCGCTGCGGCCGAAGAAATGGCGCAGGTTGTCGACGTCGCGCAGCAGCATGCGCGGGGCGTGGTTGTTGCCGGCGGCGTCCACGGCCTGCGGCAGGTCGATGATGACCGGGCCGTCGGCGGCCAGCAGGATGTTGAATTCCGACAGGTCGCCGTGGACCACGCCGGCGCACAGCATGCGCACCACTTCGCGGATCAGCGTGGCGTGGTGGCCGCGGGCTTCCTCGGCGCTGAAGGGCAGGTCGTTCAGGCGCGGCGCGGCCTCGCCGTTGGCGTCGGCCACCAGTTCCATCAGCAGCACACCTTCGAAGAAGTTGTAGGGCTTGGGCACGCGCACGCCGGCGCCCGCCAGGCGGTACAGGGCGTCGACCTCGGCGCTTTGCCAGGCGGCTTCCTGCTGCTGGCGGCCGTATTTGGTGCCCTTGGCCATGGCGCGCGCCTGCCGGCTGTTCTTGACCTTGCGGTTCTCGGTGTAGTCCACCGCCTGGCGGAAGCTGCGGTTGGTGGCTTCCTTGTAGATCTTGGCCGCGCGGATGTCGTCGCCGCAACGCACCACGAAGACCTCGGCTTCCTTGCCGCTCTTGAGCTGGCGCAGCACGGCGTCGATGAGTCCTTCATCGAGCAGGGTTTGCAGTCGGGCGGGGGCTTTCATCCACGCATTGTCCGCTGCGCCCTCTGACGGGCGCAGCGGGCGTGCCTGTTCAGCGGAAAAGCTGCACGGGCATGACGGTGGGCTGCGCGCCGTTCAGACCCAGGGCCAGCAGTGCCAGCCACAGCAGCCCATAGACCGCCGTGGCCGCATTCAGCCAGCGGCGCGCGCGGGCGGCGGGCCAGCCCGATAGCGCCAGGCCCAGCAAGGGCAGGAACTGCTGCGCGTGGATGCCCAGGAAGTGCGCCGGCCGCAGGTCGGCTGCGGCGTGCCAGCCGGTGACCGGCAGCCCTGCACCCGCAGGCGGCTGCAGGCCGCCCAGCACCGCACCGGCACCAGCGCCCAGCACCAGCGTCAGCCACAGGCCGCGCACCACGGCCAGGCGCCAGGCGGGGTCCCCATCGCGGCGGCCGTGGCGGCTGATCTGGACCGCCAGCACGCCCTGGGTGACGCACAGCAGCAGCGCACCCGCCCCCATCGCCTGGTACATCAGCCCGTGCGGAAGGTCGCTGAAGTTGTAGTGCGAAGCCTGCCCCAGCGCCGCCTGCAGGGTGATGTAGCCCACTTCCAGCCCACCCGCGCCAACGATGCTGGCCACGATGAAGCGAACCGCCCGCGTCTGGCGCCGCGCCTCGGGCAGCAGGCCGATGAACCAGGCCGTGCTGAAGCTGAACAGCGCCAGCGCGGCCATGAACTTCAGCGGCTTGACCCAGACATGGACGCCGCGGATCTCGCGCCCGTCCAGGCCCAGCGCCAGCGCCGTCGGCACCATCGCCGCCAGCAACAGCAGGGCCAGCAGCGTCAGGGTGCGCTGGCGCACCAGGGCTTCAGCCAGCACGGCGCCCGGCCCGGGCCAGGCGCGATTCAGGGTCAGGGTGTTCATGGGGTGCTCCACAGGAGGGTGGGGAATGACTAGACAGTGTCCAGTATGGCTTGAACCATAATCGGCAGACCAGACACTGTCAAGTTCATCGCCTGCCATGACGACCGCCCGCAAGACTGTCAGCCCGCCTCGGCGCCCGGCATCGACACCGCAACCGCTGGCCCTGCGCGAGCGCATCCTGGCTACCGCCGAGGCCCTGCTCGAAGCCCAAGGCCTGCAGGCGCTGAGCCTGCGCGAGGTGGCGCGCCGTGCCGGCGTCACGCACCAGGCGCCTTACCACCACTTCGCCGACCGCGAGAGCATCCTGGCCGAACTGGTGACGCAAGGCTTCGACGAACTGGCGCGGCGCATGGCCAAGGCCAATGACGCCATCGCGGCGGCCCATGCAGCGCAGGCTGCCGGAGCGGCCGCTGCGCCCGATCTGCGGCGCGCCCTGGTGCAGGCCGGCAGCGCCTATGTGGGCCACGCCATCGAGCACCCGGGCCTGTTCCGCATCATGTTCAGGCGCGAGGTCTGCGACCCGGCCCGCTTTCCGGCCGCGATGGCGGCATCGGAGCGCTCACACGGGCAACTGCTGCGTCTGGTGGCCCTGCTGCACGGCGGCGCCCAGGACCTGTCGCTGACCAGCACCTACTGGTCGCTGGTGCACGGCCTGGCCGGCCTGCTGCTGGACGGCCCGCTGGCCGAACAGCTGCCCACGCTGGCCGCCAAGCGGGCGCACATGCGCGCCACGCTGGCGCAATTCGCAGACCTGGTGCTGGGCCCGGCAAACGGCCCGTGAAGCCGCTGCGCAACGGCCAGCTCGATGCCGCTGTCCTGGGTGGTGCTCACGCTGGCGGCCGGGTCAAGCGATGACCTCGACATGGGCCGCCCGCGCGACGGCGCGCCAGCCATCGATCTGCGTGCGCACCAGTTGCGTGAATTCGTCGCCCACCGGGTTGGGCTGGCGCGGCAGGGTCTGCAGTTCTTCCAGGCGGGTGGCCACATCGGGCCGGGCCAGCACCTCGGGGATCAGCGCAGCCAGACGCTGTGCGATGGGGGCGGGCAGGCCCTTGGGGGCCGATAGGCCCAGCCACTGCGAACCGGTCAGCTTGGGGAAGCCCAGTTCGGCGAAGGTCGGGATGTTGGGCAGGGCGGCCAGGCGGCGCGGTGTCGAGACGGCCAGCGCCCGCAGCGAGCCGGCCTTGAGGGTGGCCACATTGGTGGTGGCTGAAGTCGCCGACGGGGTCGAAAGGCATGGTGCGCCGGGTGGCGGCGGCATAGACGTGCACGGCGGCATGGCTGACCAGCAGGGTGTAGCCGTCGGCGGCCTGCTTGGCGACGTGGTCGGTGCCGATCAAGCCCCCGGCGCCCGGCTTGTTTTCCACCACCACGGACTGTCCCAGCGCCTGCGACAGGTGGGGCGCCATCAGGCGCGACACCACATCGACCAGCCCGCCGGGCGGGAATTGCGCCTAGAGTCCGCCGTCTGAATTTGAAGGCAGGACCGATGACGACCACCTCTCCATCCCCCAGCCGCCGCGCGGCGCTGGCCTTGGCCTGCGCCCTGGGCGCTCACGGGGCCCCGGCCCTGGCAGCGGACACCAAGCCCGACCCGCAACAGATCGAACGCGGGCGCTACATGGTGCAGACCGGGCACTGCAACAACTGCCACACCGCCGGCTACGCCAACAGCGAAGGCCGCGTCGCCGAAGACCGCTGGCTGCTGGGCAGCGGCCCGCAAGGCTGGCGCGGTCCCTGGGGAACCACCTACGGGACCAACCTGCGCTCCAACGTGGCTGCGCTGACCGAGGACCAGTGGGTGATCTACATGAAGGCCCTGCGGGCGCGCCCGCCGATGCCCTTCTGGAGCACCGCCGCCACCACCCCCGAAGACCTGCGCGCGATGTACCAGTTCATCAAGCAACTGGGCCCGGTGGGCGATCCGGCGCCGGACTTCCTGCCGCCCGGCCAGGAACCCAAGCCGCCCTTCATCCAGTACCCGATGCCCCCGAAATGAAATCACATCCCTCGTTCACGGCCGGCCTCGGGCTGGTGCTGATGGCGGCGCTGGCTGCGCCGGCCCGGGCCGACCACATGAGCGGCCTGCCGGCTTCAGCGCGTCACCAGGAACTGCCCATCGAGCTCAAGCAGGTCGCCCCCGACCTCTATTTCCACTACCACGACAGCTCGTCGAATTCGGCCTTCCTGGTCACACCCGAAGGCGTGCTGGTGGTCGACAGCGGGCAGCACCCGGCCGATGCGCGGGCGCTGATCGCGCGCATCCGCAGCGTCACCGACCAGCCCATCCGCTACCTCATCAACACCCACTTCCACGGCGACCACGTCTTCGGCAACACGGCCTTCCACGCACTGGGCGCGACCGTCATCGCGCACCAGGACACGGTGACGATGATGCGCACGCATTACGCGCAGGAAGTGACGCGCCGGCTGGACTACTACCAGCGCTTTCAGCTTGACCCGGCCGAACTGCGCATGGACCTGCCCGACTTCGCGCTGCAGGGCGACATGACCATCACGCTGGGTGGGCGCACCATCCGGCTCGTGCACCCGGGCGCGGGGCAGAACCCGGGCGACCTGCTGGTGCACTTTCCGCATGCGCGCACCGTCTTCGTGGGCGGGCCCTTCGCCCGGCGCAACTGGTCGAACACCTCGTTCACGCCGTCGGTGGACAACTGGATCGCGGTGCTGCAGAAGATCGCGGTGATGGATGTCGACCGCTTCCTGCCCGGCCATGGCGACATCGGCACGAAGCAGGACGTGCTCGACGAAGCGCGCCTGCTGGGCGACTTCCAGGCCGCCATGAAGGCCGGCATCGCGCAGGGCATGAACCGCGATGCGCTGGTCAAGAGCCTGAAGTTCCCGCAATACCAGGACCTGCGCAACTACGACCGGCTGCACAACTTCATCAACGGGCTGTACACGCTGTACACGACCGGCAAGCCCGCTGTCGGCTTGCCCTGAGCCCGGGTGCTGGGCCCGGGCGCCGTCAGCCCTGCTTCAGGCCCACCGCAAAGCCACGCGCCACCGCGGGCCTGGCCATCAGGGTCTGGTACCAGCGCTGCACGTTCGGGAAGTCGGCCAGGTCCACCTGGTGCCGCGCGTGCCGCCAGACCCAGCCCAGGATCGCGAAGTCGGCGATCGACAAGGCGCCGGCAAAGTGGGCGTGGGCCGCCAACCGGCGGTCCATCACGCCATACAGACGCCGCGTCTCGGCCATGAAGCGCGCCAGGCCGTAGCGGCGTTCGGTCTCGTCCGGCACCGCCATGAAGTGGTGGACCTGGCCCGGCATGGGGCCGAAGCCACCCACCTGGAACATCAGCCATTCGTGCACCGCCACGCGGGCCGCCGGATCGCGTGGCATGAACTGGCCGGTCTTCTCGGCCAGGTAGAGCAGGATGGCGCCGGACTCGAACACGCTGATCGGCCGGCCACCGGGCCCGTCGGGGTCGACGATGGCCGGGATCTTGTTGTTGGGGCTGATGGCCAGAAAGGCCGGGTCGAACTGCTCGCCCTGGCCGATGTCGACCACCCGCACCGTGTAGGGCAAGCCCATCTCCTCCAGCGCCACACTGATCTTGCGGCCGTTGGGCGTGTCGAACGCAAAGAGTTGAATACTCACCCTGTCCCCTGTGCTGTTGCCTGATAAAAGGCGCATTCTCCTTCCCTGCCCATGACCCCCGATGCCCCCCTGAGCCGACTGGCCCGCGAATACCAAAGGCTGTTCCTGACCAGCGGCACGCCGCCGCCGGGCGCTGACACGGCGGTTCGTGCCCTGGTGCTGGACGTGTCCGGGCCGGCAGCCTGGCAAGCGCTGGGCGCGATCTGGCAAGGCGTGCAGACCGACCTGGACCTGCCGGCCCCGGCCGTGGCGGTCAACGGCAGCGACGGCCTGCAGTTGTGGTTCTCGCTGGCCGTCGCGGTGGATGCCGTGCAAGGCCAGGCCTTGCTCGAAAGCCTGCGCCGCCATTACATGGCCGACGTGCCGCTGCACCGCGTGGCGATGCAGGTGGTGGCTGTGCCGCTGCCCATACCGCGGCCTGTCCAGGCCGCAGGCCCCTGGTCGGCCTTCGTTGCCGCGGACTTGGCCCCCGTCTTCGAAGAAACGCCCTGGCTGGACCTGCCACCCAACCAGGACGGCCAGGCGGAACTGCTGTCGCGCGTGGTCACCATCCAGCCGGCCTGGCTCGAGTCCGCCCTGCAGCGCTTGCAGGGCCTGCAGGCAGCCGCGGTCGAACCGGCTGTCGCCGACACGCGGCCGCCCGGCCGCAGCGACGCCCACCCCGCCGCCGCGCAATTCCTGCTGCAGGTGATGCACGACGAGGCCGCGCCCCTGGCGCTGCGCGTCGAAGCCGCCAAGGCGCTGATGCCCTACGGCCCGACCCGCTGATGAGCGCAGCGCTCAGTAGAGGCGGATCGCCATGTCGAAGTGCCAGGTCCTGCGGATTTCGATGACGTCGTAGCTTCGCGCCAGCGCCGGTGAGAAGGGCGGGTAGGGCCGTTGGCTCTGCACGACGCGGCGGATCGCTTCATCGAGTTCGGCCACGCCGCTGGACCGGACGAAGGCCACCGACTCGATGGAACCGTCGCTGCGCACAGCCACCGTCACCAGGGGGTCGGCGTGAGGCCGCCGGGCTGCTTCGCGCACCAGGTCGAAGGTCAGGTTGAGCTGGATCTTGCGCGCCCAGGCCTCTGCGTAGAGGATCAACTCGGTGTCCGGATCGGCCAGGCCAAACAGCCGGCCGCGGCGCAAGGCGCTGGCCGAGGGCAGGGGCCGCGCCGACCCGGCCGCGGCCGCCGCGTCGCGTTGCGCCGCTTCTTCGTCCAACTGTCGACCGATGGCGCGCAGCCTTTCTTCGCGGCGGGCCTCGGCGGCTGCTGCGGCCTGCCGGGCCTCGCGCGCTGCGGTCTCGGGACTGGCTGCCGCCGGCGCCGCCGCGACCTCGACCGCGGGCCCGCGTGGCACGCTGGTCACGCGCGGCGCGGCGGCTTCGGATCGCGGCAGCGCCAGCAGAGCCGGCGCCGGGCGGGGCGCCGACGGCAGGCCGCCGCTGTCGGCGATGCGCCGCAGCGGGTCGGACGCTGCCGGCACGGGCGCCGGCGCGGGTGGCGGCACGGCCGCTTTCGGCATCTCGGGCTCGGCCCGCGCGCTGGCGGGCTCGACCGGTGCGGCCGAAGGGGCTGAAGCCGGCGCTGGAGCCGATGCAGCCAACGGAGCCAACGGAGCCGACGCAGATGACGCAGCCGACGCAGCGGCGGCGCTGCGTGTCAGGGCCGGCGCAGAAGCCGCCAGCGCCGCCATCGGCTGCAGCGTGGCGCCGTCCCAGGCTGGTGCGCTCGTCACCGCGTCCGTGGGCCCGGGCGGCGACCGCTGATCGAGCGGCAGCGGCGGCGGTGCCGCCAGCGCGGCGGCCGGTTCGAGCAGGACCCGGATCTCGGGCGCTTCGGCCCGCCGCGCCTGCCACGGCAGGGCCAGACCGGGCAGCCCCACCCCGTCACCGAAGTCCAGGCTCAACTGCAGCGCGTGCAGCAGCAGTGAGGCCAACAAGGCACAGGCCAGCCGCCGGTCATCGTGCGTCATGCAGCGGCCCGTCCGCCGGCCGGCCAGCGACGGCCTTCCACGACGGCCTCGAAGAGGCCCGTGAACCGCATTCGGTATGCTGCCTTGCGGGTGCTGTCCATGTCGGCGCGGATTCTCGGCGTTCCACAGGCTGCCGTTGGCGCGGCGGCGCCACGTCGTTCTCGATGGACGCAGAAAGAAGTAGGCGGCCTGGTCTCGCCCCGTATCCAACCTCGGTGGAGCGTGCGACCGAGCGCGAGCTGCTTGTCACCCGGACCCTGAACGCCCCGCCGCGCCTCGTCTTCGAGGCGTGGACCCGGGCCGAGCTG
>Ga0136641_1000169_pt1 | contig 27637 bp, 34 predicted proteins | sample EliLak1302023Y_FD_115312 | JGI IMG/M metagenome (GOLD analysis project Ga0136641, IMG submission 115312) | Freshwater microbial communities from Elizabeth Lake, Yosemite National Park, California, USA - 13020-23Y | ecosystem: Environmental > Aquatic > Freshwater > Lake ...
GAATACCTAATCAAGTAGCGAGTTTGTTCTGACCCTCGAATAGGTTATAGGAGTACAATGTAATGAAATTACACATATACATGTCGTGACGACTATAACACAAACAACCACTACTGCTATAATAGCATCTTCTGTTAATCCAGAATTACCTATAGTATACGATTGATTGGTCATTTTGATAAATATTGTTCAATATAATATTTATCAAATTTATATATATTTTACACTAACGGCCGGCATTAAAGTTGATAAACTGGCAGCCACTCGCAAGGGCAGCGTCTATCTCCTCTTGACTGCAGCGGTACGTATTGAGAACCAACTTATTGGCATAATCAAGCGTCATATCATAACGTTCAGTTACAAACGCCTTTGAAAAGTACTCCTGGTCATTCGGCTCTGAAGAAGAGTCGACAATTCGCTCCTCAAGTAGGCGAAGGAGAGCGCCCGCCTCACCGCAGACAACACCTGACTGAAGGTACTTATTCTCGCGATTTTCAGGAGCAGCACTGATGAGTTTATAGCGGAGCGTCTCAATCGACTCTGGCCACAGATTCTTTTCAGATGCAACAACGATCTTCTTTCCATAAGAAAGATATCTTTGCATAAACTCGGTCGTATTAAATGTCGGATTTACGTCAATATTTTTATAATTAGGAATAAATACTACGACATCAGAACTGTGATGCTTTCTACAGATATCGCGCATTGTGCTCAAATATCCACCTGCTGTGCTTATAGTATTAATAGTAATCAGAGGGTTTGTATTTGCCGTGCGATTGTAGAAAGTCAGTTTTCTACCACTGATATCGTATCCAGTGGTATTATTGATTTCAAGAAGTTTATTGCTTACATAGTTACTGATAGTCTGGTAGCGATAGACCTCCTGAAACAACTTCTTACAGTTGCGAACCATCTGCTCGCACTCGGCCTGGTGCGCCTCACACCAGGCATACTGCTCCTGAAGGTCACTGAAATCATCCTTAACTGGCACGTAATGGGTCCAAGCCTTAAACTTGTCAAAAAACCATTGATTCCAGCAGGAATCCGCCTTTAGAATAACAGAGCCGCTATTCAGTTTCCAGGCAGTAGCATCCCACGTCGACGCATTACCATCGATATCCAGAACATACTTGTACTTTACCATGTCACTGCGCTTAATCCACTTTGGAGCCACAATATTCGTCTTCGGTACCGCATCGCTATAGAAATATTCGCGCGGGCTTACCTCCAGGTCGCGGCGCGTCGTAAAGATAAACTTGTTACCGCGGGGATTAGAACCATAGACGATTTCCGCCTTCTTCTTTGAAAAAGGAAGACCCTCGTGAATTGAGCGATACTCGTTGAAACGATTTAGGTAAAAGTAATAGCGATCGGGCATCGCTGCACTGCACGCAGTTCCAACCTGCGTGTTCTGCGCTAACACATACTTGTTCTTGTGTAGCACGGCATACGCAGACGCGTCGTCGAGTTTTACAATCTTCTGGCCAGAGAATTCAGTGTCCGTAATCTGCTTCGGCTGGTCACGCACACTGGGGTAATGGTACTCCATATAACCGTCATCGGCGCAAATAATAAAATACACTTCAGAGAACAACCCCTTCGAAAGAATTACATTTACAATATTCTTAATCGTCAGTTCAATCTGATATAGAAGTTCATAGTTCTCGTTGTACGTGTAGACACAGCCATTCTTAACACCGACCGCAAAAAGATTCGTAGGGAGAACAACGATGTCTGTGTTGAAGGTGCTGTTAAACATCTTGCGGCTGATCTGCTGTGCTCCAGGATACACAGGGAGAATATACTGCTCTAGCGGCGCCTCTACCGTATCCGACTTAACTATATCAAAATCCGTCTCTACACCCACAAACTTTGACGTAGAGAGTTTATTAGGCCCAATGAAGATGACAGAAGTCTTCTCCTGCTCATAAAAATTGGCGAGAACCTTAATGTTCTCTGTCCAACCCTCCTTGAGTGAATCAAGACGACGGACCTGAATTGTGTAATGACGCTTATCTACAAATTCGGCCGTAACCTGGAAGTCCTTTCTGCCCGAATAATTTGTTATGTCTACTTCAAGGCCGACTACGCTCATTATACTTGATTTCAATAAAAAGTATCTTTATATCCTTTCAAATCTCGATTTTAGTAATATTACGACTTAAATACGATTGCACAAACCTTATATAATGTTTGCTACGTTAGATAATGTGTGTACTTACTACAAACGGCATAAGCCTGACCGTCACGAAATTATATACAAACGATTTGAGACGAATATCACGCCAGAACTTGCGGTCAAATTTAATAAAGCCGATGGGTTCGGCGAATTGGCCTTTTGTTGGAATTGGCGACTTCTAGTACAAGAGATGCCGAGCGATTTTAAATTTCTAGAAGTCGGTGTCTACAAAGGACGCGTTCTTGCCCTAATCCAATTATACGCAACTGAACTAAATAAAAATGTAACTATTTGCGGCGTTACACCTCTGGTATCTATTGGTGATAAATACAGTCGTTATGACACGGTTAACTATGTTCAAGCCATCGAAGCAAATTTTGCTACTATGGATTCTACTCTTGAAAATACAACTATTATTAAGGGGCTTTCTACTGACCTGAAAGTACAGACGTGTGCCAGCGGGCTAGGTCCGTTTGATATTATTTATATCGACGGCGGGCACGATTACGAGACTGTTTGTAAAGATATCGAGACCTATTTACCCATGTTGAAGAAGGGAGGCTATCTTGTTTTAGACGACGCCTCTCTTTTTCTGGAAAATCCGTTTGGGCGATTTCTAGGCCACGAAGATGTGTGTCGCGCAATCAAAGATACTATTGATAATAGAACGGACCTGACACATCTTTACGCCGTCGGTCATAATCGAGTGTGGAAGAATGCAAAGCGAGTTACATTTTCTGAAGTAAAATAAGATACTCAATATTTCGTTCTGCACCAACCTCTCCATTTCCTATTTGCGACATTATGTTGCGCTTATAATCTATCTGTTCATACAGAGTTGGGCCTATCCTGCGACAAAGAGCGATTACGTCTTCTATGGGGACTAATGATTCGTTGTTATAACTGATTAATACGTAGCGTACGGGTAACCTATGGATTAGTTGTTCAAATGCCGCCAAGGCACGCACTTTAGAATTCCAAGGGCTCGCCATTTTACCATCATATTCGTCAGCAGATGTTACGCGGTCTATGCGGCGGTTCGTTTTTAAGCCGACCTCTGGTTTATCCCAGCGAGCAATCGAGTCCCAAATATGGTAATAGGAAAAATAGGTGTGGCTACTATACGGCGGGTCAATATAGGCTAAGTCCGCCGGTTCATACTGTATTTGCAAGCAATCGCCAACATAGTGTTTAGAAGGTGGTGGAGAGGCCATAGTTACAACCTTGGGCAGCGTCAGAGTCAAATCGTTGTACGAACGGGTACACCAATTCTTAAGATAGGCCTGCTGAATTCCCACCGTGTTGTCTACTTTATCTAATCCAAAAATGAGCGCTGTTACAAGGGTGGCTTTCTCTTGTGGGGAAAGTTTTGTACCCATTTTATCAATTCGGTCGCGTATAGCGTCCGCTTTTTGTCCATTATGCGGTTGCCAGACACGAACTACAGTTCCATCGCCGGACAACACATCGCAATAATACTGTGTTAGCCAACCGGCTTTTGGCTTAACTTTATTCAATGTATCAATTGCTGGTGCCAAATGCTCATTCGAATTTGTTTGTAGAAATGTCTGTGCGTAACACTCGGAGGCCCAAGAAAGATCGCTTGTCTGCGTTCGCCAGCCGTGTTGGCGAAAGGCCTGTGCTACACGGGTCGTGCCCGTAAAAGCATCTATCATTGACGGCTCTGGCCCAGTTTTCACATGTTTTTTCACGATGGCTACGATATGGTCTAATAGATTAAATTTACTACCTATATATTTGATACCAGAGGTATCCATCTTATTTTAGTAGGGAACTTATCTAACGAGCGAAGACGCGTTTACTAAAATTGAAATCAGATAGTTACCTTTATATCATAGTAAACAAATGTCAGATACTAATACCAAGATGCCTGATGCTAATAGCAAGATGCCTGATATCGGCGGTGGTGCCCTGCCTGATGCTAGTACCAAGATCCCTGATGTCAGCGGTGGCACCCTGCCTGATGCTAGTACCAAGATCCCTGATAATCGTGTCCCATTGGACGTGAAATACGCTAACGAGTGTATCGATAATATTACGACTAGCGTAGAAACGATGTACGAATTCTATAATTCGCTGAGCAACAGTATGTTGACATGCAGCGCTGATTATGATAAGTTGCACGCTATGCACAATCATTCAAATAAAATGATCTGCACCTATTATCAGTATCTTGCAACGACAAACGTACCATTCAAGGATTCTTATATTACTCATTGGCTAAATACCGACCGAGTCATCTATATGTTCGAAGATGTTGAGAGTTTTCTTGAACTATAGGGCGTGATATCGGCCTAAAAAAAAGAACCAGTTATTTTACTAGTTATGTCGCGGCGACCGCCATCGTACAGTGATTCGTTTATTCATCTACCAAAAAATGAACAGCCTGTTCTAGCACCACTTACGACTGAAACATACGTAGAACTTCCTGTTATTATCGAGCCGCCTATAAAAACACCACTATATCATCACATAGTCGTTTTTATTATTAAAGGCAGTCTACACATATTTTTCATATCTACATTTGAAACAATTTTCTATTTTCTTTATGTTAGTCGCAGCGAAGACAGTGGAATAAAAGGTACTATTGATGCCTATTATTTACCTATCGTTGACTCGTGTACTAACTGGACTAATCAAACTCACGCATTCATGATGGATGTATTAACCTACGAAGTTAATAAATCCTCCATTGATTCGCTAGGTTTTACTGCAGAAATGCAGCGTAATACTCATAATAACGAACTGGCGACCACTTCAATTCTGTATTCGGTAGTCTGCTTTTTATCCTTTTTAGGAGTGGCTGTCCTAGCCCATTTTAAAAAAATTCAGATTGACTGGAATCGTTTATTACAAGAACATGGTGCGTTTGTTGTATTGCTTGGACTCTACGAATACTTTTTCTTTAGAACTATAATATACAAGTATATAACGTTGTCTACGCCCGAATTAAATAAATATGTAGTCGATGGGCTCTATCAATGTACTACGACCAATCGATAATAATACCACATTCGTCCATATCTACGTACCGGACAGCACAGTCCGGGTATTTTTTCTGAAAGGCGACAACAAGGTCGTCCGCCGTTATTTTATACGTAGTCATCATGTATTTAGTCCCCATATTCACCCTACTTTCAGGCAATTCAAACATAGCAGATGTTAGACCACTTGATGCTGTATAGATTATATGAGAATGAAATTCTCCCAATAAATCATTTATTTTACTGTGTTTATTCCGTTCAGGTAAAGATCGCAAATATTCGCGGCTATATGCTGACATTTATTTGTACATTGACCGGGCAAATAAATGGCATTTTTTAAACTCGCGTCAACCTATCGGAATACTGTAATAGGTTACGCCGCTAGTCATCGGGCAACTTGCCGGGTTGGTGTAAAACATACTGTATCCTATCGCAATCGTGGCAAATATATAAAATATTATAAAATACAAGAAGAATTTTCCTATATTTGCTTGAAATCCAGTATCTAATACATTCGTCATCCTGTCTATTCAAGAGTAAATAGATAGAGTGTCTGGTTTATTTCACCCAAGATTTCATCGCGAATGTTTATAAGGTCCGTGTCAGAGTTTTTAAGCATCTTCGGTAACTTTGTCATCATCCATTCGCGTGCCTCCTCCAAATACTGTTGCGCGAGTTTCTCGTTTAGCGCCGGCAGTGTCAATGTCATCTCCTTGCCTAGGGCGGCGCTACGACCGTAGCGGCCCATATAGACTTCGACAAATCTATCCGTGAGCGCGTCAAACTTCTCGATAAAATTGTCGGTCGCCTTGTGACGCGAATAAGAGTTGGTATTCCAATGATAAACCTTGATAGCGTTCCGGAGAGTCAAATAAAATTGAACAATGGTCCCACTCATTCTACTGTACCTAACTAAATTTTATATGCCTTGTGATACCTGCCTTTTATGGACCGGTCGTCATGTTGAACATGCAGAGTGTCCTATCAAAGCAGACCTTGTTTGCCGTCGCTGTTGCGGCTCGGGGCACACTACGTCTGAATGTGATTTTGCACCCGAAATCCATCCTACGCACCTGGAAGAACTAATTCCGCACGATGTTCGCGAACGCTATGGAATCACCACGCGGACAGAGTATGTACGGCCCCCTGTTCCTGTGGACCCTCATCCGATTCGCTGTATTGAGATTATTAACCAGGATAAGTGGATTCGGGACTTTATGAAGCATCAACATTTGTCTACGGCTCGAAAGCGGGAGGAGAATCTGGCCCGCATAATGGAATGGGCCGCCGGTTGCGGACTTAATATTCGCCTCCTTAATCAAGAGCCGTGATGTCATTGCCATCCATTCCTAAACGTGCCATCGTCAGTATCCAACCGGACCCCTATTCACCGTTTGAATTTATGAACAGGAATACTGCTGAAAACGTCCTTAATAGCCGCCACGTTGGAGGGACCCGGCGCTCTCTACGGGTCCGCAGGCGTAAATCACGCCTAGCAAATGTATGTACCATCAACCCTGGTTCATGCAGTCGCGGTGGTCGGCGTAAGACCAGAAAAAATTGAATACTATAGCACTTTACTTTTTTAGTCTTAAGCGTTTTGATAATAGGCACAAAGAATGCCTACTCTCAAGAAGCCTTACCGCGGGTTCGCCTACCTCCCTCACCAGGAAGAGGGCGTGCGCTGGATGCTCGAACGAGAGCAGTTCGGAGCCGAATTCTGTCGCGGTGGCATCCTTGCCGACGACATGGGTCTCGGTAAGACGTGGCAGGCCATTGGCCTGTTGCGCAATGCACCCGTCGACACAACTCTGCTCATCGCGCCCCCTGTTCTCATCAAGCAGTGGTCTGCGGCACTCGAGCAGAGCGGTATCCCGTTCTGCGAGCTCTCCGAGGGCGCGTGGCACGGGTCGCGCGACTCTGTCGTCTTTCTGACGACGTACGATCGCGTGTGGCGTAACGAGCCCGTGATGAACCACAATGCGTGGGACCGCATTATCCTGGATGAGGGCCACTACATCCGCAACGGCGAAAAGACACGGCGCTACGCTGCGCTTTGCGCAGTTCGCGGGTCACGCAAGTGGATCCTCAGCGGAACGCCAGTTCAGAATTCCGTTGCGGATTTTAAGAACCTGGCGACCTGGCTTGGCTGTGATACCGTCGACACACCCCTCAGGGTGTTGGCTGAAGGCGTTATTCTGCGCCGGTCCATCACGCTCCTTAAGGACGAGATGCCTGCGCCACCCCAGCATGACCGGCACGACTTGCCTTTCCTGGGCGAAAAGGAGCGCGACCTTTTCTCGACCCTCGTCGGTCGCCTGGAGCACGCAATGGAGAATAACTTCCCCTCATCGTGCATCCTGGAACTGTACCTGCGCATTCAGATGTTCATCAGCCATCCGCAGATTTACGTTGAGTCGATGCGCCGCAAGTACGCTGGTCTCTATATGCGCGATGATTGGGCCCACTCGTCCACGAAACTCGACGCATTTGGCCGCCTCATCTCGGACTCGCAGAAGCCCACTCTGGTCTTCTGCCATTTCAAGCTCGAAATGGACTACGTCGCCGCGGTGGCCCGCGCCAAGGGCTACAACGTCTTCTTCGTGCGCGGCGGGTACAGCCAGTCTACGCGCGAGCGCCAGATTTCGGAGTCCAGGCGCCATGTACTCGAGGGGCGACCGACCATGCTGGTCTGCCAAATCACGGCGGCGAACTGCGGTCTGAACCTCCAGCACATGACCCGCGTCGTGTTCTACACGCAGCACTGGAATCCTGCAGTCATCGACCAGGCCATGACGCGCTCCTACCGCTACGGCCAGACCAAGGATGTTGAGGTTCACCATCTGCTCCTGGGGTCGCGCGAGTTGCTGAATATCGACCGACTCATGCTCTCGAAGCATCAGAAGAAGCGTGCTGCCGCCGTAAATCTGATGCCGGTACTGGAGTTCGCCTACCACCCTGACTTCGTACCGGAGCAAGAGGGTTTCATCGAGTCGGAGACAGGTGAGCCAGAGGATCCGCAGTAAACAAATCGCAGTAAATACAAAATAGAAAAAAGATTCAAAACAAAATAAAACATTTTTCATTTAGTCATTTATAATCCTCCGCGAATCCACGGTAGCATATCAAAAAAAGTATCAATTACCTCTCGATAGAGTTCCGAATCGTTGTACGGAGCCATATAGATTTTTCCCGCTTTTGCAATCTCTTCACACTTGGTCTGATTCTCTGAGTTAAGACACCATTCCATGATTTCTTTGAAATCGGTTAAGTCCCGCTTGACTGGGATAAAATGTCGCCAGGGAATAAGACCCTGTCCGTGTATATAACATTCAAATTCAAATGGATAAACTATAACAGGGCAACAATTAGAGGACAGAACCCACCCTAGATTGGAAGGAAATGTATTCCCTTCCAAACATATAATGAATTTATTCATTGTCTGGTCTTTTATACTGACAGGGCCCTTCTCAAATTTCAAATATTCGGACTGCCATTTCTTATAAATATCCTGGCAAAACCCAGAAAAACCAATATCGACATTTGGCACAGTGAATAGTTCGGATACAAACTTATATCTTACATTATCCTTCAGATTGTCCATTCCATTATAGCCTGTTGTTGACCCGCGCCAAAAAACTATGTTCTTTTTGTTACAAAATGACGTTGTATCATTCACAAACATATATGGGCCTAATGGAACCGATGTGTGATATGGAAAAAGCGGATTTCCCCCGTGTTCTGTGAGGCGTGAATGTGAAATAAGAAATACATTCTTATCGACATGTTCGTCATATTCTGTGCTTATCGTGTACGCACAGGAGTAGCCGCGCTTATTTGCCTCTTCCATAAACTTTATATGTGAATGTGGTCCTACATTGCCATTTTTTGTAGGTAATAATTCTTCTACTGGTGGCGGTTCCACTTCGTCTACACCATAAAATTTACCTAGCATAAAACGGACCTGCCTTTGAACAAAGGGGTCCATTATTGTGCCATCGTATATTAATTTGTATATTCTAACGTATCGACCGGGCTTATACTAACAATTTAAGAATTAAGATAATACTTAAAATGTCTCCAGAATCGAAATCGAACCAATGACTTGGGGAGATTTACAATTAAACACCATGTTTACAATCCCCCGCTCTACCATCTGAGCTATCTAGAGGTGGAGGGTTACTCCAATCTGTATTCGGCAAAAGAACTTTAAGTGGGGTTATATAGAATATGTAGATGAAAATAAACGTCTGTTTGACATCTATATACGATAATTTAGGAATTTTGCAAGCGACTCTTCATAGTCTCTTGCAACAGACACACAAGGCAGATTCTATTATACTCTGTCTATCTGAAGAACCGTATCTTCTCGATAAAGGTTTTCCAAATAAGAAGGTACCTGCCTGGCTCTTGGCTCTACCGGTAGAAATACTTTGGACGGAAAATACCGGCCCCTTTCGTAAGTTATTACCCGTTCTCGAACGGCTATGGTCGTCCGATGAACTAATACTTACTGTAGACGATGACACATTTTATAGCCCTAACCTTATCGAAACTATGTATGCCAAATATGCGGAGACAGGTAGTTGTATTGCCTGTAGATGCACGTACACGGGTGATCCGCGTGAAAACGAATACGAGAATTTAGGTATAGCCAAGGACGCAGACATCTATAATTTTCATACAGGGAAAGGAGGTGTTTTATATCATCCGGATATGTTTGACGGCGCACGCATCTTTAATAAAGAATACTTAACTCTGTGTCCTACCGGTGACGACCACTGGTTTAATATTTGGCGCATGTACAATTGTGTTGAATGTGTAGCGTTAAAAGACTATAGTTATATGTACAGAGATCTTACAAAAAAAGAATTAGCCTTGTATCATAACTACAATGAAGCACGAAATAAGGAGATGTTTCAAAAGGTAGCGAAACACGTATTTAGCGTAAAAATCATGGTGCGTTTTTAGGGTTTTAGTATAGATATGCCGTGTGCTTGTAAAAATTCACCTATTGATGTTCCAGACGGTACCGAATGGGGGCCGATTTTCTGGAGATTATTACACGCGCTGGCCGAGCGTGTAGGAACTGTTCCAATGGTTGGGCTTCGTGGTGATGAAGTTCGGGCCTGGAAGAGTTTATTAACTACAATGGACAAGGCCTTGCCGTGCGAACATTGCCGCGAGCATCTGAAATTTTATATTACGAATAATCCTGTTGCCATTCCCGAGGACTACACGCAAATACACGAATGGATACGTCGCTGGATCTATAATTTACATGAAGAGGTCAATCGGCGACTTGGTAAAGTGGCTTTTCCTTTTGATTCACTGGATTTAATATATCGCGCGGTGTCTCCGCGAGCAACAAATGATGTGCTAAATGTATTAGTGGCGCGCTCAATTCGAGGTACAGCGGTGCCCCTTTTGAGTTGGAATAATTGGAATAAGCATGTAAAAATACTACAGGGGATGTATAATTAACGGTGTGTAATATAGATATCATGCCTAACAAGACGAGAAAGAGCAAGAGCCCTAAGATGAATATGTTTGAGTTCGATCCCAGTATGAAGTGGGGTAACTTTATGATGGAGAACAATGCTCGTCATCCGGAGCGTGGCGCAGAGGCCCGTGCGCGTTTGGCTGAAATTGAGGCACAGCCGCGCAAGGCCAAGAGTAAGAGTCCCGAGATGCGTAAGTGGAATATGACCCACAAGGCCAAGCGGGCGAGTCCAAAGGGCAAGCGGGCTTCACCTAAGGCCAAGCGGGCGAGTCCAAAGGCAAAGCCGCGCAAGGGCAAGGTGATGCGCGAGTGCAAGGACGATGCCAAGGGTTGCGAGCGCCACATGAAGCAGGGTGATTGCAAGTTCTGTCACCGCGATGAGCCTGAATTTGCTATGTTGCGCCCGGATCAGAAGGTTGCCAAGGGCGGTACGCGCAAAGCGTAAATCTTTGGTTCGCAGTCGTCCAACTGTAGTGTTAATTCCATATGTTCACCGTCCTCTTCGATATCGTATCTGACGCGTTCCGGTTCTTCCTTGAATATCGTTAAAATAGTACGATCCGGTACAGTCCCGTAAAATTTTAATTCCTTGTTTCGGCGATTATGTACGCTTACGTGGGGCGGATATTGCCACGTCCATTTAATTAGCCAATTATTGTGTGTTAAAACGCTGCTGGACATCTGTATATTTATTCTTATGGTAAAAAGGAGTCATCTTTTAGAAGGTTTTGAATAAAATCTAGAATCTAGATAGAAATGCCCTCTATGCGCAGAACCCGTCGTCGCGGTGGATCTAGCCCTGCTCCTCTTTCCAAGGTAAACACGTACACATCTTGGCCTGGCGGTATCGACCCCACGGTTCGTTTGTATAACCAGGCATCGATGCTTGGCGGCACTTGGAAGAAGCGTACGTCCCGGACCCGCAAGCAGACTCGTCTTCGCCGCTAAATATTTGTTTTATAAAATTTTAACCCATATTTGAGTTATAATTTTACTTTTGTATGTTCAAATGGTGTGCGTTATAAATTGAGCATCGATAGTACAGTTCAACCATTACCATCGGATATGGTAAATCAGGATTATCGGGCGAACCTACAGTTGTAATACGAGCAATACGTCTATCATCAAAATAACCTAGAATACCGCCTGTTCCGTAGAGATTACTTGGAATCTCGGGCTTTAATTGAACTAAATCGCCGATTTTAAATTCCATCCGTTTGGATATTAATACCGACGAAAATATTTACGCGTGCTCCGCTTGCGGTATCGGCGCCTTCTTGTTCTTGTGCCACCGAAGGCACGGATAGCCGCATTAATAGGCTTAAAATTAGTCTGGTCTGTGACTTCGGCCTTGTAGGGCGGTGTTATCTGAATATACTGGTCCTCTGGAATTTCGGAACGAATGACGTGGTCGCCGCGGTCATCGAAAAAGAAGACGCGTTCGGCTAGATTATCTGTAGGCTTTCGTATTTCTCTCATCATATATTCAACATCACGAAGACGTTTCGGCGGATCCTGGCTCAAGGGTCTTGCCGGATGGTATCGCTGCATTGCATAATCGAATACCTGGGGAATGCCGACACGTTGTGCCAACTGAAATTTAACCAAACGGATAAATTTGTCGTCCGAATTATTTGTCAACAGAAAAATCGCTGCGACTTTTCCTGTTTTTCTTGCCTCTGTGGCGCGTTTTAGAATTGAGAGAGCACGCTCATTAAAGAAGAGGGGCTCAGGCCCTTCGGGGTCTACATAATTTCCGACCAGAGTCGCATCCATATCCCAAACGAGGACCAATCCATTTGACATCCCTTCTCTTTGATTTTATTTTACTCGATGACCATCGGGAACTTGTGGTCATGGCAGTGCTTCGCAATGTCGGTCATTGTTGGCATCCCAATGTGCCCCGTACCCATAAAGGCGTGGCGATCCAGCCGGGATCCGCAGGGCGTGGCCGAGTCGTTGTAGTGGATGAGTTTCAGCAGTTTCTTATTGTATTGGGTCAGGCGCTTGACATAGTCCAGCGGCTGATGGCCGCTGGCGAAGACGTGGCAAGTGTCAACGCAGATGCGCAACCTTGGGTCCTGAATCGTAAGGACGAACTCGACGAAGGCCTCATACGTCGTCAGCGTCTCTGAGCCCTGACCAGCCGGCGTCTCCAACAGAATAGGGCACTCGGGTGTGGCGAACTCCAGAGCACGCTGGAGATTTGCCTTCATGTTCGCCAAGGCGACAGACAGGTCGCGGCCAGTGGACTTGCCCACGTGAACGACTACACCCTTAGATCCAATCGCGTTACCATACTTGAGATTCTTGATGAGAAGATTCGTATGGTAGTCGTCCTGTGAACCGGCCTCCTGGCACAGATTAATGATGTACTGGCTGTGAATGAAGAGGTTCAACTTGGTCTGCTGAATGGCGTTGGCCGAAAGTGCAAGTTCCTCATCCGAGATGTGAAGCTTGGAATTCTGCGGGCCACCCAGGAAAATCTGAATCGGCTTCTGACCCATCGTGGCGGCCGATAGCATAATCGTATCGACCAGCGACTTTTCCTTTCTGACGTGGCAGCCGATGAAGTAGAGTTCGCGAATCAGAGCGCCACCGAAGACGTCTGACTGCTCATTGGCATTGCGCTTCTGGGCCGTGGCGTTAAGCAGGTCGCGGAACTGCGTCCGTGTAGTCCAGGTGGTTAGGTCATAGTGCCAGAGAAGTTCCTGCATCGGAAAGACCAGATAGGCATCGGTCGCCTCTGGGGCCAGAGCACCATAGGCGAAGACCTGAAACACGAACGAGACCCAGTTCTCCTTTAGTTGGCCAGTCATCTTGACCTCAAAGAGTTGCGTATCTGTCCGACCATCAGGATGCCCCTCAACACCGCCGTGCTGTACAGCCTCATCGTAGCGAAGAGGTCCCTTCGTGACGGCGTCGAGCTTCTTGCGCGTGGCCACGATGTGGTCCAGGAAAGGCTGGGTTGTCTTCGAAATCTTGACCTTGTTCAGCAATTCGTCCGTCAGAGTTGGGTCCCACTTGCGCGCGACCTGACAGCAGGCCTCCACGGTAACCTGGTCAGGGGTCAGACGGAGCAAATCCTCTGCGACATAGCCAAGTTGCGCATAGCACTCCTCCTTCTTGAAGATACCCAGGAGCGCATTCGGGTAGCGAATCGGGTCAGTCTCTGGAGCCTTCAACTGCTTGGGGAGGAGCTTCTTTAGTTCCGCCCGCGTCAGCGAATCCATATGGCTCAAAAGATTACGAACACGAATAGGCTCCATGTTTACTGTAGTTTTAGTTTTGGTTTTTTCACGGGCCGGCTTTCAATTTTATATAAAATTGAAGACGCTGGTAGAATGGAAGTAGAGGCAAGGAAAAATGCCAGGATATACTAAGCGCAACGCAATGACTACTTTCGTAAAGAAGAATGGTTCGGAACTGCCCGCTGGAAATTACTTTATTGGCGATCTTGGCGATTTCCTTCGTACAGACTATCAGAAAATCTGGGCACAGGCCTTCGGATGTACTGACGGTCTCTACGTAAGCCAAGACAACGGCTTTCTGGTTCATGCGGCTGAATGCGGCCGTGGCTCCTACGTGGGCTCAAACAGGCATATGTACGACGGTAGCACTATTAGCATCGTACATGTGGGGCTAACAGATCCGGAACTCTTTACTGGTGTCGGCACGTATCACAAGTTCACGGAGCCCGTTCGTATGACAAAGAGTGACGGAGTCATCGTGATTGAATCGGGTTCCTGGTCTCTAGAAATCGATACTACCATTTCGGAGGACCCTGACACGGATGAGGGATATGATTCTTGCGGCTAAAGCGTGCGGCTAAAGCGTGCGGCTAAAGCGTGCGGCTAAAGCGTGCGGTTAAACCTTGGGCGTATACAAAATAAAACACAGTGAATACAGTGTCAACAAAAGTGTGGATACAGTTATGTGATTTGGTATTGATTTGAGTATATTCGCCGATAGGACGGTTCCTATCATCATTAAAGAGTCGGCAACTAGGATTTTTCCACCATTTTCCTGTCCATAGGCCTTGAAGACATCAATCATTTCGTTTTTTCCGGCTGGTAACTGTCTAATCACCGCTATATAAAAGAAGAGGTCGTGGCAGAGTTGAAAGAGGATGACAACAAGAAGGAAAAGGAGGAGGTCGGGCTTTAGATTTAAGGCAGTATAGATGTATCGGGCAGCGGCGATACCGATGAGAAGACTCAAGACGTCAGCACCGACCGCGGCTAGGTTAAAACGCTTATACCACTCATCTAGGGCCTCGACCTTGAAATAGGGCTTTGGGCCGGCATATTTTGTCAAGAAAATGACGATGGTATCGACTAGGATGGCCGCCGGAACGATGTAGAACCAGTCGGCTGTGTTGGTGTAATTTGTGATACCCATTCTATCCATAGTCTAGATAAAAATTGATGGGCCGTGGCTTCACATGAGTTTAGTATGCTACGACTTGAGCCGTATTCTGGAGACAGAAATCTAGATGATATCTTTTGTCAAATATTCGATGAAACAGAGTTGCCATATCTTGGTGCTTTATTACACGACGGCGTAAGCAGAGGCAGTTTTATCGGTCTAGATGAGAAGGGAGTTCAGGCTTTTATTTTGGTTCACGAGACACCTGAAGGACATGCCGATTATGAAATTAGTTTTCTAGGTGTTTCTGCACCGTATCGTAGAAATGGATATGCCGAACGTCTTCTACAAATGACAATAGTGGCTCTTGATGGCGCAAGTCTCTGGCTACAAGTTTTAAAAGATAATGAGAAGGCCTGTAAACTGTATACAAAAATGGGATTTGACTTGGCAGAGGAGTTTGCGACGTCTAGTGATGAAACAGGTTTACTCTGGTTCTATGGGGTTGCCTATTTGTGTTCTGGTTGTAACAAACAGATTGTGGCTTCGCAAACACTGTGGACTGATGGGACGCCGTACTGCGTCGATTGCTATAAAATTGGTGATATATAAGGATGAGCGTCGAATACGTATTCGCGCTCTACAAGGATGGTCTACTAGTTAAGATATTTTTTGATATTGAACGGGCTCTCCTTGTTGCACGAGAAGAGGGCTTGGCTGTTTTGCGTCATCGAATTTTATTAGATGGGTCTTGTACGACTATGCATATATTTGGTTCCCGGTCGGAAATAAAATGAGTGGAATTGGATAGAGATGGCCGCCTCCTTATCACGCGATGATGTACTTTTCCTATCGCACAAGCATGGTGCCTGTGCAGATTCGTTCCATGACTTTAGTCATGGAAAAAGTTCCTTTAATACTAAACGAGATGCAGATAAAAACAAGCCTGGTTTGTATGAAGTCTTAAAAGGTCTACCTGAAAGTACAAATAAGGCGTTAAATGGAATACCCAAGACACGTGATGAAAAAAGTCTTGACGGCGATATGTTGCGCAAGGAGGCTACCATGTTAAATGAGATGTTTTCGGGCCAAACTATTAATGGACTTTCTATTTCAGACCCTTTGGCTAAAGAAAAAGGCAACATTGTTAAAAAACTTATTGAAGCTATGCGCAAAGGAACTAGAGGTACAGTTGTTACGAAACCAACAGGGGAGGTTGACTGGGATTCTATCCAACCAGGAACGGATAGTTTTAATAACGTGGCTCTAAATTTAAACACATTAGAGGGAGCTGCTACTGGCTATACAGTTAAAATTCTACACAAAACGCTTGCAAACGGTAAAATTGAGGGAAATGTCAAACAGATTCAATGCCATCTGACTTCTGACGACTATGTAAATTTTTTTGGAACAAATGAAATTAATTTGCTCTTTGATGCAGCCGTTATCAACGTTACAAATATTATTCGCAATTGCAAGGCTGGTGAACCAGGTAAGGCCCCTCTATATTTAAAACGAGTTGTCAACCGCGAACTCATTAATGATCCCGCGCCTAAAACATATTCTGAACCACCTACTACAGGTAAGATAGATAACAATGTAAATTTCGATATCGTATTCGAAGATAACTATGAAGATATTACATATAGTAAACATACTGACGGTTTATCAAGTGGAACTGATTTTCAGCGCGATAAGTTTTTCTCTAGTTTTGATTTCAGATTAAGTCACATGACCCGTTTTACTGATGCGAAAGGTGACACGCGTCTACCAAAGACTACGGTTGATATCATCGGTAGCGATGGTAAGCGCATCTATAACAATGACAATCCTCACGAAAATAATAACATCGCAAAGTGCTGGGCACGCATTATGCAGACATTCAAAGCATCGGCAATAAAACATATTGAAGCAGCAGCCTATTTTCAATGCAAACGTTCTGGCGATTGGTTTCAGGCTTTATCCTGTCTCGACATGGGTCGCAGATATAAAGGTAGAGGCGAAGCCTCTGTATTACCAGGAAATAAAATTATTCTAGTGACCCACGATCGTGTTCTACTATGGTATGCCTTGTTTCTAGGTATCGATGTACTTATGACTTATAAAGTGGCAGCGGATGATTCAGCGGAGGAGGAAGAGGAGGAGGAGGAGGAACTTACGACTGGAACCGCATGCCAGGGCGGTTCTGAACGCTATATGATTTATTTTAGTTCTAATAAGCGTGGTGAAACAGAGGGAGAGCGGAATTTACGTCTATTTACGACATTACAGGAGCATCTTGATAACGACCCTGGGCTGTCTATTATCAAGGATTGGATAGTAAGTTATAATAGCTGGCTCGCTGAAATTAAAGCCGAACGGATAGCTGACATAGAAAGTATTTATCAGGAATGTATGGAGCAACCGAGAGTACAAAGTTCCGCCTTCGGTTCAGCTTCGAATAGACTCATACAAGCCTATTTCCAATACACCGCTCTCGATTATAGTGAGATGAGCACAAAAAAATTAGATAATAATCTTACTACATATAAGGATGCCGTACAGGCTGCTACTGTGAATGATAAAATTATACTTACAGAGGAAATTGCCGGTTATGCAAATATAGTACTTTCATATTATAACAATATGTTATATAAAAGTGTATCTGTTCCCAATAAAGAAAGTCTTGTTAATGCAAACACGGCCTATAAGCGCGATGATTTATATACAAATCCTGTAGCAATTGGAACTATCATAGGTGGACCCAGCCGTGAACGTAAAACTCTGAACGGAGTCGTTACAATGTCCCCATCGGCGCGGGCGACGGCTACTGCTGGATTTTTTGTTTCAAGATTACCCACTGAACTCCTGGAACAACTAGTTAAACAAATGACTGACCTAAAAACCAAGTTGACCTTTACATGCGTACTTGATGTATTTTTACCAAATCTTATGACAGGTCTTTCAACGAAGACAGAGACTACTGCGCAGATTACCGAACAACTTGAACACGATGGTTTAGAAGGAAAAAATTTAAAAGCAGCCGTCAAAGAAGTGATTGAAGATGTAACCGTAGTTGTACAACAGGAACAGGAGAGTTTGACTGCAGCAGCGGCCGTCCCTTCTGGTGCGAATGTTGCCGAAGTTAAGGCCCAACTAGCTCTTGAAAATAAAGCACTGCCTGATAGTGTTGTACTTCCAAATGGCGCCGTTGCGGTAAGACAGGAGATTTTTACGATGGCTTCCATCGGTGATTCCGTTCGCAGATTCGGCCATTATATTCGCGGAATGGTTTTGCGTGGCAGAGCCGGCTATGGTGTTCAGGGTGGCGGTGGTGGGCCCGATACGGTTGTCTCAAAACTTCTCTATACGCTCTATTTGCGCCAACTCTATAATGACTTGAGCGCCTTTGAAACGGACGAAAATGAAGATTATATTTACTATGATGCTCTGGCCCGTATGGTTTTGGCGTGCTCCGCCAGAAGCGAACTGCGGGTACCAAATTACTATGGGCGGATGGAACACTTGTTTTATGACGTTTTGCCCAACGGAGGCTGGGCAATGGCTGAAGAGGCAGCCGGTGCGAAGTTCATACGATCCGAGAGATTCGCAGATACGGTGGCCTTCATCGCTAAAAATGTGGCTTTGCAGTCGATTGATTTGGCGACAGGCTCTATCGCTTCACTGGGTAATGCCGGTGATGTGTCGGTGGGCGCTGTGCAACTCTATAATGACCTCAAAGTCAAGTTACGCGGAGTCGATTTCGATAGACGCCAGGCCTTCTTGTTAAACGAGTTACAGGCCCGTATGTTGAGTTATATTCCTCAAGAGCAGGGCATTGGTCTACCTGGTCTAGCGTCTATTGCTATGAGAACAGGCGTAGGGTCCGCTCCTGTCGCGCCTGTTGGTCTACCCAGTTTTGTTCCTGCTGCACGCCAGGCTATTACTGTGGGTGGTCGCAGAACACGTCGCAGACGGCTATACGGTGGTCAGCGTAAGACCCGTCGCCAGAACCGTCGGTAAATTTTCTGTGTCTTTAGTAAAATGTCGTGGAATCGGTCCATCATGAATTTCGGTGCACACCAGAAGCCGACAGTTGGCGACACGAAGACTGCGTTAATTAATGAGGACCATTTGGGGTGGATTAAGTGCGACGGTCGTCTCCTGAGCCCTTCCGAGTATCAGAATCTATACAAAGTCATCGGCTACTCGTTTGGCCGTGCTGGCCCTCTGTTTCGGCTTCCCGACCCAGCGGGTCGTGTTATGGGTATGATTGGCTCGGCTCGTTCGACCAATACAGATGTTCCACAAAATCTGACGGCGCGTTACATGGGCGGTCTATCAGGCGAAGAAACGCACACTCTCACGATACCCGAGATGCCTATCCACACGCACGTAATTGATTTTAGCGGTACGGGTATCTATATCGACCCATCTGGAGCGCACGTACACGGCGTAACAGACCCTCAGCACAGTCACTCGTACCAGAACCAGCCTAATTCTCATGAGGTAGCTGTAAGTCTTACGACAACAAGTACAGCAGATAACGTAAACGTGGGTCAAACCACCGGCTCCTCCTCTACTGGCATCAGCATTAATAGTAACGGTCTTCACAACCACGAGTTACATGACCCGACGCACAACCACGATGCCGATGACGAGGGCGGTGATTTACCGCACAACAATATCCAGCCGACGCTCTGGCTGGGTAACCTGTTCATCTATAGCGGAAAGACGGGTTTCAACCGCGGTGGAACATATAGCGGTGCATTCCCGAACACGACGGGCACCAATGTCTATTAGTGGCGTTTTGTATTTTGTTCTAGTGTTAAAAAATAGCAGTAGAACAGAGGGAAATGATAGCCTGGAGAACAATTCTGTACGGGCTCATCATGGCCGTAATTGACACCGGCATGTTGGGGCTTATCAAAGAAATTAGTAAAGATGGCGTCAAAATGTTAGCACTGATGACTATACCGACTCTGGTCTACGCGATACAGCCGTGGATCTTTTTGTCTGCCCTAAAAACTGAAACGATGACTGTGATGAATTTGTATTGGGATTTGTCAAGCGATGTTTTAGTCTCCCTGCTCGGCATTTTCTATTTCAAGGAAAAATTGGGCCTTGTTCGTTCTATTGGGCTGGGCTTTGGCGCTTTGAGTCTTTCGCTTCTATCGTATAAGGGAGATGACGACTAGACGTTCGGTGTTGGGTCAGAGTCTACTGACTGTGTTTCCACTTGTTGTTTCTATTTCGCATTTATTTTATTTATTTGGATTTGTTGTACAGCAACTGCTCCAATTAATATGCCAATAATAAAATATACGATTTCGTCCATTCACTCCTTCTTCTTCCACTTCTTTGCCTTAAGACCCGCCGTATACAGCGCCGTCAATTCTTCCCCTGTTACCTTCTCCTTATCTGCGGTGGTCGGCAGGGAGACGAATTGTACCTTCTTTAGAGCCGGCTTGAAGAAGTAGAGGCCATAGGGACCCTGCTTAATTGTAAATTCGCCGACCTTGCGTTCAAAGGCGGGCGCACCTGGACTAGGGTTTGCTTTCTGCTCTATCTTCGCCACGATAGTCTCTAGCGTGTCATCAACCTTGAATGGAACCTTGATATCTTGCCACTGCGTATAGAAGCCATATGGTCCCTTTTTCTTGGTAATCGGTTGCTCTTTGTATACGCCGAATGGTAGACCATCTTTCATGGCATAGGCCTTTTGCGCCTGTGCCAAAGTAACCGTATCAAAGGAACTCCCTTGAGGCAATGCGGCGAATTCCTTAGATTCCTCTTTTAAAAGAAGCGGACCCTTCTTGCTCAAGATAACTGCGATGCCTTCACCCAACTCGCGCTTCTTGGCTTGCCCTTGCTGTTTCTTGGCCTCTGGATCCAGGACTGTTTTAGTATGTTCTTCATAGCGGTCCTTGTACTGGTCCCAACTCGACTGGAGAAGCGTTTTCCAGGGCCGTTCACCTTTGGCTATACAGTCTAACTCCTGTTCCATCGTGGCTGTATACGTGTAATCAAAGATGTCGGCATAGTACTTGTAGATAAATTCGGCGACTGTTCGGCCGAGCGGCGTGGTCTGTAACTTGTTTGACTCCTTCCCAACGGTTAGTTTCTTAAGGTGCTCCATGATTTCTTGAGGCTTCTGGACGGTCCATTTCTTAATATCTATTTGTGTGCCTGCGCTATCCGACTTTTCTACGTATCCGCGGTCGATAACCGTGGATACCAGATTGGCGAACGTGGAGGGACGACCAATGCCCTTGGTTTCCAGTTCGTGGATGAGAGAGGCCTCTGTATAGCGTGCTTTCGCTTTGCTGTAACTCTCTTCGGCTACGACCGTGAGCCACTTAGCGGCGGCATTAACGGCAATTTTGGACCAGGCCTGCCACTGCGCCTGGGCCTCTGCGTCTGAAGCCGTGGTCTTTTCTGTAGCCGATAGAGCCTTCCATCCCTGGAATTTGAACTTTGTCTGCTCCGCGGACCAGGGGGCCTTTGTTTCGTCGGCTTCCAGTGTAAAGGTTAGAGCGCGACAGTCCTCCGTGGCTGTTGCCATCTGACTCTGGAGGGCTCGTGTCCAAATCAGGCGGTAGACTTTCTGCTCCAAGGCGTCGTTGCCGGCAATTTCGAGTTCAGGATGCGTGGGACGAATTGCTTCGTGGGCAGCCTGTGCCTGTGGCACTTGGGCTTCGGGCTTTTGTTGGACTGCTTTCTTGGTCTTTTTGGGTGGCTCTTGACCTTGGCCCTGATGCTGACCCGCTGGACCTTCGTATTCTGGCGCAAACTTTCCCTTGATATAAGAGCGACATAGGGCTGCGCCTTCTTGCGATAAGAAGGCATTGTCCGTGCGCATATAGGTAATATGACCCGCCTCATACAATTTCTGCGCGGCCGACATCGTCGTCTTTGGCTGAATGTTGTAGAGACTTGAGGCCTCCTGCTGCAGCGACGACGTGATAAGGGGCTTGGGAGCCTTATGAGTTCGTAAGGATTCCTTAATATTTGTTAGAATAGCCTGCGTAGTCTGCGTAGCGTCATTGAGATAATCTAGTGTCTCCTGGTCTTCCTTCATGTCGGCTCTGCTGGCTTCTACGCCCTTCAGAATACCGACTGTAAACGTCGCAACGAAGGACCAGAAACGGTTTGCCTTGTGATTCTCAATTTCTTGGTCGCGGTCCAGGACGAGTTTTAGGGCCGGTGTCTGGCACCGACCTGCCGATAAGGGGAGGCCATTCGAATTCAGTTGTTTCCAGAGGACGGGACTCAGGGTATAGCCAATTAGCATGTCCAACATGGCACGCGTCTGCTGGCTCTGAAACTTGTTCATGTCAATAAGTTTCGGATTCTGAATCGCCTGCTGAATCTCTTCCTTCGTAATCGCGTGAAAGAGAATACGCTTGGTTGTCAGGGGATTTAGTTTTAGGATGGCGCAGATATGGAAAGCGATGCCCTCTCCTTCACGGTCATCGTCTGTAGCCAGAATCACTTCTTCCGCGTCGGCGGCCAAGGTTTTGAGTTGCTTGATTGTACCGGCCTTTGTCTGAATTGATTCGTAGGCCGGAGTCCAATCTCGTTCGATACCTACCGAGTCCAAGTCGGGCTTTAGGGCCCGAATATGACCCATGGAACTGGTAACTTTATATCCGGTGCCAAGATACTCCTGTATCTTACTACATTTTGCGGGGGATTCGACAATAACGAGTTTCGTCATCTTTGTTTCACACGGTGTTGCTATTGTGTACCCTCAATTTTTTCTTTGTACATTGTATAAATACCCGTTACAACCAACGCTGCATCAGGCTCTATTGTTGGCACACCGAGACGCCAGTATGTCTCTATCAACCCTTTTGATACGGAGTTCAACGCTAATAATCTCTTCATCCGAGTCTATTGACCGTTACTCGTGTCACTATTTGCTCATTAGCGACTTCTTCGACTAAACAATATAAATATTGTGTAGTCCCATTGTAAACTAAATTTAAAGAGGATTTCGGAAATTCTCATTAAATCAATGTACGGGCTCGCTGTAGGTGCCGTCTTTAAAAATGAAGGACACTGTCTAGCCGAATGGCTTAACCACTACTTAATGCGTGGCGTAGAGCATTTTTATCTTATCGATGACGGCTCGACTGACGGCTATGAAGAGGTGCTAGAGCCCTACGTTTTAGCGGCGCAAGTTACCCTGTTCAAGGCGACGTGGAGTCGCTATACGGGACGACAGCGGGACATGTACAATTATTATGTGTTGCCGCGTCTTGGCGAAACTCGGTGGCTTCTTATGGTTGATTTGGACGAATTTGTCTGGTCGCCACAGGCTTCGGATCTGCGCTCTGTGCTGGCCACCTGTGGGCATATAGGCCAAATACAAGTCGAGCATACCCTGTTTGGTTCCAATGGCTTTGTGGCACAACCCGCGTCTCTTGTGAATTCCTTTACTAGACGTTCTTTGGATTTACCGACAGCGGACCCTGGTCTGCGGAAATACTTCGTAAATAGCCGTTTTAGATTTAGTAGCCTGAATATTCACCATGCGACTTTTGTTGATAAACACGATGAATTGAAGAATTTTAAATTGCTGGGTCCAGAGGTTTTTCGTTTGAATCACTACAATTGCCAGAGTTTGGAATTCTGGCTAGAAACAAAGTGTCGGCGCGGAGACTGCGACGAATATAAGGTGCGTGATGAGACATATTGGAATCTATACAACCTCAATGAGGTCGAGGACCTGTCTCTTGTAAGGCAGAGCAATAAAATTGAATCCGCTGCTCGGCTTACTTGATGACTTAATAAAATGGCAGAGATTAGTAGGACAAAGCTCTTGGAGCAGTTCCTCGACGACGAGCGGACAACTCGACTGTACGAGGAGCGGAGTCGAAAAATTCACCGTGCAATTCTTATAAAGCGCGGAAAAATTATTGCGGAGGCCTTTAATCGGGTCGGCTCGCGCTCTATGGGCTCCGGTTACTCTGAACGAACAATTCATGCAGAGAAGAACGTCATCAAGAAATTGGGAGACATCTCACAACTTCGTGGTGCTGATATGTATGTGATTCGGCATGGACGTAAGGGCTCGCAGGAGGATAATTCGGATGGATTCCTGTGCTCCAAGCCCTGCCACGATTGCCAACTGTTCCTGGAGAAGTGTATGCGCGAATATGGGCTGAAGAATGTGTACTATACGGCCTAGATAAAATAAAACATTTTACACAACTATATAATATAGCAAAAGTCCCGGTAGGTGCGTTTTGGTCTCTTGTATCATTTCTTTTTACATTAGAAGAAATGATACCAATAATAGTTATTTCGTTTAATAACTATAAATATGTAGAAAATACAATAAAGCAACTATTAACTATCAATCCAGATTATCAAACTTCTATAATTATAATGGATAATTGTTCAACAGATACAGAAACGATAGATTATTTGAAAAGAATTAATGTAAAGGTTCACTACAACAAAACTAATGTTGGACCGTGGGTTCAACCTTCATGTAACAGCGAACTATACAATGAGATGCCTAACGAGTTTATTCTTACAGACCCAGATTTACAATTCAATAAGCATCTGCCTGCTAATTTCATTGAGATATTGAGCGAGTTATCCAAAAAGTACAAGTGCAGAAAGATAGGTTTTGCGTTAGATATTAGCGATTACGATAAAATGTATCAAGATATTTATTATCCCGCTGACGGACCTTGGCCTGCAAGAACAATTTTGGACTGGGAAGGCGCTTTATGGAGTACTAAAATTAGTAACGAAACCTATGATTTGTATGTAGTTAGTATTGATACAACCTTCTGTCTTATTAATAAAGAGTTTAATAATCACGAAATTTATCAAGATATTCTCTTGGTTTGAAAAGATGGCTGTGAAGCCGATACTGAACGCTGATATGACGCAACAGGCCGCTGCGCTGATGTGCCAAAGATTAAATGTTTTTTTAAGTATAAGGCCGCTAAAGACCATATTGAAGAAGATACTCGTACTGATTAAAAGCGCGAAAACGGAGCCAGGCATCACATTAACACTAATATTCCGTAGTAATGTGATGGCAAATGTCAGGATACCGAATCCGATGTATTGTAGCCAAAGGGTCGCGGTAGGCCAGGACTTATTCGGCATAAACCAATAAATTGGTAGCATGAAAATCCACATTTGATTGCTCAAGAACGCAGTATATCCTGGTATTTGTAATGGATTTGGACTGTAATTGAGGGCCTTAACGGCCAATGTCTCTCCCGCAGATGACACGATGAAGAGGAGGCCAAATAGGGCGGACTCCATTGGTGTTTGCCAAGGTTGGTTTGTGCGGTCAATTTATAAAAATAATTTGTTTGGTTTAATAAACAATGCCGTCTACGAACGACTTTATTCGGTTTCGTAATGCATTTTTACCCTGTGAACGTATTAACCTAGTGACTACTACGATTGCTTGGCTTGAAAAAGACGTTAAACCGAGTGTTACGGAGGTAGAGGCCTACGCCGAATTTATCAGTGAATTGAAAACGGTTCGACATCAGGACCCGATACCCGATGCGTGGTTTTTTGCTGTCGGTAAAAAGTTCTGCTCCTACCAGTTCTATGAGCGATTCTTGCGCCGCTTCCGCTAGACTATTTGCAGTGCTTATAAAAATCTTTATAGTCTAATTCATTGAAAACCTGTTCGCATTTATCGAGAATTATCTTTTTATAATATGAGAATGTAAGTTTTTGGACGATTTCTTCTGAAAATTTAACTGCGGGCTCTGCTATACTATCTTTATCGAATTCGTCCCAACTGTTTAAGAGTATCATCGGATATTCTTTGGCTATTTTTTCTGTAATTGGACAGCGAATTGCTATAGGATATACATTAGTATACATTGACTCCCACATACGAAAACAATCTTTACCCCAACCCTCCGGACATATACAATACTTTGTCTTTATTGCCAATGTATTTAGATATTCAGTCTGGTTTTTATAGGGTATAAAACCCCAGACCAGACCCTTATCACATAAAATCTCCTTAACTTTTTGTCGAAAGCCTGTTTCTAGACCAAATCCAAAAAATATTTCGGATTTATTATCCACCGGTTGCGGTTCTACGGTTTCCCAATATACAATTTGTCCAATCGGATACCAAAATGGATTAGGTATCCCTATCGGTAAATATGTCAGTTTAGGATGGTCAATCTCTACATTTTGAGAAAACCAATGCAGAAGTTTGTCCGTATGTAGTAGTTTAGAATATTCTGAAGTAATAGACATGTCTTGGATATGTGATATCAATACAAACGGATTTTTTAGGAGATGAATTTGTTTCTGTAAGACGAGAACACAATCAAGAAAACAGAAGATTAATTTAGGATTATCCCATTCTTCGACTAGTTTACTGGCATATACACATTTTGCAGGATTATAGGAACCGAGTCTATCATAATTCCATTTTTCGCCTATATAAACATCGCACATATTCATAAATTTTTCGCCCTCTATGGCGTCGTTCATGCGCATTTGGATACTCTTATCAAAAATTCTTTAGATACCTGTCATCTGTAAATTTAATTTCTATTTATAATATAAATAGAAATAAATATGGACAAAACTAAACTTTTGACTATAGAAGAATTGACGGCGTGGCGTTCATTTGATGCGTTGCGGCGCTCTTGGGAAATGCGTGAAGAAGTACCACACGAAGGCTTTACCTCTACACGTTATAATAAAACCTGCCCCTGTTTCAGTTGCGCAGAACATTCAAACCCGGCCGATTTTCTCCAGCGGCATAATGCTCATATCGAAATGCCCGAGAAGATGGTCTTTTATGCGAATTGGAAGAAGACCCGCGGATCTCTGGCGGGATGCGAATGGAACTGGAGTTCCGTGTGGAAGCCGAGACGGGTCGAGCAGGAAGAGCAGAGCCGCACGCGTGCTAAAATTCTTAATGAATTTATTGAATCTTTGAAAAAGGATACATCTTTATGGTACGATGCATTAATTATTCATCTAAACAAATTTACAGATAAAAAACCAACTATTGAAAAGATTTTCTTATTGACGCTAATTCAAACTATGATTACTCTATTGGGCGAACGGACGGAAAGAGAAAAGGTGAAAAAAGAAGTGGCTGAATTAAGTGCAATAGGATTTGATTATTCTCTACGCGCCTACATACCACCAATTAACAAGACGCGACACAAGCGTGATTGGACAAAGTAAATGCGGATTTACCTAAAATTGAAACCCTGTTCGGCTTACTGTCTTTTTATAAGAATGACCAGGACAAAAATCTATTTCCTCTTTGCGCTAAATGCGACTGTCTATTGTACGCTAATCGGCGGATTTATCTATATTGCGCGGCCGATACTTTCTTCTATCCCGTCGGAACTTGTGAACTTTCTTGTTGCGCTGACCATGGCCTTTCCTATAGTTCAGGTTGTAATTCTTCTGTATATCTTCGAATTTCTCCATGTGCAGGGGCGACGACAGATTGTCTAGCGTAGCGGCGTCTAGCGTAGCGGCGTCTAGCGTAGCGGCGTCTAGCGTAGCGGCGTCTAGCGTAGCGGCGTCTAGCGTAGCGGCGTCTAGCGTAGCGGCGTCTAGCGTAGCGGC
>Ga0136641_1000170_pt1 | contig 27619 bp, 35 predicted proteins | sample EliLak1302023Y_FD_115312 | JGI IMG/M metagenome (GOLD analysis project Ga0136641, IMG submission 115312) | Freshwater microbial communities from Elizabeth Lake, Yosemite National Park, California, USA - 13020-23Y | ecosystem: Environmental > Aquatic > Freshwater > Lake ...
CGGTAATTCGGGGTATCTTCATATATATCTGAGAAAAAAAGTATCCTCCTGGGTAAAAAGTTCACTATTTGCCTGATTTCGTGCGGCACAAGGGGTAACCAAATCCTTACATCGCGCGCCGGCCCCCGCGGAGCGGCGGGGTATGGGGCGGAGCCCCATCAGTACAAAACATAGGGGATTCGAACCCTGTACCCCCTTACCAACTGGACTAAAAAAAAGTTGCTGTGCACCACGCCTATACATAGGGGATATCAGGGGGTACTTAATCAAGCTTTATTCGCAAAAGACTTTCCCCCTCTCCTTATATGGACCATCCCCTCCGCGCGTGGGCCCGCGAGCGCATCCAGGAATATGTCAAACACCCGGCGGCAGCTCGCAATATCGAGCGGAGCGTGCATAACCACGCGGTTAAGGCCATCCGCCGCATCTCCGCAACCAGCCACGGCACTATGCGGGAACCCGAGCTGCAGCGCATCTCCCAGTGGCGCAAGCAGCTGGGCTCATCCTGGGACTGCGTCGAGTTCAAGCAGATTTACAAGATGAAGATGATGCACATTCTCACCGAGTTCAAGCGTGGAGGAATCATCAGCCACTTCAAAAACCGCGGCGTCTGCCCCGAGACCGGTAAGGACCTGGGGCCGCTACTGGACCCCTCCAAGCTGGCGGAGTACCCCCCCTACATCATCAGTCCGGATGGCCCCTACGCAAAGGCCATTAAGAAGATCAGCGAGATGGACATGATCCGTGAGGAGTCGCGTAAGGTGGAGGAGGAATACGAGGGAATCCTCAAGTGCGGAAAGTGCAAGGGCAAAAAGACCACCTACTTCCAGCTGCAGACGCGCTCTGCAGACGAGCCGATGACCACATTCGTCACCTGCAAGGGCTGCGGGCACAAGTGGAAGTTCTAGTGTATTAATAACAACAAAAACCTTAAAACACAGTACCTTCGAACCCCAGACATAACATGGAATGCTCTACCTACTGAGCTAAAAAAAAGTTGCTGTGCACCAGGCCTAATCAGGGGTGTACCATAAAGAGTACAAACAAAAACACACTCGCCAAACCTATCCAATGGCTTCCACCGTCGCCTTCGCCCCGCCCACTGCCCAGCAGAAGGCCTGCGTGCCAGACCACAAGCGCGTTGCGCGCATCTCCAAGGATATCATCCGCATCGACATCGATGGAGAGGAGCCCATCTTCCTCACCGGACACGGCATCTGCACCGCCGGCAGTGAGCAGGACATCAACAAGATTATCAAGTTCCGCGGCGCAACCAAGCGCAAGGCCGCTGACGGAGAGGCTGCCACCACTGAGACCAAGCGCGCCAAGGCCGACCCGGAGCAGGAGGTGTCCGAGCAGGAGGACATCGACCGCGCTGCTGACATCATCTCCCTCCGCCAGGAGCACGCCCAGAACCAGTACTGGGACGACCTGTCTGCACCCTCCAAGGAGGAGGTCGTGGAGCCCCTGCCCACCCGGCACCCCCTTTACTTCGAGCCCGAGCCCGAGCCGGTCTACGACGAGGACGGCTTTGAGATCGACCAGGATGCCATTGTAACGGCGGCAGTTGAGGCGCTATCAGCCCAGGCTATCGCGGAGGCCATCTCTGGCGAGGGAGACTCCGAGACGGAGGGGGACATCTAAACAATATGTAAATATCTGCAATACAAAAAATATATATTTAAAAACACCAACCTTCGAAACCCCGGTATAGAATGGAATGCTCTACCTACTGAGCTAAAAAAAAGTTGCTGTGCACCAGGCCTAATCAGGGGTATACCATAAAGAGTACAAACAAAAACACACTCGCCAAACCTATCCAATGGCTTCCATCACCTTTGCCCCGCCCAAGGCCCAGCAGCAGGCGTGCGTGCCGTACCCGCCAGAGGTCAAGCACCTCAACAAGGACACTGTTATCATCACTATCGGCGATAAGACTTTCTACGCCACCGGACACGGCATCTGCATCTGCGCCAACGAGGAGGAGCTGAACAAGATCACCAAGTTCCGCGGCGCAACCAAGCGCAAGGCTGGAAGCGATGACGAGGAGGACGAGCAGCTGGCCAAGCAGCAGAAGGCCAAAAAGCGTGCCCTGGCAGCGGTGCAGCGCTGCAAGGAGGCCTTGGACGACAAGGACAAGGAGCAGCTCCAGAAGGTGCTGGAGGCTACCCCAGCGGGGCCCACGGACAAGGCCGCGTCACAGGAGGACATTGCCGGGGCCCCACGCAAGCAGCCCTACTCCCCCAAGTCCGGGCTACTGGTGGCCATCGAGATGGATGAGGCTGCCGCCAAGACCAAGGACGAGGTGGCGAAGGCTCTGGAGAGCGTATTCACCGACTCTGACTCTGACTCCGAGACGGAGCCTTAAATATAAATACATGCATCTCTCTTCAAACTTCGAACCCCCAACCAACAAAATAGTCAAACCAACTGAACTAAAAAAAAGTTGGTGTGCACCAGGCCTAATCAGGGGTAACATAAAGGGTAAAAAAAGAGATGGACCCTACAGGATGGACTGATGCTATACGCAAAATGGTGGAAAAGGGGAAACTTGTGGAGGCTGAACCGGGGGTATATAAGCGCACCGCCGAGACAGACAGCAACACCAACGGGTACACTATTTCAAAACCGCCCAAGCTGCCGGGGGTAAGTGTCCCGCCACCCAGCGCCGCCGCCCTGCAGACTGCCCAGCGCTACAAGCAGTTGGGCTTGAAGTACAAACCTGCGCCGCCGGTGGGAGTGCGCAGCCACTCAGAGCCGCCACCAAAGCAATCCCCAAGGCCAGCGCTCAAGCCGCCGACCGGCAAGTGGGGAGCCGAGTGGTCCAAACTGTTTGGCGATGCCATCAGGGACGGGATGGTCAACCCGGAAAAGTATGCAGACGCTATGCTGCGCTCGCGGGAGAGCTACACCAAACTCAAAGCTGCACGACACACCATCCAGCGTACCAACAAGGTGCCACCCGTGTATAAGAGTGGACGGTAATACAGTATCCCCTCCCAATTTTACTTTGAAATTGTCTGACACTAAGTAGTATAGGTGGGCACCCCCCATTTTCCAATCAAAAACTAAAAATACCGGACCCACTCACCCTCCCCCTCCCCAATTTTACTTTGAAATTGTCTGACACTAAGTAGTGTAGGTGGTCACCTCCCCTTTTCCAATCAAAAACCAAAAATGTTAGAGTCTGAGTAAAAAGTTCGAACCCATGACCTAGGTCAAAAAAAGTTGGTGTGCACCAGGGCTAAACAGAACAGTACAGAAAGGTTAAACAAAAAGATGTCTTTCTCTACTGCTATCTCTGCTCTGGTCAAGACTGCTGTGAGTGCAGTGGAGACTCAGTTTTTGGAGACTATCGCCAAGGACTACAACTTGCCGCTTGAGGAGCTTCAGGCAAAGTACAAGGTGACTGCTGAGTCAGCATCTTTCAAGCGGCCGTACAAGCGCAAGGCAACGGCCGATATTGTCGACGAAACCGGCAAAAAGCTAGAAATCAAGAAATCCAAGGATGATGACAGGCTCCTGTGCAAGGGCACAACTGCCAAGCGCGAGCCGTGCAAGTTCCACGCACTCAAGGGGGGGTGTTACTGCAAGCGGCACCAGGACGCCTTTGACCTGGAGGAGGCGAAAAAGTCTGGAAAGGAGCTGCCCAGCGTGGACAAGCCGGCCAAGGACACGACGCGTATCGACCCAGTCCACACACACAAGCCGGATGCGGAGGTGCATGCAAACTGCGACCTGTGCCAGAGCCACGGGCCCGTGCTGGGAGCATTTGATGCAGAGACGGTGGAGGAGCGCCTAGCCAGCATCATCAAGGCCAGCGAGGAGGAGGAGGAGACGCCGCGGGTCACGCGCCCAGCCACCGGACCCATCAAGACCAGCGAGGAGGAGGAGGAGACGCCGCGGGTCACGCGCCCAGCCACCGGACCCATCAAGACCCCGCGCGAAGAGGACGAGGAGGAATACTCCAATATGGACGATTTCTTCGATAAGGTGGAGGCTGAGATGGAGGTTAGCGACGCAGAGTCTCCTTAAAGTGTGAAACCATATCACGAAAATGACTAAAATTATCACGCTTTAGCTTGTAAAGTGTAAATAACCACAACAAAACTAGCACACCCCACACAAAGGTGTCGGCACTCTCAGGTGACTGAAACTTATACACAGGACCAACTATTTTACCTATAAAAGTATCATCGTCGTCTGTCTTGCCAGTCAAAAACTTTTCCATCTCCGTAAGTGCACATGTCGACTGGTTTGTTATCCAGTGTAACATAAGAAAAGGTACACCTATAAAGTGGATAGACAACAAGCGCTGGTCATTCGTAAATGGAGCAATAACAAAAAAAGCAACCACTAAATAGTGGATTATCCGTATAAACCATGCAGCAAGCATAATATACTATATAGTGGAATATTTATCAATCCACTGGGGCGAAAAAAAGTTGCAGTTCACCACGCCTGAAAGTCCGTGGTACAGAAGGTCAAACATGAGCATGAGCTCCCGCCGTATCGAAAGTATCTCCTCCGAGCTTGCAGAGATTGCCGTAGATAACCCAGACGCGTTCGCACTTATCACACATATGACAGCGATGAAGACACTGCAACTAGAGAAGAACAAGACGCAGCGCTCAAAGTTGTCAAAGCTGCTCGCAAAGACGAGCGAGCTGGTCTACCGCTAAAAAAGTAGCTGTGCACCAGGCTTAGAAACCTAGCTCCTAAAAAAGACAAGCAAAAAAATATGTTCAAGGCACGCCTGATATCGCCGTACCAACACGACGGGGTGAAGTGGCTTGTGAATAGAGAGACAGCCCCGGTCAATAAGGGTGGCTTTCTGTGCGATGAAATGGGTCTCGGAAAGACTGTGCAGATGCTGGCCACTATGTGTGCAAATGTGCGGCCAAAGACTTTGGTTGTGGTGCCAAAGTCTATTATGAGCCAGTGGAAAGAGGAGATTAACAAGTTTGCACCGAGCTTCGATGTCTACATATTCAAGGGTTCCAGCGGTACCCTGCCAAACTTTCCACAAGACAAGGCGGTTATTGTAGTGGCTTCATATTCTATGTTGCTGCAGCGCAAGGAGAAGCCGCCATCAAAGCTGCTCGGTGTGCGCTGGGACCGAGTCATCTTGGACGAGGCGCACGAGATTCGCAACAGGAAGAGCCAGACGCACATGGCTGCTATGCAAATATTGGCACCCATCCGGTGGATTCTCACCGGTACACCCATATTCAACTCATTGAAGGACTTTGTGGCACTTGGGGCTTTTATCGGTATTGGCAAGTCAGCCATCGAGTGCAGCGCCGATAATATTCGCGAAACCTTTGTACTCCGCCGAACAAAGGAGGATGTGTTCAAGTTCAACAAGCGACTCGAGCTGCCCCCGGCGGACTTTGAGGATGTTGAACTCGAGATGTATGAGGAGGAAAAGGAGCTCTATGAGGCAGTGTTTGACGCTGCCAGAGGTGTCGCCAACGAGAGGCACGCAAACAAGAGTATGCATATGATGGCACTTATCGAGTCTTTCCTGCGCACACGCCAAGTGTGCTCCTGGCCGCAGATGTACTTTGATGGCGTGGCCAAAAAGGAGAATACAGAGGTGGAAAAGTGGACAGGACGCTCCAAGAAAATAGAAACCCTCATCAACTCCATAGTGCAGCATCCCAAAGAAAAGGCACTTGTGTTCTGCCAGTTTATCGGCGAGATGAACCGGATCCAGGAGTTGCTGGGACAACACAATATCCAGTCTATGCGCATCGATGGAAGCGTGGACAGAGACGAGCGGGAGAGCCGCATCAAGGCGTTCAAGGCGGCAACCTCACAGTCTGTTTTCCTCATCCAGATTAAGGCTGGAGGTGTGGGGCTCAACCTACAGGATGCAACCCGAGTCTACATCACGAGCCCATCATGGAATCCCGCAACCGAGCTGCAGGCCATCGGGCGAGCGCACCGAACCGGCCAGACCCAAAAGGTCATCATCAGGCGCCTCATCTACGCAGGTGACACAAACTACCCAAGTGTAGAGCAGAGCATCCTCGGCATCCAGGAGACAAAGACCAAGATTTGCGCGGATGTTCTCAACGACAAGAGACTCATCGAACAGATGCCCAAGAAAAAGACAAACCTCAGCTTCCACACCCTCAAGAATATATTCAAGCAATAAAATAAATATATTGTACTGTAATATATGCCTTCATACTTGGGAATATTATTAGGTCTAGCAGCTCTCGGGACGGGAATATATCTCGTTGCAGCAACAAAAGATGACGACCCTTACAATAAGTCAAAGAAAGGGACGGGAATATTCCTTATCATTCTAGGAACTATTATGTTTATTATTGGTGCAGTCTACGAAGAAACATATGACCCACAAAGCCCTACTTTCGGGGGAGAAAACACACTTACAAACGGAGCCGGTGAGAATATAGGAGACAATACAAATGTGCAGCCAGCCACAGGTGTGCAGCAGCCAGTCGTAGTCAATACAGGTGTGCCAGTCGTAGTCAAGCAGCCAAACGGTAATTCCGCGGTGGGTATTAGAAGGGGTAACCAAGCTGCTCCACCCGCTAACAACGGTGCTCCACCCGCTAACAACGGTGCTCCACCCGCTAACAACGCTAACAACGCTAACAACGCTGCCAGAGCTGCTGCCCAAGCTGCTCCACCCGCTGTCCAAGCTGCTCCACCCGCTAACAACGCTAACAACGCTGCCAGAGCTGCTGCCCAAGCTGCTGCCATAGAACCTGCAGTAGAAAGTGCCGTCGCCCCCCCTGGAAGGAAGAGATTTGTATTCTTTTAGGAATTGGAGTAGCAGGATTTTAAGTAACCACCTAAAAAAAGTTGTTGTGCCCCAGGCCTACATAAAGTATGTCTAGAAGAGTAAACACAACGATGAGGGTCATCAAGTTTCGTCACGGCTGCCATACAGCCCCGCGAATTATACCGCCAACCACAAATGGAATACTTGGCGATATATCTCGTAGTATGTTGAAACCTTTACTCAGGGTGCCAGAAAAGGTCTGGACACCACCTTCGGAATATATGTTTATTTCGAAATATATGCCGGAGGAGGAGGTGGAGTTTTATATTGCCCGGTGTCAGAGTTGGTTCGAGGCGCACCCGACAGTCGTCACAGAAGTCCAGCAAGTCCATAGACTGGATATGACGCCGATGGTAGTATTGCTCAAAAAATACAAGGACAAACGACCCCCATGCGACGAATACTTGGAAGCACTCCGTAAGGGGGGCGCAAGTGAGGGGCGTATAGAGAGTGCGAGGAGGTTCTATAAGAAAATGATAGATACAGTGGACAACCGACAAGAGGTGGTGAACAAGATATTCGTAAAATATCCATCAGCCTACAAACCAACTCGAACAGCTCCAGTCAAGAAAGTTATTCGAGCAGTTAAGAAGAAGATTGTTGTAGAGTAATATGGAGAATACCGATAAAAAGAAAAGGTGGGCGGATATAGATGATAACGAGTCTTTTAGTATTAAAGACTTTCCAAACCTAGAAATTGTAAAAACCGACAAGAATGGTATACGGGTTCCCCACCACTTTCGCGACAGGAAGCCGGATAAAAAGACTGCCACCCAAGTAAGTAAGTAGGATGAGCAGCTGCTCAGTGTGCACAGAACCGTTCACATTCCTACTGAGAAAGCAAATTCCTTGCAACTTTTGCGAGTTTCGAGCGTGCGCCCAGTGTCATGAGCGCTATCTACTCAATACACCAGAAAACCCTCACTGTATGAGTTGCAGAAACGGCTGGAACAGAAACCTTCTATCCGCAAACTTTACAAATGTATTTGTAAATAAGCGATACAAGGAGCACCGCGAGAATGTATTGCTTGAGCGCGAACGGAGTTTGATGCCTGAAACCCAGCCATATGTGGAGGCGGAGATAAAGTGTAAAAGGCTGGAGGCTCAAAAGGAAGTGCTTATTAACAAGCGTATACAGCTGTACACCCAAAACTCACACACTCTAAACAGCGACTTGTCAACGATGGGACATGATGACAACTGGGTTGAGGCCCGTATCGAGAGGCAACGAAGGTCGGGTATTCTGGTAAAGGAGATTCAAAATACATCAATGGATATCAACCTCATCGACTATTCTGTTCTGCAGTACCACAACCCAGACGCGGTATCTAAAACCCGTGTTGTAACTTTTGTACGCTCTTGTCCGGTGAATGACTGCAAGGGTTTCCTGAGTACAGCTTGGAAGTGCGGAATCTGTGAGACTCATGTATGCGCACACTGTCACGATGTGAAGGATTCTGAAAACCTACAAGATCACACCTGCGACCCTGCAAATGTGGCAACGGCAGACTTGCTGAGGAGAGACTCAAAGCCGTGCCCAAAGTGCGCATCTATGATTTTCAAAATTAGCGGATGTGACCAGATGTACTGCATCCAGTGCCACACACCTTTTAGCTGGCGAACAGGACAGGTTGTGGGGGGAAATATTCACAACCCACACTACTACGAATACCTGCGCCGTACACGCGGGGAGGTCCCCAGAGCACCCGGTGATATCGTGTGCGGAGGTCTCCCAGAAATATACAGCTTTGTCCGAAACTCAGGAGTATCCACAAACCAAACTACATCAAAGTATATTCAGGATATTCACCGAAATATCCATCACGTCCAGTTCCTAGTTAATGGACGATACAGAGCGACAGACTATACTGGAAACCGTGACCTCCGTATCAAGTACATGATGAAAGAGATTTCAGAAGACGACTTTAAAAAGAAAATTCAACAGAGAGAAAAGTCAAACAACAAGAAACAAGATATTCGGGAAGTTCTAGTCACCTACACAACAGTGGCGACCGATATTTTCCAAAAGTACCTCAACGATAGGAACATTCCCAGAGATGAATTCTTTGTAGAGTTTTATAATCTGCGGGAATACACAAGAGGCCTATTGAGTGAATTGGATAGAACTTGGAAGTGTACAGTGCCACGGTTTGGACCAACGCCACTCACAGAACATATGCTAGGAGATAATATTTATTAGTAATATATGAAAAATTGTTGCAAGTCTGGTCCAGGGAATAAAAAATGTGTCAGAAGCTCCAACAAAAAAGTTTTTCTTCTGCCTCGAAAGTTTTCTAAACTCCTGTGCCTACTTGGACCTATCCGTGGGTTTACCATGCGTGCGAGCTGCGCCCCATACAAAAACTGCAAAAAACGCTAATCAACTAATTTCAGTAAGTATTTCATCAAGTGGTGGATCATGTGTGAGTCTATACTGCCGAGGAACCTTCGTCGGCCAGCAATACCCATATTTCGCATATTCACCAACCTCGTAGTGGTAGTGTGAGCTCATCTTTCTGTTCAGAGCTGCTTGGTGAGACATATGCACCGGTTTCCACCCCCACCACCAAGGCATCGTAGGGTTTTCACAATGTGGAAGATATTTCATGTTATTCTGGTATCCTCTGCGTATCCACTCTTTTATCATAGTGTTACAGTAGAGTGCGAGGGCGCAGGAGTACCCCTCCCACGCCTTGGCTGCCGGGTGGTTTCTCCACCCCACAGTTTGACCATTTATCGCTCTCCACAACTGATACGCTTCAACACGCTGTTTTCCAAGGCGTCTCCAGTCGAGTTGTTTTGCACACTCCTCGACTGAGGATGACGGAACGAAAGTGTTCACCATTACCCTATAGACCCACCTCGTGCAGGCCTGAGGCACACCTACTTTTTTACTGGACCTCAATCTTGTCGGCGTGACTATCCCGAACAAACACAACACATGTGTACTTTGTCCCGGACTTGACCGGGAGACCCTTGTGCACATTCCGATGTGTCAATAAGGGCCGATAATACACTCCTGTACCCGCCTCGGGCTTTATTTTCATACCACCACTCGACTCGAAAAACAACTCACCACCGGTAAAGTCATCATTCAAGTACACGACAAGACACCCAATACGCTCTCCACCCAGGTTTCTGAATTCATAACAAGATTCACTGTCTCCACAGAGTAACCTCTCACCCCCACTGTTATTCTTGAGAACAATAGGGGCTTCGCAATTTGCAAGTGGCTTACCACTCATCTGGGATGCTAAATTAACAATCTTCTGTATGGCTGGACACTCCTCACGAAACTTTATAACACACATACACTCTTCTGGTGTCAACACATCAGGAACAACTCGAGGAGGCTCGCGAACAGGATTGAAAGGCTCATACCCTGAATCTGTTTTTACTAATAAAAATATAACAAGGACCAACACAAGCAGAAGAACTGTCCTCTTCATCTATCCTACTCTGATATTTTAATATGACATATATTAATGACAGAAAATGTCCCAGATCTGTTTATACAGTATTCGCGAACACACCCTACCCTCGTGCGGCAACGCAAGGACTATATACACTTCTTGAGCGGGGGAATGGCAGTCAAGCTCTTTCTCGTGCAAAAGGGAATATCACCAAACATACGGGTCAAGACGACAACTGACTTTGACTTTGTATTTGCAGTCCCAAATAGACTCACTAATTCACAAGTGAAAATGAAATTCGAGTCTATGGAGAAACTGATGAGTAAACATGTGTATGGGTTTCAACAATGGCTCACACTCAAGACTCAATTACCAATTCAAATTACAAAAAGAATTCTTACCCCAACTGTAAGGTACAACCCCATCACAAAGAAAAGAGTCTACAGAGTCATCCAATTTACAATTCAGATTGGGAATAGAAAGCCAGAGGGGCTAGTGGATGCTACCCTGGTGTACATACCGGGGGTCAAGAGGTACCAGCTCCTACGCAGTTTCACTTCTAAATTCGGAATGCCTATTCAAAGACTAAAACACATCTACAAGGGGGTTGTCAGTGTACTCACCGGGTCGTTCAGCTCCTTTGCGAAAAAAAATACCGCACTCGGGTCAAGAAACCCACTCACGGGGAAAAGGGCAGAAAAGGGACTCAAAGACACAGAACGACTCAATGCACTCATAAAAGCAAAAGCAAGAGCTTCAACAGCAGTCAAGAAATTCATTCTAGGTATCAAACAGAAAAATATAAAAAAGGCATACAAAGAAGCCAGAAGAATACTAAAAATGAAAACCCCTTAAAGGTGTCACCTTCCTGTACCCTATGGATAACCTCTTCTACAGAGTCACACCTCACTTTGACATAGATACTAAACTAAAATTGGGAATCACACCAAAGAAAATCCCCTTGAGTGTCATTTCCAATCTTGATTCTAAATTCCCTAGACCAGAAGTAGTATACCTTTCCAACCACAAAAAGATATTCAATTTTGTACTTGCGTATTTGGAAAGACATATTGTCATGGCGAATATTGAATATCACGGATTACATAATGGTTATCATTGGTTTTACTCGGAAGACTTGTCATATGGGGTTTATGACAAGATGTTCTTTTACATTTCACAAACTGAAGGTAAAAATTGGGTGACTGATTTAAAGCTAAAGTTTGAAGATAATATATAGATGAAGGCAAGAATACCCAAAGCACTCCGTGAACAAGTGTGGATTACATTTTGTGGCGACCGGGCGTTTAAAGCTAAATGTTCGGTATCTTGGTGTCAAAATACAATCACGCCATTCACCTTTCACTGCGGACACAACATACCAGAGAGCAAAGGGGGTGAAACAGATCTCTATAATTTAAAACCAATATGTGCAAGTTGTAACATGTCTATGGGGGATGAGTACTCTATAGACGAGTTTTCAAGGCTGTCGAGACCGAGCCCACACTTATTCGAGTGCTTTAGGTTTAAAGATAAAGACACCTCTTAGAGTAAATGCCACTGTGGTCTGAAATTCAGAAACCTCTCCTCCAAATTCGACAAAATGGAAACACGAAAACAAAGATTTTCTACGGGGACGGGCCACTGCGGTTCCAGATTCCAAGGGGGTACTCCCGGTATGGGCTGTCACAGTACAAGAGCCTATCAGTTTCCAATCTTGATCCGAAATTCATAGAGTGGTTCCAGGAGATTGAGAGGACTCTGTACCCAAGTGATAAGAATGACTTCAAGTCCTGTGTGTCAGAGTATGGACTACGTGTCAAGGTGGATGACTCCACCCTCATTTTCGATTCAAATTCAAAATTCGTAGGAGACGAGCATGTCGAGGGCTATCTCAAAGACCTAGACATTTCGTGTATAGTGGATGTAGAGGGGGCGTACCTGTGGAAGGGGGCGTGGGGCATCAACTGCAGAGCACACCAAATCAAATTTTACGCACCTGTACCAAAGATACCAGACATGGAGTTTGAAGAGTCATCAAACACACCACCACCACTCAAGGGATGTGCATTCCTAGACTCTTAACTTCTCTTTTTAGCAACAAGTGGACGAAGTGGACGGCGACTAAAAGGAACAATACGACCTAATTTACGATCATATTTGTAATAAAACTGACCTGGAACCCGTTTCTTGATAACCTTACCCTCCCTGTTCAAACCAAGTATTATATAAAAACCAATACTCGGCTTGTAGAAAAACTTACGAAGACTTTGGTTATAGAAATTGGTAGGCTCGGGAATACCACGATACTTACCAGTCCGTGTTCTGTACTTATTTTCCATATTATTGTTGTTATTGTTGTTATTGTTGTTATTGTACCTTTTCTTTGTTCTATACACTTTCGCACGGATTTTCTTTTCCTCAACATCAAGATTATTTAAAAGTTTTTTTTGACCAGGGTTATTCTTGTTTAGTTTCGCTCTCAAAACTTGAATCTGTGCAAGGTCTGCAAAGAGTTTCATAGCGTTTGAAGCCATTTACTTATATTGAGAAGTTTATTTCTTTTCATAAATTTCACGAGCACGACGCAAGAGTGGCCCCTGGAGCAGGGCAAACCCCTTGATATCGAGTTCCTTTCTTGCCTGTGCAACAGCCTTTATCCAGGGATTCTTTTTCTCAGACTTGGCCTTGGTCTTGCTCACAATCTCGCCAGACTTGCGGTCTTTCTTCAAGTCTTTCTTGGTAAGACCCCCAGGAGTCTTTGATGCTGTGCCGTGCAAAACTTCCGCGCGAGATCCAACAGTCTTCGTAGGGGCCATGTACTATATAGTCAGATTTTTTTCCTGTCATATTGTAGATATGGCTGAAAGTGCCATAACCTTGCGTAGTTACGAGGTGGTACCAAATGAAGGGAGGGGGAATTGTTTGTTTTTAGCTATTGGTCAATCTATACAAAACCTTATAGACAGAGGATTCAGAGGTTTCCGAGGGATACCAACAAACGGAGTGGGTGTCAGACGAGCGATAGTCCAACAGGTACGTGACGATTGGATAAATGATAGTCGAAATGTTTTACAAAACGGAACTGTTGTACAAAATAGAAATGTTTATATCCGGGCAATGGAAACAAATGGTCAGTGGGGAGGTCACAGAGAAATTATAGCAGCGGCAAATAGGTTTCATGTGAATATAGTTGCAGTTTCTGGAAACTTTTTACCAGTCTTTACATACCCTAACCCAATTAACAACAGAAACCCAACTATATATATCATTATGCAAGGAGCAGACAGGGGAAGAGAAACACACTGGCAAGCACTCATACCCCGAGCACGCCGTCCCGGCCCACAAACGCGACCGGTAATAAAATATAAGAGAACATCAGACAACATGAAGGCTAATAATATAGCCCGTGCAATAATAAATTCTATGAAGAAAAGACCAAATGTCAAAATATCAGAAAATACAAGTGTAAATAATATAGCCCGTGCAATATTCAATGGATTACAGCATAAACCACCTATGTCCCATTTGGGAAGTCCTACAACTAAAGAAAAGTACAGTGTGGTTGGTGTTTTGAGATGGCTCGGAAAGGACAGAGCATATGTATATAAAAGAGATTCAGATGGTACAATTTGCCTATACAACAAAAACATGCAAAGATTTGTGACTAAATTCAACAAGTGGGTTATTAAGAAGATTGACGAAAGAGTATTTACTCTTGAGTGGGACGATAATATTGAGGAAAATAAATCCGCGTCCCGTGCAGCCGGAGTCGTCATGTCAGAAATGAGAGTTTCAAATGATATTGCGAGAGCTATTATGAATGGTATTAAGTTAAGTCAAGGAAAGACGACCGGTCGAAAGAAAAATGAGGAAAATAAATCCGCGCCCAAGTTAAGTCAAGGAAAGACGACCGGTCAAAAGAAAAATGAGGAAAATAAATCCGCGTCCCGTGAAGCCGGAGTTTCAAATAATATTGCGAGAGCTATTATGAATGGTATAAAATCAAGTCAAGGAGAGACGACCGGTCGAAAGAAAAATAAGGAAAATACCGAAAAACCCGGAAACAAAGGAGAGGGCAGATTACTAAACAGATTCAAAGAAATATTTGGTAAGAAACCCAATATAGAAGAGGAAAAAGTCAATCAAGAAACACTCAATAAATATAAAGAAATTATAAAGAATGATGAATTATTCGGAAAGTTCCTCGCCGAACTTGAAAATATAAATGACGAGTACACATTTTATAGAAAGATATACATCTTTTTTGAATCATATGATAATCTTGAAAGAAAAAACAAAAGTAACGAAACATCGAAAAAAGACAAGGTGAGAAAGTTGGCGATAGATAGAATAAATACTCTCGTAAATGGTAACTTGGTCCCATCATTCAGATATGAACTTGTAGGCAATTACAAGAAAAAGATAAAATTACTGCAGTTATATATGAATGTCAAAGATGGGGAAGTTCGCTACGAAGCAGAGAAACACTTGAAACGATTCAAGTTGTCTGCGCGCACTGTAGTTCAGAGACCACCAAGAAACATGTATTATGGAGGAGGAGCCCCCAACTACTCTGGTGCAATTTCATCTGCAAATAAGAATTACAGAAAGTTGAGGAGTATTATGAGAGCACGCCGTACAGAGGGGGGAGGAAGAGAGGCTAATATGTTGAGAAAACTCCAACTTCAACAAGCTCTTGCCGCCGCTGGTGCCGGAACTCCTACCCAAGGGTACCCTGGGTACGGTGAACAACAACAACAACCATACAAATACGGAGGAGGCGAGCCAGAATATGAAGCTCTGAAGAAACTGACACAGCCACCACCAGTTTCAACAACACCACAACCACCTGTACAACAGGTACCCCCTGCGAAACTGTACGGAGTCAGCGCACAAAGCGAGGAGAGAATAAAGAAAAATCTGACGCCTACAGAGAAAAATGTTGTTTTGCGTGCAGGGAATTTGGCGGCAGTTGACCGTATCCTCAAAGCGGCCGGAGGAACATCCAAAGTTAGACAAGCCGCCGAAATCCTCAAACAAGTACCAAAGAATGAAGCACTCAAACTTCGACTCGTCTCGAAAAAAGCGGCTGCTGCGGTAGACATCTTCGGAGGACCAAACAAAGCAAATGCGGCAATCAAAGTAAATCAGAAAATTACATCAGCAAGGAAAAAGAAAAAGTACAAGAAAACAAAGACACTCGCCAAGAAAAAGGTGGTAGTGTCGCCCTTGCGTACAAAGGTTCTAAAGGATGTTATTGCTCAAGTCCCCAAGAATAAACTCATTCAAATAGCCGGGAAGAGTGTTTTGGGAATAAACGAAAAGGGAATGACACCAAAGAAAATAGTTGTCAATGATTTCACAAAATATGTTCAAAGAAAGGCAAAGCCAGTACCAAAAGGAAAGGCGAAACCCAAGGCGAAATCCAAGGCGAAACCAAAGCCAAAGGCAAAAACCAAGAAATCAAAGGCTGCCCCTAAAAAAAAGTAGGTGTGCACCAGGCCTAAAGCCGGGGAGTACATAAAGACAAGACAAGACTCATGGAGGAGACTGTGAAGTACATTCACGACTTGAAAGAGACGCGGCAGAGCATATTGCTGAACAATGGTGAACCGTCGTGGGTCAGAATGACAACAATTACTATAACATCAAAAATCGAGGATATACCGTTTGAGATTCAAAAGTTCAAGGAGAACTTCCTGGCCATTGGGAAGGTTCGGATTCGCAACCGGAATTCAACTTTCACGGGGTTTGAATGGACGATGAAGGAGACGAGCTTCTACAACCAGGTGACTGTGTCTTATAAGGACTGTTACTCGACCAAGAGTGTGAAGCTTTTCCCGAACGGGAGCATACAAGCCGCCGGGTGCTCCAACCTGATGGACTGCAACCGGGTGATTGCGATGCTTTCAGAGCTTTTGCGGACAGTACTCAAGTTAGAGTCCAAGCCGAAACTGGCAAAGCCGACCGTTCAGATGATCAACACCAACTTTTCGCTCAACTCGACAGTGCACCTCAAGAAAATCATCGAAAAGTTCAGCCGAGACAAGATGTTTCTAGTTACTTTCGACCCAGAAAAGTACAGTGCAGTCAAGATTAAGTTTGAACCCGGGGAAAATATGAAGAAAGTAACATGCAGCATATTTAGCACCGGAAAGGTTATCGTCACGGGGGCCAGGACACTCCAAGAAATTGTGAGTGCGTACCGCATCATCAACAACATGATCTCAAAAAACGAGATGATTGAAAAGACTGAAAAAAAGGACACATTTGACACATTTATGGGGGTCAAGTTTGAGGACTGGTAATAATTTTCCTATATAATATAAATGTCACAGAGAATTGGCATGGCTGACGGGCGTTGCATCACAGAGGTTGACTCGAACCGCATTATGAATGACTATCTCAAGGAAAAGGCTGGTCTTGGTATTTACGATAACAATAAGTTCCGTATGTACCTCCAGGAGAAGGGCCCCGATGCCTTTTCTTTACCCATCTGCAACTCAGCGTGCAGAGTGTCGTGCGAGGGGAAGCTGTACTCACCCCTGGCAGAGAAACAGTGAAACTTTTACCTAAAGAAAACAGACCCTAATATAACACATGATTGTAATCGATGGGAACATCGGCTCGGGCAAGACGACACAACTCGGCTTGCTCGAGAAAAAGGGGTACAGGGTGAGACGGGAACCACTTGAGCAATGGCCTCTCAAAGAGTTTTACGAAAATCCATCCAGATGGGCATTCTTTTTTCATATGGTTCTACTAAAAACCCAAAAACCACCAAATACACTAGTTATATATGAGCGTTCACTCTACAGCTCTCGATTTGTTTTCTGGTCAGTACTCCATAAACAGGGAGTCGTCACTGACAAGGAAACAGAAATATACGACTATTTCTTTCGAAAATTCTCATGGAAACCAGCACTCTTCATCTACCTATCCAAAACACCGGAACTTGCATTCCAACACATCCAGACCAGAGGACAGGATGGAGACTCGGGAGTCACACTCCAATACCTCCAGGACCTAGACAAGGAATACCAAACCCTTATCAAAAATATGCCGTGCAAGGTGATCATAATAAACGCAAACAAATCTGCAGATGAAATTCACAAGGAAATTTGTCAACATCTAGTACATAATGACAATTTGTTCAGAACTCACCTTGGCGGGGAAGAAATGCAAGAGACCGGCAATTCAAGACGGAAAGTGCAATGCACACCTTTCCAACACATGTGCAGTGTGTCTTGAAGAAACAAAAAGAAACGATAAAAAATTAAAGTGTAAACATATTTTTCATTTTAAATGTATAATCAAGTGGTACGAGGAGTCTATTGAATGTCCAAATTGTCGTATGGAACAGGATGACGACCCACTCATTATATTCAAGAAAAATATACAAGAAAATATGAGGATAAAATACAAAGATGCTATAAGGACTCTTGAGGAGGATCTTGCTCGTGCGCGTAGACGACCTTAATTTCATATTATGTAGTATATAGTATGAGTCAAGACCAAAAGTGTGGGGCACTGACCCTTACAGGGGGTCACTGTAAAAATAATACGCACGGAACAGAACACTGCTGGATACACAGTGGGCCGCAATGTTCCGTATGTTTCTCGACTCTTCACACGAGGAACACAAGGGTCCTCCCGTGTACCCACGAATTCCACACAAAGTGTGTAGACCGGTGGAAAAGAACTTGCTCACCAGGGGACCCAACCTGTCCAATGTGCAGAACACCCTTCGACCTCCCAACTTACAGATGTAGACTCATGATTGAAAGAGTAACAGACTCAAATACTCACATAACTGATATTATTACATCCAACCTCAACCCCGTCCTCAACGGTCTCGGTCTAGACATTCGAAATCTAATACAAAATTCACACGATGGTCTCTTCACAGACATACACTTCGATGTAGAACAAGATGAAAACTTGATTCAAATTCTACAATATTTAGGTCTCCCACATCCGCCAGATGGATTTTAATATATTATTATATTAATGGTGGCTGCAAAAAAGCCCGCGGCGAAGCCCAAGCCCGCGGCGAAGCCCAAGCCCAAGACGGTGCGTAAGAAGAGCTTGACACGAATCGGTGTCAAGTCTCGTGTCGGGAAGGCACCATCAACTCGTCACCACATAAACAATGTGGCTGTCACGAAACGCCCGACAAACACAAGACGCATCCGGCCACTCCCCCAGTCAGGGGCGGAACCCAAGTTTAGCTGGGAACCGTGGGGCTCCTCCGGAAGAGTGCACGACAACTGCTACGACTACGCTTTCGGAAGTTTCTCAAACAAAAGGACAGCGAAGAGCGTGCCCGGAAATAGGTCGGGTATAGGAGCAAATGGACTCAGCTTCACAACCTGCAAGGGCATCACCCAGCGAATCCTGAGTGACAACCCGAAAGGTTCCGTGAAACTCATAAAACCAACTGCGAGATGTCCGCCAGGCTTTTACAAGGTGATGTGCTTTGTTGCACCACACAACGACTTTGGAGACTCGACAGGAGACTTTCACTTTCTCAAACAGGTTGGAAGTGTCCGATATAAAATTAGACCAAATGACACTGTTCACGGGATTGCCAAGTTTTTTCATGTACACCCTGCAGTTGTACTCCGTGCAGCAAAAATATCAACCATACCAATCACTTCAAACGACGGAAACATTGTAAACGAAAATAACGAACTCCAAAACCTCGACAAACTCAATGTCAAATTTAGAAACACAATCCGGTTGATACCAGGAAGAATAATAGAGTTCCCAGTCAACCTGTGGGCACACAAACAGGGATGGGCAGGTGGACCACTCATGATTGACGCATCAGGAAAAACAATAGTCGACCCAAGAAAGGCAAACCTCAACTACCATCCAGGATTCCACTATACAAAATTCTGCTCTGCATGGGCCGTCCATAGAGGGATCGCCGAAACAGGATCAAACAGAAATAGATAGTTTTTTTCTAAACATCTATTATCATGAAGAATATACTTTATTCCCGAAATCGCCAGGAGCTTATCTATAACCTTATTGTCTTTTTCATCTGGGTTGTTTTGCTGACACTGGTGATGAGATTCCTGTGGAATACAGTTCTCGTCAAGAAGATTAACATCCTCCGCCCAGTTGACACACTCTCAGAGACTTTCCTCCTGTCTCTCGGTATTGCCATGTTCAGATTGTAACCTCCTCAATACTCAGCTGGCTTTGTAAGCCCGGGACCCAACTCGGTATACCCAGACATCACCTTCCCATTCACAACTAAAGTTGGAAAACCATCCACAAACTCAGGACACTGAGTCTGACGGCAATCCACAAAATTATATGGAATACCTTGGTACTTCAAGTATGACTCTTGCTTGACGCACCACGGACAAGTCTTTGACCCGTACACTACAACATCCCCCTTGTCGACTGGTGTCTGCAAATACCCAGATACACCAGTGCAAGCCGCCCACACCATCACCACCGAAAACAGAAACAAAAATAATAAATCACGCACTGAAGGAAACTTCATTTAATATAATTAACTATTTTATTCACCGTCTCCGAACGCCTGTCAGATTTCTTTTGCTATTTACATTTGTAATTGGAGCTGGAGTATTTTTCCGAGCTGTCCGATTACTAAACCCAACAACTCTTAAATTCCTATTTGAAAATGTTTTTTTATTCAAATTTAACTTGAGCTTTGATGAAGGTGTTGCTGTTGGTGTCAAGTTTCCAGATCTAGAAAACCATTTCGAGGATAAAATTGATTCCAGTGTAGGCAACCCCGGATACCTCATATTGTATTTTAATCGAGAATGTGAAGTGTACCTGTCATTCGCCTCACGATACCCAACAGGAATCTTGTGATTTAAGAACAGCAATGTGTTTTTAAATTTGTCATATGCCTTGAGTTTGTTGAGTTCACACCATTTTCTTAATTCGTTGAGGAACATGTGTACATCATATTGTGGATTTGTCTTGACTCCTATTCCCCAATTCTTTTTGAAATTTCCTTTGTTTACGAGTGGGTTTTTCGTAGACTTTCCAAGTGTAGAGAATCCAAAGTCGTTGAGGACAATAACGGGGTACGGCTTACCCGGCTTGACCAGTATATTGTCCAGATGAAGGTCGTTGTGACGAAACCCTGGGTAAACATTACGAATCTTCTGAATAGTTGCGAGTGTCTGAAATATAAAGGACTTCATTAAATTGTCATTTATGCGGCGGCGCTTGCTTCGCGCCATCTTGTCCAGGTACTCTGTCAACGGCCCGTACGGTATGTACTCTGAAAACATCAGTGTCTGGAGAGAATAATCCTTGTTTTCGTTAATCACCGCCGATTTACTCCGTAAATTACTTGCACTGAGGAAGTTTCGGCACTCAATCAAGGGGGCGACAGACCTCGGAATGTTCAAAGGGACGACATTGTACAAAGCCTTTTGGACAGCGTACTCTATTCTTGAAATTTGACTATTCTTGGGAAGATTTTTGTCTGATGGGCACACCTTGATGACAAACTCCGACCCCTGTCGAACAGACTTGCTTGTAGATGCTAAAAAGACAACACCCTGTTTGCCCGCATCAAGCTTCACAACACCCTTGCGAATAATAGTCTTTTTTATGGGAATCAGATCGAGACTGTTTGACTTGTTGTTTGAATTTAAACGACGAAACCCGACAGACCCATTCACAGCAACCCGGTGATACAACTTGTTTCCAATTCTGCAATTAAATTTTATTGCCGGGGTTGACCGGACGGATGGGGTTTTTATTCTATTTCCAATCGCGACATTTGCTGTTGTTGTGAAAATAGGGACGCGGTGCACGGGTGTTTTGTAGTGTTTTTTGAGCCAATTCTTTGCAGCAGTTTTTGTATTTACAGTTGTTGGGACATTTATCATTTGTCTTGACCCATTCCTTCTCTTCCTATAGACATATCTTCGTTTGGGTGTTTTGCGAAACTCAAAGTCGCCTTGAGCAACCCATTCCATGTATTTACACTATATTTTTTTCAAGTCTTTCAGACTAGTCCGACTCTTCCTCGTACTCCACCTCTTCCTCGTCGCCATCCTCGGACATTGGTACGGGCTCGTCGGCTGGTGCGAGGAAGGCGCACGGGGCCAGCTTTGTGGTTGGCGAGAACATCACTTGGTGCAGACGGATGGACATCCCGTAGCCCATGGTTGACTTCCAGATCTGGGTCAGCTCTACGATACAGCTGACACGCTGGCCCTTGTCGAGGCTCTCAAGAGGTACAGGCTCGCGGTTTGCGTTGTACGCCTCAGTGATAAACTTCTTCGTCACCTTGTCAATCTGCGGGGTCATCCGCAGGATAGGGGAATATCCCTCCTTCTTCGAAGCCTTGGTGAAGGGCTTCCAAGACTCGCCAGCCAGAATCAGCTCGCGAGTCAGTTTCTTACCAGTCAGCTCGACCGAGTTGTTGATGATTGTCTCGATGGTGAAATTCTCAAGCTCCTGGAAAACCTTCAGAACAGCCTCGTTGTCAAGGCTCAGAGGCATATTCCATGTGCCCGGTGCAATATCACTCTCCTTCAAACCGACAATAGCCTTAAGGGGAGGGAGCTGGAACATCAAACGAGACCGACCGGGGCCATTCAGGTAAATAGCCTTGCCGCCGTACTTGTTCGAAGTCACACCAGAGCAAACAACATCGGAAACCTTCAGGTCAGTAATCATACGGAGAGCCATCTTTCTTCTGTACTGTACTAGGTGACCTGGTCTCTAAGCCAGTACTTTTTTCTAGCCATAGATTATAGATGACGATCCTAGGGCTCAAGTGGGTAGGCGGTCGAAACAGAGAGCCCAGATATATTGCAGTTAAGGCTGCAGCCGAAAATCTCATAAACGCAAAAAAACTGAAAAATGGAAATGCTAGAAAAGCTGCAATTGCGGCTGCATTACAGAAAATGAATAACGCCGTTAACAGATATGTTACCGCAGGGGGTGCCGGTGGGGCCGCTACTGTTCTTCCTCCCGCAGGGGGTGTCGGTAGGGCCGGTACTGTTGTTCCTCCCGCAGGGGGTGCGGGTGGCACCCCTCCTGCAAACAAGAATGCTAAAATAAACATGAGACCATTCTCAAGAGGAAGAATTGGTAGTATACAAGGTAGACAAACTTTTCTACAGCCAAACAACAGTAGAGCTCCAATTATAGTCCCCGGTAGTCCTGTTTTAGAAGCGAGAAACGGAAGAACTGTACCGGTTGTAGCTTATAAGTTTGCAGGTGCTTATTATGGAAAATCCGCACGGGGAGTCAATAATAACGCAACTATACTTGGAAGAAGACTAAACATGTTTTACAAGTTAAGAGCAGTTAGTGATAATCCACCCACCTTCCGTTATCTGGATGATGACAAAGATGCGTATAAGCTGGTCTCAACTAACGGCATAGCTACGCGAATAGAGAAAAATGATTCCAGCCCTTTTTCAGGTCCACCTATACAACCTATTTTCAATAGATGGTACCAGGGTGTAGAGAGTCTGTCTTTAAATAACAGAGCTAAGCAATATTTAAATATAATTTACCCAGTTGAAATAGAAAAAGTTATAGTCAAAAAAACCAACGAAAATCAAGGTGCCTTCAATCAAAGATTGAAGAGAGCTACCAATATTACCAAAAGAGCTGTAAAGTTTTCTAATATGAAAGAAACTGATAATAAAAGGGCTACTACCAGGGCCAACTTCTGGAAAAGAGTATCTGAACTTCAAGCTTCACATATAAAAAAGACTAATTGGAACAATTGGTTCAACAGTGTAGGAAGGACTTTTAATACCATGTACGGTCACAATAATAACAGCGGACTTTCAAACAAAAACAGAGAAGCACTCGAATTGTTTAATGGTTGGTGGAAAACTTTAAAGCCAAATCTTACCACAAATAATAGAGCAAGAATGTTCAATAAAGCAAGAAGACTGCCTCCTAAACTCAATACGGAGAATAGTTCCACATATTCCGGAAGACCTAATGTACTTGCAATTGTGCCCCGTACATCTAACAATACAAATAATAATGCCTATCTTAGTAAAGTGTCCTATCTTTACAATACAGTTAAACCATATACAGTAGTTACCAGTACCATGAATATAAGTACAAATAAAGCCAGGAGAGATTTCTGGACCGCTGTGAATACATTATTGACTGCGGCGCAAAGGGCAGCACCTGTAGCGGCGCCGGGGGCGGGGGGGCAGTAGGCCGGGGTAGAAGTCCGCTCCCCGCGCCCAAAAAAGGACTAACAGCAATTGGTATAGCAGCTTTACTTTTTAGTGCAAGACTGCTTGGTCAAAGACAAATAGACCCCCAAACAACATCTCTCTCACAAATAATAACAAAAAATTCAAACCAAATTAGAACTATATCCCAAAAAAACTTTTCAGATAAACTCATTCACCAAGTAAATTTCGGAGGGAATTTACAACATATTATACGAATGAATAATGGTTTCGTAAGACCATTGTATGTTTATAAAAATCAGGCATATGCTAGATATAATAATGGATTGTATCCAGTCCAGACAACATCTAATATTATTGCTAACTTGCGTCTTCAAAAAGTTCCCAATTCAGAACCACTTATATTCCCAAATCCTCTCAAAATTTCAAACATAAATACAACGAAATTTACAAATATTGTAAAGAGAGATGGTGGGGGGTGGTTTGGATTGTTCGGAACAAAACCTATGAATATTAGTTCTTACCAAGCAACTTCGCTTCGAGCGTTATCAAACAACATGCAAAAAAATGTTACACCCAGTCAAGCCAGTTTCGTAATTAAATCTATGCCACAATCAATACAAGATGGTATTCAATTCTTGTTACAAAGGAACCCCCTCCCCGCAGTCATAGATTTACAAGATAAAACTGGATTATCACAAACGAACAAAGATAAATTTAAAAAAACAATAGGAGATAAATCTTATAATTTTATTATAGAAAAATGGAATAAACTAGATAATAAAAGTAAAAATCTTTTCAAAGTTGTTGGAACTTCTGTTTCGAGTGGTTTTGCTTTCTATGCGGCTGAAATGCTTTTAAATATTGGATGGGTCTCAATAACAGGGATACCCCCACCTCCAGCTCTCGGAATGATCTTGCGTTCAGGAAGAACAATAGCCAGTGGTGGACTATAAATTTTGTTTACTAATTATAAATGCACTGGAACAAAAAGATTGTTCCTTTTGTGGCTTTTTATATTGTCGCCAACCCCGAGACATTCAAGGTGGTGCGTGGAATCCTTGGAAACTGGGTGGCATCTGCAGATGGTCTCCCTACCCAGGCAGGTGTTCTGCTGCACGCCCTCGTGTTTGTCATCGTGGCACACATTATGTGGAAGCTGTTTATGACCAAAAGATCGGGATATATGGGACAAGGAAAGACGGGTGGGTCCTGCACTAAGGATAGCGACTGTATGTGGGCGTGTACAGCAGGCAAATGCACTTAATTTTCTTTTCTAATATTAAATGTCTGCTGCTCTCCTTGTCACCATCTTAACTTATGTCGCTGTTGGTCACCCAGCCACATACAAGACAACCAGTGGACTGCTCGGGTCATGGGTGGCATCCTCAGATGGTCTGCCCAAGGTGGGTGGTCTTTTCCTGCACGCGGTGGTATTCATCTTCCTCGCCGGATTCCTCCTCACTATGCTCATGCCCAAGAGATCTGGTTTCACAGTCAAAATTCCATTCACAAATACAACCCTTAACACGAGCACGAGCACAAGCACAAGCACCCCAGCCACCACAACACCTGCACAGTAATTTTCTAAGTTAATATTAAAATGTCTACATCAAGATGGTTTATCCCCCTGGCTCTGTTTGTTGTCTTTGCGTCACCAATGACCTTCAAGGCGGTGCGCGGAGTCGCAGGCGGTTGGGTCGCGAGCGCAGAAGGTCAGGCCAAGTTCCTTGGTCTTCTGCTTCACGCAGTTATTTTCACTTTCGCGGTCAGATTCCTCATGAAGAGAGTGTCTTTCTTCGTGCCAACTACTCAGAGCCGGTCAAACCAGATTGACAAGATGATGGAAATGTCCGGAGATGGTCTCAGTGTTACATCGGGTCCAGACGTGGGACCAAGCCCAACCCGACCAAACCTAAAGATGGGATACATCTAAAAATCCTCGTCAAACTTAACCTCGCCTTCACCAGGCATAAACTTTGAATACTCCCCGACCCGTTTCTCAAAGAAATTGGTCTTCCCTTCCAACGAGATGTTTTCCATCCAGTCGAATGGGTTACTCGCCATAATCTTGTGCCGCGTCACACCAAGCTGATTCAATAACCGCTGAGCCACAAACTTGATGTACTCTATCATAGACCCAGAATCCATGCCGATGAGTCGACACGGGAGTGCTTCCGTGATAAACTCTTTTTCAATATCCAAAGCCTCAACCACAATCTGAAAAATGGTATTGTCATCCAATTTTGATTTTAAATGGGAATAGAGTGTAACTGCAAACTCTTGATGCAAGCCTTCATCTCTGCTTATAAGTTCGTTCGAAAACGAAAGTCCGGGCATGAGACCCCTCTTCTTCAGCCAGAAGATGGAACAGAAGGAGCCACTGAAGAAGATTCCTTCAACACATGCAAATGCTATCAGTCTCTGAGAGAACGAAGCGCCTGGGCCCATCCACTTGAGGGCCCATTCAGCTTTCCGTTTGACCGCAGGGACAGTCTCGATCGCCTTGAAGAAGTTTTGTTTCTCTTCGGGGTTCTTGACGAGCTTGTCAATCATAAGTGAATATGTTTCCGAGTGTATAGACTCGTTGAATGACTGGTACGCATAGAACGACCGCGCCTCTGGAATCTGAGTGTCCTTTGAAAAGTTCAAGTCAATATTCTCCATAACGATGCCATCCGAAGCGGCGAAGAATGCCAAGACCGTCTTGATGAAATGTTGTTCATCGTTATTGAGTTTTTCCCAATCCTTCAAGTCAGCCCCCAGGTCAATCTCCTCCACTGTCCAAAAGCTCCCAATCGCCTTTTTGTACAGTGACCACAAGTCAGGGTATCGGATGGGAAATGTGGTGAAACGAGATGTACTAGGGGTGAGGATGGGGTCCTGCTCCATACCTTATATTTATACTTTTTCCTCTAACTAAGTGTAGCGTAGTGTTGTCCAAGGGGGGTCAGAGTTCCGTCCAAGGCGATGAGAGCCCCGTTCCCCATATTTACATCGGTTGTTGGTCTTGTTTTCCAGGAAAACCGCTCGACATAGTTGCGTTGATTCATCCCAGCCACAACCTGATCCATAAACTCCTGAATTTGTTCTACAGTGAAGCGCTCTGGACTGGCTGGGGTGGCCTTCCAGTCAGCCGCACACATCTCAGTGACCCAAATTGGCTTTTGGTATTTCTCCCATATATCGTCGAGCCAAGTAAGAAAACTTGCAGAGTTGGGCGGGGCGTACCAGTGCAGACAGATGAAATCGGGTCTGTCAAGTGGACTCAAGGCGTTCCACAACTCATCAAAGTAAGAGTTGGGGGCGAGTGGATTTTGAGCTGTCGCGACACTCCCGAGACGAGCACCCATCGCAATCGCTTTCGCCTTGAGCTGAGGCCACAGTGCAATTGCCTGCTGGACACTCACATTCGACTGCTGTGCACCATCGGGCTCGTTAAATGAAAGCATCTCAGTTGCACCAGGAACAATATGGTCAAGCTTTTTCAAGTCAGGAGCACCCCACACCATCGGAGTGAACTTCAATTCAAAATTGGAAACACCCTGAAGACCCCACGTGTAGTACCATCCAGCATTCACATTCGAAAATGGACCCTGGGAAGCATTCGAATACACAAATCCCTTTTTTGAATACGCCATTTTAAAATTAACATACATTCTTTTTTACTCACCTAGTTCCTGACCCGTCGCTGGTGCATTTGGATTTCTAGGGTTGAAACCATTAAATGTTGACTGCGCAGGGGCTACTGAAGTCATTACGGGAACAGAAACAAGAACCCAAGGAACTTGATTTGTCACCTTTAAACCACACTCATTCAAATCAGTCTTCAACTGCTCCGGTGGAACGGGTATGGGAGTACCAGAGGGATAACAAAATTTCCAATCTCCAACCGCATTTGCTATTGTAGACATGCCTTGCGGACAAGTCATCTGTGTAAACACTGTACCAAAAGACTTCAAATATGTAGCATATTCAGTCATAACATTTGGACAATTTGCAAAACTTTTTGTATATATACCTGAACTTACTATATCACTTATACTTGTGAGCGTTGTGAGCGGAGGTGTTTCTGGTGTCGGTGGGGGTGGTGGGGGCACATTCAAATTTGAAAGTAAAATTACAAGCACAAGGATAAGACAGACTCCTACACAAAATATCTTCAAGACATCCCAACCAGTTGTTGTCATATAATCTATTTTAGA
>Ga0136641_1000171_pt1 | contig 27609 bp, 33 predicted proteins | sample EliLak1302023Y_FD_115312 | JGI IMG/M metagenome (GOLD analysis project Ga0136641, IMG submission 115312) | Freshwater microbial communities from Elizabeth Lake, Yosemite National Park, California, USA - 13020-23Y | ecosystem: Environmental > Aquatic > Freshwater > Lake ...
AAGCATGTTCTGGGTGTGAATATGATTTATCTTTTCAAGCTTATTAAGACCATGGGTAATAATGACTCCCTTACACTGTACCTCCCTGCGTCCAATCCGAACAAGCTGGGAATTCGCATGGAGAACAGTGAGAAGTCAACGACCACAAATTACTTCCTCAAGCTTTTCGACACGGATGTAGAGGATATTCAGATTCCCTCCCTGAATTTCACGAGTATCATTCACATGCCGTCGGTCGATATTCAGAAGATTTGCCGTGATATGAATGCCCTGGGTGAGAAGCTCGATGTCGAGATTACGAGCTCAGGCACAGACCTCATCTTCCGCTGCATAGGCGATTTTGCCGAGCAGGAGACAATTATCAGTGAGAACAGCAGCAGCATGAAGGTCCACAAGGCCAATGGGGCGACGAACGAGATTGTCCAGGGTATCTTTCAGCTCAAGCATCTGGTTCTCTTCACGAAGTGCACCAGCCTCTGCCCATCGATTGAGCTGTATTTGAAGAATGATTTCCCTCTCATTCTTCGCTACACGGTGGCGAATCTAGGAGAGATTAAGCTCGTTCTCGCGCCGATGAAGAATAAGCAGTAAAACTTAGGATAAAATCTCAATATGAGGAGGAGGAATAATCTTAACGGCCATAGTCTTCTCAGGATTTCCACCTCCGCTATAAGAATTTACACCCAAGATAATTTCTCCCTCCTCAGTAGGCGGGTCATCAAGTTGAAGTCTTACTTCTTTCTGATGATGCGAATAACCAGAAATCCAGGCACGAACAGGCCAGCAAATCATCTCATCAAGATTTGCGCTCATCGTCTCATTCTTAGATGATTTGGAGTGCTGCAGCAGTTTCGACGGAAGATGATGCGTAACAACCACAGTATTTGTATTTAAGGCTTCTGCATTATAGAGAGCAGAATCAAGCCAAGAAACAGCTTCCTTATGAAGATGGGGCTTTTGCCTCTCTGTCCATAAGGTCGTGCCACAGAAATTAAGATTCAAATGGCGAAGATATCTGGAGTTATTATTAAGGAAATGAACATTTGACCATTCAGAACAAATTTCAGTACATAGTGCGAGTGGCTTTGAATATCCATTTTCAAGTTCCTTTGTTCCAGCAATTACAATGACATCGTCCCAATTTCTCTTACAATACTCGATAAAGGTAGGGTAGAGATGCTTATGAGGCTGCCCAATATTTCCTGCAAGAACAAGAGTACTTGCAACAGGCCGCACAATTTTATGAAAGCCATTCTTAGCCATGGTCTCAAGATGAATATTACTAATATATTGAAGTCTCAGCATTTTTTGATATTAGTTTAACGTCAAAAAATGGTGTTTAATTTTAAGTCACGATGTTACCGGTGAGACTTAAAAATAAGAAGGTTCTTGAACTTTCTTATTTTTAATGTCAATCACAAAATTAGTCGTAATTGCTGGCTGTGCCAGCCATCCCTTAGGGTAGGACATTAATTTTAAGGACGTCATAACTCCCTTAAAATTAATTCACGACGTTACATCTTCTTCTCAACGTGCGGTGTATACATGATATCAGAGTGAGTGATTGTCTTATCTAGACAATGAATTCCTGTATTCTTATTAAAGAGTTCAGCATCCTTATTCCATACCTTAATAACGTAGAAACCAATACGCTGAATAGGTCCAACTCCCAGTATCTTCGGGCTAATACTAACTCCAACAAAGTTATCCTTAGGGTCAACCGCTGCGATATTCATCATCGTTCCAATAACATACTTCTTATAAAGTTCAATACCTACCTCGTGCCCACCTCGCACACTATAGCTACCTCCACGAATATTGTGATAATTCTCCCACAGTGGAGGAAGAGGGTCACGCATCCAGAAATACATACCTCCCTTCATCTTTTCATCAAGTTCCTTAAAGATAGATAAGACCTCTCCAATCTTTGTCACAGTTGCAATCTTCTGAAACGTTTCAATTGTCCAACGCTTCTCTTTTAGTGAGTGGAAGTACAAGGTCCACGCACCAGAAGGAATTACAGTTGTGAGGTCCATTCCTTCTAGCTAAGGAACTACGTAGTCAAATTTTTATGTGCCCTTCATCCCTCAAAATCAGGAGCTGGTCTATCGTCAAACGAGGGGAAGGCTGCCTCTCTATGTAAATCATCATACTCAATATGCATACCCTCTATGAACTGATGCTTAACAGTGTAGTTAATAGGTGTAAATGACCAGGGAGAGAAGGTATCTGTATCACCCTCCTCGGTAATTACGAAGAGGTCAAGACCAGCCTGGTTATCTAGCACTATACCACTGTAAAGGGACCAGGCACCCATAATTACTGCAGGAGATGGCGCCTCATTACGAGAATTTACATAGGTAAGTTCACTCACAAAGTCATCCAGAGAATATAGATTCATTCCATTGAACTTTATGGAGGCGCCCAGCCAGGGTAGATGCTTAACCTCACCCTCGCCACGGCTGAGGCACTGAGTATCCAGATTGTAAAACCACGTGACCTGAGGAATACCAGGTCCCTGCGCCTTTACCATATGCTTAAGATAAGGCGTCGAGTATCCTGAAAAAAATACGTAATCACGTGAATGAGCCGCGGTAATGAGCCGAGTGGTGACAAAGACGCCCGTCGTAGTGACTGCATCGTATACTCTCTTCAGAACTAAAAACACATGAAACATGGTCGTGTAAAAGTTGTCCATTCTATAAGAGATGGGTATGCTGGGTTTAGGCGCTCTTCAGTGAGCGTGTATCTATGCATTGTGTCTTACCTGAGCTCGGGCCGCAGGCTGTAACAGCAGGAGGAGCTGTCACTACAGAGTTTCCTGAGGCATCGTGTGCAGAGTTTCCTGAGGCATCGTGTACAGGGCTATCCTTTGACATTGTCAAGGGTACAGCCGGTGAAGGTGGAGGGCAGCACGGTGTAGTAAGAGCAGCACTAGCTGCAGGTACAGGTCCAGGTACAGCTACAGGGCCGGGTGTAAAATAGCCAATAAGGAGGCCAAGACCTAAGAGTATGATAGGAATGGCAAAGATACCCCAGGCTACATATTCCGCCTCATTTTGAGATAGATAGACCATTAAAATCACTGCAATAAGTCCAAAGATAGCGTGACCTATAAAGGGTCTAGCCTCACGTCTCACTAAATCGAGTATAAGAAGCGATAAAAAAAATGCGCCCGTTATGAGTGCTGGATAATATACCATCTACTTTACTCTATGAATTTAAAGACACTTCGATAACGATTTTCTTCACTCATCTTGGTTCTTGCGCCAAGAAATTCAAAATATTGTTTTGCTAATTGATACTCGGCTGGTTTCTTGTTCTTTATCACCTCTAAACGAACCTTCATAATCATTCCAACAGCCCAAATTCGTCTGTGAGTATATCTATGTGATTTGTACAGACCCTCTAATTTTTTAATTGTGGCTTTCACATCGGCCACTGTTTTGTAATGAATGGGTATTGTGTTGGAGGGATTTTTATTAATATACACATTAAATGAGAGCTTAGGATTTTGTGGATTAAAAAGAAATTGTTTTCTTGTCTTTGACCTCTTCTTCCCCATTTTTCTTGTGTAATCAACTGTACCTTCCTTCATCTATTCACTATTTTGATTAGAATTACACCGGAATCTCTTAGACAAGGCGAACCAGCTTAGTACCATTCCAGCGCGCAATGGGGTCAGGAATCACATCCCCATCGTCATCAGTTGTGTATACATTATTATCCGAATCCTTATAATACTTCGTACCCTTGTACTCAAACTCCTCCAGCTCAAGACCTTCCTGCTCCTCCTCGGCCTCCTCCTCATCCAGGTCTACCACCTCTCCCTCATCAGGGATGAGAGGCTCATCCTCCATCGTAGATACAGGTACAAGGGTCTTGTTCAACTTCATCTCCTGTAGTTCCGCATGCATAGAGGCAAGCTGCTCCTCGAGTGCAGTAAGACGGGACTCAAGAATCTGCGTATTATCATATACCTGTGTGTGAACCTGTGCACGAGCCTGAGTCTCAAGCCGCTCAATACGCTTCACAAACTCATTATCATAAAGTGGAATCTTTGGCTTTTCAATTGTATTCAGAATCTGTTCTACAAGTGAAAGTCGCTCATGAAGAGTGGTCTCAAGGCCACGGAAAAGCTCGCGAATCATAGGTTCAGCAGTCATTTTTACTGAGTATAAACGAGGGGTCAGGAACATCAATTTTTTACGGTGTCCTAGCGCTTCGTCTTAATCTGAATATTCATCACAGAGTCAAGTGTGCTATCTCTATCCTTTAGAGGCTTTGTTCTCTTCAGACGGAGGCCCTCATCTAGACTGCGCGTAGGTGTCTTTTCGGGACTAAATAGAGTATTCTTGAGACTTGAATCAAAGAAATCAATTGGCTTCGTATCTATACTTCCAAGGATACTGACCATGGGTGGCATATGAATGTCAACACGCACCTTTCCAGCACGAACAGTTGCACGGAACATCTCAATTGTCATAGGTCCACCGAATACCTTTAAAGACTCTCTCACAGGTGCTGGAAAAATTCGTGAGATACCTTGCGGGTCATACAGACGGTGAAGTAAGGCCATACGCTCCCAACGTACGTGAGGGTCCATAGTCTCATTGAGAAGATAACTCACAGCACACTCAGGACAGCAGAAATTGCCATAGACACGCCAGAGCCCCTTATCCTCCCTCTCAGGAATAATGCATGGCCGTGTGTCAAAGACGTGCGTGCACCAAAAGCAGGCCACATCCACACACTCAGGCAGGACGCGAGCCTCACTTGAGGCACGAAACTGAACCAGAAGGTCAGCACGAAGAAAGGCGGCCATGGGTGCAGATTCAACTGCATTCACAACCACTGTTGCAGCAGGCATCGAACTTGTGGTCTCAGGTACGACCTCGAGCTTATCAGCAAGAATTTCCTGCTGCGGCATAAACATATTATCGGCAACTGCATCATACGGTTCAGGTTGCTGAGGAGGAGCAGGGTCGTAATGCACTGGCATGTCATTAAACTGTACCTCATTACTATGAATTTGCAGATGGGCAATCAGAGGTCGTCGAGGTTCAGGGGCAAAGCTACCCTCAATTCCATTCGCAGTAACAACAGCCACAACTTTCACCGGCTTTTTTAACTTTCTGGCGGGTGCAGGATTCAGTGCAGGTACAGATGCGTCTTCTTCGATAGTCTTTTTTGCCTTGGCAGGGCGACGACCTGACATCTTCTGATGTGATGACGCGCTCTGAAGTTTAGGTAGTTTCAAAATATTTTCATAAGCCTTAATATACACAATGCACTACCTCATGACCCTTTACACGGCGCTTCTTTTCTTTGTTTTAGTTCCGGGTGTTCTCGTGACCATCCCTCCGAAGGGCAGCAAGCTTGTGCAGGCGGCCGTCCACGGTCTTGTCTTCGCGCTGGTCTACCACTTCACGCACAAGATTGTCTACAGAGTTCTGTATGAGGGCTTCGAGGGTGCGGCTGCCCCTGTTGCCTGCGGAGCGGACAAGCCTGCCTGCCCCGCTGGCATGGTCTGCATGGACGGTGTGTGCAAGGCCGCGAAGGCGCCGGTTGCCGCCCCCCACATGTAAATAGCTATACTTTCATGAATACATTTATTGCATAGTTTGCTAAATTATACAATAAAGGTCTAAACCGACTAAGCAGATGTTGATAAGAATGGATGGTCTTCCAACCCGTATCCATACGCTCTTGGAGCTTATGTTAAAGAATCCTACAGCCCTCTCACATATGATTTTAGTAGGGCCTCCTGGTTCAGGAAAGACAACCTCGGCCCGTGCCTTTGTAGAAAAACTTCACGGTTCTTCAGGCTTTTCATCGTTCTTCGGCCGTGCTCTGTTTCTCAATAGTAGCGATGAGCGTGGGCTTGAGGCGGTAAGAAGTCGCGTTTTCCCCTTTGTCCGCTCATCACTTCATTCAATTCTCCAACCATCCAGTACACGGATTGGATTTGTACCGCCTAAGATTATTATTTTCGACGAGGCCGAAACCTTGACTGACCAAGCACAGATAGCTCTTCGCCCTCTTCTTGATATGCCAGCCCAAGACGTACTTCTTATCTTTCTCTGTAATTCTGTTTCACGTATTCATTCATCGATACTGCACAAGTTTCTGACAATACAGCTGGAGGCGCCGTCGACAACTGAGTTTACAAAACGTCTTGAGAAGATAGATTCGAAACCTGTACAAACTGCTGGAATCGATATTATTTATCGCCGCGGTGATATACGTTTCTTTCTCCTCCATCCCAAGAAGCACGATGAATGTGCACGAGTTTTAGCAAGGCTCCTAACCATCCCCTCTTATGAAGTGTGTAGCTACCTGGATACTCTTCTGCAGACCTGGATTTTTCCGGAACTTGCGATGTTCTTTCTTGTGATTACCAAGGAACTGAATATTCTTGATATGGAGGCCTTAGACTCTATGTTGCGTATAACAGACAGTGATTTTCTACGCTTATGTCCACCGACTATTAAAATAAATCTCTTGGCGAAATGGCTAGATACAAACCTCTACCTAAAACTTGACGCACCCATCCGCCAATAAACGGCTTTAAGAAAAAATTATGGACCCCTCCAAGTTAACGTTTACACCTCTCCGTATTTCAACACTTGTAACGACGGGACATCTGGGGACAACTCTTAAATTAAAGACTCTCTTTGACCAGCTTGGACCCTTTCTTATCCCTATTGGATATCCAGATGAGGGCATTCTCAAGATGGAATGCAAGGATAAGGTAATTGGTTATGCCTCACGCGATGTTCTGACAAAGCGTCGCGTGAGTGATAAGACCTTCTTCAACCAGTCAACTCTTGTGATTCGTATGAAGCGCGATGATGCTCCAGGGTTCAAGGAAGTGAATATGAAGCTATTTGAAAATGGTGGATTTCAGATGACCGGTGTAACAAGTGAAGAATTTAGTCGCACAGTCGTCGATTGGCTTATTGGATTTGTCAAGCAACTTCCTACCGCAATCTCTGAGGAGCCACTGAGGGTGGCTAAGTTTGCTATTCAGCTGCTCAATAGTGATTATAAGATGAATACACTTGCCAAGCGTGATGAGCTCCATCGTCTTCTCACGTCAAAGTACCGTCTATTCAGCACGCTCGAGACAACCATCTATCAGGGAGTGAACACAAAGTATTATTATAATGAGGAGGCACCTCTTAATACAGAGCTCTGGGGTATCTGTCAGTGCGTCCGCCCCTGCACGGGTCAGGGAGATGGTAAGACTCTTGGAAACTGTAAGCGTGTGACTATCTCGGTATTTCAGACAGGAAGTATCATTATTACAGGTGCTCGTAATCGTTCTCAGCTCGATGAAGCTTACGAGTTCATTAATCAGATTCTCAGGAGGCATGCATCTGAGGTTCTGAAGCCTCTGTCTCTTCCCTCCTAACTGCGGAAAAAACGTAATAGGTCTTTCCCGGAATACTTCAGACTTTGAGATGTCGGCTCCCCCCTCTACGAATACTCCTGTTGTACCTGCTGCCCTTTCCACCATATCCACGGCACCTGCATCTGTATCTGCATCTGTAGCTGGGCCTGTACCGGCCCCCCAGACACTTATCCAGGCTGCTAAGATTGCCATGCAGCAGGATAAGGCGATTATGATGGATTACTACCTTGATACTGAGCAGGGCCGCGCCTTCCTTGGCGAGGACACTGATAATAATGAGAAGATGCTGGTTAAGAGCGCTGAGGAGTTTACGAGCCTTATCCAGAAGATTTACAAGGTACAGACTGACTTCATCATTCTCACGGAGAATAGCATCTACCTTGTATCGGGTAAGATTCAGAAGCGTCGTATTAAGGCTGCGGCCATGCGTAGCGCTGCGGGTGAGTTCTAAATCAAGACTTCAAATAGAATGCCTAGACTTTTAGTCTATCGTATCGTAACGGATATGGGTAGTGCTCCCCATATTTCAGATGGATACTTGTCTTTAACCATTTGTAAACCACTTATTCGTAAGAGTGCGGAGGTTGGCGACTATGTTCTCTCACTGGTGGCGCAAAGTAATCCGAATATTCCTAAGAGGCATCCACAGAGGCATTTTTTAGCCGCCTATTTATTTAAGGTAACGGAGAAGGTTGCTATGAAAGACTATGAGGGCTGGTGTAAGGAACATGCACCTGGTAAAATCTGTACGGAGGATTTTTGGGATGGTGATTGCCAGTATGGGTCGAATTTAGCCTGGAGACCTGGGCCTCATATGAGTTCCAATAAGGAAATTCAGAATAAGTTAATCAAGACGAATTTGAGCGGTGTGAGTTCACTTATTTCGAGAAACTACGCAGCCTGGAAATCGTCGACCCCCCATGTGCTCACCGATAATGAGATTGAGGGGCTAGGTCTTACACATGAAGAGATTACAAAGCTGGGTATAGGACAGAAGTTTATTGATTTGCCTGACACAACAGTTGCAGATAAATTAATAAGTGACTGGAAGAAGGAGAATGATGATAAAATTCTCGCGAATATGATGAATAGATTTTTCATAACACCTAAGGGAGGTCGTTCTATTACGCGGCCACGCGCGTCTTCTTCTCGTCGCCAATCAAGGCGCGCTCACAGACAAGATAGGTGAAAAGTGCATCCACAATGACAATCGAAAGGACAAGCACCTGTGTAGAGAGCATGGTGTAGAATTCATAACCTGCATTCTTCTTCGCTATTGATATTGTGAAGAGAATGAGGACGAATAGGATTACGGCGGAAATTACACGCGCCCAAAAAAGAATGTAGAAGAAATCACAGACCGTGCGGCTGGTTACGGTTTTCGTCCAGGAAGGTTCCATTTCTATTGTTTATCTGAAGAATAAAAATGGCACTTAATAGAATGGTACAGCGCAAGGCTACACGCAAGTCAACGCGTAACAATCGCAAGAATCGCCAGAATGGCGGGGCGGCCGTAGCACTGTCCCCGATGGAGCTGACGGATACGAGCATGATGGGCCCGTCTCGTATGTCTGCGGCTCAGGGTATTGACTTTTTCTCAAAGCACGCTGCGCAACATGGTGGTGCCTTCGAGGGTGCCCCTGTAGCGAGCATCGGCTCTATTCTGGATGCGTCTATGCGTGGCTCAGCGCGTATGGAGCCTCTGGATGCGGCCTACTCTGCTGCAGCGGGTATGCGTGACCAGGCGGGCGGCAAGCGCAAGGCTTCACGCAAGGTTGAGCGCAAGGTTGAGCGCAAGGCTTCTCGCAAGGTTGAACGCAAGGCTTCTCGCAAGGTTGAGCGCAAGGCTTCTCGCAAGGCCTCACGTAAGGCTTCTCGCAAGGGACGTAAGTCCTACCGTAAGCAGTACGGTGGCATGCGTCCTTTCGGTTATATGAGCACGAGTGCCCCCGGACTTCTCCTGGAGGGCCACCAGGCTCATGCGGCTCTTAGTAACATGAACAGAGAGTGGCAGATGGCTCAGAACCCGAACAGCTTTGCGCCTAAGTATTGAAGATACCCCGAATAAGAGCAGACTGAGAATTTAGCTTCTCACGCTCAGCTTCAGTAACAACGACCTTTACGGAACACAAAAGATTACCATGCCCCCCATCCGGGCGACGTGGCATTCCTTTCCCTTCTGCAGAATAGGTCGTACCTGACATAATACCAGGAGGCAGGTTGAGTACCAGTCCCTCAGTATATCCAGGGTGACCCGAAAAGGTCTTCTGGCACCCCAGCAGACACTCTGTTAAGTTCAGCTGAATATTTGCAAGCAGATGATTTCCATCCCTCTTAAATGGGTGTGAACCATCATCGGCCTCCGTCAATACGATGTGAACATCTCCAGCCTCCAGATATTCATGATTATCACTGCACTCCTTCTCAAACACAAGAACCTCCTTCACCTTCATGCCAGGCTTAATCTCAACATCGAGAGACTTCTCATGAGTGCTGAACTTCTTGCCCTTGCACATTCCACACTGTGGTCCAGGAGCACGACCCTCTGCATTACAGTGGCCACAGGGGCCACGCTGCGCAATATTCATTCCAGGTGCAATCTGAACGATATGTTCTAAGACCCCGCGACCATTGCATGGACCACAGGGAACAAAGCTCTTGCAGCCCTCTCCCTTGCAGCTTGAGCAGAACTTCTGACGCTCAAACTGTATCTGAATCTTGCGCCCGTGATAAAAATCATGGAGTGTCAGGGGAATCTCGTGAATCTTGGGAGGGGCCTTGGCCTTACGGACACGTGGACCCGTGGGCTGACCACCCTGTGGACCCCCAGCACCGAACATATTAAACATACTTCCAAAATCAAAAGGCATACCACCAGGCATACCACCAGGCATACCTCCAAACGGGAATCCTCCAGGAAAGCCCTGTGGCTGCTGCTGCTCACCCCCCTCACCATCAACTGAGCCTGTAGAATCATAGATTTGACGTTTTCTATCATCTGAGAGGGTGTCATGAGCACGAGCAATAGCCTTGAAATCTTCCTCTGAACCACCCTTATCAGGGTGATACTTCATTGAGAGCTTCTTATAGGCACGGCGAACCTCTTCCTTATCAGCCCCCTTATCAATACCTAAGACCTTGTACAGATTCTTTTCATCACGTGGATTTGACATTCTATATGCTTCTATGAAGAGCGGTTTAAGCAACTTTAGCCAAAATACTTTAATGGACACTGGATTGATTGGCCAGGATGAAAGCCATAGAATTTTAGAAGAGACTCTTAAGGACCCACCCCATCTTTTTTTAACAGGAGGATACGGGTGTGGAAAGACAACTCTGATGAAGGCCTTTCTAAAATCCTACTATGCACAATTTAATATTATAAATCCTGGACCAGAATGGGTTCTTAATTTATCATCTGACCAGGACCGTGGAATTCACTGCGTTCGTCAATCCGTGGCTGAGTTTGTTCGCCATGCTCCTGAGAAAGAAGGAATCTATCGCTGGATTCTCTGTGATGATTCAGACTCGCTTCCTATGATTTCTCAGCAAGCTCTACGCCGTCCTATGGAAACACATAATCATATAACTCGTTTTATCTTCTGTTCACGATACTTGAGCGACCTCATTCCCCCTCTGCGTTCTAGATGTCTTCATCTCGAACTGGAAACGATTTCACCCTTTCATATGTTTGCACATTTCAGCAAGCAATATAATTACAATATAAATCTTGCCCCGCAAGCAAATGCACTCTTTTTAAGTCTATCTCAAACGCCCACAGAAATGAAACGCATGATTTTGATTCTTGGAACAAAATATCCCGAATCAACCGTGATAACCTCAGAGCAACTCTTGGAACTGTTCGGCTCTCCTAGTTTCTCTCTCTGTGTCTCACTTCTTCGTTACTATCTGAAGGGACAACATCAAGAATGTGTTGACACTTTTTTTAAGATTTGGAAGACAGGCATTAGTTATGAAGACTTTTTAAATGAAATGAATATTACTCTCCGACAAATTGGTCATCTCTCTCCACAGAAAAGTCAAAGACTTCACGAACTCATTCTTAAGGGATGGATATACTTTGCCCAGGGAAAAACTCATTCACTCGACATGTTACGCCTCCTCTTTATTTCGCGCACTTTTGATACTTGAATTTTATTACCAGCGAGAAGGGATGGTAGATACGCAGAACAAGCGACTCTTTCGAAAGTTACCATCCGAGGAGTTTGTAGTGGAAATACTGCAGCATTTGAAACTACAGGGTCTTCAAGATAGACGTTGGTTTACACGAGATGAATTACAGCTTGACTCGCTTGATGAATGGCTACCTCTTCTTGAGCCATTCTATATACCGTGCAAGGCCAAACGGTTTCTCCAGGCTGTGACCTCTGCTCGGTTAATTACAATTCTGCGTCATATTCTTCATCCTCTTGGATATGACCTGCTTACTCAAGAGAGAATGTATAAGGGTATTAAAACAACGATGTATAAAATTCATAATCATAATGGGATTCTAACAGACCTTAGTGCAAATGAGATGATAGTTGAATTCAGCTAAGGATGCCTAAAATACAAATCCAATATTTAATAGAATCAATGGATTGGTATTATATTTATAGCCAGCGATATGCAAACTTTCATCGGTATCTGGAATCAACCCTTACATCTACAACCTACGCCTTGCACCCTCTTTTTATCGACCAGTCTGTCTTTGATGAGCATCTATATAAACATCAGGGTGAACATTTCTTTGGTCGAATAACTGTGAAGGTCGATGCCATTATTCGCATTCTGGAGTCACGTCTTGCCGCCGCTGGGCCCTTCATTTTCTCCGATTGTGACTTGATGATTGGGTCTATGGTGGACGACCTTGGGCCTATCTATAGAACGACGCAAGACATAGATATTCTCTTTCAGCAAGAAATCCGTGATTGTCCCATTGTCAATCCTGGGTTTATGATGATATGGCCTAACGAAACGACACTGGCGTTCTGGAAAACTGTAAGAGCAGATATTATCGATAATCATTCAATGGAAATGACTTCTATTAATAAGTATTTGTCTCTAATAAGACATAAGCATTTCTCATTTATTCATGTCTGTTCATCCTTAACGTACTCTCAACTTGATTATGGAGTTTGCCATTTAATCTCAGGGACACGTGGTGCAGATGAAGATATGGCAGAGAAACTGTACCAGACACAGTTACTTGGACAACCTATAGCCTAAGTACACATATCACACAGGATGCGTGTTGCGGTTTGTTATTGGGGTATGACACGGTCAACGCGACATGTGTATAAAACTCATGAGAAGTACCTTTTTGAGGTTCTGAGATTAAATAATATTCATTATACCACCTATATTCACACTTGGAGAACAGATTTCAATATTGTGTGGAATGAGGCTTCGCAGATACCCATTGATTATGACGAATGGCGGCTCTTGAATCCAAATGAGTATTGCCTGGACCATCAGGATACTTTCTTACAGACCCTTGATTTTACAAAGTATTTTCATGCAAATAGTCACGATGAGTGGCATCCGTGTTTAATTAAGAATCATCTCTGTTCCCTGGAGAGTATGCGTCGTGTTTTCGAAATGACACAGAAGCATTGGGCCGATTTCGTGATGTTTATTCGGCCTGATGTTCAGCTGCAGTCTTATTTTAATGTCGCCATTTTTGATACACTAAAAGAGGGTCATATTGCTATACCTAATGATAATCATGGAGAGGGCTTGAATGACCGGTTTGCTGTAGCAAACTATCAGACGGCTAGTCATTATGCGAACAGAATTACTGAACTTGCCGAGTTCAGGCGAACGCAGGGACGGATTGTCTCAGAGAAATATGTAAAATTTATACTCAATAAATATTACATTGTTCATTTTCTGAATTTTACGTTTACGATTATTCGTCCTAATACTACACCTGCGCATTACACGTAGCCTTTTTTTTGATAGACCGCGGCCCTTTTGCCTTTGCCACTGCCTTTGTCTTCAAAAGAGGACTCGGTTCTTCCTGTAAATTCCTATGAGGAATTATATGAACGATTGGTGTGGCCTTGATTGTAACAAGAGGTGTTGGTGTGAGTGTTGGTGTTCCACAATGGCTATTTTCAGCAGTTATTTTGGAATACGCATCTAAACCTCTGGATTCACGTGCTTGCTCGACTGCTCTTGTGTGGGCCAGGGCAAGACGCTCATCCAAACTTGTCACTGAGCATGGACTCACGTATACACAGTTAGGCCGACCGTCCTCGGCTATAGGTGGCATCGATGCTTTCGGAATACGAATACGTAATCCTGACATCTATTTACTGAATAGAAATTTTAAACATTTCAGTAATCACTAAATCACTCTGCATGATTTGTTCCTCGCTCATCCTGAGGAACCATCCAAATTTACGACTATCGCGTAATTCAGGCCAAGGAATCACCACATATCTAGACTCCTTTTGCACATCAAAGGGTAAGATACCCTGCTGACCTGACAGCAGAAGGTCATCCAGCTGGATTCTCTTGCCATTTGCCTTTCTTGAGAGTTCCATATAAGGCTGGTACTCGAGGTCAGCCGCGAAGTCTGTGGCAAGCTGGCGAATATCCCACTTTTCATCTCCTCGGAAATTCTTTCCACCAATCTGTGTCTCAAGACGCTTGCGCGTCATCTCCTCCCATTTTACAAACAGAGGGTGCTCAGGCTCGGGGGACCACAGGCAGTGAAATCCAGGAGCAGGAGTGCCCTTCGGACCACTGTAGGTCTCCTCTTCATCTGTTCCGAAGAAAACAACCTTGTCAGACATCTTCCCAAAAGGAGCAATAGCAATACTCGACGGGTCCAGCCAAAGGCCACCATACTTCTTCAGAATGGCAGCGCGAATCCATGATTTCTCGGTTACACCCATAGAGACCTGCGGTCTTTGTAAAGGCGTTGGCAGTTCGCAACCCAGGCGCGCCGCGACATCGGATAAACCACTGATGATTTCAACGCGATACTGGTCCTTATTCTGCATAACAAGGGTCTGATAGCACAGATTTAAGAAGGGTAGATTGATGGCACGCGTGGAACGACCCATAAAGTCCAGCCAGGAACGAGAATTTACGTCACTATCATCAAGATAAATCCAAATAATGGGTAAATTCATTCCCAGCTCAAAAAGACGCTTATCTTTGAAAGGATTCTCCTCAAGAGTTGTAAAAGCCGTAACACTGGCAAAAACGAGAGCTATGGCCGTTACAACTCCTACAGTTATAATGATACTCTTATCCATCTACCATATGAACGTAAAAAGAAGGACGCCTCTTATTCGTTTCGAATGACTAACCGTTTCATACGCTCAAAATAGTCACTCGCATGGAGCCCCTCGTGCGCCACTCGGAGTTGTCGTTGTCTCTCTCTTTCACTCGCCTGACGCTCTGCCTCGGCAAGTTGGGCAGCCTCCATATCATTCATCGGCTCGGGGGCTCTATCCCTCGCAGCCTTGTAGTTCTTAAGGTCACGATGTTCGACACGCACACCAGCTACCTGACCTGAGATTGTGTTCTCCAAAGTATAGGCCTGCTTCAAATCGGTATATTTCAGATTTGCATTAGCAGGTGCAGTGTAACTATCGGCCTTCGCCCGCCCTAATTCAACACCAGAGGTGGGAGCCAGTGTCATGGCCTGCGGTTGAAGAACACTTAGCTGGCTACTCTGTGTCGTCTCACGTCGCGCCTTATCTTCGAACATCTTGTTGAACACATCACGATTGAATTTTCCCGAAAACTTCTCTTGAGAGGCATCCGTGTCATTCTTGTTCGTCAGCCAATCACCGTAGCCATCATCGTCGGGGTCAGGCATCCGAGTTTGCTCAAACATTTGATTGAATAAATTCACATCCAGCTTCTTAGGATTCAGGCGGACCGGCTCCACATGCTTCCATGCCGTTGCCTCTTCTCCACGAGTTTCCTTGAGAGTGGCCGGTGCCTCTACCACACTAGCCTTTGTACGACCACCGTGAATACGACGAAGAATTTCAGTCAAATAAGCATAGGCCCGCGTAACTGCCTCAAATCTCTCTTCTGAACCGCCCTTGTCTGGATGTGCACGTAGTGCCGCTCGCTTGTAGGCCTTACTCAAAGCCTCCTCCGTAAGTGCAACCTCTTCTTCAAGCCCTAGCACTTCAAGACTACTCTGAAAATATCCAATGGCCTTTTCTTTTCCATTTGCCTTGGTTAATTGCGTGTAAATGTTGTGAGGCTTCTCTGCTCTTTGTACTATCTGCGTATGTTGCTGTTGCTGTTGCTGTTGCTGTTGCAGACGGCCCTGCTCACCGGGTAAGAGGTCTGGTGGTTGTCCTTTCTGCACTTTTGATACATACGCCAGTAGATTCGGATAAATGCCACTCTTCTTTGCACTGTATAAATATTCTGGACCGGCGAGAAGGAGCTGTATCATTTCTACACGTTTTTGTATATCGCGGATTTGAATCATATTTTGATAAATCCGAAGGTGTGCTTCTGGAAGAGAGGCGGTGTTACCCATTCTATCAAGTATCAGGTCTTCTCGTTAGGTAAGGGAACGCAATTTTGTTGGTAAGATAATGGGTACATTCGCCTCACACTCCCACATCCATGTCTTCCCTAGTGTATGAAATCCAAAACTATAAGGCCAAAACTGCGGAAAATGTATAGGAATAGTACGAAGCTGTCTATCTCGCACAAGATGCCACGATTCCATCGGTAAGACCATTGCAAGTTGTTCTTGAGGCTTGAGGTCAAAAGATACAGTCTCACCTAGGCTAGACTGTGTATCTGCCTCCACTAAATCCGCCCAGGTTGGTGGAAGCGTCCATGGATAGAACCACAGGGTATTCACCGCTTTTCCAGAATAATAATCGATAATCCATTGAAGACCGTGAAGATAGGCCGCCGTTGCCTCAGGTGGTGTATGACGATGATATAGAGTCCTCCAGTGTGAAGATAGTGAACCCTCTTCAAGAAATTCCTTCTCAGCAAACCAAATAACAGGAAGCATTTGCACAGGTTTCATCAACCTTTCCGTATCATTCTTAGGATTCATAGGCCGCGTCTTGCGTTTCTTGAAAATCGCTTCTGTTAAATCGGCCCCCTCGGATTCGGCAAACCGAGAAAAGAGTTCATGAAAGGTGTCATGGCAAATACGGCCATTCAGCACAAAGGTCTTCCCTGCAGCACGAAACTGGCGAAGTGTCATGAGTAACTCTTCATGACCGCCATCACGTATCTTCATGGTCAGACTATGAGGTAAAAAATCATTACCTAAAAGGCTCATCACAGCAATATAATCCACAATAAAAGCCTCTTTATCATCGCGGTCTACCAGCGTATCGATAAGATAATTCACAGATAAAAATAAAAAGGGTGTTGAGTTGGGCTTTCCGAATTCAGCCTTTTCACGCATAAGATAGACAGGAGTTTCGCCCAAATGCTTCACACTTGTGAGCATTGATAAAAGAATAAGGTCAGCATCCAAGCCATAAATAATGATAGGGCCTTCCACATGATTCGAGCGTAAATACTCCATTATCTTATGCTCACCCTCTCCCGGTTCATCAGATGTACTCACCGTCCAGCCACGAGCCTGACATTGTTGCTTGAGGCGACTAGAAAGTTTTTCCATATATAGAGTTCCTGGAGTTATAGCATTCGTATCCCAGCGAACAGCCTCTCGCTTTCGTACACCCATCTCAATCTCCTTCTGCGCCCACCAGACGGACTTGAAACGCCGCATTCTCTGCTGCTTAATTTTGGCCATGGGTACAACACCATCCACTGCAATATGCACGCGAGCTGGTTTTCCCGCCGCCTCCCATATTTTCACAATATATTTGCATACCTCCTCATTGAGAAGGGTTTCCCAGTTATCCTCGCCCTCAAATGGAGGGAGTGTTTCACTGCGAAGACAACCATATACTATACAATTGAAATCTATGAGCAAGGTCGATGCCTGTTTATTTGCTATGAGTAATCCTTTGACTGATTCAATTAATCGTTTAAAATAAGAAGGTATACCCATCTCCCTATCTATTTTCGTTTCACTCCTTAAGGCAGAGATAGCCAGGATGGCCACAGAAACGGTAAAAGCAGTGACAGGTGAACTTATACGTATCTTACCCGATGGACTCGTTTTTATGAGTGGATTCTTCTCCTTACTGACGTCCTCGGTGCCTCAATTTGTTCTCTTTTTCAGTCTTCTGGAGAGCATAGCACTCTTCCATCTTATACGCCTAGGCTCATCGACCCTCGACCTGGGCTTTATAAAGGCTATGGAAAAATCGCAGTCTGCCTTTTGCGTAAGTGGATTCCAGTCAGCGACCTTCTCCAGCCTCTCGCTCTTTTCCACAGATACGCGTTCAGCCTTTCCTTCAGCTCCCTTATATATTATCAGCGTGGCTGCAGCCTATCTCTTTAATTCACTCCGAGCCCAGATGAAGGAGCTAGAGGCTCTGGGCCCAGAGTTCTCACCCCGATTCTATATCTCGCTCATGGCCTTGGCCACGCTCCTCTTCTTTATTGGCAGCTACCGCATGTTTTTCCAGTGCGACAGTGCTCCTGTTGTGCTCATGAGCATCTTACTCGGTCTCTTTGTGGGCAGCGTTCTTGTTGCTCAGAACTACACCGTATTTGGACCTGAATCAACCAACCTCTCAGGTATTCCTCTTCTTCGAAATAAGACGGCTACGGGAGAAGCGATGTATATTTGCACACAGACTACATAAAATACATATTCACAATAGGATAGTGAATGCCCACTCTTATAGAATCGGCACGACAAATGATAATGGTGGCCTTTATGGGTCTGCCTATGATGATTCTAGGATTCACCTTTTTCCTAGGGTTCGGTCTTGGAAATGTGGGACTCATCTTGCTCTTCCTAGGACAAATCACTGTTGCCCCTGCAGCAACCTACCTACTTCAATTCCTCTTACAAGGTGTCTCACGACTTCCCAATTATGATGTTTGCAATTTAGTTCCATCGGCCGCAGCGCGTGGTGGCATGGTTCCTGTTGCACCCACCTTCTGGATGGCGCAGTTCCTTTTCTTTATTGGTTATCTCCTTGAGAACGCCTATTCTCTCTATACACAGGTGGCGGACCCTGAGGCCTCAGAGGTGAAGGTGCAGAATCGTAAGGAGCAGGCCCTCACCGCAATAATTGTTACATCCCTTATTGCCGTCGTCATTGTTGCTCTACGCTATAAGTTAACAGGTTGTGAATCGTTCGTTGGTATTCTGGTGGCCTCTCTGACTCTGCTGCCACTCGGCGTAGGATGGTATCAGTTTGCGGCCTCGTGTGGCATTCGCAGCGCGGATGTCTTTGGAATTTCAGCGAAGATTCTACCGATTGGAGCCACCGCGCCGCCGCCGCAGGTCTGTGTGCCCTCAAAGGCCTAAATTGTCTCTGTCAGTTTTCGCAAATAATGCAGGTGATTTCTAAATTGCCAGGTTCCTTCTACCTTTACAAGACCCTGTTGTACAGCCTCTTTTGAAAGTGTAATGAATGTGTCTATCTGCCCCTGATAGTTTGTAAGCGAGAAATACAGGTCTGGAAGATTCTCTAGGCGGATTCCAGACTCGATATTGCGAGAACGATTCACATTTTCATGTAACTCATACAACCATTTTCGCGCCCTCTCACGCAAGGCTGCCCCTCTCAGAGGAGTAAATTGCGATAAAGGATTTTGTTTAAGCCACTCTCCGTAGTGTTTTCTGCATAGTTTGCACGGCATGGCCTCTTCAACCGCCTTGAGTAAGAAAACCCATCGATGCATTTCGTCCGTCTGTATTAAGGGATGTCGGACAGCACCTAGATGTTCCGCAGCAGTATGTAATATTGACCATAAGACAGGCCCCCACGCCATATCCTCCTATTTTCAAGCAAAATTTGAAAGTAAGAAAATATCCGCTGACTGACTACGATGACCACAGTGCCTCTTCCAAAAATCTATTGGGATATTTTCCAGGCTGCCTTGCAATCCAAAGTCAGGCGTCTCGCGAAGGACCTCGCGACCTGTCTGGGAGAACCTGAACAACCTCTTCTTAATGCCCTGGCCGCTGAGAAGACAGCGGTCTATCTATTTGAAGAAGAGGGCTCAGAATATATCGATGTGAAGAGTATGCGCTGTAAGCATTACATCCCCTCTCCTGATAATGAAGCTGTACTCACTCCGTGTCACCGTCCTGTCCTTCTTGGACGCCCTGCCTGTATTTACCATGAGGGAACTCGTCAGCAGATACATCCATCCTTGCTTGAGCTCAGACAGATAACAGATGAGACGGGTACTATTTACTGGCTCGATAAGGAGAATACTATAAGAAATAAGTCAGACCCGAGCCTATGTCAAGGATTCTACGATGAACAAGAGGGGACACTTCGTATCTTTACAACAAGTCCATAAATTTGAAGTTTAGCGTATCCTCGTAGACCACTAATGTTTGCCATTGGATTACCTCCGCGAGTAGACGGTCGGCGGCGACGCCCATATCCCTCAAATGCATCTTGCGAGGATACGTACACCTGGGAGTATTTCACAGGTCAACATCGTAGCTGGCTCCTCCTCCCTCAGACAAATTACTTTCAGCGAGCACTCTTGAATACAGGTCAGACCTTTACTGATATTTACTATGCGAGTTTGTCCTTTGAGTCAATGTTTCCAGAGGATTCTATTCAGTATGGATTTGCACGAGGTGCCTTTCCCCTCTATCTTTCGTATCAGGAGATTGAGATGAGTATTCGGTATGCATATCGAAAGAATATGCAGGTTCGCACGGCAATGAAATTCCTAGTGAATCTATGGAAAGCGAAGAGGATGCGAATTGTCAATGAGGTCGATGTGGTAACCCAGGAGGTTCCGAAGAAGCCGGTCTATATTCATTGTTGGGCCACGAAGACAATCTATCAATATGAGGCGACCACTATGCTTCGTGATTCAGTAACACGTCTTTTAAGTAATGACTCTCTTATTCTTGAGCCGAATAATCCACGAAATCCATATACAAATAGTAATCTGAGCTATGCCTCCTGTCTGTCCTTGCATCAGCAATTCCGTAGAATCGGTGCCACTCATTGGGTATGGGAGGCTTTTGCCAGTTCTCAGTTTGATACGTATGAACTCTCCAAGACCTTTGAGGTTCCGATGAAGATTGAATGTCTGAATCTCCTAATTAAGGATACGCATAGCCCCTTCACAACTGAGTTTATCATGGACTTTATTCTCGGTGAGTTTAATTATCATGGGCGGTGTGCACCGAGTGAGATAGCAGTGGAAAAGGCACTGACCTATGAGCCACGTAGCCCCTGCGTTCAAGAGTGGATTGACCTCTGCAAAAACTACTGGAAGTCACAAATCTATTTTGATAAGCGGACAATTTCCAATATTCATGCTAGAACGCGGAAGCTTGTCTCAAATCGTCATGAGTTTGACGCGCATCTCGTAGTGCTTCTGAATTTTGCGGTAAGCCTTCCTTAATCTTTTGTCCTCCATATATGAATCCCGTAATACCGCCCAGACCTACTAGTGTAAAAAGTGTCAAGCAAATGAGTTTTTTCTCCGTTGATAGCTTATTGAAGAAGGGAGACAGATACTCTGCAGCCTCTAGAATAAGAGGAGCCACAAGGAAAGAGAGACCACTCAAGAATCCATACACTCTATAGTTTCCATAATGTGTCGGGTCTTTATCAATAGGAACTTGAGTATATAGGACGAGGCAATAGAAAATAAGACAGAGAAGACCTAGAGAGGTATATACGGAATATTGCGTGACTTTTGATTCAATGATATATTTCAGACCTGATGGTAAGATATCCATGATGGCAAGTCCATGAACCATTGTGAAAAGTGCAAAGGCCAGTACAAGATAATCAATCATTTTACCTGCTAGCGTGGTATCTCCACTTATAATTGTATTAACGACGGGAAGAGTAGATAGCTGTTTTTCTATAGCAGGTGGTATAAACCAGGTAACCGCTATGACTAGCGAGAGTTTGAGAATACCAAACAATATAAAAATGGTGCCCAGTATACTGAACTTCATTTATATATTATACATATTATATGGTGTAATTATAAGCTTTAATTATAAGGGTTTAATCGACCTCCTCGACCTTGGCCTTGGCAGCAGTAGCAGCATCAGCCTCACCAGAGACTTTGTTCGCAATATCATCAGCCTGCTTCTGCTCAGGCGTCTTCGCCTCACCGTGCTTTACAGGGCCGCTCGGGTTGCTGTAGTCAGTGGCACCGTATAACTTCATAAGAAGAGGGCGAACCTTCTCCTCCAGAGTCTTCTTGTACTCCTTGAACTCCTCCGTCTCCGCATCGGCATGCGCCTCCAGCCACTTGATACCCGCCTCAAGCTCATCCTCACCCGTCTTGCGCTCCTCCTCACTGAGCTTCTCCTTCGTCTTCTCCTCGCGCAGCGTATTACGCGCATTGTACAGATAGGATTCGAGGTCATTCTTCGCCTCAACACGCTCCATCTTCACCTTATCCTCAGCCGCAAACTGCTCGGCATTCGTCACCATCTTCTCAATCTGCTCCTTGGAGAGACGACCCTTGTCGTTCGTGATGGTAATCTTATTCGTCTTGCCGCTGCCCTTCTCCACTGCAGATACGTTGAGAATACCGTTTGCATCCAGGTCGTACGTAATCTCAATCTGGGGCTGGCCACGAGGCAGGGGAGGAATGCCATCGAGACGGAAGGTACCGAGGAGGTTGTTGTCCTTCGTAAAGTTGCGCTCACCCTCATAGATGTGCACATCGACCGCCGCCTGATTATCAGAGTACGTGGAGAAGGTCTGCGTCTTCTTCGTAGGAATCGTCGTGTTGCGCTTGATGAGCGGGGTCATCACACCACCCGCTGTCTCGATGCCGAGAGAGAGAGGCGCCACGTCAAGGAGGAGGAGCTCACTCGTGCGGTCATCCTTGCTGTCACCCTTCGTGAGGATGTGAGCCTGAACCGCCGCACCATAGGCCACAGCCTCGTCAGGGTTCACACTGTCATTCAGCTTCTTGCCACCAAAATACTCAGATAGGAGGTGGCGAATGCGCGGGATGCGGCTAGAACCACCTACCATGACAATCTCGTGAATCTGCTCCTTCGACATCTTGGCATCGCGCAGGAGGCCATCCAGGGGGCCAAGGCAGCGCTGGAAGAGAGTGTCGCACAGGCTCTCAAACTTCGCGCGCGTCAGCGGCACATTGAGGTCGTGACCATCAGCGATGGAATCTACCTCAACCGTAGCCTGCGTTGACGCTGAAAGGTTGCGCTTGGCACGCTCACAAGAGGTGCGAAGACGACGGAGGGCCTTCGCATTGTCCTTGAGGTCAACCTTCGTCTTCTTCTTGAACTCAGCCGCGCAGTAGTCGACGAGGAAGTTATCGAAGTCCTCGCCGCCAAGGTGCGTGTCACCCGCCGTGGACTTGACCTCAAAGATGCCGCCATCAATCGTTAAAATACTCAAATCGTGCGTACCCAATATGTTACCGCATAGTTGTTTATACTATGCCTCTCAAGGTTTCCCATGAGTTCAGACTATATCTTACAGAGTCTCTTTAAAATCAGATAATGTTTTAGGAAACACTACATGAAATGTATATCCATTTGTTTGTGCCCATTTATTTGCGCATTTATCTTTTGCTGCAAATCTTCCAGATGCGACCTGGTCTTTGTGCCAACAATGATTGTCTTTTAACTCAACAATCTTTTTATGATGAGGTAACTCGAAATCAACCCGATAAGTACACTGTGTATCTTGAAATATAAAAGGAATTTTAGGACCATTCTTGATTGGTATGTTTTTTTCTTCACACCATTCAATAAATCTTCTTTCATAGACACTCTGCCATAAAATAGTCTCACTATTCTTCAACTTAAGTTGACGAAGGCGAAATGTTTTATTTACAAGAGAGCAGTCTTTGCAAAGAAGTTTGAGTTTGTTTTTAACAATCTCAAGGTCTCTATGCGTAAACTTACTTTCACAATTATCACATATGAATGAAATGTAATATGGTTTTTCAACTTGATTAGATTCTCTATTAATCAACATAGGTGTATACCGTATTTGATTAAAAATCTTGTAGTATGGTTGATATTTCCATTCTGACAGATTTGTCAGTTTACCATTTCCAATATCTATGATTTTAGGACGGATGCGGTCAAATTCATCAATAGTTAAATGAGTTAGAAAATAAGCATTTTGAAAATCATCATCTTCAGATTTCCACTCGGTTTCAGATATGATGAGATGCTCATCAATTGTGTTATCTTTAACCTTTTTTACTTCTTTCTTCTCATAATCGCCTGCGATTATTGATGGCATATGTTCCTTCATGAATTGTGATTGCAATGTTCGCTTTGATTCGCTTTTATTTTTACAGGTATCACAGCATCTTATATCTCGATTCACTTTTCTCATAAAGAGATTAAGTGTAATTTCTTGAATTATCTCACATGTTAGGCATTTATATTTCACTAAAAGGTCATTATTTCTCGAGATAGCTTTGGAATCTATCACTAATTTAAAGATTGCTGCTTTAGTATTTGAATACTTCGCTATAATCTTTTCAATCGTAATCTTTTCCAAAGGAATGACCTTCTTTGATGATTTCTCGCATATGGACACAATACTTTTGATATACTCCTCTTGCATCTCCTATTATAGGTACATCCTATTTTTTTAGGTAGACTGCAGGAGGAACCGATGATTGACTCTGCCCGTGCACTCGTGGGTTGTTAAACCTAGTCGTTGAACCTTTCCTTGCGGACTTGGCTGCTGATTGCCCAATTCATTTATTTTTCAAACCTTCACGATGAGTACCCAGAGGGTTCTTGCGTTGTGGTATAAATGACTCTAAGGGGTTTCCAGCAATTCACACGGCATATTATTGTGGAGGCAGTTACGCTGCACAAGCGCTTAGTTTACCACCACAGTCGAAGATGAGCACATTCTGCTCACCCTTCGTTGCAATCTTATCAAGACCGTACGCAATGGCCGCCGCCGTCGGCTCGTTGATGATGCGGAGGACATTGAGGCCAGCGATAACACCCGCATCCTTCGTGGCCTGACGCTGGGAGTCGTTGAAGTAGGCAGGGACAGTGATAACCGCATTCTTCACCTCACCACCGAGGTAGGCCTCAGCCGTCGCCTTCATCTTCTGCAGAACCGCCGCAGAAATCTCCTCAGGCTGGAAGCGCTTCTTCTCGCCCTTAAACATCACCTCAATCATGGGCTTCTCATTGGCACCCTCCACCACCGTGAACGGCCAGTGCTTCATGTCAGCCTTCACCGCCGCATCGCCGAACTTGCGACCGAGAAGACGCTTGGCATCAAACACCGTGTTCTTCGGGTTCGAAGAGGCACTGTTCTTCGCCGCATCGCCGATGAGACGCTCCTCCTCCGTGAATGACACGTAGGAAGGGGTCGTACGATTACCCTGGTCGTTTGCAATAATCTCCACGCGGTCATTCTGCCATACACCAACACATGAATACGTGGTACCAAGGTCAATACCAATCGCAGGGATGGAACTCATATGCATAGTTACCTTCACACATTTTTAAGTACTTTTTTCTTTACGTGTTTTGCGTCTACCCCCATGTAGACGTCTTAAAGTTTGAATACTCCGTCTAGTTGCTGACTCTGAAAGTGCCTCACGATATCGCCGATTGTATTTGCCAGGACCTATCGGATTAAATCGATGGTGAATGAACATGGGTGACTGGGTCTTAATAGCAGTCCACTGCGGACCTGTATTTGTACGGTCATCAATGAGGATGGGATGCGGCTCAAGAGTGCTGAACAGCTGCTTTTGTTCTGGGCGGCAAAATATCATAATAAGGTCGTTGACCTTGGCCTTCGTTTCAAGCTCAGCAAGTTCTTCATGGAGAGACTCTACATTCACATCCTCTTCTCTCTCAGGCACACTGAGACGGTAGATTTTACCACCCTCACTGAGAAGTGTACGACGTACCCATGCCTCCTTACCCTCCTCGGCCCATTGGCGAAACGGAGCCACAGGACAGCCTGTTAAAAATATAGGGCAACGCTGTCCTGAACGGAAAAGAAAATCATTGACCGCGGTCCACAACTGCAAGGCTCCAGGGAGAGGGTCTAAATTATCGAAGAAATGGCGGTTATTCTCTTCAGTGAATTCGCCATAGGGGTCCTTCTTCATGAGAAGGCTCCAGCGCTGGAATTGCGTGAGTTGCTTCTCCTGTTGTGGGAGCATCTTTACCTCTGCAAGAATCTCCTGGAATCGCGTCTCAAAATCACAAAATACACCATCCATATCAAGAAACAGAGTGCTCTTGTACACATCGCGATTGTTAATGTAGACAACCTGCTCAATACGGCCAGCAAGAATATATTGTTTGAGGAAATAATCAACAGAATACATGAAATCCTGTTTAATCACTGTGTAGATAAACTCAGATGGCACGGCACGAAAGAAGGGAAATACCAGCTCCTCACCCTTAAAATCTCTCTGTTGGAAGCTCTTCACCATCTCACTGAGGTACTCTGTGTAAGATTCAGAGCTATTCATACCCAGATATTCCAGTTTCTCTTCATTGATGGCATGGTCGACAATCTTCTGAATCGTTGTGAGTTCTCCACTCTTCGAATAAGGTGCGAGAGTCTGTTTGATTTGTAAGGCGTAATTGATAAGTACGTCTCTGTAGCTCTCCAGGTCATCCACAGATTCAAGCTTACGATTGACAAAACTACTGATGGCGCGTGTATAGGAGCGTCGAATAATTTCATTTTTATCTAAGAGTGGATACACCACAATAATACGATATTGTACAGGAATTGTTTCATTTGTGAATGAGGTGCGGTCAATCGTGGGAATCCCCTCCACAAACTTAATTCGCCCCAGGTAAGGTTCCCAGTGATTCTGAAATAGAAGACCCTCACCGTCGCTAAACTGGTCTTGTATTTTCATTGGATTCTTACCATAACCTGCCCCCAGGGTTTCATAAATAATATGTACACGCTTTGAAAAACACTTTTTCATGAAATCTGTCATCTTCTTATAAAGAACCGTGCCTGAGGTATTCACTTCTTTGTCACGGGCCGTCACATAGGCCTTAGACAGAGAGACATAGAGTATCTTATCAAAGAGTTTGAACAACTCCATCTTATCTGCAGGCTGACGACTTAGGCTGAGCATTTCCTCAATCTCCCTCTTTAACTCGGGATTCTTTGACGTCATCTTTTGTAGAAAAACGCGAATATTCGCCCACTGCCCCTTCGCGATATACAGGGCCTTCGCCTTTTCAGACTCGAGTTTTGCTATCGTTGTGGCAGCACGATACGGAATATATGATTCAATGAGTTTATCCGTTGAATAATCTACAAAATCGTCGAGAGGGTAACCGAGGGTCTTAATAAACTCTGTCACCTTGTTTGAGCTTTTTCCAGAACCTGGAGGACCCCATTTCAGAATATAGATAGGATTCTCATGGGAGGGTAATTCCTCCAATAAACGGCCCTTGCACATAATACGTTCTATCGTTTCAGGTGTAAACTGAGATTGTGAAAAAAATAAGGAGCCGCCACTCTGTTTCTTTGTTTGTCTATGCTTCTTCGTGAACATCTCACCCTCTACTGTACCTTCATAATTTTCTTTATCACTGGCTCTACATTCCAGGCTTTCTGTAAGGAGGCCCATCGAGTCTGCGCCTCCTCTGAATCATATATCGTAATAGGATTGGCAACCTTGATTGCCTCACGTGTTACACTCACGAGACCCATAGATGGAATATGTCCTAAGCGACTGTGAAGGGCCCTCTGCCGCCGCTCTTCCTTGGTATGCTCATCAAAGGCAAGACCGAGTCCATGACTCTTCTCTTGGTCTGCTAAGCACCACTCATCAGGAATATCATCCGGGAAATAGAGCTCATAAAATGACTCTCTTGAATCATCATTCTTATAAATAGGTCGCCAACCACCAAAATCCTTGGCCACTGTATCCCAATATGCACATCCATACAGACTTGTGAGAGGGTCTCGAATTTCGTGTATATTTGTGACATTTCGTGGAGTATGACCACGCTCCGTTTCATCGAGAATTGCCGAGGAGCGAATTTTGAAGATACGCCTCGTTCGCCGCCCCTCCAGTTCCATCCACTCAGCCACCCTCGTCTCATCCAGGTACAGACGTAAGGGCTTCCA